>Ga0208490_100589_pt1 | contig 20742 bp, 18 predicted proteins | sample SubbioAug_CSWold_FD_184818 | JGI IMG/M metagenome (GOLD analysis project Ga0208490, IMG submission 184818) | Serpentinite rock and fluid subsurface biosphere microbial communities from McLaughlin Reserve, California, USA - CR11Aug_CSWold (SPAdes) | ecosystem: Environmental > Terrestrial > Deep...
CTCTTCCTCGGCGCGCTCGTCGGCTTCCTCGCCCGCCGCCTCCGCCAGCCGCTCATCGTGGCCTTCATCCTCACCGGGATCATCGTCGGCCCGAGCGTGCTGGGCATCGTGCGGGGCCAGGAGGAGATCGAGGTCCTCGCCGAGATCGGCATCGCCCTGCTGCTCTTCGTCGTCGGGCTCAAGCTCGACCTGCACCTCATCAAGACCGTGGGTCCGGTGGCGCTGGCCGCCGGGCTCGGCCAGGTGGCCTTCACCTCGGCGTTCGGCTTCGGGTTGGCGACGCTGCTCGGCCTCGACCTCACGACCGCGGCCTACGTCGCCGTCGCCCTGACGTTCTCCAGCACGATCATCATCGTCAAGCTCCTCTCCGACAAGGACGAGGTCGACGCCCCGCACGGGCGCATCGCCATGGGGATCCTGATCGTCCAGGACCTCGTGGTGGTCGTGGTCATGATCGTCCTGTCCGGGTTCGGCGGCGAGGGTGACAGCTCGCTCGCGATGGACCTCGGACGGGTGCTGCTGACCGCACTGGTGTTCTTCGCCGTCATCGTGGCGATGATGCGCTGGGTCCTGCCGCCGCTGCTCGAGCAGCTGGCCCGGACCCCGGAGCTGCTGGTCCTCTTCGCCGTCGCCTGGGCGGTCGCCCTCGCGGCGGCCGGCGACGCCCTCGAGTTCAGCGAGGAGGTCGGTGCGTTCCTCGCCGGCGTCTCCCTGGCCTCGACGAAGTACCGCGAGGCCATCAGCGCCCGGCTCGTGTCGCTGCGCGACTTCCTCCTGCTGTTCTTCTTCATCGATCTCGGCGCCGACCTCGACTTCACCGGCATCGCCGACCAGATCGTGCCGGCCGTCGTCCTGTCGGCGTTCGTCCTGATCGGGAACCCCATCATCGTGATGGCGATCACCGGGTTCATGGGCTACCGCAAGAAGGTCGGGTTCCGCACCGGCCTCACCGTCGCCCAGATCAGCGAGTTCTCGCTGATCTTCGCCGCCCTCGGCCTCAGCCTCGGCCACATCGACGAGGCCACGGTGGGCCTCATCACCACGATCGGCCTCATCACCATCGCCGTGTCCACCTACGCCATCCTCGGATCCGACGGGCTCTACGACCGACTCGAGCCGTACCTGGGCATCTTCGAGCGCGACGAGCCCAAGGACGCCGACTTCGAGCTGGACGATGGTCCGCCCCCGCAGGTCGTCCTGGTCGGGCTCGGTCGCTACGGCGCACCCCTCGCCGAGCGCCTCGCCGAGCACGAGGTCGGGGTGCTCGCCATCGACATCGATCCCGAGGTCATCCACCGCTGGGCCGACTCGAGGATCCGCACCGCCTTCGGCGACATCGAGGACCCCGAGCTGCTGGCGTCCCTCCCGCTCGAGGAGGCGACGTGGATCGTCAGCACGACGCCGGACCTCCACGCCAACCTCGCCCTCACGAGCGCGGCCCGCGAGCACGGGTTCTCGGGCCGGGTGGCGGTGGCGGCGCACGGGCCGTCCGACGGCGCCCGCCTCGAGGAGGCCGGCGCCGACCTGGTGCTGCTGCCGTTCGACCACGCCGCCGACCGGGTCCTGGCCGAGCTCGATCTGGCCCGGGTGGGCTCAGACGACGAGCGGGCGAGCTGATCCGGACGCGCCGGTGGCCCGGCTCGGGAGCCGGGCCACCACCGCTGCGGCGGAGGGAGAGGGATTTGAACCCTCGGTGAGTTTCCCCACACACGATTTCCAATCGTGCCGATTCGGCCGCTCTCGCACCCCTCCATCGGGACCAGAGACGATACAGTGTCGGAACGCCTGCTCCGAAGGTGGCGGCTGGGTCCTGTGCGATCGCAGCCCGTGAACCGAGTCAGGGCCGGAAGGCAGCAGCTCTCAGCGGAGCCCGTGATGCGCCGCAGATCGCCTGGCCGTCACCTTGGGAGCAGGCGGATAGTGTCGGCGTCGCATGGCGTACCAGTCCCTCTACCGGCGCTACCGGTCGCAGACCTTCGAGCAGGTGCTGGGCCAGGAGCACGTCACCCGGGCGCTGCGCAACGCCGTGCGCGAGGGCCGCGTCGCCCAGGGGTACCTGTTCTCCGGCCCCCGCGGCACCGGCAAGACCTCGACCGCTCGCATCCTGGCCAAGGTCCTGAACTGCGAGCACCCCGTCGAGGGCGAGCCCGACACCACCTGCGACAACTGCCGCGCCGTCGAGGAGGGTCGCCACGTCGACTGGCTCCAGGAGCTCGACGCGGCGTCGAACAACGGCGTGGACGCCATGCGCGACCTGCTCGGCCGGGTCTCGATGGGCACCAGCGGGAACCGCAAGGTGTACGTGCTCGACGAGGTCCACATGCTGTCGACCGCCGCGTCCAACGCGCTGCTGAAGACGCTCGAGGAGCCGCCGGAGCACGTCGTGTTCGTGCTGGCCACGACCGAGCCGGAGAAGGTGCTGCCCACCATCCGGTCGCGGACCCAGCACTTCGAGTTCAACCTGCTGCCCGCCGACGTGCTCGCCGACCACGTCCGCCACGTCATCGCCGACGCCGGCCTCGAGCTCGGCGACGACGCGGTCGACCACGTCGTGCAGGCCGGTCGGGGCTCGGCCCGCGACACCTTGTCCGCCCTCGACCAGGTGTCGGCCGCCGGCGGTGTCGCCACCGCCGACACCTCCGTCGACGACCTCGTGGACGCGCTCGGCCGCCGCGACGCCGGTGGCGCGCTCGTCGCCGTCGACGCCTCGGTCCGCGCCGGGCGCGACCCACGAGTGCTCGCCGAGCAGCTCATCGAGTCGCTCCGCCACGCCTTCCTCGTCGCCATGGGCGCGCCGGCGGGCGGTCTCACCGACCGGGCCGAGGCCCGGGCGCGCGACGTGAGCCAGGCACTCGGCCCCGCCTCGCTCACCCGGGCACTCGAGGCGGTGGGGACGGCCGTGGTCGAGATGCGCCACGCTCCCGATCCGCGGATCCCCCTCGAGGTGGCCCTGGTGCAGATCGCCCGCCCCGAAGCGGCGGGTGACCTCGACGCCCTCGTGCGGCGCATCGAGCAGCTCGAGCGAGCGGTCGCCTCGGGCGGCACCGTCGCCGGACCGGCCCCCGCCGCGGACCAGCCGCCGGCCCCAGACCACCAGACCGGTGCCCCGGCGGCCGCGGCCCGGGTCGAGGCCGCGGTGGCCGCTGCGCCGACCGGGCCCGCCACCCCGCCCCGCGGCGCCGAGGCCGCTCGGGCCCGGCTCGCCCAGCACGACGCGACGGCGCCCGAGGCCCCGGAGCCGGCGAGCCCGGCTCCGGCTGCGTCGCGGCCGAGCCTGGGCGGGGTCAAGCGGGCCCGCCAGCAGGAGCCGGCACCACCCCGCCAGGAGCCCGCTCCCGCCGAGACCGCACCCCCGGCCGAGGCCGCGCCGCAGGCACCTGCGCCGGCTGCGGAGCCGGCGGCTCCCGGTCCGGTCGCCCCCGGCGACACCGGTGGTGTGCCGACCCTGGCCGAGCTCACCGCCGCCTGGGACGACGTGCTCGGGGTGCTGCGCGGGCGAGCCAAGGCCCTCTACAAGATGGGACGCCTCGTGGAGGGCGACGAGCGCACGGCGCGCTTCGCCGTGCCGAACGAGCCCAGCCTGAAGAACTGCTCCGAGAAGCTCGACGAGGTCCTCGAGGCCCTGGCGGCCCGCTTCGGCCGTCCGGTGCCGCTCGACCTCGTCGTCGACGGCGACGCCGCGGTCGCCCCCCGGCCTGCCCCGGCGGGGACCGGCCCCACCGGCGCGGCCGGCGACGACGGTGTCGATGACGAGGTCGACCTCGACGAGCTGACCGACGCACCCGATCCCGGCACGGGCGGCATCGCCCAGCTGAAGGACGCCTTCCCTGGCGCCGAGCTCCTGGAGGACCGATGAGCGACCAGACCCCCGACGCGACCGACGGCGGCGTCCCCGATCTCGGAGGGCTGCTCGGTGGCCTCGGCGGCGGGGGCGGGGGCGGGCTCGGTGACCTGTTCGCGCAGGCGCAGGCCGCGATGAGCGCCACCCAGGCCGCCGCCGAGCAGCAGGTCGAGGGCACGGCGGGCGGCGGGATGGTCCGCGTCGAATCGACCGCCGGCGGCGAGGTCCTCGCGGTGCACATCGACCCGGCCGTGGTGGACCCCGACGACGTCGAAGGCCTCGAGGACCTGGTGCTCGCCGCGCTGCGCGACGTGCACGCCCAGGCGGCGAGGGTGCACGCCCAGGCGATGGGCGGGTTCGATCCCTCCGCCATGCTCGGCGGCCTCCTCGGCGGCGGTGCCGAGGACGAACCCGACGACGAGGCCTGAGCGCGGGTGCACGCCGACGCCGTCCAGAACCTCATCGACCAGCTCGGCCGACTGCCCGGTGTCGGGCCGAAGTCGGCCCAGCGCATCGCCTACCACCTCCTGAAGGTTCCGAAGGAGGACGCCCTCGCCCTGGCGGCGGCCGTGGCCACCGCCAAGGAGCGCGTCCGGTTCTGCGAGGTGTGCCACAACCTGTCGGAGGCGCCCCGCTGCCAGATCTGCGCCGACACCCGTCGCGACGCCACCCTCGTGTGCGTCGTCGAGGAACCCCGCGACATCGTCTCGGTCGAGCGCACCGGCGGCTTCCGTGGTCGCTACCACGTGCTCGGCGGGGCCATCAACCCGATGGAGGGCGTCGGGCCCGACCAGCTCAAGGTGCGCGAGCTGCTCGCCCGCATCGACAGCGACGACGTCGTCGAGGTGATCCTGTGCACCAACCCCAACCTCGAGGGGGACACCACGGCGATGTACCTGGCCCGGCTGCTCAAGCCCCTCGGCGTGCGGGTGACCCGGATCGCCAGCGGCCTCCCCGTGGGCGGCGACCTCGAGTACGCCGACGAGCTCACCCTCGGGCGGGCGATCGAGGGCCGCCGCGACGTCGAGGCCTGAGCACCCGGATCCGGGCCCGGACGCGGCACCGGCCCGATCCAGGGAGAGCGGACCAGGCCGGTGACGGCAGTTCCAACCCGGGCATCGACCACTGGACGGAGGCGGGCGGGCGGTGCGAACCGCCCAGCACCCGATGCCCGGGGAGGCTGTGAGGTCGGTGACCGGGCCGTAGCCCCCATCGATCCGACGTTGCGTTCACATTACAACCGTGACGCCACCGTGACAAGCACTGTCCGAAAAGTCCGGGAAAAGTCCCGCACTGTGACAGATCGGTGACGTCAGGTGGTCAGTCGACCAGGGCGGGCTCGGGGGCCGGGACCCGTCCGGCGTCGCCCGCACCCGGGTCGGGGACGGGCCCGGAGCGCAGGAACCCGTAGCCGAGCAGGCCGGCGACGACGCTGCCGGCGAGGATCCCGATCTTGGCCGAGTCGGTGGCCAGGCTCCCCGGCTCGTAGGCCAGGCCGGCGATGAACAGCGCGACCGTGAACCCGACACCTGCCGTCATCGCCAGACCGAGGACGGTGCGGCGGGTGACGCCCGCGGGCAGCGTGCCGAGTCCGAGCTTCTGGCCGAGGAGGGTGAACGCGAACACCCCGACCGTCTTGCCGACGACGAGGCCGGCCACGATGCCGAGCACGACCCGGTTCGACGCCAGGCCGTCGAGGGCCTCCTCGGTCAACCGCACGCCGGCGTTGGCGAACGCGAAGAGCGGGACGATGAGGAACGCGACCCACAGGTGGAGCTTGCTCTCGAGCCGGTCGAGCGGCGACTGGGTCTCGGCGACCAGGCGCTCCATCTCCGAGAGCCGGGACGTGGCCTCGTCGTAGCCCGGGTCGTACCGCGGGTCCCCCGGCTGCTGGTCCAGGTCCTGGCCGATGACGTCCAGGGCGACGCCGTGGGCGAGCAGGGACGACATGTCGTCGGAGAAGTTCTCGGGGTTGTAGAAGGGCCACGCCGGGGTGAGCAGGCCCAGGATCACGCCGGCGAGGGTGGCGTGGACCCCGGTCTCGTGGAACGCGAACCAGGCGAAGAGGGCGAGGGCGACGTAGACCGGGAGGGCCCGCACGTGCTGGCGCTTGCAGATCTCGGCCACCGCGAGCGTGGCGACGGCGATGGCCAACCAGCCCAGGCTCAGGCCGGACGTGTAGAAGACCGCGATCACGAGGATGGCGCCGATGTCGTCGGCGATGGCCAGCGTGAGCAGGAAGACCTTGGCGGCGGCCGGCACCCGGTTGCCGACCAGGCTCACCACGGCCACGGCGAACGCGATGTCGGTGGCCATGGGCACGCCCCACCCGGCGAAGCCCGGCGTCCCGGTGTTCAGCGCCATGAAGATGCCGGCGGGGACCAGCATGCCGCCGAGCGCCGCGATGGCCGGCAGCGCGGCCTTCTTCGGGTCCCGGAGCTCGCCGTGGACGAGCTCGCGCTTGATCTCGAGCCCGACGACGAAGAAGAAGATCGCCATCAGCGCGTCGTTGACCCACTCCGCCAGGGTCAGGTCCAGGTGGGCGAGGCCTCCGAGGTGGATGGACAGGTCGGTCGACCACAGCGCCTCCTGGGCGTGGTGCCAGGGGGAGTTCGCCCACACGAGCGCGGCGACGGCGGCAGCCAGCATGAACAGGGCGCCGCCGGCCTCGGCGTGCATGAACCGCTGGAACGGTCGCACGAAGAGCCTCGGGACGAAGGTGTCCTGCTCGCTCCACGTCGGGCGGCGCATGGTGGTGGTACGGCGTTGGGACAAGGGAGATCCTCGGTGGTGCGGGTGCCCCGGGGGTCCGGCAGCGGCAGGCTGCTCAGACCGGCGGGGCGGTGGGACGCTTGAGGGTCATCGAGACGATCGTCCCGTCGCCGGCTGGCTCGAAGGTGACGTCGTCGGTGAGGACCTTGATGAGGGGGATGCCGAGCCCGGACTCGTGTTGCAGCCGGTTCGGATCCGAGGGATCGGGGAGTCGGGTGAGGGCGTCGGGGTCGAAGCCGGGACCGCGGTCGCGGATCTCGACGCGGAACAGGTCATCGTCCAGGTGGCAGGAGATGACGACCGGCTCGTCGGCCGCCTCGGGACGGTGGGCCTTGATGGCGTTGCTGCAGGCCTCGGTGACCGCCAGCCGCAGGTCGTCGAGGCGGGAGTCGGGCAGCGGGGGGTCGAGGGCGGCAGCGGTGGCGACGACGAGCCTGACGACGGCGAGGTAGTCCAACCGAGGGGGGATCTCGAGGACGATCTCGGCCACCGTGGCGCCTACTGGGCCTCGGCCGCGACGGCGTCGTCCACCGTCGGCCCGATCGTGAAGACCTCATCCAGGCCGGTGGCCTGGAAGACCTTCAGGATGCGAGCGTTCGTGCACACCAGCCGGAGGTCGCCGTCCTCGGCCCGGGCCCGTCGGACGCCGCCGACCAGCACGCCGAGGCCGGTGGAGTCGATGAAGTCGACGTCCTCGAGATCGACCACCAGGCGCGTCGCACCGGCCTCGACGAGGTCGGCGAGGCGATCGCGCAGCGCCGGCGCGGTGGCCACGTCGATCTCGCCGGAGGCGGCCACGACGGTCCAGCCAGCGACGTCGGTGTCGGGGATCTCCAGCTCCATGCCGTCGGACACGCTACCGGTCGGGACCGGCTGACCTGCAGGCCGGAGGATCACAGCCGTGGAACTACAGCCCTGTCATCACGTCGGTGCCGGGGCATACGATCACGCCCGTGGCCGGCGATCGCTCCGATCCCTGCGACCTCGAGTCGCTCGTGCGCCGGCGCGCCGCCCAGCTGCTCGACCGCGACGGCGCGCACCTGCCCGATGCCGACCGGCTCGTCCACGTCGAGCGCCTCGCCGCCACGGAGGCCCGCCACGCCGACCTGGCCTCGCCGCTCCCTGCCGAGGTGGCGGACCGCCTCGGCGTGGAGCGCCTCTACACCCACCAGGCCCAGGCCCTGGACCTGGTGCGGTCGGGTCGCTCGGTCGTCACGGCCACCAGCACCTCGTCGGGGAAGTCGCTCGTCTACCAGGCGGCCATCGGGGAGGCGGCGCTGGCCCCGGTGCGGCCCGGCACCGCGCTGTGCCTGTTCCCCACCAAGGCGCTGGCCCAGGACCAGCTCCGTTCGCTCGTCGCGCTCGACCTCCCCGGTGTGCAGGCCGCCACCTACGACGGGGACACGGGCCGCGACGAGCGCGGCGATGCCCGCCGCCACGCCACCGTCGTGCTCACCAACCCCGAGATGCTGCACTGCGGGATCCTCCCGCACCACGCCGGCTGGATGCGGTTCCTGTCGCGCCTGCGCTACGTCGTCGTGGACGAGCTGCACCTGTTCCGCGGCATCTTCGGATCCCACGTCGCCCACGTGCTGCGCCGCCTCCGGCGCGTCGCCGCCCACTACGGCGCCGACCCCCTCTTCATCTGCTCCTCGGCCACCGTCGGCGAGCCCGCCGCGCTCGCCTCGGCCCTCACCGGTGTCGACGTCACCGCCGTCACCGACGACGGGTCCCCCTCGGGCGAGCGCGTGGTGGCCATCTGGAACCCGCCGGTGCTCGACGAGGACACCGGCACCCGGGCCTCCACCCACGGCGAGGCGGCCGGCCTGGTCGCCGACCTCGTGCGAGCCGAGCGCCGCACCATCGGCTTCTGCCCCAGCCGCCGCTCGACCGAGCTGGTCGCCGAGCGGGTCCGCCGCCAGGTCCCCCCGGCGCGCCGGAGCCGGGTCGCGGCCTACCGGGGCGGCTTCCTCGCCGAGGAGCGCCACCAGATCGAAGCCGCGCTCGCCGAGGGCGAGCTGGACGCGGTCGTGACGACCTCCGCGCTCGAGCTGGGCATCGACCTCGAAGGCCTCGACGCCTGCGTGCTCGACGGCTTCCCCGGCACGGTCGCCTCGCTGTGGCAGCGGATCGGTCGAGCCGGGCGCCGCCAGCAGGAGTCGCTGGCGGTGCTGGTGTGCGGAGCCGACCAGCTCGACCAGTGGATCGCCGCCCACCCCGACGAGCTGTTCACCCGACCGCCGGAGCCGGCGGTGATCAACCCCACCAACCCCTTCGTCGCCGACCCGCACCTGCGCTGCGCCGCCTTCGAGCTGCCCCTCACCCACGAGGACGAGCGCTACTGGCCCGGCCTGCTCGACGAGGGGGTCTGCCGGCTCGCCTCGGACGGCGAGCTGACCGTGCGCCCACCGGGCGTCGGCACGGCCGGCGGCCGCGGCCGCCGCCGGCGGGTGTCGGTCGATTCGCCGGTGGCCGTGTGGGCCGGCGGGGGCTGGCCGGTCGACGGGGTCGGGCTGCGCTCGGGGTCACCCGGTCAGGTGAAGATCGTCCAGCCCGACGGCACCCCGGTCGGCACCGTGGACCGGGGCCGGGCCGGGGAGGTGGTGCACGAAGGAGCCGTCTACGTCCACGGCGGCCGCCACCACCGCGTGGTGGAGCTGGACCTCGACCGTGCCCGCGCCGTGGTCGTGCCCGACGACGGGAGCACGTGGACGTCCGCCATCACGCGGATGGACCTGCGCATCCTCGGCGAGGACCGTGCCCGCGAGATCGGCCCCGTCCGCCTCGGGCTGGGCCCGATCCGCGTCACCACCCGCGTCACCGGCTACGAGCGCAAGGACACCGCCTCGGGCGAGCGCCTCGACCGGGTCGGCCTCGACCTGCCGCCGAGCACGCTGGAGACCCGGGGCGTCTGGCAGGTCGTGCCCGAGGAGGTCCTCGCCGGGCTCGGCCTGGTCCCCGAGGCGTGGCCTGGCGTCCTCCACGCCGCCGAGCACGCCGCCATCGGCGTGCTCCCGCTGTTCGCGATCTGCGACCGCTGGGACGTGGGCGGGGTGTCCACCGCCCGCCACGTCGACACCGGTGCGCCCACCATCGTCATCTACGACGGCTACCCCGGCGGCGCCGGCATCGCCGAGCTCGGCTTCGACGTGGCCGAGCGCCACCTCGTGGCCACGGCCCAGGTGATCGCGGCGTGCTCGTGCCGGGCCGGGTGCCCGTCCTGCGTGCAGTCACCCAAGTGCGGCAACGGCAACGAGCCCCTCGACAAGGTCGGGGCCCTGCGGCTCCTGGCCGCGCTCACCGGCACGGTCCCGGGGCGGTCGGCCGCTACAGCTGCTTCGCGAGCCGGTTGAGGTAGACGATGTGCCCGGCCCAGCCCAGCAGCACGAGGGCGCCGGCCGCCGGGACGGCCAGGCCCGTGCCCTCCGCCTCGTCCTGCACGATCGACTGGCCGGCCACGGGTTCGTCGCCGTCGAGCGCGTCGCCTGCCTCGCGGTCGCCGTAGTCGATGGTGTCCTCGAAGCCGGTGTCGAGGGTGGTGGGCGGCGCCTGCCGGGAGGTGGTGGTGCGGCGCCGTGGTTGGGTGGCGGTGCGGCTGCGCACCCGGTCGCTCCCGCGGTCGGCCCGGACCTCGGGGGTGCTCGAGGTGGTGCTGGCGACCAGCTCGACCTCGGCGGTGGGCGCCGCCTCCGGATCCGAACGGACCGGCTCGTCGACGCCGGCCCGCACCGCGCGGGCGCGGTAGGTGTACCGGTCCTGGCCCGCGTCGGCCAGGTCGTCCACGTGGGTGGGCTCCTCGTCGGGCTCCAGGGTCGCGACGTCGGTCCAGCCGTCGTCGTCTGACCCGCGGCGCTCGATCACGTAGCCGACCTCGTCGGCGGTGCGCTCGGTGGCATCGAGCGGGGTGAAGGTGATGGTCGCGGTGCGCGCGGCGCGGTCGAGGTCGGCGTCCAGCTCGGACGGGGCGGCCGGCGGTGCCTCGACGGCGAACCGGCGCTGCATCGACCAGCGGGTCCCGTCGTTGAGCTGCGCGGTGGCATGGATCAGGTAGCGGCCGTTGCACTCCAGCCGGACCTCCTGGACGGCGAAGTCGAGGCGCGTGGTCTCCGCGGTGTAGTCGTCGGGCTCCGGGTCGGGCGCGCTGACCGGCTGCGGCGTCACGGGGTCACACGTCGGGGCCGGCTCGAAGCCGTCGGGGTGCACCTCGATGGTGGCGGCCACGATCCGCTGGGCGGCGGCCACCTTCCGGTACACGAAGCGGCCGCTGATGAGCGGGTCGGCCTGGCGGACGACGTCGCCGTCGGCCGGGCTGTCGAAGGTGGACTCCGTCCACCGGCCCTCCGGGTCGTCGCTGGGAGCCAGGGGCGCCTCGTCGGTCTGGGCCCACGCCGGTGCGGCCAGCAGGACGGCGCAGGCGACGACGAGGACGGTGGCGAGGCGCGGGAGCGTCCGGTGCTCAGGCATCGAAGGTCTCGGCGCTGACCATGGTGGCGGTGAGGATGAGCCGCTCACGGGCCGAGCCGATCGGGTGGCAGGTCGTGAGCGTCAGTCGGGCCTCGCCCGGGGTGTTGTCGACCACGCCGACGTCGGTGGGCACGGTGATCCAGGTCCGCTCGACCTCGTAGGTGCACGAGCCGATCGGCGTCTCGAGGGTGATGCGGTCGCCCGGCTCGAGCTTGTCGAGGGCGTGGAACGGCTTGCCGTAGGTCGTGCGGTGCCCGGCGATAGCGACGTTGCCCACCTCGCAGGGCAGCGGCGTGCTCGGGTAGTGGCCGGCGCCGGCGCGCAGGGCACTCGCCGTGGTGCCCTCGACGACGATGGTGTCGACACCGATGCGGGGGATCTTGATCCGGGTCAGGCTGTCGCCGACCGCCACCTGCCGGTCGAGGTACGCGGCGCGGAGGTCGGGGCTGGCGAGCTGGCGGTCCAGCTGGGACTGGAGCCGGTCCTGGTACAGGTTCGTGTAGAAGGGGTAGCCGATCATCCCGGCAGCACCCAGCAGCAGCGCGACCGAGAGCACCGACAGCGCGGTGCGGGCGACGCGGCGCCGCTTGAGCGCCACGGCGAAGCGCTCGACCGCGTTCCTCGGCGCCCGGCCGCCGCCCGCTGGGGTGCGCACCGGCGGGGGCGTCGACGCCGTCGCGCCCGCCGCCCGCTGGTCGGCTCGCTGGATCCGCGACGTCAGCAGGACGCTGCCGGTGCCGACCACGAAGATGAGCGCTAGTGCTGCGAGGTTGAGCATGGCGGACGGTGTCCCCATCGAGGGCACCCCTGCCCGGCGCCGGGGGGCCGGCGCCGGGGGCGGGGTGCGTCAGCAGGGTCGGAGATCGTGTTCCCTCAGGCGGCGTCGCCGGAGCGGCGCAGGAGCGCCAGGCCGAGGCCGGCCAGGCCCACGATGCCGGCGAGGGCGAGCGTGTTGGCGTCGTCGGAACCGGTGGTGGGCAGCTGCGGGGCCGCCGGGGCCGCCGTGGTCGGGGCCGCAGCGACGGTGGCGCCGGCCACCGACGTGCAGCCGGCGAGCTCGAGCTCGATGCCGCCCATCAGGGCCTCGCCGTTGAGCAGGTCGATGCTCACGGCGTTGGCCGAGGCGAAGGTGGAGCCGTCCTCGTTCGTGCCCGTGGTCCCGTCGGCGACGACGATGCGGGAGGCGCCGAGCGGCTCGGGCAGCGGGATCTCGATGGTCTGGCCGACCGGGACGGTGATGGGCGCCGGGCCGAGCGTCGGGGCCTCGACGGTGACGAGCGCCGGGGTGACCGTGGGGGTGCCGGTGCCGGTGGCCCGGTCGACGACGACCTCGGAGCCGGCCTGGCCGACGATGACGGAGATGAGCGGCGGGGCGTCGAGGATCGACAGCACATCGATGCGGGCGCCCTCGGCCACGCAGGACGTGGTGATGCTGGAGCCGTCGGCGGTCGTGTTGGAGGCGGTGTCGCCGAGGGTGACGGTGACGAGGTCGGCGCCGTCGAAGAGGCGATCGAAGAGCTCGCCGAGGGTGTCCTCGAGGCCGAGGTCGCTGGCCTCGTCGACGGGGCCGAGGACCGGGGCCAGCCCGTCGAGGAGCTGATCGACCCCGTCCTCGACGGGGGCGACGACCTCGGACAGCGGGGTCTCGAGGATGGGGGCGACGGGGTTCACGACCACGGTGCCGACCCGCCCGGTGGCGGCGGCGGTGGAGGTCTCGCCGATGGCGACCTGGGACGAGCTGCAGGCGAGGTTGATGCTCAGCCCGGGGATCTCGTTCAGGGGTCCCTCGCAGGTCTCCTCGGCCGAGCCGGGCTCGGTCTCCGACGCCGAGGTGACGCCGGCCTCGAACAGCGGCGTCGCCGCGCCGAAGCCCTGGGCGGTGCCGGTGCCGGGGCCCAGCTCGGCGAGGGTGGAGCCGAGGGTCAGGCCCTCGCCGAACACCGACAGGTTGAGCGCTTCGCCCGTGGACAGGCCGGAGTGGTCGGGGCCCTCCTGGGCGCCAGCGCCCGGCACGAAGACCAGTCCGGTCGCGGCGGCACCGAGTGCAGCGACCCCCATCATGCGTCGAAAGTTCATCGAGTCCTCCACGGCCGACGCGGCGCGCGCGTCAGATCTGCTGTCGGGTCCGGGGCCCGGACCCTCTCAGTGTTCGCCTCCTCCCGCAGGAACTCCTGCCTTCGAGGCACCGGCACAGTCTGACCGACCGGCACGTCGCGTGCGGAGCCGGAGCCGGTGCGCGCGACTCAGCCCTCCTCGAGCATGGTCACCTCGCTGCGCAGCTCGGGATCGGGGATGAGGACGCCCACGATGGGCAGGGCGGTGATGGACCGGTAGCCGACCTCGGCCGTGACCCGCCCGCCGCCGCGGCGCAGGCGGACGTCGAGGCGGTGCGGGTCGAGCGCGCTCGTGGAGGCCACGGCGCCGGCGCGTGCCGCCGGGCCGTTCGGCTCCACCGCGGCGGCGCGGGCCGCCTCGCGGGCGGCGTGCGCGACCAGCACGGCGTCGCGCCCGACGAGGGCGAGCTGCAGGACCAGCAGCACGCCGATGCAGACGACCGGCAGCCCGAGGGCCAGCTCGACGGTGGCCTGGCCACGGTGACGAGCACCGCGGCCAGGCCGGGTCGAGCGGGGCGGCCCGTTCACACCTTCCCGATCACCGTGTCGAGCACGGCGTCGAACAGCCGGCCGATGCGGCTCGTCCGGCCGGCCCAGGCCAGGAACACGATGGCGACGGTGGCCGCGCCGAGCAGCACGAGGGCGTACTCGGCGGTGGACTGGCCGCGGTCGCGGCCGCGGCCGGCCCGGGCGAGCAGGCGGTGGGCGCGGCCGGCGACCGCGCCGAGCGCGCCGGCCACGTGCAGCTGCAGCACGAGGAGGGTGGGATGCATGGAGGACTCCTGACGTTCAGGGACCGAGGGAGGCCGGAGCCTCGAGGGGACCCCCCGTGAGGGAGTCGAACGTGCCCGCCACGAGCGGGGCGACGGTCAGCAGGCCGAAGGCCGGCAGGGTGCACAGCACGAGCGGGAAGAGCAGCAGCACCGGCAGCCGGCGGGCGCGGGTCTCGGCGGCCCGGCGCCGGTGGGTGCGGGCCTCGGCGGCGACCCGTTCGAGGGCCGGGACGACCGGGGTCCCGTAGCGGAGGTGGTCGGCGAGGGCGTGGACGAGCGGCCGGGCGGGTGACCCCCAGGCGTCGGCCAGCTCGGCGACGGCGTCGTCGGCGGACCGGCCACCGTCGATGGCGGCCACGACGGACCGGAGGTCGCCCCGGAGCGCGTCCGGCGCGACCGGTGCGACGACCGGCAGGGCCGCCGGCACCGACAGGCCGGCCCCGACCGCGAGGGTGAGCAGGTCGACGAGGTCGGGCAGGTCGCGCGCCACCTGGGCCACGTCGGGGCCCGTGCCGTCGCGGGCTCGACGCCACCGTCCTCGCACCGCCGCGCCGAGACCCGCGGCGACGGCGAGCTCGACGCCGGCGAGCAGGGCGAGCGCGCCGAGCACGGCTCCGCTGCCGACGCGCCGGTCGCGCGGTGCGTCGGGCCGCAGGCCGGCGGCACCCCGGAGCGGCCGGCCCAGGCGCGACAGGAGGTCGGTCTTGCGGGGGAGCCGAGGTGCGCGGCGGGGCGGGGCGAGGCGGGCAGGGCGCGGGACGCGGTGCAGGGCGACCAGAACGGCGCCGGCTGCGCACGCTCCGGCGAGGAGCTCGCTCACCGGGCCCGCCGGACCAGGCGTGCCATCCACCACGCGCCGACGCCGTCGAGCGCCAGCCCGAGGGCGATGCAGAGCCACCCGATGGGGGTGCCGAGCAGGAACCGGCCCGCGGCCGGATCGAGCGACGCGAGCAGGAACGCGAAGCCGAGGGGCGCGAGGGTGAGCACGGCCGCCGACGCCTTCCCCTGGGTGGCCAGCGCGGCGGTCTCGGCCTCGGCGCCGAGGCGCTCGCGCAGGCTGGCCGCCGCACCGTCGACGGCCCGGGCGCCCGGTCCACCCACCTCGGCCGCAACGGTGAGCGCGGCCGCAGCGAGGGCGGTGTGGGTGTCGCCGGCCGTGGCCTGCCAGCGTCCGACGGCATCGGCCAGCGGGCGGCCGGCGCCGACGTCGCGGGCGACGGCCGCCAGCTCGTCGCCGAGGGGTGGTCCGACCGAGGTCGCGCCGGCGATGGCCGCGGGGAGGGCCAGCCCGCCGCGCAGCCCGGCGGCCACCGCGTCGAGCGCGTCGGGCAGCTGCGCCGTGCGGCGTCGGGACTCCCGCCCCCCGGTGACCAGCAGCCCGACGGGTCCGGCGACGAGGCCGACGGCGAAGAGGATGCGCCCACCGGGGAGGGCGACGGAGACGGCGAGCGCGAGGGCGAGGGCGCCGAGCCAGAGCGCGAGCAGCTGGTCGGCCTGCTCGTGCAGCCCGGCGCGCCCGAACGCCGCACGGAGCGCGGCGGGCATGGGCACCGGTCTGCGAGCGGCCGGCCCGCGGAGGCGTCGCCGCGTGCGGGCACCGGCGACCCACCGGCGCGCGCCGGACCAGCCGAGCGACGCGGCCAGCACGGCACCGATGGCGGCCAGCGCCGCGACCTGGCCGCTCACGGGGCGGCCACCAGGCGCCCGTCGACGACGAGGGGCACGGTCCGGGTGACGGCGTCGGGGTCGTCGACCACGCGATCCACGGCGAGGACCCGCCGGGAGCCGTCGGGGCCGCGACCGACCTGCACGAGCAGGTCCACGGCCGACACCAGCTGGTCTCGCACGGCTCGCAGGGGCAGGTCGACGCCGGCGGTGAGCGCCATCGTCTCGAGCCGGCGCAACGCCTGGACCGTGCCGTTGGCGTGGCACGTCGACAGCGAGCCCTCGTGCCCGGTGTTCATGGCCTGGAGCATGTCGAGGGCCTCCCCACCCCGGACCTCGCCGACCACGATGCGGTCGGGTCGCATCCGCAGGGCGCTGCGCACGAGCTCCCGGATGGTGACCGCGGGCAGGCCGTCGGGCGACGCCGGCCTGCTCTCGAGGCGCACCACGTGCTCGCCGGGTAGGCGCAGCTCGGCGGCGTCCTCGACCGTGACCACCCGCTCACCGGCGTCGAGGTGCTGGCACAGCGCGTTCAGCAACGTGGTCTTGCCGGCTCCCGTGCCGCCCACCACCACCAGGCTGCGACGCGAGCGCACGGCCTCGACGAGGAGGCCGGCCACGTCGGGATCGGCGAAGGCGGCCACCGGCAGGGTGCGGGCGGCGAACCGGCGCACCGTCAGGTACGGGCCGTCGACGGCGAGCGGCGGCATGGCCACGTGCACCCGCGAGCCGTCCGGGAGCCTCGCGTCGACCAGCGGGTTGCGGCGGTCGGCGCGCAGGCCGAGCGGGGCGACCACCCGCTCGACGAGCCGGCGCACCTCGGGCTCGTCCAGCACGACCTCGGTGCGCTCGACCCGCCCGTGCCGCTCGACCCACACCGGTCCCGGGCCGTTGACGAGGACGTCGGTGACGGTGTCGTCGCCGAGCAGCGCGTCGAGCAGGCCGAGGCCCTGCATCCGGGCCTGGACCCGGCGCACGGCAGCGTCGGCCTCGGCCGCATCGAGGAGGGGAGCGTGGCGGTGGACGAGGGCGCCGAGCTCGCCGGCGCTCACCGGGCGGCCCTCGGCCAGGGCCTCGTCGTGGACGGCCTGGTCCAGCGCGGCGGCGTCCATCAGCGACGGACCCCGCCGGCGCTGGCCCCGGCCCGGGCCAGGCCCCGGGGGAGCCGGGCGGCCAGGAGCCCGGCGTCGACCGCTCGCGCGATGCCCGGGTCGACCCCGACGGTGGTGCGCACCGGCACGCCGACGGCGGCCGCGACGTCGCTGCCGGCGAGGGCGCGGGACGCTTCCTGGACGAGGGCGACCTCGGTCGGTGCCAGCCCGACCCCGTGCAGCCGCCGCAGGGCCAGGTAGCAGGCCCGGGTGACCAGGACGCTGCGGTCGGCTTCGCGCACCACGGCGCGGGCGGCGGGGCCCGGTCGGGTGCCGGCGTCGAGCACGACCTCGCGCGGGCTGCCGGCGAGCAACCGGCCGAGCACCCCGGCCCGGCCCGCGTCGAGCGAGCCCTCGCCACGGGGCAGCAGCGCGAGGTCGTCGGTGACCGGCACGAGGAGGCGGTCGAGGGCGTCGGCGGGCACGTCGGGCCCGGCCCGCAGCCACTCGGCGACGCCGGGGCGGTCGGTGGCGTCGACCCCGAGCGCGGCGGGCAGGTCGCCATCGAGGTCGACCACGACGGTCGCGCCCTCCCTGGCGGCGACGAGGGCGTGGGCGGCGGCGAGCACGGTGGCGCCGGCACCGCCCTTGGCCGCCCAGTACGCGGTGAGCACGAGATCCTCCCGGAGCGCCGCGTGCGGCGCAGAGGTGGCGGGGGAAGCCGTGCTCCTCCGCCGGTGGCCGCGGATGGAGAGTGACCGAGAACGTACCGCGTGCACCGAAGGACCGCAACCGGTCGTCGCCGTGGCCTCCGTAGGCTCCGGCTCGTGGAAGCGGCCTTCTTCGACCTGGACAAGACCGTGATCGCCCGTCCGTCGATGGTCGCGTTCGGTGCACCGCTGCGCCGCGAGGGCCTCGTGTCGCGGCGGCTGCTCCTGCGGGCGCTGTGGGCCCAGCTGATCTACCTGACCCTCGGCGCCGACGAGGTGCGCCTGGCGCGGGTGCGCGACGCGGCCCTGCTCGTGTCGCGGGGCTGGGAGCAGCGGCGGATCTCGGCGATCGTGCGCGAGACCATCACCGAGGTCATCGAGCCGATCGTCTACGCCGAGGCCCTCGAGCTCATGGCCATGCACCGCGAGGCCGGACGCAAGGTGTTCATCGTGTCGGCGTCACCGGAGGAGATCGTGGCGCCGCTCGCCCAGTACCTCGGTGCCGACGAGGCGATCGCCACGAGGGCGGTCCTCGACGAGCACGGCTGCTACACGGGCGAGGTCGAGCGCTACTGCTACGGGCCCGAGAAGGTCCGGGTGCTCCAGGAGCTGGCCGAGCGCGACGGCATCGACCTCGAGGCGTCCTACGCCTACTCCGACTCGGCCACCGACGCCCCGATGCTGGCCGCGGTCGGGCACGCCATCGCGGTGAACCCCGACCGCGAGCTGCTCCGCCTCGCCCGGACCGCCGGGTGGGAGGTGGTGCGCTTCTCGCACCGGGTCAAGCTGCGCGAGCGGGTGGCGTTCCCGTCGGCGACGACGGTCGGGATCGGCACCCTCGCCACCGCGGCGGTCGCCGGCGGGGCGGGGCTCGGCTGGTGGGCGTGGCAGGAGCGCCAGCGGCGCCTGGCGTCGGTGCCCCGGTGGCGCCAGGTGCCCGAGGCGGTCAGACGTGCTGCGCCTTCTTGGCGGCCAACCTGGCCAGGAAGATGAGTGCGGCGAGGAGGATCAGCTTCTTCATCGCGACAGGGTAGGCCGCCCGGCGGTCCCCGCCCCCGGGTCGATCACCCACCGTCGGCGGCGGCCACGACGGCCGGACCGAGGAAGTCCTCCCACAGCTCGAGCGCCGTCTGCTCGGTGGGGTGGATCCCGTCGGGCAGCAGCTCGGCCTTGGCGCCCTCGCCGAGGGCGTCGACGTGGGCCCCGTACTCGATGACCACGACGTCGTCGTGCTCGTCGGCGAAGGCGCGCAGCACGTCGTTGAACGCCGCCACGCGGTCGGGATGGTCGTCGCCGAGGCCCCGCTGCTGCCACGCCCGCCCGGACTCGCCGCGCCCCACGACCGGGGTGGTGGCCAGCTGGACCTGGCGGACCCCGGCGGCGCGGAAGCCCTCGACCGCGCGCAGCAGGTGCTCCCGGAGCAGCGCGTCGAACTCCGGGCGCCCGACGTGGGTCTCCCCGACGCCGTCGATCACGAAGTCCAGGGTGTCCCAGGCGCCGATGACGACCAGGGCCACCTCGACCTCACCGAGCTGCGCGACGTAGGGCCACGTCTCGGGCCAGCTCGTGCACGCCTCGGCGGGGTCGTCGACCCGGGCCTCCCAGGTCTGCTCGTCCCACTCCACGATGCGCTGCCCGACCGTCAGGATCCCGCAACCCACCTTGACGACCCCCGGCCGGGCGGCCAGGTCGTCGGATGCACGCAGCCACGGGTCCCCGCCGAGGTCGAGCAGGAGGGCGGTCGAGCCGCCGAAGACGGCCGTGTTCAGGCGCCCCTCGTCCTGGTCGAACAGGCGCATCTCGGCGATGACCACGGCCTCGTCATCGACGCGGTCCCACTCGTAGGGGTCCTCCCCGCTCGGGAGGAAGCCGGCGACGGTCAAGCCGAGCGCGCCCGTGACCAGGGCGATCGCCGCCGGTCGGGTCCGCCACCAACCAGCGGGCACCCACGCCCTGGACCACTGCGCCACGCGCCGGCGGACGGGGACCGCGCCGGCGAGGCCGGTGGCGACGTCGCCCGTCCCGGTGGCCGCCATCAGCGGTCGCTCGATGGTGACGTGGAGGAGGGCGCCGAGAGCCACCGCCGCGCCCATGCGCAGGGTGGCCAGCTCCCACCCGCCGAGCCCGGTCCGTGACTGGTCGAGCACGAAGAACAGGGGCCAGTGGATGACGTAGATGGAGAAGGTCCAGCGGCCGAGGGCCACGAGGGGCCGCCAGCCCAGCACGGCAGCCGACGGCCCGAGCGAGCGGGCGGCGGCGGCCAGCAGCCCGAGGGTGGGCAGGAGCACCAGCGCCATCCCGCCCTCGTAGAGCCACTCCGCGTCGCGGGGCACGAGGAGCACGGCGGCGACGATGGCGGCGAGCGAGATCGTGCCCAGGGCCGAGACCGCCCGGGTGCGGGTGGACCGGTCGCCCGTGGTCCACAGCGCGAGGGCCACGCCGCCGCAGAACTCCCCGATGCGGATCGGGCTCGAGTACCAGACCGCGTCGGCGTCGTGGTGCACGACGAGGGGCAGCCCCACCAGGACCACGGTGACGAGCGCCACCACCAGCGCCTCGCGCCGCGGTCCGTACCGACCCACCAGCAGGGAGACCCCGGCGAGCAGCAGCGGGAGGAGGGCGAAGGCCTGCTCCTCGATGGACAGCGTCCAGTAGTGCTGCAGCATGCTGGGCTCGGTGAAGAGCTCGCCGTAGCCCTGGCCGGACAGCCAGAAGCGCAGGTTCGACACGTAGGTGAGCACCGAGACGACGTCGCCGCCGAGCCGGGCCTTCATCTCGCCCGTGCCGGCGACCGCGGTGACGGCGATGGCGATGGCCACGCCGAGGTAGGAGATGGGCAGCAGGCGGCGGGCCCGTCGCCACCAGAACGTCCCGAACCCGCCGTGTCCGCCCGTCCGGGCGCGGATCCGCTGCCACGAGCGCGCCGCGAGGTACCCGGACAGCGCGAAGAAGATCGTCATGCGGGCGAAGCCGCCCTGCACCCACTGGACCTCGGCGTGCCACAGCAGCATGCCGAGCAGCGCGAAGCCGCGGACGCCGTCGAGCGCCGGCACCCGGCGGCTGGCGCCGCCGGCGGTCGGGGGATCCGGACGCTGCGCCTCCGGAGCGCTCGGTCGGACCGCCACACCCATCCGAGCGACCGTAGCGGCCATCCCGGCTCGCGCCCACGCAGCCACCCCGGGGCTAGCGTCTCGCACGGAGGTGTCCGAGCACCTGGTGGGCTCCGCCGCCTTCAAAGCGGTTGGCACGGGCGCTCCCCGTGCGGCGGGTTCGATTCCCGTCCACCTCCGCCACCCGCGGTGGGGCCTCGTC
>Ga0208490_100590_pt1 | contig 20696 bp, 22 predicted proteins | sample SubbioAug_CSWold_FD_184818 | JGI IMG/M metagenome (GOLD analysis project Ga0208490, IMG submission 184818) | Serpentinite rock and fluid subsurface biosphere microbial communities from McLaughlin Reserve, California, USA - CR11Aug_CSWold (SPAdes) | ecosystem: Environmental > Terrestrial > Deep...
CCGCAACCCGAAGGCCGCTTCCCGTCCCGCGAAGGAGGCTCGATATAAGCCCCGGTGCAGATCCCGTCAAGTGGAAAATTCCAGAATTTCAAAAAACCCGAAACCCGGAAAAACCCAAAACCATCAAGGCCCTGAACCCCGACACCGACGCTCGCGCCCCGAAATCAGGAGCCGGGGTATAGGCGACGGGGTGAGTCGCCGTCAATCGCAATCGGCGAAAAAATCGAAAAAATGTTCTCGATTCGCTCCAAAGCGTTGCCTGCACTTGCGCGTGATCGCCGGGCGATGTTCAAGAGGCGCTGTGGATAACCGCGCCGAGGCGATTGATGATCGAGATCCGCGATGTGTCGCATCGCTTCGAGGAACGCACCGTCCTGCAAGACCTCAACCTTTCGCTCCGCGAGCGCCGGATAGCGGTCGTGGGGGCGAACGGCTCAGGCAAGAGCACATTCGCGCGGTTGCTCAATGGTCTCGTCGTCCCGGGCAGCGGCAAGGTCTTCGTGGATGGCCTCGATACGAAGGCGAAGGGGCGGGAGGTGCGCCGGCGCGTCGGTTTCGTCTTCCAGAACCCCGACAACCAGATCGTCTATCCCATCGTCGAGGAGGATCTGGCGTTCGGACTCAGAAATATCGGGATATCCGGGGCGGAGCTGAAGGAGCGTATCGATGCCGAACTTGCGCGCTTCGGGCTCACGCATCTGCGCAATCAATCCGCCCATCTCCTGAGCGGGGGTGAAAAGCAGCTGCTCGCGATCGCGGGCGTGCTCGTCATGCGGCCCTCCTGCATCGTCTTCGACGAGCCCACCACCATGCTTGACTACCGCAACAAGCGCATGATTGCGCGCTTCGTCTCAGATCTCGAGCAGCAGGTGATCATGGTGACCCACGATATCGAGCTCATCATGGATTACGATCGGGTCATCGTCTTCGACGAGGGGAGGGTGGTGGCGGATGATCGTCCCGGCACCGCGACACAGGCCTATATTCAGCGGATGAGCGTGGCATGATAGCAGCGTTTCACCATGCGGAAACGCCGGTTCACCGGTTGCGACCAGGGGTGAAGATTGCCGCCGTCTTCATGGGAGCGACGCTCGCCTTCGTCTTCGCGAACTGGATTGCGCTCGCGATCCTCGCGAGCGGCGTCCTCGTGCTCTATGTTATCGCCCGCATCCCGCCGGCGCTCGCGCTTGCGCAGATCCGCCCGGCCCTGCTGATCCTCGTTGCGATCTTCGCGCTCCATGCGATCTTCGACGACTGGCTCTTCGGCCTCTTCGTCGTGGCTCGCCTTGTCGTCATCATCGTGCTGGCGGCGCTCGTCACGTTGACGACGCGGGTCTCGGAAATGGTTGCGGCGCTCGAAATCGGGCTCGGCCCCGCCCGGCATATCGGCATCGACCCGTCCCGCGTGGCGCTCGCCGTCGCCATGGCGATCCGGTTCATCCCCGTGATCGCCACGCAGGCGGCGGCGATCCGGGAGGCGCAGGCGGCGCGCGGGCTGCATCGATCCTTCGTCGCGATCCTCGTGCCGCTCGTCATCCGCAGCCTGCGCATGGCCGACAGCGTGGCGGAGGCCCTCGATGCGCGAGGGTTCGAGACGAAGGAGAGGGTCGGGAAGGACAGCGCGACCATCGATTCACAGCAGAAACCCTCTGTCGAGGCCGTAGAGCGCGTGGTCGATTGACGCGCATGCGCCGGGCTTCTAATCAGCACGCATCGCCATGTCCGCGTGCAACCACGCTTCATATTGAAGAGAAGTCGAATTCATGAACCTGCCCGCCCTGAGCACCAAGGACATCGTCTACATCGCGCTTTTTGCAGCTGTCATCGCGGCAATGGCGTTGATCCCGCCGATCCCGGTTCCGGTCATCCCCGTGCCGATCACGGCGCAGACGCTCGGCGTCATGCTGGCGGGCTCGATCCTCGGCGGATGGCGGGGGATGCTCGCGGTTCTGCTGTTTCTCGCACTCGTCGCTCTCGGGCTGCCGCTTCTGCCGGGTGGACGCGGCGGCATGGCGGTTTTCGCCGGCCCCACCGCTGGCTTCCTCTTCGGCTGGCCGCTCGGCGCGCTCGTCGTCGGGCTGCTGATGGAGCGGTTCTGGGGCAAGGTCGATATCGTCCTCGCCTTCATCTTCAACGTGATCGGCGGGATCGCCGTGATCTATGCAATCGGGATCGGCTGGCTCGTCCTCATGGTCGGGGCCGATCCGCTGTCGGTCGTGACGGGCTCGGCGGCATTTATCCCCGGCGATCTGATCAAGGCGGGCATTGCGGCGTTCGTCGCGGTGACGGTGAAGCGCTCCTATCCGATCATCGCCAGGCGTGCGTGATCAATCAAGCTGAAGAGGGTCTGCGGCAATGAACATTCTTCTGATCGGATCGGGCGGGCGCGAACATGCGCTTGCCTGGGCGCTCGCCCGCAGCCCGCTCTGCGACAAGCTCTTCTGCGCGCCCGGCAATGCCGGCACTGCGCTGGAGGGGGAGAATGTCGTCGTGGACGTCGCCGATCATGCGGCGGTGGTGAACTTCTGCAAACTGATGGCGATCGGCCTCGTCGTGGTGGGGCCGGAGGGGCCGCTGGTGGCGGGTCTGATCGACGATCTCACCGCTGCGGGCATCAAGTGCTTCGGCCCGACGCGGGCCGCGGCGCAACTCGAGGGCTCGAAGGCCTTCACCAAGGAGCTTTGCGCCGAGTATGGCATTCCCACCGCCGCCTTCGCCCGGTTCACCGCGCGCGAGCCGGCGCTCGACTATATCCGCGAGCACGGCGCGCCGATCGTGATCAAGGCGGACGGGCTGGCTGCGGGCAAGGGGGTCGTCGTGGCGATGACGCTGGCGGAGGCGGAAGACGCCATCGCCTTCATGTTCGAGGGCGGGCTCGGGCCGGCGGGTTCGCAGATCGTGATCGAGGAATATCTCGAGGGCGAGGAAGTCAGCTTCTTTGCGCTCTGCGATGGACAGACCGCGCTGCCGCTCGCTTCGGCGCAGGATCACAAGCGAGTATTCGATGGGGACGAGGGGCCGAATACGGGGGGCATGGGGGCTTATTCTCCCGCTCCGGTGATGATGCCTGCGCTCGAGGCGCGAGTGATGCATGACATTATCGAGCCCACCATGCGGGCCATGCGCGAGCGCGGAACGCCGTTCAGCGGCGTACTCTTCGCCGGGCTGATGATCACGGCGGATGGCCCCAGCCTCATCGAATACAATACCCGCTTCGGCGATCCCGAGACGCAGGTGCTCATCCCGCGCCTTCAGGGCGATCTCGCCGCGATCTTGCTCGCCTGCGCCGAGGGCAGGCTCGCGGACGTGTCGCTGGATTGGCGCTCGGAGGCGGCGCTCACGGTCGTGCTCGCGGCGAAGGGCTATCCCGGCGCGGTGGAGAAGGGGAGCGCGATTGCTGGCGTCGAGAAGGCTGGCGCGCGCGATCATGTGCTGGTTTTTCATGCGGGCACGAAGCGCGAGGGTGAGAAGCTGCTCGCGAATGGCGGGCGTGTGCTCGCGGTGACGGCGCTCGGGGCGAACGTCTCTCAGGCGCGCGAGCGGGCGTACGCTGCGATCAGTGATATCGATTGGCCGGAGGGCTTCTGCCGCAGCGATATCGGCTGGCGGGCGGTAGCGCGGGAAAGCGGTTCCTGAACAAGCTTCAGCGGCAGATCGCCTTCAGCGCGTTCCATTGGGCCTCGTCGAGGAGCGGCGGGGCGGTGACGGGGGCGTCTTGCGCGGAGAGCGCGGCCATGCGCTCCTCGCCCATGGGATGGCTGGCGAAGAAGTCCAGTGCGCTCGGCTCGTTGCCTTCATCCACCCGCAGCAACAACGCGCCCAGCGCCTGCGGCGAGCGGCCGAGGCCGATCATGGTGCGGGCGGCGAAGGCGTCGGCGGCGCGCTCCTGATCGCGGGAATACGAGGAATCGATGAGCATGCGACCGCCGAGGATGGCCGCGCCCGCACCGCCGACATCCCCGAAGAGCAGCCCGAGGAGAAACGCACTGCCGCTGGTCTGGATCAGGCGGCGCAGCCCGTCCCGGTTGGCGACATGGCCGATCTCGTGCGCCAGGACGCCGGCAAATTCATCGGGGCTGCGCGCCCGGTTCAGCATCCCCTCCAGGAAATAGACCCGCCCGCCCGGCAGCGCGAAGGCGTTGACCTCGCGGTTCTTCAGGACTGCGACCTGGATTGGGACATGCAGGTCGAGATCCGCCGTGATCCGCGCGGTGAGGGTGTCGAGCGCCGCTCTGCCTGCCGGGGCCTCGCAGGTCTCGCCGTCGAAAAAGCGGCGGATCTGCGGATCGACCGCGTCACCCAGACGCATTTCGAGGGAGGCCAGGACGAGAGGCGCGAGGCGATCGGCGAGGAGGGGGACGAGGTAGATCACGCTGAGGACGAGGGAGATCGCTGCGGCGATCGACCAGAAGACGATCCGCCCCGCCGCACCCGCCTCGTTGCCCGCAAGCGTCAGGCGCGCCCCGATCCTGCCCTCGATTGCGCGGCGCGTATTCTCGTTCCGCAGATCGATCCGGGCTGGATCCTCGCCGTGGGACAGGCGCAGGATGTCGTCGGGCGATGACAGGCGGCGCAGCGCATCGAGCGGCCAGCTGATGGTGTTTCCGTCGGGGAAGGTGATCAGCAGGGCATCGTCGACGACCGAGGCGCTCGCAGCGATGCGTTTCGCCGAGAGGCCATCGTAGTAGCTCTCGGCGAAGGTGCTCGCGGGATGCTCGGCAGTATCGTGCATCGGCTCTTAGAACCCCATGTCGAGCGCGTCCGCAAGCCCCTCGCCGAGACCGCTCGCAGGCTTGCCTGCCGCGCTGGCCTCTTCGATGCTGGCGAGATTGGTCACGGTGGCGGTGCCGGCGGCGGCGCGCCATAATCCACGTTCGATGAAGTAGCGCTTGAGCGCGCCGATGCTCAGGAGCGTCCAGATGTAGAACAATCCGATCGCCACCACGACGAGGATCGAGGCACCGCCGATATCCTGCATGCGCAGCATGATGCCGCCGGTCATCACGGCAATCGCGGCGATGATCCCGACGATCGCGCTGAAGGCGAAGAGGGACAGCACGAAGAGCAGGCTGCAACCGAGGACGGTGAGGATCGGAAGAGTGCTCACCAGCGCCGCATTTCCAATGCGGATGCCGTTGAGGCGCCAGCGCATGACGACTGCGAGCGACATCGCAAAGACGATGGGCAGGACGATCGGCAGCAGGAAGACCTTCCCCAGGATCGCTTCTGGCCGCATGGTCGCGACCGACGACGCCTCTCCGATGAAGCCGCTCGCCGCATAGGCCACGACGAGGATCGCGATCAGCCAGAGCGGCGCGAGCTTCCTGAACAAGCTCCATCCCGTGCCGACGAAATCGCCCTTCAATGTCCCGTAGAGGGTGTTGCGCATCAGATATCGCTCCAGCGCCGCCTTGCGCCAGGGATAGGCGAAGCCGAGCGTCAGGATGGTCGCGATGTCCCACAGCGCCGCGCGCCCGAGATAGCTCCATCCCGAGCCCGTCATCCAGAAGCGCACGCCGCGAAACAGCGTGCGGGTCGCCCGGTATCGCCGTGCCCGATAGGCGGCGTAGTAGCCGAGGCAATAGAGAACGAGGATGAGCGGGATGCTGGCGAAGGCCTGCATGGTCTCGGCGACGAGACCGGCCAGGAAATACAGGATGTATACGGGCACGAGGATCGCAAGCGCGATCAGAAACCCGATCAGCAGCTCCTTCGCCGTGCCGGTATATTCCAGCGACTCGCCGCCGATCCGCGTATTGCCCCAGAGGTGGCGGCGAATGTTGGTGATCAGCCAGAAGCGATAGAACCCGAAGGTGAGGAGCTGCAGGAACACGCCACGCACCAGAATGCCGGCAAAGGCCGATCCGCTCCCCGAGAACGAGGCGGGGGTGCCGCCTGTGGGGCCCGTCGTGTCCGAACTCATGCCCGCCGCAAGACTTCCCCGCATCGCCATGGCGACGCTCTTCCCGCCATCGCTCGCCCCCGCTGCCCCCAGGCTCATGATCTGTTCCTTTGATGCAATCATGCCGGCGCACCAACCAGCAATGATCTGAATACAGCCTCGCTTGAAGAGCGCACGCATTAAATGCGGTGAACCTGGGTTATCCCTAACGTCGTCCTCGCGCGCCACCATCATCTTGGCGTTCGCGCCGTACCGCCTCCGCGTCCCGGCGCATGGCGCGGGGCTGTGGGGTGGCCTAACCTGCGGGCTCACAGTTCTGCAGGAGACGACGATGCTGAGTTTGGCGGGTAAGGTGGCCTTGGTGACAGGGGCGGGGTCGAGCGGGCCGGGCTTCGGCAACGGCAAGGCCACGGCGACGATCTTTGCCCGCCAGGGTGCCACGGTCATCGGGATCGACCGGGATGTGTCCGCCGTCGAGGAGACGAGGAGCGTCATCGAGGGGGAGGGCAATGCCTTCACCGCCATGACCTGCGACGTCACCGACGGTGCGCAGGTGGCCTCGCTGATCGCCGAGATCGAGAAGCGCGTCGGGCGGCTCGACATCCTCGTCAACAATGTCGGCCGCTCCGAGCCCGGCGGGCCGGTAGAGATGAGCGAGGAGACCTGGGGCGAGCAGCTCGACGTCAACCTGACAAGCGCCTACCTCACCTGCAAGCACGCGCTGCCGATCATGGAGCGCCAGGGGAGCGGGGCGGTGGTGAACGTCTCGTCGGTGGCGGGGCTGCGTTATATCGGCAAGCCGCAGGTGGCCTATTCGGCTGCGAAAGCAGCGCTCATCCAGTTCACCAAGGCGACGGCGGTGATCTACGCCGGCAAGGGCGTGCGCATGAACTGCGTCGTTCCCGGCCTGATGGACACGCCGCTGGTGCGCCGTCTCGCGGACAAATACGCCGGCGGGGATTACGAGGGCTTTGCGGCTACCCGCGCCAAGCAGGTCCCGATGGGCCGCATGGGCGACAGCTTCGACGTCGCCCACGCCGCGCTCTTTCTCGTGTCGGACGAGGCGCGCTACATCACCGCGACGGAAATCGTGGTGGATGGTGGATTTACGTCTGCGACGCGGTGAGGGTGGTGGAGAGCCTCTTCTCCAAGGCTCACCCGTCCGTGTCATCCCCGGCGGCGCGCAGCGCCGGGAATGTGATCCAGCTGTGTCGCCGATGAATCGCGCCCTGCCGTGACGCCTGCATGACGCTCACAGCTGGATCCCCTTCCCCTACGCCGCAAGGGCGGCTCCGGCCGGGGATGACACGGGAGGGGTTGCATGGGGGAGAGTTGCCAGCTTGCTTCAACCACCCCCTGCACCCCGTTGGTGTCATCCCCGGCGTCCCGCAAGGACGGGAAGGGGATCCAGCCGTGACGCCAATGAAGCGCTCCCTGCCGTGACGCCCACCTCTCAGGCCGCCTGCGCCTTCGGCTGCACCTCCGCCATGTAATCCTCCATCAGCGTCTTCGTGATGTTGCCAGGCTGGTAGCGGTGCGGACCGATCTCCGAGACGGGGGTGACCTCAGCGGCGGTGCCGGTGATGAAGCACTCGTTGAAGCTGTCGAGCTCGGCGGGCATGATGCGGCGCTCCAGCACCTCGAAGCCGCGACGCTTTGCCAGATCGATCACGGTGCGGCGGGTGATGCCGTCGAGGAAGCAGTCGGCGATGGGGGTGTGGATCGCGCCGTCACGGGTGAAGAACACGTTTGCCCCGGTGCATTCCGCCACGCGATCCTGCCAGTCGAACATCAGCGCGTCCGCATAACCCTTTTTCTCGGCGGCATGCTTGGAGATCGTGCAGATCATGTAGAGGCCCGCAGCCTTGGAGTGGCAGGGCGCGGTGCGCGGATCGGGGCGGCGGTACTCGGCGATGTCGAGGCGGATGCCCTTGAGGCGCTCCTCGGGGTCGAAGTAGCTCGGCCATTCCCACGCGGCGATGGCGAGGTGGATAGTGTTCTTCTGCGCCGAGACGCCCATCATCTCCGAGCCGCGCCAGGCAATCGGGCGGACATAGCCGTCGACGAGGTTGTTCTTTGCGATGACGAGCCGCTTGGCCGCATCGATCTCGGCGGTGCTGAAGGGGATCTCGAAGCCCATCACCTCGGCGGATTTGCGCAGGCGTTCGGAATGCTCCGTGCACTTGAAGATCTCGCCGCCATAGGCGCGCTCACCCTCGAATACGGAGGAGCCGTAGTGCAGTCCGTGAGAGAGCACATGCAGCTTGGCCTCGGTCCACGGCACCAGTTCGCCGTCCACCCATATCCAGCCGTCCCGTTGATCGAAGGTTATCGCCGACATGGAAAGAACTCCCTGAGACATCTTGTTGATAATCGACATAGGGTGGGTCGGAGACCATCCATTGCCGCAATCGGGCGATTTACGTTCGATCGTTTCGCCGATTAGGCTTGACGAGTAACAATCGGCCTGAGATATGTCAATAAGGCTGACGTAAACTTTTGGACGGTTTTTCCTGCGAGTGGACAGCAAGTGACCCAGACCGCACGCGCCCACCGGCTGCCCGGCGACGATCTCGTCGAGGAGCGGCCAGCATACGATCTCATCGAACTGTTCTTCTTCGCCTATCGGGATTTCGTGGGCGATCCCGATCGCATTCTCGACGAATACGGCTTCGGGCGGGCGCATCACCGGGTGCTGCACTTCGTCTCGCGCCAGCCCGGGCTGACCATCGCCGAGCTGCTCGATATCCTCAAGATCACCAAGCAGAGCCTGAACAGGGTGCTCAAGGAGCTGATCGAAAAGGGCTTCATCGAGAGCCGCATGGGCGTGAACGACCGCCGCCAGCGCCTCCTTTTCGCCACGCAAGAGGGGGAAGAACTGGGCGGAAGGCTCGCGCTGATCCAGACGAACCGCATCAACCGCGCCCTCGAGGGCGAGCCGGAGGAGGTGCGCGCTTGCATTTCCCGCTTCCTCCTCGGCATGGTGGATCCGGGCGATCGCGCGCGCGTGGCCGCCCTGTCGGAGACTGATGCGCGAGGACGAGGCGCAGATACGGGGGAATGATGCAGCCGCGCAAGATCGACCTGCCCGACCATGCGCCGCATGTCCTGGTCGTCGACGATGACCGCAGGCTGCGCAATCTGCTGGCGAAGTTCCTCACGGAGAACGGATTTCGCATCACGGCGGCGGCGAGCGCCGCGGAAGCACGCTCGTTCACAGGGCACTTCGTCTTCGACGCCCTCGTCCTCGACGTGATGATGCCGGGCGAGAACGGCTTCGACTTCGCCCGCTGGATGCGCCAGCACTCGCAGGTCCCGATCCTCATGCTCACCGCCCGCGCCGATGCGCAGGACCGGGTGACGGGGCTCGAGATCGGGGCCGACGATTATCTCTCGAAACCCTTCGAGCCGCGCGAGCTCGTGCTGCGGCTCACCAACATCCTCAAGCGCGGCAACGGCGCGAGCGAGAATTCGGGCCCGGAAACGCCGGAATTCATTCGCTTCGGATCCTTCGTCTATCGTTTCGACCGGGGCGAATTGCGGCACGGCGAGGAGTCCATTCGCCTGACCGAGCGTGAGCGCGAGATCATGAACCTGCTCGGCCAGCGCTGCGGCGGGCATGTGCACAGGGAGGAACTGGCGGGCTCCGGGGCCGCCGCCAACGAACGCACCGTCGACGTCCAGATCAACCGCCTGCGCCGCAAGATCGAGCGGGACCCGGCGAACCCGGTCTTCCTGCAGACCGTGCGCGGCATCGGCTACCGCCTCGTCGTCGAGCGATGAAGCCCGACGTGATCAAGCCTGACGCGATCAAGCCCGAGGTGAAGGCCGCCGAGAAGCCGCGGCTCGCGGGTTCGCGTTTCGCGTTCTCGCCGCGCAAAGCGATGAAGGGTGCCGGCCACGGCCTCGCCGTCGGCTGGGACCTATACGTCAGGGGCGCGCGCTGGTTCGCCTCGCTGATGCCCAAGGGGCTCTACGCCCGCTCGCTGATCATCATCATCGCGCCCATCGTCTTGCTGCAGTCGGTCATCGCGTATGTCTTCATGGAGCGCCACTGGCAGACCGTGACGATCCGGCTGTCGTCTGCCGTCACCGCCGACATCGCGGCGATGATCGACATCTACGAAACCTACCCGCAGGACGACAGCGCGGCGGAACTCACCCGCATCGCCTCGCGGCGTCTGGGGCTCGACATCGAGATCCTGCGCGATGCGGAGCTGCCGCCGCCGGGGCCCAAACCGTTCTTCTCGATCCTCGACCAGGCCCTTTCCAGCGAGATCGCCCGGCAGGTGGCGCGGCCGTTCTGGATCGACACCGTGGGCCGCTCGAACCTCATCGAGATCCGGATCAAGCTCGACGACGCCATCATGCGGGTCTTCGCGCAGCGCAGCCAGGCCTATGCCTCGAATTCGCATATCTTCCTGATCTGGATGGGGGCGACCTCTCTCGTCCTGATGGGCATCGCCGTGCTCTTCCTGCGCAACCAGATCCGCCCGATCCTGCGGCTCGCGGACGCCGCGGAGAGCTTCGGCAAGGGGCGCGACGTGGATTTCCGGCCGCGCGGCGCGCGCGAGGTGCGGCAGGCGGGGCACGCCTTCATCGAGATGAAGCGCCGGATCGAGCGATCGATCGACCAGCGCACGACGATGCTGAACGGCGTGAGCCACGATCTGCGCACCATCCTCACGCGCTTCAAGCTGTCGCTGGCTCTGCTCGAGCGCGAGGCCGAGATCGAGGACATCGAGAAGGACGTCGACGAGATGAGCCGCATGCTGGAGGGCTATCTCGCCTTCGCGCGCGGCGATGCCGGGGAGCAGGCTGTCGTGACTGATCTGCGCGAATTGCTGGGGGGCCTGCAGACCGACGCCGAACGGCAGGGGCATACCGCGACGCTGCGGATCGAGGGCGACCCGACCGTGACCGTGCGCCCGGACGCCTTCCGCCGCCTGATGTTCAACCTCGTTTCCAACGCCGCCCGCCATGGCGACAATATCGCAATCACGGCGCAGCACGAAGCCCGCTGGCTGACCGTCAACATCGACGACGACGGCCCCGGCATCCCGCCCGAGCTGCGCGAGGAGGTCTTCAAGCCGTTCGTGCGCCTCGACGAAGCCCGCAACCAGGATGAAAGCGGCTCCGGCCTCGGCCTCGCCATCGCTCGCGACATCGCCCGCTCGCACGGGGGCGACATCGTGCTGGAGGACAGCCCGATGGGGGGTATCAGGGCGAGCGTGCGGATACCGGCTTGAGGGGGGGGGCGATGCACCTGCCAAGCTACCTCTTCATTTGAGATTTGACGGTCCTCACGGAGTGCATCCTTGACGTCGCTCGTTTATGCTCGGCCCAACAATAGGGTGGGGCACAATGAGCGGCGATTGCGGGAAGACGATCCGACTTGAGATTGGAGTCTGGTATAATGAGAGGTCGGGTCATATCCACATCTCTGGTGTAACGGGAGAACGCTTCATCTCGACCGTCAGCCCGAACTCCAACAGTAAACGTGGCAACCCTCACCTGTTCAACAAACTCGCCAAGTGTCTCCAGAGCGCCGGCAAGCCGGCTCCACAAATTGACGCGACCGATAACGAGGAACCCTGACAACCACCAAGCGCTCCGGACTCCGGCTCTCACGTCGCTTGTGCTAGGTCATCGCGCGGCAGCGTCAGAAATCAATACAACCTTCCCCCCACCACCGCATCCCGGCTCGGCGTGATCAGCACCACTTCCCCCTCCTCGTCCGGCACCCCCAGCGTCAGCACTTCCGACATCATCGGGCCGATCTGGCGGGGTGGGAAGTTGACGACGGCGAGGACGAGCATGCCTTCGAGCTCGTCGAGGCGGTGGTTCTTCGTGATCTGCGCCGAGGAGCGCTTGACGCCGATTTCAGCGCCGAAATCGATCGTCAGCTTGTAGGCAGGCTTGCGGGCCTTTGGAAAATCCTCGGCTGCCACGATTCGCCCGACGCGGATATCGACCTTCAGAAAATCGTCGAACGCGATGACCGGCTGAACCGGCGTGTCGTCACCCATAAAATGCCCCCATTGTTGAAAACTCAGATCGCCGCCGCGGGATCCTGCGTTTCGCCCGACATGTCCTCCGGCGGCTCGTCGCGTTTGCTGCGGCGGCGCATGCGGGAGCGACCATCCAGCAGCGCCTGGCCGATCGCGCGGAACGGAGCGGTGACGCGGCGGAGATCCTCGGCCCGCTGCATGAAGCGCTCGGCGTTGTTCAGCTCCCGATCGAGCCGCGCCATGGTCTTGGCGAGCTGCGGGTCCTCGTCCTCGAACCAGGTTTCCAGCGTGCGGGCAAGCGTGATGACGGAGCCCTGAAGCTTGATCGGCCCCAGGCCGTCCTCCGTCGGAATGCCTGCCGCCGCGAGCAGAAAGCGGTGCGAATTCAGCGCGACCTGGTTCAGCGCCGCGAGCGTCAGCGGCTCGGTGCGAACGACCGTGGCGATCCGGCGCAGCGAGGCCTTGTAGGGCGTCAGCGCATCGATGTAGCGCATGTAGACGTCGAACAGCCGCTCGCGGGCGGGCTCGCCGACGAGATCGTCGCTCGATCCCTCCAGCACCTTGAGGTCGATCATCCGGGCAAAGCTGCCGAGCACCGCGCCTTTTGATGGAAACGCCTCGCGGAACTCGCTCAGACTAATGCCGGCCGCCTCGGCGACATCGTTGATCTCGATATCGTCCCACGGGCGCTCGGCTGCGAGCTTCATCAGTGCCTCGACGATATCCTCGCGGCTCGGCTTCTTCGTCGCTTTGGCCATCATCTTCTCCAGTCAGCGCGTTCGTTCACTGCAACATAACGCGCGAACGCGGCTTTTGTAGCGAAAGGGGGAGCGATTATCCGGCCGATCAGCCGGAAAGCTCGCCGGCGCGCTTCTTCGCCGCAGCCACCGCCTCGCGCATCAGGGGGGCGAGACCGTCGTCGCTCATGAGAACTTCGAGGGCGGCCGCCGTCGTGCCGCCCTTCGACGTCACGTTCTCGCGCAATTGCCCCGCCTCCAGATCGCTGGTGGCGAGCAGTTGCCCGGAGCCCGCGACAGTCGCCCGGGCCAGCCGCCTCGCGAGATCGGCGGGAAGGCCTGCGGCGACGCCTGCTTCGGCAAGACATTCCGCCAGATGGAAGACATAGGCCGGGCCGGAGCCGGAGAGTGCGGTGACGGCATCGATCAGGGCCTCGTCGTCCACCCATTCGACGATCCCGACGGCGCGCAGCAGCGAATTCGCCGTCGCCCGCTGCTCGCTCGACACTTCCGACGAAGCGTAGGCCCCCGTCGCGCCGCGCGCGATGGATGCGGGAAGGTTGGGCATCGCCCGCACGATCGCCCCGCAGCCGGGGATCGCCGCCTGCAGATTGGCGACGGTCTTGCCCGCCAGCACCGAGACGAGCATCGTCCTGGAGTCGGCGAGCGGCGCGAGGCTGTCGGCGGCGTCGCCAAGGGATTGCGGCTTGATGGCGAGAACGAGCACTTCCGGATGGCCCAGCGTATCGAGCGAGGGGTTGAGCGCGACGCCCTTCGTGGCGCACATCGTCGTCAGATCCGTGCTCGGAAAAGGGTCGATCACCGAGGCGGCGTCGGCGGAGAGGCCGACGCGCAGCCAGCCCTCGAGCATCGCGCTGCCCATCTTTCCGCCGCCGACGAGGATCAGCGAGGAGGGAAGGTTCGTGGCTTTCTCGAACATTGCAGCACCTTCGCGAACAGCGCGGGTCACCCCGCAAGCCTGATTGTTTCAGGCCTCACCTTCGGTCTCGAAGAGCACGCTGTCCAGAGATTCCCGCGCCGATTTTCCGGCCCAGAGCACAAACTGGAAGGCCTGATAATGCCGCTCGCAGGCATCGATTGCCGCCTTCAGGAGCATTTCGCACTGTCCCTGGCCTGGCTGCGCGCCCCCCGAAAGCAGGAGAGCGTGGCGGAACATCACCACCTGCTCGGCGCTCCACACGTCGAAATGGCCGACCCAGAGCTGCTCGTTGATCATGGAGACGAGCTGCTGCACCTCGTTGCGGCGGCGCTCCATCACCTTGAGATCGAAGGCGCAGGCGATGTGCAGCGCCTCGACATCCTCGATCCAGGTGAAGGCCACCTGATAATCCGCCCAGCGCCCCGCCACCGAGACGGACATCTCGTCCTCCTCGAAGCGCTCGAACACCCATTGCTGATGCGAGGCGAGACGCTCGACGACGTCCAGCGGGTGCTCGGGTCGGTCGGATTCGATGAGGAGAAGCTGGTTCATGACGATCCGTGTGGTGCTCGCACGAGCGGTGTTCGGGGGCTTCGACGGGTATCGAGAGCAAAATCGAGCTTGCAGGTAGATTCGATGAGCGAATCGAGATTCAACGCGCGAATCACCTGCAGTTCGACCTTATCGCCCCCGACTCCCGTCTTCAAAGCGGGATCAACCTCAAAGATTCGCGCCCGGGTTACAATCGGCGATCAAGCTCTTTCCACAAACGAAAGCGGCGCTCGAAAAAACATTTGCGGAATGTGGCGCGATTGCCGACACGGGGCGGATGGCGAAGCGCCGGACGGTTTGCAATTCTGCGCCCGTCTGCGAGAAAGAACCCATGCGGCGAAAGATTTTCGAAGAGCCCGTTTCACGCGCGGCGATCTGGTCCAGGCGGATGGCCTGGATGGGGATCGCCGTCACGCTCATCGCGGTCGTCCTGACGCGCGGGGGACGCATCGAATTCGAAGCGGGGCTCACAGCGATCCTGGGCGGTCTCGCCTTCGGCGTGCTGGCGCTGATCCTCGCCCTCGCGGCCTTCGCGCGGATCTGGATGGAAGGGCGCAGGGGGCTCGGCAGCGCCATCGCCGGGTTCGTCCTCGCAATCCTGTTGCTGGCCTTCCCCGCCTACCTGCTCGGCCTCGAAATCATGACACCGCAGCCGCGCGACATTTCGACGGACCTCTCGGACCCGCCGCAGTTCTCCCGCTCGCCTGCGGCGCTCGCCGCGCGCTCGGGATGGATCGGGGGTCCGCTGCCCGCGACCGAGCGGGCATCCTTCCGGCGAGCTCATCCCGGCCTCTCCCCGGTCGTCCTCGACCTTCCCGTCGAGGACGCCTTCACGGTCGCGCGCCGCGCCGCGATCGCCCGGGGATTGACGATCATCGAGGCGGAAGCGCCGTCCGAGGGGCGGGCCGGCGGGAGCATCGAGGCGCGGACGCGGACCTGGGTGCTGCGATTGCCTGTGGAAATCACGATCCGCGTGATGCCGCTGGGGGAGGGCGCGCGAATCGACGCCCGCGCGGCGGCACCCGCCGGCAACCACGATATCGGGGCGAATATCTCCGAATTGCGGGCCTATCTCGAAGAGGTGGATTTCCTCGCCGACCTGCGCTGAGCCTGAAGCCGCCGAAAGCCCATGCTCCTCAAAGCTTGCGGAAATGCGCCTCGATCGAGAAGGGGCCGTCGATGCCCGCGAGGCCGCGATGCACGAGATCCTCCAGATGTGCGAAGACGTTCAGGGAAGCCGCGCCGGTGAGGTTCGGAGCGAGGCTGGGATAGACGTTGCGTACGATCGTCGCGATGTCGCGGTCACCTTCCGCGAGTCGGTTGAGGATCATCGTCTCGCGCTGGCGGCGATGGTTGATCAGGCCGCGCACGAACCGGGTCGGCTCTCGCAATGCACCGCCGTGACCGGGCCAGTAGAGAACGTCGTCGCGCTGCCGCACCTTCTCGAGCGAGGCCATGTAATCGGCCATCGAGCCGTCCGGCGGGCCGACGAAGCTCGTCGACCAGGCCATGACGTGATCGCCGGAAAACAGTGCCTTCTCCTCGCGCAGCGCGAAGGCAAGGTGGTTGGCGGTGTGGCCCGGCGTCGCTACCGCCTCGAGCGTCCAGCCCGGCCCGGAAACGGCATCGCCGTCCTGCATCTGCATCTGCGGCGAATAGGTGTGGTCGCCGCTGCCCTCCAGCAGGTTGATCTCGCCGGTATCCAGCTCCCGCGCCGCGCGGTGGGGCGCGCACCCGACGATGGCAGCGCCGGTGGCCTCCGCGAGCGCCCCGGCGGCGGGGGAGTGATCCCGGTGGGTGTGGGTGACGAGGATATGCGTCAGCGTTTCGCCGTCGATCGCCCGCAGGAGCGCCTCGACATGGGCGGCGTCGTCCGGCCCCGGATCGATCACCGCGACGCGGCCTGTACCGACGATATAGCTGCAGGTGCCGGTAAACGTCATCGGCCCGCGATTTGCCGCGACGACGCGGCGGACGAGCGGCGATACGGTGACGGCCGCCCCGGCGGGTGCGTCGAAATTGGTCTCGAAGGTCAGTTTCTCGTCCATTCCAGGCTCTTTCGCGTTCCGCTGACATAGGCCCTGCGCGCGGTTTTGCAAAGCGCCGACATCGTCGTCCCGGCTGCATGAAGCGGGCATCGACGGATGCCGCACACGAAAAACCCGCCGTCGATCATTGTCGACGGCGGGTCCTGATAGCGCTGGATGTCAAAGCATCGGTCCTGAACCAAAGAGTTCGAGGACCAGGAACTGAACTAAAACACTCCGGCTACTACTGCGCCGACAAAAGCAAGTGCCGCACAAATAGCAGCCATGTTCAACTTCGAAGACAAGTTGAGCTTGGCGATCAGGCCCATTCAACACCTCCCTGTGAGGGACCGTGGGGAGAGGTTAGCACGCTCAGCATTTCCTGCAAGAAGGTTTGTGCGCAACCCCTGGGCGTCAGGCTGCGTCAATCGTGGTTAATCATGGGTTAAGCCGTTGTATATAATTCAGTTTAACCGGTTGCACCCACGAGTTATTCACAGCCTCGCGCGCATCGCTTGCTCGACGAATGCTGCGACGCGCAACGCCTTGTCGTCGCTGCCGAAGCGTGTGATCACCTGCACGCCCACGGGAAGCCCGGCATCGTTGACGCAGCCCGGCACGTTCACGCAGGGGTCACCCATCAGCGTCCAGAGCCGGTTGAAGCGGGAATTGCCCGTGGAGGCGAGCCCTGCCGGGGCCGCCCCCGGGCTCGCATAGGTGATCAGCGCATCAAATCCGTCCATCATGCCGTTGAGCGAGGCCCTGGCCCGATGCGCCGTGCGCCGTGCGGCGTCGAAGTCCGCAGCGGTGACGTTGCAGGCCTCGTCGAGCGCGGCGCGCAGGATCGGCGGCAGGCGATCGCGGTGGTTGTCGTATTCCCAGGCAAGGGTCCGGTGCACCTCGTAATCCTGAATCGTCGCGTGGATCGCGTAGGCCTCGGCCAGCGCTGCGGGCGCTTCCACATCGACGAACCGTGCGCCCAGCGGTTCCGCCGCGCGAATCGCGAAATCGAGGGCCGCCGCCGAATCGTCTTCCGGTGGGCCGGCGAAATTCTGCGCGAGGATGCCGATCCTGAGGCCGGCGCCGCTCTCCTCCGCCTTGTCGCCCGCAAGACGCATCTCCGGTCGCCCGCAGAGAAGCGCGAGCGCAAAGGCGAGATCGGGGATCGTCGCGGCGAACAGGCCGAGCGTATCGAGCGCAGAGGAGTAGCATTTCACGCCCACTGTCGGCAGGAGCCGGTAGGAGGGTTTGATCGCCGCCGTCCCGCAATAGGAGGCCGGGCGAATTACCGATCCGCCCGTCTGCGTCCCGATCGCGAGCGGAAGCATCCCGCTGCCGACGGCGGCCGCCGAACCTGCCGACGAGCCGCCGGGACTGTGGGCGGGGCTGTGCGGGTTGAGAGTCTGCGTCGGGTCGAGGAAGGCGAAGGGGGTCGTCGTGGTCTTGCCGATCGGGGTCGCGCCGATGCGGCGGAACATGGCGGTCACCGAGGCATCGCTCCGCGGCATCCAGCCTTCGTAGATCGGCGAACCCATCTGGGTGGGCATTCCCGCGACATCGATGATATCCTTGACGCCGACGGCAATTCCGCGAAGCGCTCCGTCGGATGCGGCGCGGGCCACCGTATCGATGTGGACGAAGGCGCGGATGCCGGGCTCCTTCTCCGCGACGAGATCAAGCGTAGCCGCGATTGCCGCCTGGGGTGTAGTCTGTCCGGAATCGATCCGGCGCAGGATATCGAGGAGCGAGATCATTGGAGCCGACATGCGTGAGAGAAATCGTGACCAAGCCTAGCATGGGCGGCGCTCCAGGCGAGACCGGGAAGGTGACATGACCGATCTTGGCGAAACGCCACGCAAGGCGCCGCGCCCCGGGACGCAGGAAGACGCTCCGAGGCCGGGCCGCCGCGGCTATCACCACGGGCATCTGCGCGAGGCGCTGGTCGCGGCGACGAAGGGGCTGCTGGCGGAGAAGGGGCCGCAGGGCTTCACGCTCGCCGATGCCGCTCGCATCGCGGGCGTCAGCCCCGCCGCGCCCTATCGCCATTTCGCGGATCGCGATGCGCTGCTGCGGGAGGTGGCGGCAGCGGGCTTCAAGGCGTTTGGTGAGGCGCTGTCTCGCGCGGCCCGCAATGGAGAGCCGGCAAGCGGCTTTCGGGCCATGGGCGAGGCCTATCTGCGTTTCGCGCGGGAGGAACCCGGCTATTACATCGCCATGTTTTCGTCGAAGCTGCCGCCTTCCCCCGATGGCGTCGATGCGGGCGCGGCGGCCTTCGAGACGCTCATCGACGCCATCGTCGCGGTGCTCGCCGCGCGCAACCGGGAAGTCGCCGATCTGCGCGGTCTGGCGCTTCAGGTCTGGAGCCTGTCGCACGGGGTGGCGACGCTGGAAGCGGCCGGGCGTCTCGCGGAGGATTGCGGGGATGCGGAGGCCATCCTGGCATCAGGCGTGAGAGCGCTGCTGGACGGTGCGGGGCGGTGAAGGCAGTTTGAGAAATTTTCACCTCGCACCTCTTCCGCAGGGGCACTCCGATCCCCACATCTGATCGAAGTAACGATCATTAACTTGGGTGCTTGACAAAGCTTCGCGCCTTTGGAGGACGAGATGAACACGACCACTGCCACGATGCCGGGCGATACCCGGCAAGAGAAGACCCGGCGCTGGAAAACCTGGGAGATCCTCGCCATCGTCTTCGGCTTCATCATCTACTGGCCGGTGGGGCTCGCCCTGCTGATCTGGAAGCTGTGGCGGCTGAAGGAAGACCCGACCTGGGATATCTCCCGCGCCTTCGACGACCTGCGCGGAAGCTTCAACCGCAATGGTTTCGGCGGAAACGGGTTCGGCGGCGCCAGCGGCAATTCGGCGTTCGACGAATACAAGCGCGAGACGCTGGATCGCCTCGAGGCCGAGCGTCGCAAGCTGGCCGAGGAAGAACGCGAATTCGCGAACTTCATGGAAGAGCTGCGCCGTACCCGCGATCGCGAATCCTTCGATCGCTTCATGCAGTCGCGCCGCAACGGGTCGCAGTGAGGCCCGAGCGAACAACTTGACGAGCACTCCCCGCGCGGGCGACACAAACAGTGACGCATGTGCGGGGAGAGCATCATGAAGACGAATCCGGGCCGTTATTTCGAAGATTTCGAACTCGGCGAGATGATCCAGCACGCGACGCCGCGCACGCTGTCGAGCGCCGACCAGGCGCTCTACACCGGCCTCTACGGCTCACGCTTTGCCCTGCAATCCTCCGATCCGTTCGCCAGGGCAATCGGCTACAAGCACGCCCCCCTCGACGATCTCCTCGTCTTCCATGTGGTCTTCGGCAAGACCGTCCCCGACATCTCGCTGAACGCGGTGGCCAATCTCGGCTATGCGGACGGCCATTTCCTCAAGCCCGTCTGCTGCGGCGACACGCTGTGGTCGGTATCCGAGGTCATTGGGCTCAAGGAGAGCTCGAACGGCGAGACCGGCGTCGTCTACGTGCGCACCAACGGCTTCAACCAGAACGGCGAGCGCGTGCTCTGCTATTGCCGCTGGGTGCTCGTGCGCAAGCGCGACAAGGCCTCGCCCGCTCCGGAAGCGGTGGTTCCCGATCTCCCCGATCACGTGCCCCCCGCCGAACTGGCGAAGGCGGTGCCGAAGATCGCGGTCGATTCCTACGATTTCGACCTTTCGGGGAGCGCCGATCACTGGGGCGATTACGAACCCGGCGAGCGCATCGACCACGTGGACGGCATGACCGTCGAGGAGGCCGAGCATCAGATCGCGACGCGGCTCTATCAGAATACGGCGAAGGTGCATTTCGACGCCCACGCGGCTGGGCAGACGCGTTTCGGCAAGCGCCTGATCTACGGCGGGCACGTGATTTCGCTCGCCCGCGCGCTCTCCTTCAACGGCCTCGCCAACGCCTTCCACATCAGCGCCATCAACGGTGGCCGCCACGTCGCCCCGCTGTTTGCCGGCGATACGGTATACGCCTGGAGCGAGATTCTGGAAAAGGCGGATATCCCGGGCCGCAGCGATGTCGGCGCGTTGCGCATCCGCATGATCGCGACGAAAAACCACCCTTGCACCGATTTCCCGCACAAGAGCGACACGGGCTTCCATCCCAGCGTGATCCTGGAGTTCGACTACTGGGCGGTGATGCCGCGCTGATTACAAAGCCAGAAGCAAGTCGGCGTCCTCCCTTGCGGGTGAGATGGCCTTGGCAGGGGTCAGAGGGCGCGGCGCAGCGCGAAGCGGCGTCCTTGTGACGCAAGTTCTCCGGCCCATCGTCGAGCGCGCGGTGACCGCCATGCGAGGCGACCTCGTGCAGGGAGGCGCGAACGTGATGGTCGCATTCGGCTATTGGGTGATCGTGCCGCGTTGAGGCATAACCTCTTGAAGAGGCCCTGTGACATGCACCTGCACCCCGTTGCGTGTCATCCCCGGCGGCCCGCAGGGCCGGGAAGGGGATCCAGCTGTGAGCGTGATGCAGGCGATTTGCTGCAAGAGCGTCACGGCTGGATCCCCTTCCCCTCCAGCGCGTCG
>Ga0208490_100591_pt1 | contig 20636 bp, 15 predicted proteins | sample SubbioAug_CSWold_FD_184818 | JGI IMG/M metagenome (GOLD analysis project Ga0208490, IMG submission 184818) | Serpentinite rock and fluid subsurface biosphere microbial communities from McLaughlin Reserve, California, USA - CR11Aug_CSWold (SPAdes) | ecosystem: Environmental > Terrestrial > Deep...
TTTGCCGGACAGGGTTCTTCCTCCCTGCAAGGTTCCTACTAAAAGGTTTCAGCCTACCGGCATCCCCCTTTACCAGACTTATCCTGGCGCAATCTGACTCCTGACTCCTGACTCCTGACTCCTGACTCCTGACTCCTGACTCCTGACTCCTGACTCCTGACTCCTGACTCCTGACTCCTGACTCCTGGGTAGTTGACAGAGACTTTAAGTATACAACTTTTCCATCATTTGAAAAATGGCCGGGCTCTCCTTCAGGATGGACAAGGCGATTTCTGCGTGATCCTTGGTATAGCCGTTGCCCACAATCATGGTAATGTCCTTTCCTACCCCCTCAGCACCCAGGGCTGCTGCAGTAAAGCTAGTGGCCATACTGAAGAAATACACCATCCCCCTGTTCCTGGTGGCTAAAATAGCTGCCATTTCAGTATTGGGGACATTGACGCAGTTAATAGTTAAGTCCGCCATTTCCCCCGCCGTTACTTTTTCCACCGTTTGGTAAACCGCCACCGCATTTGTGGCATCCCCCTGGATCACTTCGTCCACATGACCTAGTTCCCGCATCCGCCGGACACTGTTATCATCATAGTCAAGTCCAATTACTTGACCGCTGACCCCGGCTCTCTTCTTCGCTTCATAAGCGCACAACATTCCTGACTTGCCACCGGCTCCGATAATTAAGACCCTATCTCCCGGCTTGACCAGCTTAGCAGTTTGGGCCGGGGCTCCTGCCACATCCAACATGGCCAAAGCTAAATTTTCAGGCAGGTCCTGGGGCAGCTTAGCATAAAGGCCGCTTTCAAAAAGAATTGCTTTCCCCTTGATATCCACCTGGTCTTTGGCCTGGTGCACAACTAAAATCTCGTCTATCCGCAGTGGCGTAAGGGACAGGGAAACAAGAGTGGCTATTTTATCTCCTACTTGCAAAGGAATCTTTTCTGCCAGGCTGGGGCCAATCTTTTCTATGGTACCAATGAGCATACCCCCGGAACCGGTGACGGGGTTATGATGCTTGCCCCTTTTAGCTACGATATCAAGGATTGTCTCTTTAATTTTTCCCTCATTTCCACCGGTTTCTTTTTTGATTTGGGTAAAGCTGGCGGAATCGATGTTTAACGTGCGCACATCGATTAATATTTCGTTATCGAATATTTCCATATCATTATCCACTTTCCAGGCCGGTTGGGGCAATACCCCCTTTGGCTCCAGTACCCGGTGAGTGCCAAAGCGACATCCTTTTTTCATCTTAAGCCTCCTCTCTGCTTCAGTTCTTGAACAATATATGAAGCCACGTGTTCTGCATATGTCCCCGGCCCAAAGCCGGCATCATATCCAAGCTCCTGGGCCAACTGGTGATCAATCCTGGGTCCGCCCACCACCAGAACTACTTCATCCCTGATACCCTCTGCTTCCATAATTTCTATTAGCTTAGTCAAGTTTTGCACGTGAATATCCTTCTGTGTTACCACCTGGGATACCAGAATGGCATCGGCTTTAACCTCCATCGCCCTGGCCACCAGTTCCTCACAGGATACCTGGGACCCAAGATTATAGGCATTAATGCCCTTGTAGCTTTCCAGTCCCTTATGACCATTAAAGCCCTTCATGTTCATGATGGCATCAATCCCCACCGTATGGGCATCACTTTCAATACAGGCACCAACCACATTCACAGGGCGGCTAAAGTTTTCCTTGATAAAATACTCCACTTCCTTCTTTTCCATGACCATCACTGCCACCTTTTCTACCTTGATGCCGGTGAAGTCAACTGTTTGATTTGCTTTCCCATAGACCACAAAAAAGGAAAATCCTGTCCCGATGCTCTTGGAGTATGTTACTTGGGGCTCAAGAAAACCCATTTTACCTGCCAGCTGCCGGGCAGCTTCCACTGCCTCAACACTATGTTCAACGGGTAGAGTGAAGGAGAGCTGCACTGCTCCGTCATTTAAGGTGTCTCCGTAAGGCTTTATTCTAGTTAAATCTACCTGCATGATGTTACCTCCCCTCCTTCATAGCTTCCATAAAGGGATTATAGTAGCCCGGCTCTTTAAAGACAACTCCGGCCAAACCCTTGCCCCCACCAGAACTCCGGCTGATATCTGCAAACATTCCTTTGCTAATGGCCTCCATTAAGCCCAATTCCGCTACTTCCTCCAACAGTGCTATGGCATTATCTAACACCTGGTTAGCCCTTTGGTGAATCATTCCGTCTTCTTTAAAGGTTATCTCCCCGGCCAGATCCTTCATGGCCCTAAAAACATAGGCGGCATTTTCCAGGGCCAGATATCGATCGGCTATATGGGGTGTATGAATTGCCTCAGTCATCATCCCCAATAAGTGCAGGCTTTGCCCTGTCATCACAGAGGCTACGTTAAACAAACAGTCCTGAACATGACCTTGAAAAATATTTCCCGTCATGTATTTAGTAGGGGGCATATATTTTAACGGCGCTTCCGGGAACAATTCTCGCGCTAGCAATGCTTGCGCCAGCTCGTAAACAAAGCTGTTTTCAAGTTCGGGATTTAACTCAAAGGCATGGCCCAAAGCTACCTGTGACCGCTTCATTCCTGATTTTACCGCCAATTGCTCATTGATAAACTGGGAAGCAGTCACCGTATGGGCTGCTTCAAAGGCATCCGCCGTTGTCAGGTAGTTATCTTCCCCAGTATTGATGATGATGCCGGCAAAGCCATTGATCATCCGGGAAAAATACTGATCCACAAAGGTGCGCTGCATATTGATATCCCGGAAAATAATTCCGTACATGGCGTCATTCAGCATTACATCCAGCCTTTCCATGGCTCCCATGGCGGCTATTTCCGGCATACACAAGCCGGAGGCGTAGTTGGTTAACCGGATGTACTTGCCCATTTCTTCCCCCACCTCATCCAGACCCTGTCGCATAATGCGAAAGTTTTCCTGGGTAGCGTAGGTACCACCAAAGCCTTCGGTGGTGGCTCCATAGGGTACAAAATCCAACAAGCTTTGCCCCGTAGTTCTGATTACTGCCACAATGTCGGCCCCTTGCCTGGCGGCAGACTGGGCCTGTATTACATCTTCATAAATATTCCCCGTAGCTACGATGACGTATAACAACGGCTCCGTTCCCTGCGCCAGCCTTGCCAGCAGTTCCTCTCGCTCCGCCCGCTTTGCTGTAATTTTTGCCAAGCCGTCCTTGGCGAGCTTGTCAATCTCTTCCCTGATAGCCCCTTCATCCTGAATTGGGGTTTTTACTAAGTCTATTTTTCCGGCAGCAATATTCTCAGCTAGTTCTTGGGGACTAAGCTGGTAGCAGCTGATGCCATTAGCAAGCCAATAGCTTATTCCCAAGCCCAGCCTGCCTGAGTGAAGCACCTGATCCACCACCACATTGACCAAGGGTGCACCTTCATCAGTTGCTCCATCTACCCCATATAGTCTTAAAACTGCCCGTTCAACAGATACCGTTGTCCGGCGATCAATATGCAGCTGAATATCACCGGCAATTTTTTCTGCTGCCCCTCGGGCCTTCGCTATTTTTACAGTTGGTATGCCAAGCTTGCTCATTGTATTGGCCTCCTTTTGCCCTTTATTAAATATTTTTGTGCCAATTGCAGCACCTGCTCGTCTACCTTCATCAATCTGGCTACCTTCAGGGCGTCCCGGGGAACTTTTTCCCGGGAGGTAATCTTTTCTAAGCCATAATCAAAGCTCTGATAGATGTCAGCCAGGTTGTGCAGACTGTCCAAATTTCTCAATCCCTTGACTTGCCACTGGACAAAACACTCTTCTTTAATTAAACTATCAAAATGGGTAGTCACCAGGACCATGCAGTTGCCCTGCTGGAAGGCTTTTAAAAAGGCATGGGCCAGGGCTGCTCCTTCTTCCGGGTTAGTGCCCCGGGCCGGCTCGTCCAATAGTACTAAGCCCTGCTTGTCTCTTATCCTTATTATCTCATTAACAGCCTGTATCTCCGCCCCAAAGCTTGACAGTCCCACCGGGTTCCTTTCTCCCGCAGTGGAAAAGAAAATAAAATCAGCCAAGTTAAATTCCACCTTGGCAGCAGTAACGGGCAGTCCTAGCTGGGCCATAGCCAATAGGGTGCCCACTGTCTTTAAAGTGATGGTTTTGCCTCCCATATTTGCTCCTGTCAACAGAGCGACTCCCTTTTCCAGGTCGATGGACACCGGATTAAAGTCAGTGCCTAATTGCTTAAGCTTGGCTTGGGCAATTGGATGAATGCCATCCATCACCACCAGCCTGTTTTTTCCTCCCACCCTTCCTGAAGAAACTATGGGAACTGCACCCCCATGAGTTACTGCAAAAAATCCTCTGGCTAACAACCAATCTAATCGTCCTATCTTATCTGCCACCTGGGCAAAGTACTCCAGGAATGCAGCTAGCTGAGCGGATAAATTCTCCAATAAAGCTTGTTCCAGCTCTGTCAGCTTATCTTTAGCCTGGGTGAGCTTACTTTTTAGCTCCTGCTCCCCAAGGTTTTCTACCCTATTAAATGTAACAGCAGCAAAGTTTTCCTTAATGAGCTCCTTTTCCATCAGCTGTATTTCCTGAACCAGTACTTGGTAATCCTTATCACCGAAGTTGCCCAGATAAAAGCGATAATTATCTGTAATTTTTAGCAGCCCATAGGCTTCCTCCTGCAGTTGCCATTGTATCCGGGCATTATCCCACCAGCGGGCTGCCTCCAGCAGTTGATGTATCTCTTTAGCTAAAAAAAGAAATTTGGCCAAATTAAATAACATGGGCGAGCTTAAAGTTGCTTTGACTTTGAGATAATCCAGCTCTGTCTGAATAAATGGCTGCTGCCGCATTAAATCCTTTAATTCCTGAATTTTCCCCTTAGGTAATCCTTGGATAAATTTTATTATTCCCTTTAACTCAGCCAGCTCCAGGACTAATTCCTTCTGTTGATCTGGAGAAAAGGGCTGGAGAGTTTTCTTTTTATTTTCTCCATAGGGAGTCAGGGTAGTGAACATCTCTAAAATTTCCGGCAGGTCCAGCATTTCTTTAGTATTGCTAAGAAAATAGTCCAGCTTTATTCCCTCCTAGCCTGGCGAAAGATGCCTGAAATCACATCCGCCGTTATGATGCCGGGAACTTTCGTTGCCAGCTTGTCCACCAGCTCTTCTGGGAAAAAACCATCTCCCCGAATGGAGGTAGGATTACAGATAACCCCGATTAAATTAACGGGATTTAAGCCATAAATAAGCCCGTGGGCTTTGAGATAATGTCCCCAAATGCGGTGGTTTACCAGGATGTTTACCCCGCTTCTCACCAGCAGGACTGTCTCCTGAAGGATCTTTCGGTTATTGATAAAAAATTGGAGCAACCCCTCCACCACTGCGCCATTAATATAAACAGCCTTTATTTTTCTGTTGCCTTTTAACAATTCAAGCAAATTTTCCTCATAGCCCAGGGATTTCTTGTCCATCATAGCTACTTCACCCTCTTCTCCCACTGCCAGTGAAGCAGACCCATTGGCAATCTTCTGCCTGGCTTCCTTTGGGATTAGCCCTGCTAGGGAAGGCACCCCTGAAATGGAAAACTGTTCTGCCCTAGCAGCTGTTTTATCCACCACCACCTCCAATTGGCGGTGAACTGCAGCTCCGGTGGCTAAGATAGTGCAGTCACTTACATCCGGAGCTGCGGAGCTGGTCCTGTCTAAGGCGCCGTCCACCAGCACCAAACTTGCCCCCAATTGTTTCATCATGCTGATAATTATTCTCATTTTTTGACTGGAAGGAGTGGTAGCCACTTCTATCTCCCCCCCTCGACGAACCCGGGCTAGGTAAATCTGCCCCATAGCTCCCGAGAAGCCCGTGTCTTCAATAATTTCCAGTCCGGCAGTGCTATTGATGATAGCCTCTTTGGCAGCAGCCACCACAGTACCTTCAGGAGCCCAGATAGAAGGTTTTGCTGCTCCGGTAATCCCATCCACCTTTTCCCCGTCCCTCCCAATGGAGGCAAGCCCCACCGCCAGTTTTTCCCGGGCACATTGGCTCAGCAGGTAATTAAAAGACGTTGTTTTGCCTACGTTTTTCGCCATTCCGGTAAAGGCCACCGATTGGTAGCCCTTAGCTTTGATTAGCTCTAAAAACACAGGCAAACAACTCCTTTCCTCCATATCCGAAGACTAGACTATTATAATCTAATCGCCCTATTCAGCCGCTCTAGAGTACGGAGTGTTAGAAATTCAGGAACGAATGATTTGGCGAAGGCTCTTAAAAAAATTGCTTAGCGAAGTTTGCCATTAGAAGCTTCATTGTTTGAACGAAGTGAGTTTTGAAGCTTCGGTAAACGAGCTTAGAAATTTAAGAGCCGAAGACTTTAATGAGTTAATAATTTTCTAACACTGTATCTATGCTGAATAGTTACACTTTTCAGCTTGTCAGCTCGGGCAAATCCCTGTATTGTTCCAAAACCTCCGGACTTGCCAGGGCATCCTTATTTTTTACTTCTTCTCCATGGATTACTTTTTTCACTGCCAGCTCCACCTTTTTGCCGTTAATAGTGTAGGGAATATCATTGACTTTTACTACTTTAGCCGGCACATGTCTGGGAGTAGTATTTTTTCTAATATTTTCTTTTATTTTCTTCACCAATTCCTCTGTTAATTCCACTTCTGGTGCCGGCTTGACAAATAAGATCACCCGCACATCATTTTCCCAATCCTGTCCAACCACTAAGCTGTCGGCAATTTCCGGCATAGTTTCTACCTGACGATATATTTCTGCCGTGCCAATTCGAACACCACCAGGATTTAAGGTTGCATCAGATCGGCCATAGATTATCAGACCACCCCTGGGGGTAACCTCTACATAATCCTGGTGAGCCCATACTTTCGGGAAGGTGCTAAAATATGTTTCGTGGTACTTTTCGTCATTTGGATCATTCCAGAAGTACACCGGCATAGAGGGGAAGGGCGCAGTACACACCAACTCCCCTTTTTCTCCCACCACCGGCTTGCCCTGATCATCATAGGCCTCTACTTTCATCCCTAGCCCCCGGCATTGTAGTTCCCCAGCATAAACAGGTCCGGTGGGATTGCCAAGGGCAAAACAGGAGATAATATCGGTCCCCCCGGAAATTGAGGAAAGACATACATCCTCCTTGATATCCCGGTAAACATAGTGGAAACTCTCTGTGGCCAGGGGTGATCCGGTGGAGAGAATCGCCTTAAGGGGACTTAAGTCAAACTGCTCCATAGGCTTTAGGCCTGCCTGCTCAACAGCAGCAATATACTTGGCACTGGTGCCGAAAACTGTTATCTTCTCCTCTTCCGCCATTTTAAATAACAACCCGGCGTCAGGATAAAAGGGTGAACCGTCAAAGAGCACCAGTGTTGCCCCTACAGCCAGGGAGCTTACCAACCAATTCCACATCATCCAGCCACAGGTGGTATAATAGAAAATTGTGTCTTCCCGGGTTAAATCAGTATGCAGCACCAGCTCCTTAAGGTGCTGGATCAGTGTTCCCCCCGCCCCGTGGACGATACATTTTGGTACCCCTGTAGTGCCCGAGGAATACATTATATATAGGGGGTATTCAAAGGGAAGCTGGGCAAACTCAATCTCCTCCACTTCCTTCCCCGCCATAAAGTCCTCAAATAATACACTGTTTTTCACGGTGCTAATATCAGGATTTTCCTGGGTATAAGGAACAACAACCACCTTTTCCACAGAAGTTATTTTTTCTGCTATCTGAGCAGCCTTTGCCAGGGAATCAAATTCTTTGCCGCCATAGTAATAGCCATTAGCTGTCAAAAGAATTTTTGGCTGAATCTGTCCAAAACGATCCATCACTCCCTGAAAGCCAAATTCAGGAGAGCAAGAGGACCAAATAGCCCCAATGCTGGTGGTTGCCAGCATGGCAATCACCGTTTCCGCCATATTAGGCATGAACCCTGCCACCCTGTCTCCGTCAGCCACACCTGCCTGCTTTAGCCCAATACTTAGCCGGGCAACCTGGTGGTATAATTCCCGATAAGTTAATCGCTTCGTTATTTTATTTTCTCCTTTAAATACAATTGCTACCCGGTCATCTCGATGACGGAGCAAATTTTCAGCAAAATTCAATCTGGCATCCTCAAACCATGTGCTATTGAACATATCCTCCATATTCTCCACTACTTTAGTATAATCCGAGGATGATTTGATTTCGGTAAACTCCCAAATCAAAGCCCAAAAATCCGCAATATTTTCCACTGACCAATGATACAAATCACCATAATCCTGAAATTTATGGCCATATCTTGAATTGACCAATTGCATGAATTTAATCATATTAGTCTTTGCGCTGCGCTCTTCCCCTGGATTCCAAAGATAATTATCCATCAACACTTTTCCTCCTCGTAAACCATATATGATAATTCAAAATATTCGTTATCATAGCTTAAATTCCTGCTTTTTTAAAAATACTTTTTCATTGGATGAAATTAACTGTAAATTTCATTGGATTGTGTTTTGGTATTATTTATGTATATTTTAACTTTTTTCAGTCATGACAGCTGCTTTTCACTTTTTAACAAAAATTTTTATAATCTTTTTATGAAAACCCATTTCAAAAAAAGGAGTTTTTACCCTGATGTCGAATATGCTCCATATAATCTCTTTGAAAAATATTCTCAAATATCAAAAACCAAACCAAATTTGGGTAAACTACTAGGAGGTAAAACCAAAGTGAAAGTAAGTCATTACAGTCTAGTGCCTATCTGGGCCAATGTTACCGATGCTGAATGGAGTGACTGGAAGTGGCAAGTTAGAAACCGTATTACCACAATAGATGATTTGAAACAGGTTATTAACTTGACCCCTGAGGAGGAAATAGGAATTGCCCGATGCTTAGAAAGCCTGCGCATGGCTATAACGCCCTACTATGCCATGCAAATGGATCCGGCCAATCCAGCCTGCCCCGTTCGCAAGCAAGCTGTACCCCTTTCTGCAGAACTAACCGACGCAGACTGGAGCTATGATGATCCATTACATGAAGAGGCTGATTCCCCTGTGCCTGGGATTACCCATCGCTATCCTGACAGGGTACTGTTTTTGGTAACTGACCAATGCTCCATGTACTGCCGTCATTGTACCCGAAGAAGAATGGTGGGCTGTAATGATCAAGCGTTGCCTTCTTCCAATATTGACAGAGCTATTGATTATATTAGAAAAACTCCTGACATCAGAGACGTATTAATTTCCGGCGGTGACAGCCTGTTAATATCCGATGAGGCCATAGAATATATTTTAAAATCACTGCGGGAAATTGAGCATGTGGAAATCATCAGGTTTGGCTCCAGAACCCCGGTGGTGATGCCCCAGCGTATCACAGATAACCTGGTAAATATTATTAAGAAGTATCATCCCATCTGGCTGAACACTCATTTTAATCACCCTGATGAAATTACTGAGGAAGCCAGGGAAGCTTGCCGGAAATTGGCTGACGCCGGTGTGCCCCTTGGCAATCAAACAGTTTTATTAAAAGGGGTTAACGACTGTGCCTATATTATTAAAAAATTAGTACATGACCTGGTAAAAATGCGGGTCAGACCTTATTACCTCTACCAGTGCGACTTGTCCCAGGGAATTGATCATTTCCGCACTTCTGTGTCCAAGGGAATTGAAATTGTGGAACTTTTACGGGGCCATACTTCTGGTTATGCTGTCCCTACCTATGTAGTTGATGCTCCAGGAGGTGGAGGAAAAATTCCGGTGGGACCCCAATATTTAATTTCCCAGTCTCCGGAAAAAGTAATTTTGCGCAACTATGAAGGTGTCATCTGTTCCTATACAGAACCGGAAAATAAGGATAGCAAGTGTCATTCCTGCCAATATTGCTATAATAATGCTAACAGGAGCGTAACGGGAGTTGAGAAACTTTTTGTAGAAAGTAAAACCAGTCTTACTCCGATGGGAAATGACCGGGAGGAAAGAAGAAAGAAGTTTAACAGGGGAAGCTTTGGAAAGTAAGGCAATTATGTATACTTTACTAAAAAAAGAGTCTGGAGGCTGATTGTCTGTGAAATTTCGTGGCACAATGCAAATTAATGATAAAGGACATTTAGAAATTGGTGGTTGTGATGTGGTGGATTTAGCCCAGCAACACGGAACGCCCCTATACGTGGTTGACGAAAAGCTGTTTAGAGATACCTGTAATCAGTACTACCGCTCATTTACAGAAAAGCATCACGGTCTGGCAATTTACGCCAGCAAAGCCTTTTTAACCACGGCGGTTTGTAGGATTGTGGAGCAGGAGGGCTTGGGTCTAGATGTGGTCTCCGGTGGGGAACTATATACAGCCCTAGCTGCCAACTTCCCCATGGAAAAAGTTTACTTTCACGGCAATAATAAAACTGCAGCTGAAATTACCATGGCTCTGGATGCTAACATTGGCCGCTTTGTGGTGGATAATTTCTACGAGATGGAACTTTTGAATAGTTTAGCCGGGGAAGCGGGAGGAACAGCAGATATTTTGCTCAGAATCACTCCCGGAGTAGAAGCCCACACCCATGAATACATCCAAACTGGACAAATTGACTCAAAGTTTGGCTTTACCCTGCCAAACGGCCAGGCTCTCCAAGGGGTGAAAAAAGCCCTTGCCTACGAAAATATTAATTTAGTAGGTCTTCACTGCCACATAGGCTCCCAAATTTTTGATTTAAATTCATTTGCCCATGCAGCTTCAATAATGATGAATTTTCTCAAGCAGATTTATAATGAAACCTCTTTTGAGGTCAAAGAATTAAACCTTGGGGGCGGATTCGGCATTTACTACTGTGATGGAGATGACCCTGCTAATATTACAGACTATGCTGACTTAGTGATGGAGGTCGTCACTGCCAGTGCCAAAAATTTAGGTTTAGTAATGCCAAAGATTGTTGTTGAGCCGGGTCGTTCAATTGCGGGACCCGCAGGATCAACCTTGTACACCGTGGGCAGTATTAAGGAAATTCCGGGAATAAGAAAGTATGTGGCAATTGATGGAGGAATGACTGACAATATCAGGCCTGCCTTATATCAGGCAAAATATGAGACTATGCTGGCCAACAAGGCTCAAGAGGCCAGCTCTGAAACAGTTACCATTGCCGGAAAATGCTGTGAGTCGGGGGACATTCTCTTTAGAGATATCAAACTTCCAGCAGCAAAACCAGGAGATATTCTGGCAGTTGCGTCCACCGGTGCCTATGGCTACTCCATGTCAAACAATTATAACCGGCTGTTAAAACCGGCGGTGGTGCTAGTCTCTGATGGAGAAAGCAATCTGATTGTAGCTCGGGAAACCTATAGCGACTTAATTAGAAATGATATTATTCCTGAAAAATTAACATAGGTGAGGTTAATGTTATTTAACAAAGCACCCTTCAAACCATCAGCAGTGATTATACAGGGTGCTTTGTTTATATTAAATGACTTCTATTACTTTTCGTCCGCATCTATTCTTGCCACCGCCACCAGCTTGTCATTTTTCCCTAATTTCATAAGGCGTACACCCTGGGCAGTTCTGCCTATTCTGGATATTTCTTTAACCTCGGTCCTTAGGATGATCCCCTCGCCACTAATCATCATGATATCATCTTCAGCCTGAACCACTCTGATGGCAACTAGGGTACCTCTTTTATCAGTAAGTTTAATGCCAATGACGCCTTTTCCACCTCGGTTTTGGGATTTAAACTCTGCCAAATCTGTTCGCTTACCAAAGCCTTTATCGGTGACAAACAACACGTCAAAGCCTTCCTTAGTCCTCACCATGCTTTGGACATAGTCGTTTTTGCTTAAATTAATACCCTTTACTCCCCTGGATATTCTGCCCATTACCCGGACATCCTGCTCGGAAAAGCGAATCACCCTTCCTTTAGCGGTAGCCAGCAACAAGTCCGCTCTTCCCTTGGTCATACGGACGCCGATTAACTCATCATTGTCATCCAGGTGAATGGCAATAATACCATCTTTACGGGAGGAATTATAGGCGTTCAAAACCGTTTTCTTGACGATTCCGTTTTTGGTTGCCATCACCAGATAAGTGTCATTGTCAAAGGTTTTAACAGGAATTAGCGCCGTAACTAACTCGTCTTTGCTAAGTCCCAGCAGATTGATGATGGCACTGCCCTTAGCTTGACGACTTCCTTCCGGGATTTCGTATACCTTTAACCGATAAACTTTACCAATATTAGTAAAGACTAGCAGGTGGTGATGGGTGGTGGTAATAAACAGGTGCTCCACCAAATCTGTTTCCTTTGTGCCCTGCCCTGCTATCCCCCTGCCCCCTCTTTTTTGGCTTCTGTAGGTGTCTATGGGTAAGCGTTTGATATAGCCGCTGTGAGTCATGGTTATGACCACATCTTCCTCGGCAATCAGGTCTTCCATTTCCAGCTTGGTATCATCATCAGTAATCATAGTGCGGCGATCATCGCCAAATTTTTCTTTTACCTCGGTCAATTCTTCTTTAATAATACCCAGTACCATCTTTTCATCCCTTAGTACCTTTTGAAAGTAAGCTATTTTCTCTAGCAACTCCTGGTATTCATTCTCCAGCTTTTCCCGCTCTAACCCGGTTAAGCGCTGCAGCCTCAAGTCTAAAATTGCCTGGGCCTGTTTTTCACTAAAATTAAAGTTTTCCATTAATGCATTCTTAGCTATCTCTGTGGTCTGGGATTGGCGAATAGTTTTTATTACCTCATCCAAGTTCTTTAGAGCAATCCGCAGACCCTCCACGATATGAGCCCTGGCCTCAGCTCTAGCTAAGTCAAATTTTGTCCTCCTGACAATGACATCCTTTTGATGCTCCACATAGTGGAAAAGCACTTCTTTTATGTTTAAAACCCTAGGCTCACCCTTGACTATAGCTAACATAATGATGCCAAAGGTATCCTGCATCTGGGTATGCTTGTAGAGCAGGTTTAAAATAACCTGATGGTTGACATCCCGCCTAAGCTCGATTACAATTCTCATGCCAGTCCGATCAGATTCATCCCGCAAATCAGTGATGCCGTCTATTTTCTTTTCCCTAACCAGGTCAGCAATTTTCTCCACCAGTTTTGCTTTATTTACCATGTAGGGAAGTTCAGTTACAATAATTTGGATTTTGCCGTTTTTTAACCTCTCTATATGACTGACTGACCTGACCTTAACTACACCCCGGCCGTTTCCATAGGCAGTTTTTATGCCTTCTCGGCCCATGATAACCCCACCGGTGGGGAAATCAGGTCCTTTAATTACCTTGGTCAGCTCTTCAATAGCTATTTCCGGGTTGTCAATTAATTTAATTGTGCCATCAATAACCTCTCGCAAATTATGGGGAGGAATATTGGTGGCCATTCCCACAGCAATACCGGAGGAACCATTGATGAGCAAGTTAGGTATCTTAGCTGGTAATACCTGTGGCTCCTCCAGGGTTTCATCAAAGTTAGGGCTAAAATTTACTGTCTCTTTATTAATGTCTGCCAAAAGTTCAGAGGCAATCTTAGCCATTCTTACCTCAGTATAGCGCATTGCCGCCGGGGAATCCCCATCAACAGACCCGAAGTTGCCGTGTCCATCAACCAAGGGATACCTGGAGGAAAAAGTCTGGGCCATCCTGACCATGGCATCGTAAACAGCTGTATCTCCGTGGGGATGATACTTACCTAATACCTCACCCACAATCCGGGCCGACTTTTTATAAGGCTTATCCGGAGCCATTCCCAGCTCATACATGGCGAAAAGAATCCTCCGGTGAACCGGCTTAAGTCCGTCCCTTACATCGGGCAAGGCCCGTCCCACAATTACACTCATGGCATAATCTATATATGATTTTTTCATTTCATCTTCTATTTTGATTGGTAAGACTTTGCCGTTATTGTTAAAAAGGCTCAAAGTTTTCCCCCCTAGATATCTAAGTTGCGCACATCTTTAGCATGGGTCTGAATAAATTCCCTGCGTGGCTCTACCTTGTCTCCCATTAGGACGGTAAAAATTTCATCAGCTGCCATGGCATCATCCAAAGTTACTTGCAGGATAGTTCTGTTTTCCGGGTCCATGGTGGTTTCCCATAGCTGCTCAGGGTTCATTTCTCCCAGACCCTTATAGCGCTGGATGCTGTAATTTTGCCGTCCTATCCGCTGTAATAATTGTTCTAATTCTTCTTCGCTGTAGGCATAATATATACTCTTTCCCTTTGTTACTTTAAAAAATGGTGGTTGAGCAATATACACATAACCACTGGTAATCAGTTCCCTCATAAACCGATAAAAGAAAGTTAATAAAAGGGTTCGGATATGGGAACCATCCACATCAGCATCAGTCATGATAATTAGTCTATGGTACCTTGCCTTCCCCAGGTCAAAGTCATCAGAGATGCCAGTTCCCATGGCAGTTATCATGGCCTTAATCTCCTCATTGCCCAGGATTTTATCCAATCTAGCCTTTTCCACATTAATAATTTTACCCCTTAAAGGTAGGATTGCCTGGAATTTTCGATCCCTTCCCTGCTTAGCTGAGCCGCCGGCGGAGTCTCCCTCCACTAAGTAAAGCTCACTTTCTGCCGGGTCCTTTGAGGAGCAATCAGCCAACTTGCCCGGCAGGGTAGAATTCTCCAGGATGTTTTTTCTCCTGGTCAACTCCCTGGCCTTTCTAGCTGCCTCCCTGGCCCTGGCAGCACTGACACTTTTCTCAATTATTTTTTTCCCGATGCTCGGGTTTTCTTCCAAAAAATTATTTAAATTCTCCGTCATCACTGAATCCACAATTCCCCTGACTTCACTGTTCCCTAACTTTGTTTTTGTTTGGCCTTCAAACTGGGGCTCAAGAACTTTGACACTGATGACTGCTGTCAATCCCTCCCGAATATCTTCACCGCTTAAATTATTTTCCTTTTCCTTAATTATGTTATATTTTCGACCATATTCGTTTATCACCCTGGTCAGAGCAGTTTTGAAACCCTGTTCATGAGTTCCCCCTTCTTGGGTGTTGATATTATTGGCGAAAGAATAAATGTTTTCCGCATAACCATCATTATATTGCATGGAAACTTCCACATGGGTCCCGTTTTTGTCCTTTTCAAAGTAAATTGGCATGGGAAAAATTACATCTTTATTTTTATTAAGATATTTAACAAAATCAATAATACCGCCTTCATGTAAATAAATTTTTTCTTGTTTATCCCGCTCGTCTTTAATAATTATTTTTAAGCCCTTATTTAGAAAGGATAATTCCCGCAGCCGGCTTTTCAGGGTATCAAAGTTAAATTCAGTTGTCTCCTGAAAAATTTCCGGGTCTGGTTTAAAGGTTATTTCCGTCCCTGTTTTTTTTGATTTCCCCAAAATTTTTAATTCCGTTACAGGAACTCCCCGCTGGTACCGCTGCTGATAAACGTGTCCATTGCGCTGTATTTGTACCTCAAGCCACTCTGATAATGCATTTACTACTGACATTCCCACCCCGTGCAGGCCCCCGGAAACCTTGTACCCTGACCCCTCACCGCCAAATTTTCCACCGGCATGCAACACCGTCATCACAACCTCCACCGCCGGTTTATTCAAGTGGGGGTGATTTTCCACCGGTATTCCCCTGCCATCATCAGTGACAGTGACACTGTTGTCAGGGTGGATTACCACACTAACCTCGCTGCAGAATCCTGCTAAGGCTTCATCCACACTATTATCTACAATTTCAAAAACTAGGTGATGTAAACCCCTGCTGCTGGTAGAACCTATATACATTCCCGGTCTCTTTCTCACCGGGTCTAGTCCTTCAAGTACTTGTATCTGACTGGCATCGTATTTTAAAACCATTCCTTCAACCCCCGTTTTTTAGGATCTTTTTAACAAGGTAAAAGCAGAAATCGGGGAAAGATAAATTTCCCTATCTGTGATTACATATGCTTTTACTTTTTCATCACTGTTTATATTCCTAAAGAAACCCTCCGCCTGACATGTTTTTAAAAATTCTTTTGTGGCAGCCCCAGCTAAACCTGTTTCACTGTCAATAATAGCTATGATATCTTTTTTTAAAACCACTACATCGCCGCCAATGTGCAAAAACATTTCTACAACTCCTCTTTACCATAATGATTTGGCTGGTTATCCCTTGGAGTTATTATTCCACGTTCTATTTCAAAAACCTGCCCTTTTTCCAAAGATTTACTTTTTATTAAATTTAAGCTCGTTGTAGTAATAAATGTCTGTATCTGACCACCTGTCAGCTCTAATAAATAATTTTTTCTTTTTTCATCCAATTCTGAGAGTACGTCGTCTAACAATAGTACTGGATATGAACCGGTTTTTTCTTTGAATAAACTTAATAAGGCCAGTTTAATCGAAAGAACAGCACTTCGCTGCTGTCCTTGTGAACCAAAATTTTTGGTTTCCTTACCGTCAGTAATTACCAGTAAATCATCTCGCTGGGGTCCGGCAACAGTAATCCCTTTTATCAGTTCCTCTTCCCGACTTTCGTGAAGTTTTTTAAAAAATCCATCAACAATCTGATTTAGACTTCTCTCACTGTTATTTTTACACAAATTTGTCTGATATAATAACTCTAGCTCTTCCTGGTTTCCTGTCAATAAACTATGTATTTTCTTGGCAAAAACTATCAATTTTTCTACAAATTCGAACCTTCCTTTGACAATTCTAGCGCCGTAATAAACTAGCTGGTTGTCCCAAATATTCAGCAATTCATTAAAGCCTTTTCTATCTTTTTGCCATTGCTTTAGTGCAGTGTTCCGCTGAACCAAAATTTTATTATACTGGGCTAAAAAGTAATAGTATTGATTGCTTATTTGACTTATTTCTCTATTTAAAAAATTTCTCCTGTCCTCAGGAGCTCCTTTGACCAATTTTAAATCTTCTGGGGAAAATAAGACAATATTTAAATTTCCAAATAACTCCTGCAGAGTATTTTTTCTTATCCCGTTTATTTTGATATTTTTTTTAAAATTGATATAGTTAACTTCTATATCTACCGGGCGTTCTCCCCTGGAAATCACCTTTGCTCCTATTTTAAAATAATCTTTATCCCAGTTAATTAGCTCCCGATCTTTATTTGATCTAAAAGCAGTTCCGGTAGCCAAGTAATAGATGCTTTCAAGCAAATTAGTCTTTCCTTGAGCATTTTCTCCCACAAATATCACCGGACTCTTGTTAAAAGACAATTTTACTTGTTGGTAATTTCGAAATCCTTCTACAGACAGGTATTCTAAACGCATAGGATCAGTCTCCTAAATTAATCCAGCTGGTATTGTTTATCCCCTACCTTAACTATATCTCCCTTGACCAACATTTTTCCTCGCTGGGTAGCCAATTGGCTGTTTACCCGGACATGGCCGTTCTGTATCATCACTTTGGCCTCTCCACCAGAACCCACAATCTCGGCCCATTTTAAAAACTGGTCAAGTTTAATAGTTTGGGTATTAATTGCTACTTTTTCCATAAATACTAGCCCCTTACCTTAATTATTTCTCACGGGTAAAATTAGATAAATAAATCCATCTCCCGTTGCCGGCTCAATAATTGCCGGACTCAAGGATCCGGTAAATTTAAAGCTGAGTTTTTCATCATCTATTACTTTTAAAGCGTCCAAGAGATAACGAGCGTTAAAAGAAATATTTAATTCCTCTCCCGTTAGCTGAATATTTATTTCTTCATGAATATTTCCAACCTCTTGGGCATAAGAATCTATGGTTAAACTGTCTTCTTGAAAATTCAACTTGACATTGCTGGGACGCTTTTTAATCTCATCTTCCCTGATTAGCAATGCAGCCCTTTCCAGTGAGTGCAATAACTCTTTGGTATTGATGAGGGCCTCTGATTTAAAAGAACTTGGCATTACCTGTCGGTAGTTTGGGAACTGACCCAGGATTAATCTAGAGTAAATTGAAGTAGTTGAAAATTTAAATACTACTTGATTATTTTTTCCAATAATTAGATTTATCATACTATCCGATTCCAGAAGACGGCTAACTTCAATTAATACTTTCCCCGGAACAATTATCTCCACAGAGTTTACCTCTGAATCTAGTTCAACATCCTTTACTTTTTCAATATGATAGGCTAGTCGATGAGTATCTGTAGATACAACAGTTAGATTATTTTCTCCTTTGTATTCCAATAGCATCCCGGTAAAGATTGGTCTATTGTTGTCGATAGACAGGGCAATAGATGCTTGTTTAACTGCCTTTTTAAAAGTAGAGGGATTTAGGGTAAAACTAGCTATTTTATTTACTATGGGTAGATTTGGAAATTCATCAATAGGGTAAGTGTTGATAACCATTCTTGACTTTTCGTAGGATATCAACAAGGATTCGCCTGTCAATTCAAAAATTATATCCATCTCCGGTAAATGTCTGACAATATCAATAAAGTACTTGGCCGGTAATACAGCTTTACCTGGTGCAATTGTCTCCACTGGAATTACTTGTTCAATACTAATTTCTAAATCTGAAGTCCTGAGTATTAAAGTATTATCAATAGTTGCCTCCAGGTAAACACAGCCAAGTATAGGAATAGTGTTTTTTGATGAGACGGCTTTCTGAACAATTGTGACACCAAGCAGCATATTATTTTTATTACTGACAAATTTCAACAAATTAACCTCCTTATAAGTTATACAACATATAGTAGTAATAGTAGTAGGGGTTGTGAATATGTTGATAACCCAGAAAAATAATCATTTCTTTTAATAGCGATGCCTGTGTACAAGTTGGGGACAAGCACTTCCTTTTATCCACTAATCCTATATTAATTTTATTTATTAATCTCTTTCATTAAATAGGTAATTGTTTGTTGGAGGCTTAAATCTTCTTTTACCTCACAGGAGATTTTTTCATAAGCATGAATAACTGTGGTATGATCCCTGCCACCAAACTCACCCCCTATTTTTGGCAGGGAGAGATCAGTTAACTCGCGGCACAAGTACATGGCGATTTGGCGAGGGTAAGCAACTGTTCTGGTTCTTTTTTTCGCCCTCATTTCTTCTTGTTTTAAGCCAAAATATTTAGCAACTATCTCTTGGATTAAGGGTGCAGTAATCTTTTTAGGTTTGTTTTCCGGTAAAATATCCTTTAAAGACTTAATAGCCAGCTCTGTTGTAATTTCCGTACTATGCATGGAGGAGTAAGCAACAACCCTGATGAGCGCCCCTTCCAGTTCCCGGATATTGGAACTGATTTGTTCAGCTATATAAGCCATCACTTCATTTGGCACATAAATGTTATCCAATGCCGCCTTTTTTCTCAGAATTGCAATTCTGGTTTCATAGTCCGGAGGTTGAATATCTGTTATTAACCCCCATTCAAACCTGGATCTGAGGCGATCTTCCAAGGTAGGTATTTCCTTTGGCGGTCTGTCGCTGGAAATTACTAACTGTTTATTAGCTTCGTGTAAGGAATTAAAAGTATGAAAAAATTCCTCCTGTGTCCGCTCTTTCTTGGCTAAAAATTGAATGTCATCTATGAGCAACACATCTATATTACGGTATTTATTTCTAAAGGATAGGGTATTATCATCTCTGATGGAATTAATTAATTCGTTAGTAAAAGTTTCAGAGGAAACGTACATTACATTTGCTTCTTGGTTTTGCTGCTTGACAAAATTTCCGATGGCGTGCATTAAATGGGTCTTTCCTAAACCTACGCCACCGTATATAAAAAGTGGATTATAGGATCTAGCCGGCGCCTCGGCTACTGCCAAGGAGGCTGCGTGGGCAAATCTATTACTATTGCCTACTACGAATGTTTCAAAATTATACTTAGGATTAAGAGTTGATGAATAATTGCCAGGTTTAGCGGTTTGTTCCGATTGATAAAGTGTATCTTTGCCGTTTTTTTCAGATTTATGAATCTCTTTTTTTCCCTCTTGGATAGGAACTGTATAGAAAATATTAATATCATGACTAATTACGCGCTGACAAATTTGTTTAATGATGGGTCCATAATGGTTTTCAATCCAGTCCTTAGCAAATACATTTGGTACAGTTAGAGTAATTTGGTTTTCATCAAGGGAAGAAAGGTAAATAGATTTAATCCAAGTTTCATAACTGGTTTTATTTAATTGACTTTCCAGGAGATTGAGACATTGATCCCAAAGCTGAAGGGGTGACAGTTGATTAAGCACAGCTATGTAGCCTCCACTTTTATCCACAATAATTCCGACAGTGTGTGGATAAAAAAAATTTAATAGAAATGAAAAATAAGCGGTCAAATAAAGGAAACAATAGAAGAAAACTAATTTTAAATTAAGAATAATAAAAGATATCCACAGCTAAAAGTACAATAAATACATAGATATTTTCAGAAGTTCACCTATTTTATTGCTAACGTAAATTAAAACAGGGGACAGTTATATTAGGGTTCTGGGGATAGTTTTTAGGAAAAAAAAGTATAAGCAAGATTATCAACTAAAAAGAGTTTAATCTGATAATCTTGTGGGAGTAGTTGAAAATAATTTGGAAGTAAATTTGTCTGGTTATTAGGTCATGCAGGTATATAATAGCAAAAATTATCCACAACTTCAACAATTATTTCTAAGTTATCCACTGTGGATTAAAATATCCTCATTTTAGCAATTGGATAGTTGTACAGCTCTGAAGAGTAAAAATTCTTCGCAATAAAGTTCAACAAAAACACCCCAAGATGTGCTAAATATGAGATAATATCCCTATGGGGATGTAGTAATA
>Ga0208490_100592_pt1 | contig 20595 bp, 14 predicted proteins | sample SubbioAug_CSWold_FD_184818 | JGI IMG/M metagenome (GOLD analysis project Ga0208490, IMG submission 184818) | Serpentinite rock and fluid subsurface biosphere microbial communities from McLaughlin Reserve, California, USA - CR11Aug_CSWold (SPAdes) | ecosystem: Environmental > Terrestrial > Deep...
CCCGGACGCGCCTGCGGCGAACACGGTCCAGTACTTCGAGAACGCCGGCAGCAGGGCGATCATCGCCGACGGGTGGAAGGCGGTGACCAAGCACGTCGCGGGCGCCGACTACGACACCGAGGCGTGGGAGCTGCACCACCTCGCCAGCGACCCCTCCGAGACCGACGACCTCGCCGCGCGGGAGCCCGAGCGGCTCCGGGGGCTGATCGAGCGGTGGTGGGCCGAGGCGGAGCGGCACGGCGTGCTCCCGCTCGACGACCGCATGGTCGAGCTGTTCGGTGCCCGCTTCCGCGAGCACTCCCCGCACCCGCCGGATCGCCGCTACGTGTACCGGCCCCCGATGTCGCCGCTGCCCGCCCAGGCGGGCGCCGCCATCGCCGGTCGCAGCTTCGACCTGACGGCGGTGATCACCCACCACGACGGCGCGGAGGGCGTGCTGTTCGCCACGGGGACGGAGAACGCCGGCCTCTCGCTGTTCGTCCAGGGCGATCGGCTCGTCCTCGACTACAACGCCTTCGGCGACCACACGATCATCGAGTCCGAGCGGCCGGTCCCCGCCGGCGACGTCGCGGTCGGTGTCGGCCTGCGCCGCCTCGACGGGTTCGCCGGCACGGCCACGCTGGTCGTCGACGGTGCCGGTGCCGGTCACGTCGAGCTGGCGCTCCTCATGCGGATGATGTCGTCGACCGGTCCCAGCATCGGTGCCGACCACGGCTCGGCCGTGTCCGAGCGCTACGCCGCGCCCTTCCCCTACGACGGCACCCTCCACGAGATCGTGATCCAGACCAGCCCCGACCGCTTCGGCGACACCGCGGCAGCCACGGCGCGCGCCGAGATGTCCCGCCAGTAGCACCGACCACCCCCGAGGAGCACCCGTGCAGACCCTGCGCACCCCCGAAGACGCCTTCGCCGACCTGCCCGACTTCCCGTTCGAGCCCCACCACGTCGAGGTCGACGACGGCGAGGGCGGCACGATCCGCGTCCACCACCTGGACGAAGGGCCGGCCGACGCGGCACCGGTGCTGCTCATGCACGGCGAGCCGACGTGGTCGTTCCTCTACCGCCACGTCGTCCCCGGCCTGGTCGATGCCGGTCACCGGGTGATCGCCCCGGACCTGGTGGGGATGGGGCGCAGCGACAAGCCGACGGAGCAGTCCGACCACACCTACGCCCGACACGTCGAGTGGATGCGCCAGGCCCTGTTCGACCGGCTCGACCTGCACGACATCACCTACTTCGGCCAGGACTGGGGCTCGCTGATCGGCCTCCGCCTGGTCGCCCTCGACCCCGACCGCTACGCCCGCGTGGCCATCGGCAACGGCGGCCTGCCCACCGGGCACGGCCCGGCGAGCGAGGCCTTCCTCGCGTGGCAGCGGTTCTCCCAGGAGACCGAGCACTTCCCGGTCGGGCGCATCATCGACGGCGGGTGCACGACCGACCTGTCGCCGGAGGTCATCGCCGCGTACGACGCGCCCTACCCGGACGACTCCTACAAGGCCGCGGTCCGGGTCTTCCCCACCCTGGTGCCGACGTCGTCGCAGGATCCGGCCACGCCGGACCAGGAGGCGGCGTGGCGGGTGCTCGAGCGGTTCGAGAAGCCGTTCCTGCTGTGCTTCAGCGACTCGGACCCGATCACCCGGGGAGGCGATGCGCCGTTCCTGGCCAAGGTGCCCGGCGCCCGGGGCCAGGCGCACACGACCATCGAGGGGGGCGGCCACTTCCTGCAGGAGGACCGGGGACCCGAGCTGGCCCGGGTGCTCGTCGACTTCATCGAGACCACGTCGTGACCGCACAGGCGTCGCGCACCACGGTCGTGGCGTCTCCCCCTGGTGCCGTCTGGGCCGTCCTGGCCGACTTCGGCGCGCTGGCCCGCTGGGTGGGAGAGGTCGACCACTCCTGCCTGCTCCACGACGGCCCTCCGGGCACCGGCTCGGTCCGACGGGTCCAGGTCGGGCGCACGACGCTGCTCGAGACCGTGACCGCCTGGTCGCCACCCGAGAACCTGGCCTACGACATCACCGGCCTCCCGCCGGTGCTGCGCCACGTCGCCAACGACTGGAGGCTGCGGGCCGTGGCCGGCGGCACCGAGGTCACGGTCACGACGAGCGTCGACGCCGGCCCCCGTCCACCCCAGCGCCTGGTCGCCCGCCTCGCCGTGCTCCGCCTGGCCACGACCTCCGCCGCCATGCTCGCCGGCCTCGCCGCCGCCCTCGCCCCCGGAGACGCCGTCCGTGCCTGAGCCGTCCACCCGTCCCGACGTCGTCGTCCTGCTCACCGACGAGGAGCGGGCCGCGCCGCCCTACGAGCCCTCCGGGCTGCGGGTCTGGCGGGAGCGGGCCCTGCCCGGCCGGCGCTGGTTCGACGAGCACGGCGTATCGTTCACCCGCCACCACACGGGCTCGCTCGCCTGCGTGCCGAGCCGGCCCACCCTGCTCACCGGGCAGTACCCGGACCTGCACGGGGTCACCCAGACCGACGGCCTCGGCAAGATGGCCGATGACTCCCGGATGCGGTGGCTGCCGCCGGACGAGGTGCCCACCATCGGGAGCTGGTTCCGGGCCGCGGGGTACGACACCCACTACGACGGCAAGTGGCACATCTCCCACGCCGATCTCACCGATCCGTCCACCGGGCGGCCGCTGGCCACCAACGACGCCGACGGGAACGTCGACCACCGGGCCGTGCAGGCGTACCTCGATGCTGATCCGCTCGGCCCGTACGGCTTCTCGGGTTGGGTCGGGCCGGAACCGCACGGTGCGCCGATGGCCAACAGCGGCCTGGTGCGCGACCCGCTCATCGCCGATCGCGTCGTGGCCTGGCTGGAGGACCGCTACGCCAGACGACGAGCCGGCGATCCCGGTGCCCTGCGCCCGTTCCTGCTCGTCGCCAGCTTCGTGAACCCCCACGACATCGTCCTGTTCCCCGCGTGGGTGCGGGGCCGCTGGCCGCTCGACCCCTCCCCGCTGGACCCGCCGCCGGTGCCGCCGTCGCCCACCGACGACGAGGACCTGCGCGACAAGCCGGCCGCCCAGGTGGCGTACCGAGCGGCCTACCCCTCGGGCTACGGCCCGGCTCCGGCCGTGGCCCGCACCTACCGCCGTGGCGCCCAGCGGTACCGGGACCTGTACCACCGCTTGCACGCCGAGGTCGACGGTCCCCTCGACCGGGTGCGCCGGGCGGTGACCGAGGACGGGTCCGCGCACGCCGTGCTGGTCCGGACCTCCGACCACGGTGAGCTGCTCGGCGCCCACGGCGGCCTGCACCAGAAGTGGTTCAACCTCTACGACGAGGCCACGCGCGTCCCGTTCGTGGTCGCCCGCATCGGGGATCGGCCCACCGCACCCCGCACGGTCGACGCGCCGACCTCGCACGTCGACCTGGTGCCGACGCTGCTGGCGGCAGCGGGCATCGATGCCGATGCCACGGCCCGAACGCTGGCCGCCACCTTCTCCGAGGTCCACCCGCTGCCCGGGCGCGACCTGTTGCCGGTGGTCGACGGGAACGAGGCCGACCCGGACCGCGTCGTCTACCTGCAGACGCGGGACAACATGCTCGAGGGCGACTCCGGCGCCTCCGGCGTCGCCCGCCGGCTCGGGCGCACCCAGAACCCGCCTGCGCCGCTGCGCATCCAGGTGCCGGCCCACGTGGCGACGAACTTCGAAGGGATCGTCGGGCGGGTCGACGAGTCGGTCGCCCCCGGCGGCGCCGGCCACCTCTGGAAGCTGGTGCGCACCTTCGACGACCCGGCGACGTGGACCGAGCCCGGTGTCCGCCACCTCACCGACACCGGTCCGGGCGGCGCCTCGTACCGAACGCAGCCGCTCGACGACCACTGGGAGCTCTACGACCTCGACGCCGACCCGATCGAGGCGTGCAACCGCTGGACCGACCCCGATCTCCGTGCGCTCCGCGACCACCTGCGCGACGTGCTGAAGGCCGAGGCCGCCCGTTGCGTGCCCGAGCGCCACCAGCCGTGGCCCTACGCCGCCCGACGGCCGGTCGCGCACCAGGCGAAGACGCCGCCCCGGCCGGTGCTCGCCCTCCGCCGCCTGGTCCAGCGCCTCGGCATGCACCCCGAGGACCCCGACGCCGACCCGACCATCGATCGCCGGGGCCGGCGGGCCCTGGTGGTGTGCACGAACCACGGGGTGCTCGACGTCGGCACGCCCACCGGCGTGTTCGCCAGCGAGATGACCGTGCCCTACTACGCCTTCCGCGATGCCGGGATGCTGGTCGACATCGCCAGCCCCGCCGGCGGGACGGTGCCGATCGACCCGCAGTCGCTGAAGCCGGTGCTGCGCTGCCCGGCCGACGACCGGTTCCTGGCCGACGCCGAGCTGCGTGCGAAGGTGACCGCGTCGCTCGCCGTCGGCGACCTCGACGTCGCCGACTACGACCTCGTCTACCTGGCCGGGGGGTGGGGTGCCGCGTTCGACTTCGGCACCTCCGACGCCCTCGCCGGGCAGCTCACGCGGGCCGCCGGCCTCGGGTTGCCGATCGGCGGGGTGTGCCACGGCCCGCTCGGCCTCCGGAACGCGACCGCTCCCGACGGCCGTCCGCTCGTCGAGGGGCGCCGGATCAGCTGCGTCACGGACAAGCAGGTGCACGAGCTCGGCATCGCGTCGACGCCGATGCACCCCGAGACCGAGCTCCGCGCCCTCGGCGCCCGGTTCGAGGCCCGTCACCGGTTCCGGGACCCGTTCGCCAACCACTGGGTCGTCGACGGGAACCTGGTCACCGGCCAGAACCAGAACGCCGGGCCCATGGTGGCCCGGGAGCTGCTCGCCCGGGTCCCGGTGGTCAGCTGACGCCGGAGAGGGCCGGGTCGAGCTCGTAGACCCGGTAGCTGCTGCGGATCACCGGCATCGCCACGTTGCGGACCCGGGTGCCGCCGGCCGTCATGCCGTGCTCGACGCCGGCGTGGGCATGGCCGTGCACGGCCAGATCGGCCCCGGCGCCGTCGATCGCCTCGGCCAGCAGGTAGCTGCCGAGGAACGGGAAGATCTCGAGGCGCTCGCCGCGCAGGGTGTCCTCGACGGGGGAGTAGTGGAGGAGCGCGACGCGCACGTCGGTCTCGAGGTCGGCGAGCACGCGGCGCAGCTGCTCGGCGATCCCCTTGGTGTGGCCCACGAACGCCTTCATCTCCGGCTCACCGAAGTCGCTGGCGCACGCGCCGGCGAACCCACCGCCGAAGCCCTTGGCGCCGGCGATCCCGACCGAGCAGCCGTCGACGTCGACGACGGTGGACGAGCCCTCCAGGACGGTGATGCCGCTGGACGTCAGCAGCTCGGTGAAGGCATCCGCGCAGCCGGCGTGGTGGTCGTGGTTGCCGAGCACCGCCACGACCGGCACGTCCAGCTCCGACACCGACCGGCAGACCAGCTCGGCCTCCTCGACCTCGCCGTGGCGGGTGAGGTCGCCGGCGAGCAGGAGGAGGTCGGCGTCGTCCTGCGCGCTGCGGACCGAGTCCCGGAACGCGTCCACGTTGTCGGGTCCGAGGTGGATGTCGCCGACGGCAGCGATGCGGATCATCGGATGCGCTCCGGGGTGTGCTCGCCGTCGAGCGGCACGACGGTGACGTCGTTGTGGATGCGCCGGTCCGGCACGACCTCGGCCGCCACCTCGGCGACGGCGTCGCGCCGTTCGGGGCTGGCGACCGCGCCGGAGAGGAACACCTCGGCGCCGGTGACCCGGACCTGCACGCCCTGCTCGTTGGTGCGGGGGTCGGTGGTCACCGCCTGGTGGACCCGCTCTGCGAGGTACTCGGGGCTGTCGTGGGGCTGCTGCTCGCTCACGTGGCCACGCCTCCGTGGACGGTGTCGTGCATGGTGGTGATGACCGCGGTCGGCACCGCCAGGTCGCAGGACTCGGCGTAGACGAGCAGGCTCAGCACCCGTCGGGGCCCGGCCTGCAGGGCTCGCCGCACGAGGTAGTCCCAGTCGAGGTCGCACTTGGCGATGAGGGCAAGCGCGTCGTACCAGTGGTGCGCGGTGGTCTCCCCCGTGGCCAGCGCCTTGATGACGAGCAGGTCCTCCGCCGAGATGACCCGGGCGCTGACGCCCTTGTAGTCGCGCCGCTCGGCCCGCTCGAGCATGTCGTCGTCCAGGTAGATCTCGCCCGACGACCGGAAGATCAGGTCGACGAGGACCTTGCGCTTGAACGCCTTCGCCAACCACGCCGGGTCGTGCACCGCCGTCTCGAACCCGTCGCGCTCGAGCAGGTCGAGGGCCTTGTCGACATCGCCCGGGCGCAGGAACACGTCGATGTCGTGGGTCTCGCGCGGGCGGGCCATGGCGAAGGAGCCGATGCCTCCCATCAGCAGGTGGTCGGTGCCGCTGGACTCGAGGCAGCGCACGACGTCGTCGAGCGTGTCGAGCAGGTCCTGCTCGCCGGGGACGTGACCATCGGTGTAGTGGTCCGTCGCGCACGGCTGGTCGAAGCGGGAGGCGGGCACCGGCTGCCGATACCCCGCCGGCGGGGGCTTCATGCGATGGCGAGACCCCCGACGACCACGGCCAGCGACACCGGGACCCAGACGGCGACCGCCGACGCGAACCGGCGGCCGGCCGGGGCGGCCAGCGCCATCGCGCCGCACGCCGCCGGGAGGGCGGCGAGGTACAGCGTGGGGACGACGACCACGGCCAGCGCGGCGAGGGCCGTCAGGGCGAGGACGAGCAGCTCGGCCCGTCTCGTCAGCTGGGCTCCGGCGATGGCGACCACCCCGGGCCCATGCCCCCCGGGCGCCCGGCCAGAACGCCGACGGGCGGGTCCGGCGGCCGGATCGGGGCGTTCGGCGGCAGGGTGGGCCGGCGACGGCCGATCGCGGCACGGACCGTGCCTCGTCCGCCCCGCACGGTGCGGCCGGGCGGCTACGCCAGCGGCCGTCCGAAGGGGAGCTCGTCGCGCCAGGTGCGCAGGAACGCCTCGGCCTCCTCGACGGCGGCGAGCCACAGCCCGGTCCCGTGCGAGGCCAGGGATCCGACCTTGTCGGCCACGGCCGCCACCGGGTCGGCGACCCCCTCGGCGTGGGCGTGCAGGAGGGGCGCGGCGGTGGCGAGGAAGTCGGGCACGTGGACGGTGCCGGCCTTGGTCAGCTCGGCGTGGGCCCGGGCGGTGACCGGCACGGGGGTGAGCGGCACGACGATGCGGGCGGTCATGCCGGGCACGGCCTCGTGGTCGAGGACCCCGGCCTTGCCGGCGACGAAGACCACCTCGGCCTCGGTGTCGAGCGCGTCGCCCTCGGCGACGGTGGCGCCGGCGGCCTCGGCGGCCGCACGGGAAGCATCGACCACGGGGCCCTTGCCGACGAACGCACAGGTGGCGCCGGCGAGGCCGCCGGCCCGGACGGCGCCGGCCGCGGCCACGGCGCCCTGGCCGGCGAGGGAGTCGGCCAGGCCGTCGGTCCACAGCTCGGCGGGGCGGCGGTCGTCGATGCGCAGCGGGGCCAGGTCGGCCTCGGCGAGCCCCAGTGCCGGATCGGTGGCCCAGCGGCCCTCGGCGACGGCGGACCGCATCTCCTCGACGAAGGCAGCCACTGCCGGGTCGCGGTCGTCGCCCTCGGCGTTGATGCCGGCGGAACCGCCACCCATCTGGATGCCGAAGCTGGCGAAGGCGTACGTGGTGGAGCGGGCGAGCAGCTCGGCGCCGTCGGTGAGGACCTTCCGGGCCAGCCGGGTCACGCCGACCGAGGGAGCGTCGTCGAGGTCGAAGGCGACGAAGGCATCGGTGGACGACAGCGTGTGGATGCGCACGGCGGCGATTCTGGCACGGCGCCGGGGCGGCTCCCGTGGGCGCCGGAGCTGTCCGGGGTGGCCGGTAGGGTCGCCACGGTGCCCGCGTCGACCGAGGAACCCCTGCCGAGCGAGCCGGGCGGCGAGCTCTTCCCCGAGCCGACCGACCGCATCGGCCCCGGCTCCGGTCCCTTCGGCGCGCCCCTCCTCGACGGGCTGAACCCGGCCCAGGAGGAGGCGGTCACCCACCTCGGCGGGCCGCTGCTCGTGCTGGCCGGCGCCGGCTCGGGCAAGACCCGGGTGCTCACCCGGCGCATCGCCTGGCTGATCCAGGAGCAGGGCGTCAGCCCGTTCGAGATCCTGGCCATCACCTTCACCAACAAGGCCGCCGACGAGATGAAGGCCCGCGTCGGCACGCTCGTGGGCTCGGTCGCCCAGAAGATGTGGGTCTCCACGTTCCACTCGGCGTGCGTGCGGATCCTGCGCCGCGACGCCGACGCCATCGGCTTCCCGTCGTCGTTCACGATCTACGACCAGGCCGACGCCGTGCGCCTCACCGGCTACGTGCTGCGCGACCTGAACCTGGACACCAAGAAGCTGCCGCCGCGCTCGGTGCACGCCCAGATCAGCGCGGCCAAGAACGACTACGTCCTCGTGGACGAGTACGCCGACCGGGCCCGGTCCTTCACCGAGCGCAAGCTGGCCGACGTCTACCGCGAGTACCAGGCCCGCCTGCTCCGCGCCGGCGCCATGGACTTCGACGACATCCTCCTCAACGCCGTCGAGCTCTTCCGCCGCCACCCCGACGTGCTGGCCCACTACCGCCAGCGCTTCCAGCACGTCCTCGTCGACGAGTACCAGGACACCAACAAGGTCCAGAACGAGCTGGTGGTGCAGCTGGCGAAGGAGCACCGCAACGTCACGGTCGTGGGCGACGGGGACCAGTGCCTCCCCCCGGGGACGCTCATCGCCACGCCATCCGGCCAGGTCCCGATCGAGGAGGTGCGGGTCGGCGACGAGGTCCTCGGCGCGGGCGCGTCCGATGCGGTCGTGGCCGGACGCGTCACGCACGTGCAGCCGGGCACCTGGATCGGGGAGATCGTGGAGCTCGGGGTGGCCGACCAGGCGCTTCGTGGGACACCGGACCATCTCGTTCCCATGGGTCCGGTCGAGTCACACGCCGGCGTCCCCGCAGTCGCGCTCTGGATGTCCACCACGGGGGTCGGCCACACCGTCGAGATCCCCGTCCTGGCCGGGGTCGGGATTCCGGCGTCAGGACCTGTGCACGGTGCACGGGTGGCGTCGCTGGAGATCGGACCCACGACGCTCGAGCGGTTTCGCACGTATCCCGAGGCGCTGCGTCGGGCTCGTGACCTCGCCAGCGCGACTGGGCTACCGCTACGGCGTCTCGTCGACATCGCTGGCACCACCTACGCCCTTGCGCCGCTCCGCTCAGCGAAGCCGGGGGTGCAGGTGCTGGTGCCCGGTCCCGGCGGTCTCGAACCGCGGCGGATCGAGGCAGTCCGCACGGTGGAGCACGACGGTCCTGTCTACGACCTCGAGGTCACGCCGACGCACACCTACATCGCCGACGGCGTCCTGGTGCACAACAGCATCTACGGCTTCCGGGGCGCCGACATCGCCAACATCCTCCAGTTCGAGGAGGCGTTCCCCGACGTCACCACGATCCCGCTGGTGCAGAACTACCGGTCCACCCAGACGGTGCTCGACGCGGCCAACGCCGTGATCGCCAACAACATGGGCCGCAAGCCCAAGGACCTGTGGACCGAGTCCGGCCCGGGCGACAAGATCCTGCGCTACCACGCCGAGGACGAGCACGACGAGGCCCAGTGGGTCACCCAGCGGATCTCGTCGTTCCACGAGACCGGCGACATCCGCTGGGGCGACATCGCCGTCTTCTACCGGACCAACGCCCAGTCCCGGGTCATCGAGGAGTACCTGGCCCGCGGCGGCATCCCGTACCGGGTCATCGGCGGCACCCGCTTCTACGACCGGCGCGAGGTCAAGGACGCCCTCGCCTACCTGAAGGCGGTGGTCAACCCCACCGACGAGGTCAGCGTGAAGCGCATCCTCAACGTGCCCAAGCGCGGCGTGGGGGACACGTCCGTGGCGCGGGTCGACGCGTGGATCCAGGGCCGCGGGCTGTCGTTCCTCGACGGCCTCCGGCGCGCCGACGAGGCCGGCGTGTCCGGGCGGGCCCTCAACGGCATCGCCCGGTTCACCGAGCTGATCGACGGGGCCGCCGCCCGCGTCGACGACGGTCCGGGCCCCCTGCTCGAGCACCTGCTCGAGGGCAGCGGCTACCTGGACGAGCTGCGCAACGAGCGCACCATCGAGTCCGAGGGTCGGCTCGAGAACCTGGCCGAGCTGCTCGGCACGGCGTCGGAGACCGACGACGTCGCCGACTTCCTCGAGGCGGTCAGCCTCGTGGCCGACACCGACCAGCTCGACCCGGACGAGTCCGAGGTCACGCTGATGACCCTGCACTCCGCCAAGGGGCTCGAGTACCCGATCGTGTTCCTCGTCGGCCTCGAGGACGGCATCTTCCCCCACCTGCGCACCCTCACCGAGCCCGACCAGCTCGAGGAGGAGCGCCGCCTGGCCTACGTGGGGATCACGCGCGCCATGGACCGGCTGCACCTCACCCATGCGTGGAGCCGCACCCTCTTCGGGGGCACGCAGTACAACCCGCCCAGCCGCTTCCTCGACGAGATCCCGTCCGAGCTGGTCGAGGAGATCGGCGGTCGGCAGCGGGCCAGCCGGGGTGGGCGCACCTACAGCGGCGGAGGGTCCGAGCGGGCCGGACGGCGCGCCGGGGGCTGGTCCGAGCCCGAGGGCCGCACCTTCGGGCGGGGGGACCGCAAGGAGCGCATGGAGGCCGGGCGGGACCGCATCGTCGAGAACGCCCTGGCCGCCCGCGACGCGCCGGTGCCCACCAGCGGCGCCGAGTCCATCGGGCTGAAGGTGGGCGACGACGTGCACCACGCCACCTTCGGCGACGGGGTGATCATCGACATCGAGGGCGCCGGCGACAAGGCCGAGGCCACCATCCGCTTCGTCGACGTCGGCGAGAAGCGACTCCTGCTGTCCTGGTCGCCCCTCGAGAAGCGGTGACGAGCCACACGTCACCCTCCGGCGGGCAGGAGATGGCCGTCCGCTGCCAGAATCGGAGGTTGTGAGCACGGCACGGGGGGACGGGGCACTGCCCGAGCACCAGCCGACGCGGCGCGCGTCCGATGCCGACCGGACCCAGGTCGTCGAGCGGCTCCGGCTCGCCGCGGGCGACGGCCTGATCGGCCTCGACGAGCTCGAGGAGCGCCTCGCCGTGGCCTACTCCGCCCGCACGCTGCCCGAGCTCGCGCCGCTCACCGCCGACCTGCCCGCCGAGACCGGACCGCCCCCGGCCGAACGGGCGGCGCCGTCGCGCCGCCGGCCGATCGGGATGGAGGACGAGGACTTCCGGGGGCACCTCACCGTCTACTGCCTGGTCATCGGCATGCTCATCGGCATCTGGCTCCTCGGCGGGGCCGGGCACTTCTGGCCCTTCTACCCGGCCGCCGGCTGGGGCATCGGCCTCGGCACCCACTACCAGAGCGCGGCCGGGGAGCAGCGCAAGCTGCTCAAGAAGGCGCGGGCCGAGGGGCTCACGCTCGACCAGTACAAGGATCGGGAGGAGGCCCGCCGGCGCGAGGCGAAGCGGGCGGCCAAGGAGCGGCACCGTCGCCCCCCGAGGGGGCCCGCGGCGCTGCCGCCCGGCGATGCGTCCACCCGGTTCGTCGTGGCGATGTTCGTCGACGTCGTCGGCTCGACCAGCCTCAACGAGGCGATCGGTGACGAGCGGTGGATGTCGGTGCGGCGGGCGCTGCGCGAGCAGGTCGCGGCCTGCGCGAAGGCGCACTCGGGCTGGGAGGCCAACACCGCCGGGGACGGCGTGCTCCTCCGGTTCGACCACCCGGCGTCGGCTGCGGCCGCGGCCACCGAGCTGCTCGGGCGCCTGGACCGCCAGCGGACCGAGACCGGGTTCGCCCCGTCGGTCCGCGTCGGCATCCACAGCGGCGACGCGGTCGAGGAGGGCGCCGACATCATCGGCAACGTCGTCAACCTCGCTGCGCGGGTCACCGACGCCGCCGACGCCGACGAGATCCTCGTCACCGAGCACGTCGCCGACCACCTCGACGGCCGCCACACCACCGCCGGCCGGGGGCTGCACACCCTCAAGGGCATCGGCCGCCCCCGGCACCTGCTGGCGCTCGTCTGGCGCTGACCGGGTCCGCGGGGGTACACCGGAGCTCCATGCGTCGGATGCTCGGGCGGGCCTCCTTCCTGGTCCGCAAGGACCTCAACCTCGGCAACGTGCTCGAGCGGCTCGCCGCGATCCACGGCAGCCGCCTGCTGGTGACCGAGTCCGGTGGCGGGCTCACCCTCACCCACCGCCAGGCCGCCAAGCGGGTCGCCCGCTGGGCCGGAGGCGTCGCCGCTCGCACCGAGCCCGGCGACGTCGTGGTGGTCGCCACCCCGAACGGCTACCAGCAGCTCCTGCTCTGCCTCGCCGTGGCCCGGGCCGGCTGCATCCCGGCCCCGGTGAACGACGCCATGCGCCCCGACGAGGTCCGCCACGTCGTCGAGGACTCCGGCGCGGCCTTCGTCCTGCGGTCCGCCCACGAGGTCGACGGCCGCGAACCGGTCCGCCAGGCCATCGGCGCGAGCGGCACCGACGTCGCCGCGCTCTTCTACACCTCGGGCACGACCGGCAAGCCCAAGGGCGCCGCCCTCACCCACGACGCCCTGCTCGGCTCGCTGCGGGCCGGCGCCCTCGTCCCGACCGGGTTCCGCGACGACGAAGCCGTGGTGAGCCTCCCGGTGGCCCACATCATGGGCTTCGTCACGCTGCTCGGCCTGGCCGCCACCGGCACCGCGACCTGGTTCTCCCCCCGCTTCCACGCCGACCAGGTCCTCGACGCCATCGAGACCCGCCGGGCGTCGGTCTTCATCGGCGTGCCCGCCATGTACCGCCTGCTGCTGGAGGCCGGCGCCGAGGACCGGGACCTGGGCAGCATCCGCATCTGGGGTTCCGGGGCCGACGTCATGCCCGCCGAGCTGGCCCAGCGGTTCAAGAAGATGGGGGCCACCGCCTGCCTGCCGCTCGTCGGCGACGTGGGCGAGGCCGCCTTCGCCGAGGGCTACGGCCTGGTGGAGACCGGCGGCGGGGTCGCCGCCAAGATCAGCCCGCCCTTCCTGCGCCTCGGCACGGGCGACGCGATGGGGTTCCCGCTGCCGGGCCACCGCCTGCGCGTGGTGGGCGACGAGGGCGACGACGTGGCGGCCGGCGCCACCGGGGAGCTGCTGGTCAAGGGCCCCGGGGTCCTGCAGGGCTACTGGCACGACGACGCCGCCACCGCGGCCGTGCTGGACGACTCGGGCTGGCTCCACACGGGCGACCTGGCCCGGCGCGGCCCGCTCGGGTCGATCGTGTTCGCCGGCCGCAAGAAGGACGTGATCATGCGGGGCGGCTTCTCCGTCTACGCCGTCGAGGTGGAGGGCGTGCTCGAGGAGCACCCCGACGTGCTCGAGGCCGCCGTGGTCCCCCTGCCCGACGAGCGCCTCGGCGAGGTCCCCGCCGCCGCCGTCCGGCTGCGCGACGGCGCCGCCCTCGACGAGGCCGCCCTCGACGCCCACGCGCGGGAGCACCTGGCGCACTACAAGGTGCCGGTCCGCTACGTGGCGGTCGACGAGCTGCCCCGCACCGGGACCAACAAGGTCCAGCGCCGCGAGGTCGTGGCCCTGCTGGGTTGACGTCCGACCGGCCCGATGTCACGCATCGCGGCCCCGGGAAACGGGTACAACTGCCGGGTGCCTGACGACCCGCGCCCCCACCCACGCGAGACCTGGCCGGGACAGCCCTTCCCGTTGGGGGCGAGCTACGACGGGCTCGGCACCAACTTCAGCGTGTTCTCCCAGGTCGCCGAGTCGGTGACCCTGTGCCTGATCGGTGAGGACGGATCCGAGGAGCGGGTCCCCCTCACCGAGGTCGACGCCCACTGCTGGCACGAGTACCTGCCCGGCGTGGGCCCGGGGCAGCGCTACGGCTACCGGGTCGAGGGGCCGTGGGACCCGGCCAACGGGTTGCGCTGCAACGCGTCCAAGCTCCTGCTCGACCCCTACGCGAAGGCGGTCACGGGCGAGGTCGAGTGGGGCCAGGAGGTCTTCGGCTACGACTTCGACGACCAGGACCAGCGCAACGACCTCGACAGCGCGGGCAAGGTCCCGGTGGGCGTCGTGCACAGCCCGTACTTCGACTGGGGCGACGACCGCCTGCTGAACACGCCCCTGCACGAGACGGTGATCTACGAGACCCACGTCAAGGGCCTCACGATGCGCCACCCCGGCGTCCCCGAGCGCGAGCGGGGCACGTACCAGGGCCTCGCCCACCCGGCGGTCATCGACCACCTCCTCGACCTGGGCGTGACCGCCATCGAGCTCATGCCCGTGCACCAGTTCGTGCACGACGGCCACCTCGCCGAGAAGGGCCTGCGGAACTACTGGGGCTACAACACGATCGGGTTCTTCGCCCCCCACGGCGACTACTCGGCGTCGGGCACCACCGGCGAGCAGGTGCAGGAGTTCAAGGGCATGGTGCGCGCCATGCACGAGGCCGGGATCGAGGTCATCCTCGACGTCGTCTACAACCACACCGCCGAGGGCAACCACATGGGTCCCACGCTGTCGTTCCGCGGCCTCGACAACCAGGCGTACTACCGCCTCGTGCCCGACGACCGCCGCCACTACTTCGACACGACGGGCACCGGCAACAGCTTGAACATGGCCCACCCGTACTCGCTGCAGCTGATCATGGACTCGCTGCGCTACTGGGTCACCGAGTGCCACGTCGACGGCTTCCGCTTCGACCTGGCCTCCACCCTCGCCCGCCAGTTCTACGAGGTCGACCGCCTGTCCGCCTTCTTCGACCTCGTGCACCAGGACCCGATCGTGTCCCAGGTGAAGCTCATCGCCGAGCCGTGGGACGTCGGGGAGGGCGGCTACCAGGTCGGCAACTTCCCGCCCGTGTGGTCGGAGTGGAACGGGGCCTACCGCGACACCATCCGCGACCACTGGCGAGGAGAGCCCCACACGGTGCCCGAGCTGGCGTCGCGCCTGACCGGCTCGGCCGACCTGTACTCGGACGAGACCCGGTCGCCGGTGGCGAGCATCAACTTCGTCACCGCCCACGACGGGTTCACCCTGCGGGACCTGGTGTCCTACAACGAGAAGCACAACGAGGCCAACGGCGAGGACAACCAGGACGGCGAGTCCCACAACCGGTCGTGGAACTGCGGCGTGGAGGGCGAGACCGACGACCCCGAGGTCCTCGAGCTGCGGGCCCGCCAGCAGCGCAACCTGCTGGCCACGCTGCTGCTGTCCCAGGGCGTGCCGATGCTGCTCGGCGGCGACGAGCTGGGCCGGACCCAGGGCGGGAACAACAACGCCTACTGCCAGGACAACGAGATCAGCTGGTTCGACTGGGACGACGTCGACACCGACCTGCTCGAGTTCACCCGCCGCTGCATCGCCATCCGCAAGCAGCACCCGGTGCTGCGCCGGCGACGGTGGTTCTTCGGCCAGGAGATCCGCGGCAACGTCGACATCGAGTGGTTCAAGCCCGACGGCGCCGTGATGGAGGACCACGACTGGGAGGGCGCCCCCCGCACCATCGGCCTCTACATGGACGGCCGGGGCATCCGCAGCCGTGACAACCGCGGCCGGGTGATCGTCGACGACTCCTTCCTGCTGCTGATCAGCGCCGAGCCCGATGCGATCCAGTGGAAGCTGCCGGACATGGACGGCGACTGGGTCGTCGAGCTCGACTCGTCGCTGCCCACCGGTGCCGGCGCCGACCAGCGCACCGTCGACGACGACGTCGAGCTGGCGCCCCGCTCCACGGTGCTGCTGCGCTTCCGTCCCGCGGACGACGGAGCCGACGCGAGTTGACGCCCACCGCCACGTACCGGCTCCAGCTCCACCGCGAGAACACGCTCGACGACGCCCGCGCGCGCCTGGCGCTGCTGGCCGACCTCGGCGTGTCCCACGTGTACCTGTCGCCCATCCTCACGGCCGTGCCCGGGTCGATGCACGGCTACGACGTGGTCGACCACGCCGCCGTCGCCCCCGACCTCGGCGGTGAGGAGGCCTGGGTGCGCTTCAGCGACGAGGCGCGCCGCCTCGGCCTCGGGGTGGTGGTCGACGTCGTCCCCAACCACGTCTCGATCGAGGGCGGCCACAACCGTCGGTGGCTGGACGTGCTCGAGCACGGCGCGTCGTCGTCCTCGGCCGAGTGGTTCGACATCGACTGGGTCGGCCGGGAGGACTACCAGAAGGGCATCGTCGTGCTGCCCGTGCTCGGCGACCTCTACGGCGAGCTGCTCGCGAGGGGCGACCTGGCGGTCGGCCGGGACGGCGTCCGGTTCCGGGCCGAGGCTCCCGGGCACCGCTTCCCGCTCGCCCCCCGCAGCCTCCCGCTGCTGCTGTGCCCCGCGGCCGACCGCCTCGCCGACGACCCCGACGTCGATCCGCTCACCGCCGATTCGCTCGCCTTCGTCGCCGACTCCCTCGACGCGCTCGAGCCGGCCACCACCGACCGCGCCCGGCGGCACCGGGCGGGCCACCTCGACGTCCTCTCGGACCTGCTCCGGCGCCTGCTCGACCAGCCCGCCGTCGCCGCCGCGGTCGATGCCGAGCTCGCCGCGGTCAACGCCGATCCGGCCGCCCTGCACCGGGTGCTCGACGAGCAGCACTACCGGCTGGCCTTCTGGCGCACCGGGGCCCGGGAGCTCGACTACCGGCGCTTCTTCGACATCACCACCCTCGTCGCCATCCGGGTCGAGCGCGACCGCGTGTTCGACGCCGTCCACGAGCTCCCGCTGCGCTGGCTGGGGGAGGGACGGATCGACGGCCTGCGCATCGACCACCCCGACGGCCTGGCCGATCCGGGCGGCTACGTGCACCGGCTGCGCAGCGCCGCGCCCGGGGCGTGGATCCTGGTCGAGAAGATCCTCGAGGGCGACGAGTGGCTGCCCGAGGACTGGCCGGTCGACGGGACCACCGGCTACGAGGCCATGCGCCTGGTGAACGGCGTGCTGGTCGATCCCGGCGGCCTCGAGGCCCTGGCCGAGGTGGAGCGGCGCGCCCACGAGCTGTGCGGCGCCGAGATGCCCGACCCCGAGGCCGTCGTCCTCGAGTCCAAGCGCCACGCGGTCGAGGAGCTGCTCGCCCCGGAGCTCGAGCGGGTGGTCGACCTCGCCCTCCGGGTCGCCGAGACCCGACCCCTGCACCGCGACCACCCCCGGGTCGACCTGCGTCGAGCGGTCGCCGCCCTCGCCGTCGGCTTCGACGTGTACCGCACCTACGTGGTCCCCGGGGCCGACGGCGCGGCCAGCGCCGTCAGCGCCACCGACATCGAGCGCGTCGACCACGCAGCGCGGGAGGCCAAGGCGTCCGCCGACCTCGACCCGCGCCTCGTCGACTTCCTCGCGGACGTGCTGACCCTGCGGGCGGTCCACCCCGAGGACGGCCCCACCGACGACGAGCGCGAGCTGGTGGTCCGCTTCCAGCAGCTCACCGGCCCCGCCACCGCCAAGGGGCTCGAGGACACCGCCTGGTACCGCCTCGGGCGCTTCATCGCCGCGGCCGAGGTCGGGGGTGACCCGCTCCACCCTGCGGTCTCCGTCGACGAGCTGCACGAGGCGTGCCGCCACCGCCAGGAGCGCTTGCCGCGCAGCATGACCACGCTGTCGACCCACGACACCAAGCGCAGCGCCGACGTGCGTGCCCGCCTCGACGTGCTGAGCGAGCCCACCCTGTCCCCGTCGTGGCCCGAGCTGGCCGACCGCTGGCTGCCCCGTCTGCTGGACCGGTGGCCCGACGACGTCGAGCCGGACGCGACGACGCTGCTCGTCGCTCTGCAGACGCTGCTGGGAGCCTGGCCCATCAGCAGCGACCGCCTCGAGGCCTACCTGGTGAAGGCGGCCCGCGAGGCCAAGCGGCGCACCGCATGGACCAAGGTCGACGAGGGCTTCGAGGCCGGCCTCGCCGCGCTGGCGTCGCTCGCCGAGGACGCCGAGGTGGCCGACGAGCTCGCCGCCGACGCCACGGTGCTCGAGCGCCACGGCTGGTGGAACAGCCAGGTTCAGACCGCCGTGGGCCTGCTGCAACCCGGCGTCCCGGACGTGTACCAGGGCACCGAGGTCATCGACCTGTCCCTGGTCGACCCGGACAACCGGCGTCCCGTCGCCCACGAGGTGATCGCCGGCGAGCTCGACGACCTGGACCCGGCCCGGTCGCCGGCGGTCGGCCCCATCGCCAAGCTCGCCCTCACCACCGCCTGCCTGCACCTGCGCCGCCGCCGTCCGGAGGCCTTCGGCGCCGGCGACGCCGGTGCCCACGTCGCGCTCGCGGCGTCCGGCCCCGACGCCGACCGCGTCATCGCCTTCACCCGGGGCGGACAGGTGGCCGTGATCGCGGTGCGCTTCCCCAGCCGCGGACCGGTCGCCGCCGGGACCACCGTCGCGCTGCCGGCGGGGGAGTGGTCACCGGTCTTCGGGGCGCGGCCCACCGCGGGCGGCACCGTCGAGCTCACCGAGCTGCTCGGCGACACCCCCGTCGCCGTCCTGGAGACCACCCCATGACCCCCCGACCCCGTTCCCAGGGCGCGATCCGACCGTCAGCAGTCGATCTGCGCGAACGGAAGGCGGTGTGATGCGGTTCACGGTGTGGGCGCCCGATGCGTCCGAGGTCCTCCTGCACGTCGACGGCCGTGACGTCCCGGCCAAGCCGGCGGACGGCGGCTGGTGGGTCGCCCACGCCGAGGCGGGCCACGGCACCCGGTACGGCTGGCGCCTGGACGGTGCCGATCCGCTCCCCGACCCCCGCTCGCGATGGCAGCCCGACGGCGTCCACGGCCTGTCCGCGGTCGATGCCCCTCACGAGACCGGCTTCGCGTGGACCGACCAGCACTGGCGTGGCTTCCACCTCCCCGGGGCCGTGCTCTACGAGCTCCACGTCGGCACGTTCACGCCCGAGGGCACCTTCGACGGCGTGGTCGAACGGCTGCCCCACCTCGTGGACCTCGGCATCGACGCCATCGAGCTGCTCCCGGTGGCTGCCTTCCCGGGCCAGCACGGCTGGGGCTACGACGGCGTGTTCCCCCACGCCGTGCACGAGGCCTACGGCGGCCCTGTGGGGCTGCGCCGGCTGGTCGACGCCGCCCACGCCGCCGGCATCGGCGTCGTGCTCGACGTCGTGCACAACCACCTCGGCCCCGACGGCAACCACCTCGGCGCCTACGGCCCCTACTTCTCCGAGCGCCACCACACGAACTGGGGCGCGGCCGTGAACCTCGACGGACCGGGCAGCGACGAGGTGCGCCGCTACTTCGTCGAGCACCTCACCGGCTGGCAGCGCGACCTGCACCTCGACGGCTTCCGCCTCGACGCCGTGCACGCCCTGGTCGACGACTCGGCCCGCCACTTCCTGGAGCAGCTCGCCGACGAGGTCGCCGCCACGGCCGCCCACGTCGGCCGGCCGTGCTGGCTCATCGCCGAGAGCGACCGCAACGATCCTCGCTACGTCCTGCCCGCGACGGCGGGTGGCATGGGCCTGGATGCGTCGTGGGCCGACGAGTGGCACCACGCCCTGCACGCCGTGCTCACCGGCGAGACCGACGGCTACTACGAGGACTTCGGCACGGTCGACCAGCTGGTGCGGGGCCTGCAGCAGGCCTGGGTGTACGCCGGCGACTGGTCCGAGCACCGCCAGCGGGTCCACGGCCGCTCACCGCAGGGCCTGGCCGGCCACCGGTTCGTGGTGTCGGTGCAGAACCACGACCAGATCGGCAACCGGGCCACGGGCGACCGCATCGGGCACGGCACCACCGACGGCCGGCTCCGCGTCGCCGCCGCGCTGCTCCTCACCAGCCCCTTCGTCCCGATGCTGTTCCAGGGCGAGGAGTGGTCGGCGTCGACCCCGTTCCGCTACTTCACCGACCACCAGGACCCCGAGCTGGGTCGGGCGGTCACCGAGGGCCGCACCCACGAGTTCGCCCACTTCGGGTGGGACCCCGCCGACGTCCCCGACCCGCAGGACCCGGCCACGTTCGCCTCGTCGGTGCTGCGCTGGGACGAGGTCGACGAGCCCGACCACGCCGAGCTGCTGCGGTGGCACCGGGACCTCATCGCCCTGCGCCGGCGCCACCCCTCGCTCACCGACGGGCGCTGGGCCGACCAGCAGATCGACCACGACGCCGACGTGGGCTGGATCCGCATCCGGCGCGGCGACGTGGTCGTGGTCGTGAACCTCGGGACCGCGCCGGTCTCGGTGCCGGTGCCCGACGGTGCCGGGCTGGCCGAGGTCGGAGGCCGCCCGCTGGCTGCCGGCGCCCAGCGCAACGCCGACGTGGTCGCCCTCGACCCCGACGGCGTCGCCGTCCTCACCCTCCCGTGACGGTTCAGTCGTCGCCGATGGGCTGGTCCTGGAGGTCGACGCTGAGCCGACCGTCGACCACCTCGCTGGCGTAGACGCGCAGGCCCGTGCCGTCGCGGGGGAACGTGGTGTCCCGGTCGCACGCGGCCGGCTGGGCGTCGTCGATGACGAACAGGTCGACCTCGGGGTCGTAGGTCAGCGTGCACTCGGGCTGGTCGGGCACGAAGGCGCTCAGCGCGACCCAGCCGGTGGTGGCGTCGCCGCCTCGGTGGTCGACGTAGATCGAGCGGGAGAAGTTCGCCGGATCCGGGAACAGGATCGGCTGGCCGTCGGTGTCGATGATGCGGGCCAGGTTCTCGACCCGGCCGGCGTC
>Ga0208490_100593_pt1 | contig 20544 bp, 16 predicted proteins | sample SubbioAug_CSWold_FD_184818 | JGI IMG/M metagenome (GOLD analysis project Ga0208490, IMG submission 184818) | Serpentinite rock and fluid subsurface biosphere microbial communities from McLaughlin Reserve, California, USA - CR11Aug_CSWold (SPAdes) | ecosystem: Environmental > Terrestrial > Deep...
AGCGTCGTTCCGCGGAATAATGAGCGTATGACTGCGCCGTCGCCGTCGCCGGAACGTTCGAGGGAACTCGAGCTCCTGCGTCGGCGCGCGTACGGCCCCGATGCCGATATCGTGCTCGACCCGGCTGCGCAGCGACGGCTCCGCGAACTCGAAGACCTCGCGAGACACGTCGGTGCCACCGATGACGATCCCGTCGACGCCCGACCGCCGGGGGCCGACGATGCGAAGGTCGATCGCGGCCGCGTGGGTGTATCCGAGCGCGGGCGACAGGACGGTGGCCGTGTCGAGTATCCGCCCGCGCGTGATCGGCGATCGGGCTGGAGGCGCATGCCGCTCTGGGCGATGACCGCCGTGGTGGGCGTCGTCGTCGGGGTCGTGGTCGGGCTCTTGTGGCCCACCGGCTCCGCACCTCCGCCCGACCTGACGCTGGGCGTCGACGCGAGCGGGGGGGCCCCGAGTTCGCCGAGAACCTGAACTACTGGGGAGTCGACGAGAGCACCGTGGTGCCGCACGAGTCCTACGACGCCATCGAGGTCTGGACCGCGCAGCGCATGGATGGTTCGAGGTGTCTGCTGCTCTCGCACGAGGGGTCGTTCCTCACCGCGACGACGACCCCACGCCCGCACTGGCCCGACAGCTCGGTCGCCAGCTCGGCGACTGACCTTCAAGAAGAAGGAGATGATCTCCATGAACACATCCGCCGACGACTACCTGGCCGCGGTCGGTGGCCTCCTGGCCGACGTACCCACACCTTCGATCAATGCCGCGGTAATGCGTGGCGCGGGTGTTCGCCTCTCCTCGCCCCGCGAGGGGATCCCCGGCCCCCAACGGCTCATCCTTGACGGCACCACCACGGGCCGTCATCTCGCCACCGGTGCGACGGCCACAGCGCTCCTGGCCAGCCAGCGGCGGAACCTCGCCTATCTCGACGCGCAGCGGGCTCTGCTTGCGGAGGACGAGACTCGCGCCGACGACGAGATGCGTAGCCCCGTCGAGGAGAGGGAGGACCACGCCGCCGAGGTGCTCGGCATCCTTCGTGCGCTGCCGCTGCTGTCCGGCGACTTCTCCGGAGTCTTCGACGAAGTGGCCGATCTCGCCGGGATCGAGCAGCACGGCGGCGTCTGGGAGGTTCGCGCGGTCGGAGGGGAGGCGGCCCCGGCGCTGGAAAGCTTGGGAGACGGCTTCACGCTCGACGCGCTCAAGACGCAGACGGCGGCGAACGCCGCACGCCTTCGACGCTGGCGCACCGCACTCCGCGGCTATGACGAGAGTGTTGGAGGCGGTCCCGCTACCGCTCCGTCCCGTTCCGCGCGGGCGGCGAAGCGGATGCCGGTCACCGCTAAGCTCACGAGCCCTCCCGCGCCTAGCGCCGACGAGCAGGACAAGCGGATGACGCAGAACGCTACCTCGAAGAACCGCCAGGCAGGCGAGGAGGGTCTCGAACTCACCTGATCTGGACCTGACTTTTGTCCTGACCTGCATAGTCCGAGCAGAGCAGTAGGCCCCTAATCTGCGAAGAAATCCCAGATTAGGGGCCTACTTTTGTTGCGGGGGCAGGATTTGAACCTACGACCTCCGGGTTATGAGCCCGGCGAGCTACCGAACTGCTCCACCCCGCGGCGTACTCTCAGGCTACCACGGGGTGAACGACGCGGTCGAATCGACGCCACCCCGGCGACCTACAGAACGGACCGCGGGCCCGTGTCGCTCCAGGCGAGCATGAGCTTTCGCTGAGCACCGTCCGCAAGCTTGAAAATGACCTCGAGATCGAACTCGTTGGTGTCGCGAGCCTGGTCGTCGAGCACCACGAAGTAAGCAATGGTCTGCCCGGTCAACGCCCGAATCGGCACCTCGTATCGGTAGGCGGGTCGTTCGACGTGCTCACCAAACGCGGCAAGCGTGAGCCGGCCCGCGTCGGTCTGCAATTCGATACGCGCTTCCGCGACCATGAGGGACGCGACGGCAACGCAGGCGAACTGCTCGAGCGCGCCGTGGACCGTCGCGAAGCGAGCGACGAAGTCGTCGTGTTCCCCCATAGTTTCCCAGTCTGCCCGATAGTCAATGATGACCATGAGACATTCCCTTTCCCAGCCCCTATGAAAGACCCTAGAGGTCCGAATCTGGGGTCAGCAGTCCCAACTCGGGGAACCCCCGGCTGGAGGACAGAACACACGTTCTGCCCGCTCCCGCCGGGGGCCCGCGATGTGGTGCTAATCGCTCAGCGCGATCGCCCGCTCCAGAGCCTCCTGGAGACGAGCGTCCGCCTCGGCTGCCGCGACGAGGTCGTTGGCACGATACGCCGCCTCACGCTCGAGCAGTGCGTCGCGCGCGTCGGTCAGCGCCTGCTGCAGCGCGTTCGGGTCGATCGGCGGTGCCGGCGTCGACGGGTCGGTCGGCTCCGTCGGCTCAGTCGGCAACGGGTCGGTCGGCTCGGCATCGCCGTCACCGGCGACGGCGCCCGAGTCTCCGCCGAACAGCACATCGAGCGCCTGATCGAGCGTGTCTTCGAACGCGATCTCTTCACCGAACGACACGAGCACACGACGCAGGAGCGGGAAGCTCGTTTCACCGGTCGACTGCACGTAGACGGGCTGCACGTAGAGCAGTCCGCCACCCACGGGGAGTGTCAGCAGGTTTCCGCTGATGACCTCGGTCTGACCCTGACGCAGCAAGTTCAGCTGCTGACCGACGTTGGCGTCGGAGTCGAACTGAGCCTGCACCTGTCCGGGGCCGGGAATCGTCGTCTGGCGCGGCAGACGCAGCAGCGTCAGCTTGCCGTAGTCGTCACCCGCGTCGGCGTTCGCGGCGAGGTAGCCAAACAGTACGTTGCGCTGGTTCTCGCCGGTCGCCGCCGGGATGAACGTCGAGTACAGCGTGAACGACGGATCGTCGCTGCCCGGCACCTGCATCGTCAGGTAGTACGGGGGCTGCAGCGTTGGCGCGTTGGGGTTCGACACCGGGTCGTTTGGGGTGCGCCACTCGTCATCGGTCGCGAAGAACGAGCCCGGCTCAGTCACGTGGTAGCGGCCGAGGATATTGCGCTGCACCTTGAACAGGTCACTCGGGTATCGCACCTGGCTGAGCAGCGCGTCCGACATCTCGTCGGCCGACTCGAGCGTGTTCGGGAAGATCCTCTGCCACGTCTGCAGCACCGGATCTTCCGTGTCCCACGCGTAGAGCGTCACCGAGCCGTCGTATGCGTCGACCGTCGCCTTCACCGAGTTACGGATGTAGTTGATGTTGTCGATCGGAAACTGCGGCGCCGGTGTGTACGTATCGGCGATCGCCGCCGACAGCGCAACAGAGGTCGAGTACGGGTAGTTCGCCGTCGTCGTGTAGCCGTCGACGATCCACTTGATGCGTCCGTCGATGATCGCCGGGTACGGGTCGTTGTCGAGCGTGAGGTACGGCGCGGCACGTTGCACGCGGGTCAACGGGTCGCGGTCGTAGAGGATCTGCGAATGGTCGTTCACCTGGTTCGACAGGAGGATCTCGGTCGACTGGAACGTGATGGCGTAGATGAGGCGCTTGAAGACGTTGTCGAGCGCGGGGCCGCCGTCACCGGTGAAGGTGTAGCGAGCGTTGCCCGACGCGTCGATGTTCTCGTCGCTGCCCACCTCGCCCTCGGCGGGGAAGTCCAGCTCCTGCGGCTCGGCCCCCTCCGGCGCGCCGACGATCGAGTACGTCGGAGAGAACTCGCCGAAGTAGATGCGCGGCTCGTAATCACCGAGCTGCTCGGTAAGCACACCACCCACCGGAATGCCATGCTCGAGGAACACCGGCTGACCATCGTCGGCGCGCTTGTTGCCGAAGGCGGCCACAAGGCCGTAGCCGTGGGTGAAGACGATGCGCTGGTTGACCCAGTTCTGCGCCGACTGGCCGTCGGGGTTCAGCTCGCGCACGGCGAGAACCGTGTCCTGCGTCTGGCCGTCGATCTCGTAGCGACCCACGTCGAGGAAGCGCGGGAACTGGTAGTACTGGCGGAACTGCTCAAGCTGCGCGAACGCCGGCGAAACCAGTGCGGGGTCGATGATGCGGATGTTCGCCGTGGTCTCGGCGTATTTGCGCAGCGCGCCCGCCTCCGCCTCGGTCACCGCGTTGTACGGGACCTCGACGATGTCGGCGACACCGTAGGCATCGCGGGTGAAGTCGATGTTCCGCTGGATGAACTGCGCCTCGAGCTCGCGCTCGCTCGGCACTACCTGGAACTGCTGCACGAGGGCCGGGTAGCCGCTGCCGATGATGAGGCCGCTGATCACGAGGAGGGCCGTTCCGATGACGGGCAGGCGCCAGCGACCGATGACCGCCGTGATGAAGAACAGTATGGCGACGATGATCGCGATGCCGGCGAGAATCGCGCGGCCCGGGATGGTGGCGTTCACCTCGGTGAAGCCCGCACCGGCGGCGAGGAAGCCGACGCTCGGTTCAACGGCCGCCGCGTACTGGTCGAACCAAATTGACACACCCTGCAGGGCCACGTAGAGACCACCGGTGACCGCCAGCTGGATGCGCGCGGTGCGACTGATGCGGATCTCGCGGCCGTTGACGCGGATCGATCCGTACAGGTAGCCCGTCGCGGCGGCCGCGAGCAGCGACAGCAAGACGACGGCCGAGGCGAAGGCGATGATGCCGCGCCAGAACGGCAGCTCCCAGACAAAGAAGCCAACATCGAAGCCGAACTCGGGGTCGGCGATGCCGAACGGGGTGCGGTTCAGCCACTGCAAGACGACGGGCCAGCTGCTGGCCGCGGCGACACCGCCAAAGAGACCGAGCACGCCGGGGATACCGAGCATCGCAACGCGACGCAGCGGCTCGACGACCTCCTGGTACCGGTCGAGCTGCGAGGAGAGCTTCGCGTACATCGGCCGGGTGCGGTAGGCGAGCTGGAGGCTCAGCCACACGGGCAGGAACATCGCGACGAAGCCGACGAGGAACATGACACCCGTCGCGATCCATCGCGTGGTGAGCACGTTGAGGAATCCGAGCTGGTCGTACCAGAGGATGTCGGTGTAGAAGTTAGCGAAGACGAAGAACAGGATGACGAGCGCCGCGAGGATTCCGGCGGAGATCGCGAGGGTCGACCTCGAGCGGTTCTGGGGCGGCGTTGCTGTGGACGTCACGTGGGGACTCCCGGGGTAGGTGGGCACTCCCTTTCAGACTAGTGGGAGGAAGCTTGGTACTCCCCGGCAAGCCCCTATTGTCCGCAGCGAGCGAAATCGTCGGTCGGCGCCCCCGACTCGACGGCCTGCAACACCGCGATGGCCTCGTTGAGGGAGGCGACCGGGTAGACGTCCAAGTCGCCCGGAATGTTGCCCGAGATCTCGCCGCAGTTCGCGAGCGGGGCGAGAAAGACGTCGGCTCCCACGCCGACCGCTCCGTGCATCTTCTGCACCACTCCTCCGACGCGACCGACCGAGCCGTCGGCGGCAATCGTGCCGGTGCCCGCGACCTCGGCTCCGCCCGAGAGCGACCCCGGCGTGAGCTTGTCGATGATGCCGAGGGCGAAGATCATTCCCGCGCTCGGTCCGCCGACGTTCTCAAGCTGAATGCGCACGTCAATGGGGAATTCGTACTGGCCGGCGATCAGGACCCCGATCACCGGAACCCGGTCGGTGCCCTCCGACAGCACCGGGGTGATCGGCACCGACTGCTCGGTACCGTCGCGGCGAATCGTCACGTCGGCCGCTCCCGCCACACCGTTGCGGGCGATCTCGGCACGCAGCGCGGTCACATCCCGCACGGCGACACCGTTGACCGCGACGATCTCGTCGTCGGGTTCGATGACGTTGGCCGCGGGGCTCCCCTCGAGCAGGTCGACCACGACGAGGCGACTTTCGTACGGCTCGCCGATCGCACGCAGGGCCGCGGCGACGGCCTCCTGCTGAGAGTTCTCCATGTCGATGCGGCTCTGCTCGCGGCGCTCCTCGGTGGAAACCCCGGGCGGGAACACCTGGTCGACGGGCACGACCGACTGAGACGGGGTGACCCACGCCCTCATGACCTCAAACCAGCTTGGTGAGTTCTCGGGGTTTCCGAGCACGTTCACCGTCACCAGGCTGAGCGACCCCTCGGTGGGATACGTCGGCTCGTCGGGAATCTCAATGAGGGGAACGTCGACGCCGTCGACCGTCACAGAACCCAGGGTGTCGATGACGGGGCCGGGCCGTTCGATGACGTACGGCGAGGGCAGAATCGCGAGCCCGAGCATCCCGAAGACGGTGACGGCCATCATGAGGAGGCCGACGCGGCGACCGCCCCGGCGTACCGTCTGTTCGACGCGCGCGTCGTCGTCGGTGAACAAGCTCACGCGTCTCCTTGATCAACGTTTCTGCGGCGGGGGCTGAGCCGCCACTGGGAACCCGGTCAGCCTACGGCGAACGCCCGGGTGCTGCGCCCGGCAACCGCATTAGCGTAGGAACCATGGCTGAGAACCCCCTCGGGGCGAACGACGACGAATTCCGCGACATGATGCGCAAGTTCCTCTCCGGGGAGGGCGACATCGACCCGTCGAAGCTCGCCGGCGCCGCGGGGTTGCCCGCAGACCCGGTGATGATGGCGCGACTCATGGGCCAGCTGCGCAAGGCCATGGATTCCACGGGCGACGGCATCGACTGGCAAAACGCGCGGGACGAGGCGGGGCGCATCGCTGCCGAAGGCTCGACCCGCACCGCCCAACTCGACCTCGACCGGCTGCGGCAGGCGCTCAGCGTCGCCGCGCTGTGGCTGGACGAGGCGACCGGCATCACCCAGTTGACGAGCGAGCCGGCGCTGCTCACCCGCGCCGAGTGGGCGCACCAGACCATGCCCGTGTGGACCGAGCTCGCCGAGCCGGTCGCGACCTCGATCGCCGACTCGATGACACGGGTGCTCGCCGAACAGGTTCCGGAAGAACTGAAGGGGATGCTCGCTGGCGCCTCCCAGATGATGAGACAGGTCGGCGGCGCCCTCTTCGCGCTGCAGCTCGGTCAGGTCGTCGGGCGACTTTCTGCCGAGGTGGTTTCGGGCGGCGACATCGGAATACCTCTGTTGCCGGGCCGCGACGAAACCGATGTGCAAGCGGCGCTGCTGCCCCAGAACGTGACAGCTTTCGGCACCGACCTCGATATTCCCGCGGACCAGGTGCAGCTCTACCTCTCGGTGCGCGAGCTCGCGCACGCCCGACTGTTCCGGCACGCGCGCTGGCTGCGGGCCCATCTGATCAGCGCCATCACCGATGCAACGCGCGGCACCACGATTCGGCTCGAGCGCCTCGAGTCGCTCGCTGAGGGCTTCGATCCGCAGAACCTCGACAGCCTCCGAGCCGCACTCACCAGCGGAGAGTTGATCGAGCCAAAGACGGAAACGCAGCAACAGGCGCTCGCCCGCCTGGAGACGACCCTGGCGCTCATCGAGGGCTGGGTCGATGTGGTCACGGCCGACGCGACCACGCGCATCCCCCGCGCCGACGCGGTTGCCGAGACGGTGCGCCGCCGCCGCGCATCCGGCGGCCCCGCCGAGCGCGCCTTCGCCACCCTGGTCGGGCTCGAACTGCGACCGCGACGACTGCGTGAGGCCGCCGCCTTCTGGCGTCAGGTCACCGACGCCGTGGGAACCGAGGCTCGCGACGCCCTCTGGGCGCACCCCGACCTCATGCCGACCGCTGCCGACATCGATGACCCGGATGCGCGCATCCGGTCGATGACGGACGGCCCCGCCGAGCCCGACGCGCTCGACAAGGCGCTCAGCGATCTGCTCGCCGGGGAGGGTGACCGGCCCGTCGAGCGCGGGCCGGGCGAGGCTCCGGACGAGCCGCCGTCGAGCGACGAGCCGACCGCGTAGCGGGGCTGTGCACAACCCGCGCTGCGGCTAGCGGACCGGGCGCATCATGTGCGCCATGATCCTCCGACTCGACCCGCGCAGAGCCCTTGTCTGGCGCGATCCGCGCACCGTCCAGCTCGGCGTCGACCCTGTCGTCGCGGTGATCGACGACATCGGTGACGGCGAGGCTCGCCTCCTCGGGGCGCTCGCGACCGGCGTCACTCGCGACGGGCTCGACGTACTCGCCGAACTCGCCGGAGTGCGTCTCGACCGGGTCGAGCGGCTCGTGGCGGCCATTCAGCCGGCGCTCGCTCCCCCGCCCGAGCCGGTGGCCCGACCGCGCGTCGCCGTCGTCGGTGCGGTTCCGGCCACCGCGCGCATCGCAGGGTTGCTCGCCAGCGCCGGTTTTCGCGTCGTCACGGGCGCGACCGGCGAGGCACTCGATACCGCGGGTATCGCCGCAGCGGTGCTCGTCAGCCACCACGTGGTTGACCCGCTCGAACACCTGCGGTGGCTGAACCGCGACCTCCTGCACGTGCCCGTCGTGTTCGGCGAGCTGGCCGTGACGATCGGTCCGCTCGTCGATCCCGGCCGCACCCCGTGCATCGCCTGCGTCGAGCAGCAGCGCACCGACGCCGACCCCGCCTGGGCGGCGATCAGCCCGCAGCTGTGGCGCACCCAAGCCTCGGCGGACACCGAGTTGGCCGCGACCGAGGCGGCACTCGAGGTCGTGCGCATGCTCGCCGAGCGTGCCACGCACCAGGTGCGCCTCGACACCGAGACGGGCGCACGGACCGAGCGCACCTGGCAGCCATCGCCGCGCTGCGGCTGCCGTGGGCTGGAGCTCAGCGGCGTGACGCCGATCGCGGCGGGCTGAGCTCCGCGAGGAAGCGGCTCGGCGCGCGCTCTCCGCGCGAGTTCGCGCCGGTCGCCGCCCACGACAGGTCGAGCGTTCGTCGCGCGCGGGTTACGCCCACGTACAGCAGGCGCCGCTCCTCGTCGATTGCCGCCAGGTCGGTGCCCGCGTAGCTGATCGGCACGAGACCTTCCGACAGGCCGACGATGTGAACGTGGTCCCACTCGAGGCCCTTCGCGGCGTGCAGGGTTGACAGCGTGACCGCCGAGATCGTGGGCGCGTGCTGCTGCTCGGCGCGGGCGCGCAGCTCGTCGACGAACTGGGCGAGGGTCGTTCCGGCGGGCGCCTCCTCGGCGAGCGCCAGCAGCGCGTTGAGCGCATCCCACCGCGCGCGTTCGGCCCCGCCGCCGGTCGGTGGGTCCTGCCGCCAGCCGAGACCCCGGAGCACGTCGCTGACGCTCTTGAACAGCGGCTCATCGCCGACGGCGACGGAGGCGCCGCGCAACAGCATGAGCGCCTGGCGAACCTCGGGCTGGTCGAAGTATCGACTGTTCGCGCGCGACTGCACGGGGATGCCCTGCCGGCGCAAGGCCGCCTCGAGGGCGATCGACTGGGTGTTGATGCGGTACAGCACGGCGATCGATTCCGGTGCGGAGCCGTCGGCGATGCGCTGAGCGACCTGCTCGGCGACGTACGCCGCTTCGGCCGCGTCGTCGGCGTGACCCCGGATGCTCGGGGCAACCCCGTGCGCCCGCGTCCCCTCCACGCGGTTGTCGCCATCAGCACCCGGCGTCGCTGCCCGCAACGTCAGGGCGCCGGGCCGACCGCGCATGAGCCGGTTCGCGGTGTCGACGATCGCGGGCGTCGACCGGTAGTTGTCTTCCAACCGCACGATGGCTGCCTCGGGAAATTCGGTGCCGAATCGCACGAGATAGTCGCTCGTGGCACCCGTAAACGAGTAGATCGTCTGCGAGGCGTCGCCGACGACACACAGTTCGCGCCTGCCGCCGAGCCACAGCATGAGCAGGTCGTGCTGCAGCGGCGAGACGTCTTGATACTCGTCGACGACGAAGAATCGGTACTGCTCGCGAACCTGCTCGGCGACCCGCGGTTCGTTTTCGAGCATCCCGGCGGTGGCGAGCAGCACGTCTTCGAAATCGATCTGGCGACGCTCGTCCTTCACATCTTCGTATCGGCGTTGGAGGTCGACGACTTGCTCGACCGTGAGGCCGCCCGGCATGCTGCGGCTCGGCGCCCGGGTCGCGTACTGCTCGATCGACAGCCGGCTAACCTTGCGCCACTCGATCTCGGCGGCGAGATCGCGCAGGGCGGCGGTGTCGACGCTGATGCGCAACGACTGCGCGGCCTGGCCGAGCAGCGGGCCCTTGCCGTCGAGCACGCGGGGCGGGGAGCCGCCGACGACCGTCGGCCAGAAGTAGGCCAGTTGGCGCAGCGCCGCCGAGTGGAAGGTGCGGGCAGCGACCCCCTCGGCGCCGAGCGCGCGCAACCGACCGAGCAGTTCACCGGCCGCGCGGGTGGTGAAGGTGAGCGCCATCACGCGACGCGGGTCGTACGCCCCCGTCGATACGCCGTAGGCGATGCGGTGGGTGATCGCGCGGGTCTTGCCGGTGCCGGCGCCCGCGAGCACGCAGACGGGACCGATGAGAGCCTCGGCGACTTCCCGTTGTCGGTCGTCGAGCTGGGCGAGTAGGCGGTCTGCTGTGACGGTCGTCATACGTCGAGCGGCCCGCCCAACCAGTCCTCAATGATCGCGCGGGCGATCGAGGTGCGGCTCGGCAGCACGATGTCGGGCAGGCTCGCGGCAAGTTCGTCGCGGCTGAACCAGCGCAGGTCGAGAATTTCGGTGCCGTCGGGGCGCAGCGTCGCCGACTGCGCGGGGTCGAGGCTCGCGCGGAATCCCAGCATCAGAGAGGCGGGGAACGGCCACGGCTGCGAGCCGACGTACTGCGGGTCGACGACGCGCAAACCCGACTCTTCAAAGACTTCCCGCACGACCGCGGCCTCGAGCGACTCCCCCGGTTCGACAAACCCGGCGAGCAGCGAGAACCGATTCGACTCCCACTGCGCGTTTGAGCCAAGGACGAGGCGGTCACGCTCGTCGGTGACCCCCACGATGATGGCGGCGTCGGTGCGGGGAAAGATCTCGCGACCCGTCCCGACATCAATGCGCACCCAACCGGCTCGACCCGGTTCCGTCGGGTTTCCCGTGCGCGGCGAGAACTGGTGCGATGCGTGCCAATTGGCGATGCCCAGAGCCTCGATGGCGAGCCCCGCATCGCGGTCGCAGAGCTGGTGCCCGAAGGTGCGGGGGTTGCCCCAGCGCACCATGTCGGAGGCAAGCGTCGGCCCCGTGGCGTCGTCGACAACCACCGCCACAATGGGCGACCCGGCAGGGATCCCGCCGTCCGGGTCGTCGTCGACCGTGCGGCCGAGATAGATGCGCAGAGCGTCGGAAGGCACCCGGTCGGGCGTGAGGAACTCGAGGGCGGGCTCCTGTGCGGGGGTCAGCAGCACCTCTCCGCGCCACAGCGCAAGGACGCGCGTGCGAGCATCCGCCCACAGTTCATCGAATACGTGCGGTCGCTCGCGCGTCGCGTTGTCACGATCGATGCGGTAGCGCGACAGCGGCAGCCGACCGGTGAGCGAGCGAAGCACTAAGCCTCCAGGGTGGACGTGACGACGAGCGACGATAACCCTACGCCCGCTGACCCGAGAGAACGTGTGGCGAACGACGCGCTCGGGCGCCTGCGCACCTACCCTGGTGGGCATGGCCAGGACACCGCTCACTCTCGCCGCGCTCGCCACGGCGGCCGTGCCCGGCCTCGACGTCGTGAAGGCCGAGCGCCTCGGCACTGCCGGCGGCGACGCCGACATCGCCGTGCTGTCGGCGCGCGACGGGCGCACGCTCATCATGCGGCTCCCGCGCACACCGGCCGGCGAGCAGCAGCAGTCGGCCGAGCTGGTCGCCCTGCGCGCCCTGAGCGACGGGGTGCGAAACCGGCTGCCGTTTGCCGTGCACCGCATCCTCGGCACCACGATCGTCGACGGCACCCGCGCGGTCGTTACCGACTACCTCGACGGCGCTGCTTTGCAGTTGCAGCGGATCACGCCCGGCCAGGCCGCCTCGATCGGGCGGGCCGTCGCCGCCGTGCACGCGCTGCCCACCAGCGTCGTCGGCGATGTGGGACTGCCGCAGTGGCGCCCCGTCGACGTCGTGCGTGAAGCCGTCGCCACCCTCGACCGCGCCGCCACGACCGGACTCGTACCGGCCTCCCTGCTCACCCGCTGGGAGGCGGCGACGGAAGACCAGGCGCTGTGGCAGTTCACCCCGACTGTTATCAACGGCTCGCTGTCGGCCGGGTCGCTGCTCGCCGTCGGCGAGACCGTCACCGGGATGCTCGGATGGTCACGCCTGCAGGTCGGCGACCCCGCGCGCGACCTGTTCTGGATCCTCGGCTCGGCCGACCCGGCCGTTCCCGAGGCCGCCCTCGACGCCTACACGCACGCCCGCGGCGTCAACGACCGTCAGGTGGGCAAGCGCGCGGCATTCGCCGCCGAGTTGGAGGTGGCTCGCTGGCTACTGCACGGCACCGACCAGCGCTCAACGGAGATCGTCGACGACGCCGTCGAGATGCTGCACGCCCTGCTCGACCGGGTCGGCGGCGACGTGATGCACCCGCTCGCCGAGAGCGTCGACCCGGAACGCCGCAGCGGCAGCCTCACCGAGGCCATCGACCTCGCCGACGGCGGGCTCGCCGAGCGCTCCGTGCGCGAGTCAGGCGTCGGCAGCGTCGACGAGGGCCGCGAATAGCCGCAGGTCGTCGGGCGACTCCTCCGGGTGCCACTGCACGGCCACCCCGAAGGTCATGCCGTCGATGTCGACGCCCAGAATGACGCCGTCGTCACCGCGGGCACTGACCGTGAGGCCGTCGGCCACGCGGTCGATCGCCTGGTGGTGGTAGCTCTTCACCGTGAGGCGCTCCCCCACGATGGACGCAAGACGCGACCCCGGCTCGGTGATCGCCGGGTTGTCCGCAAACACGGCATTCCCGTAGCTGTAGCGGTTCGAGCCGATCACGTCGGGCAGGTGCTGAATGAGCGTGCCGCCGAGCGCCACGTTCAGGATCTGCAGTCCGCGGCAGATGCCGAGGAACGGCAGATCGCGCTCGATCGCGCCGCGCACGAGCGCGATCTCCCACTGGTCGCGGTCGGGCCGCGGGACGTCGTTCTCCGGATGCGGTTCCTGGCCGTAGAGGCGAGCATCCACGTCTTTTCCGCCGGTGACGATGAGGCCGTCGATGGCGTCGAGGACACGAGAGACAGCATCCGGCGTCGGGGGCTGCGGCGGCAGCGCAACGAACGCCGCCCCCGTGCCGACGACGCAATCGGAGTAGACGCGCGGCAGAACGGCCGCGGGACGGTCCCACAGCCCCATGGCGGCCTGCTCCATGTACGAGCTGAGGCCGATCAGCGCCGCCATCGCTAGCCGGCCTGCGCGGTGCGGCGCAGGATGATCGCCTTGCCCCGCTGGATGATGCGCACGAGCTCAGGCTGGCGGATGCCGAGCTCCTGCGACACGTCGGAGTAGGTGCGCCCGTCGACGAGGATGCCCGTCATGCCCGCACGCAAATCGCTCGGCAGCGCGGCGATCTCGGTGACCAGACGGTCGCGGTCGATCGCCGCGAACGCCTCATCGTCGATCGGATGCTCGGCGGTGACGTCGAGATCGAAGGTGTCGTTGGCCATGACGGGCTCCTCGTCGAATCGGGAACAGGGGCAGGTTAGCTCGCGAAGTCCTTCACGAGCTGCTCGTTCTTCGGGCGGACCGCCGAGACGCCGAAACCGACCACGAGAGCGATGAACGGCACCAGCACGAGGAACCAGCCGAGCGGGTTCAGCAGCCACGCGCTCTCGGGCAGGGACGGGTCGACGTCGGCCGGGGCCGTTCCGGCGAGCAGGTTGAAACGCGACATCAGCAGGTACAGACCGAGCGCGAGCACGACGGCACTGAGGGCGGGGGCAATCTTCGTCGACCACAGGCCGCCGTCGCCCCGCTTCACGAAGTGCCGGATGACCGCGATGCTCACGAGGATCTCGACCGTGACGATCGCGATCACCGTGATCGAGCTCATCCAGAAGAACAGGTTGAGCACGGGGTCGAGGCCCGTCGCCGCGAAGATGACCATGACGAGCGCCGCGAGAGCCGAGACGACGATGACGCCGCCGACGGGGGCTCCCTGGCTGTTGGTCGCCGCGAGGCGCTTCGGCAGCACGCCACCGCGCCCCATCGCGAAGAAGTACCGCGCGGCGGCGTTCTGGAAAGCGAGGAGCCCGGCGAACAGGCTTGTAATGACGAGGATGGCCATGGGCAGGATGAGCCAGCCGCCGACGTACTGCTCGGCGAGGCTGAACAGCACGCCCTCGGGAGCCTCGAGGCCGTTCGAGCGCTCGAGCACCTCGTCGACGACACCGCTTGCGCCGAGGCCCGTGACCACGCCGAAGGAGACGATCGCGAATAGGACACTGATGACGGCGATGGCAACATAGGTCGCCATCGGCACGGTGCGCTTCGGGTCTTTCGACTCCTCGCCGTAGATGGCGGTGGCCTCGAATCCGATGAAGCTCGCGAAGGCGAAGGCCAGCGCGATCCCGGCGGTTCCGGCGAAGCCGCCCGCGAGCACGGCGACGGGGCTGAAGGAGGCGGCGATGTCGATGCCCTCGGGGCCGCCGCTGCCGAGAGAGGCGATACCGACGATCAGCAGCACGAGGATCTCGAGCGTCAGGAGCACCCCCAGCACCTTGGCACCGATGTCGACGCTGAGCAGCGACAGGCCGGTGACGAGAACCCAGCCGATCAGCGACCACACGTACCAGGGCAACTCGATGCCGAGCTCGGCCATCGTGCCGCCCATGACGGCGCCGAAGAAACCGTAGATGGCGAGCTGGATGGTGACGTACGCGACGACGGCGGTGAACGCGCTGGCGACGCCCGCGTTGACGCCGAGGCCCTTGCCGACGTAGGCGAAGAAGGCGCCCGTGTTGGTCATCGTGCGACTCATGGCGGCGTAGCCGACCGTGAAAAGCAGCAAGGTGAGGCCGACGGCGAGGTAGGCGCCGGGGACGGCCGCTCCGTTGCCGAGCACCATGGCGACCGGCACGGCACCGGTCATGCCGATGAGCGGCGCGGAGGCCGCGACGACGAAGAAGACGATGCCGACGACGCCGATGCGGCCGCGCTTCAGTGCGCTGCCGCCCGTAGTGCTGCTAGCGCTGTCGGCAGCATGAGCGCTCCGGGACGGGGACGAGGTGGGGGTGGATTGATCGGACATGGGTATTCCCGTACTCCTCATTGAGTGGAAAGGTCGTTCGGATCAAAACGACTTGGGTACAGAGTGCTGGATGCACGGGGCCGCGTCAAGCAGAAACGACGCGCAGCTATTCACGCGCGAGCCCCCGCCAAACGGTCGCTTCGGTGCAACACTGCGGGTTCGAACGCGAGGTGTCGCATCAAACGCGCGGGGTTGAGGGTGAGAACGGCCGAGCGCGGCCCAGCCGAGGTCGAGATGCCGGGTCGCGGGCCGCGCGCGGCGCGCGGCCACGCAAGAGAAATCCGTCGCCGGGCGGCCACCACAGCGCCCGGCGACGGAAACTTGAATCGGCGCGCTACGCGCGCGGCACGAAGGTGTACTTCGTGGTCAGGTACTCCTCGATGCCCTCGAACGAACCCTCACGCCCGATGCCCGACTGCTTGACGCCGCCGAAGGGGGCGGCCGCGTTCGAGATGACGCCCGCGTTCAAGCCCATCATGCCGGTCTGCAGCTTCTCGATCATGCGCATTCCGCGAGCCAAATCCTGCGTGTAGACGTAGCTCACGAGCCCATACTCCGTGTCGTTGGCGAGGCGCACCGCCTCCTCCTCCGAGTCGAACGGAACGATCGCGAGAACCGGGCCGAAGATCTCCTCCTTCAGCAGGCGGGCATCCGGGGTGACGTCGGTGAGGACGGTCGCCGGGTAGTACGAGCCGGGGCCCTCCGGAATCGCGCCGCCGACCGTGATCGTCGCTCCCTTGCCGGCCGCGTCGGCGACCAGCTCGTGCGAGCCCGCCACCGCGTTGTCGTCGACCAGCGGGCCGATCTGCACGCCGTCCTCGGTGCCGCGACCCATCCGCATGGCGGCGACGCGCTCGGTCACGCGACGCGCGAACTCGTCGGCGACGCTCGAGTGCACGAGGAAGCGGTTCGCCGCCGTGCAGGCCTGGCCGATGTTGCGGAACTTCGCCAGCAACGCACCGTCGACCGCTTTGTCGAGGTCGGCATCCTCGAAGACCACGAAGGGGGCGTTGCCGCCGAGCTCCATCGAGGTGCGCAGGATGCCGTCGGCGGCCTGCTTCATCAGCTGGCGACCCACGGGGGTCGAGCCGGTGAAGCTCAGCTTGCGCAGGCGCGGGTCGGCGATGATCTCGGCCGACAGGGCGCGGCTCTCGGAGGTCGTGACGACGTTGACGACGCCCTTCGGGAGCCCCGCGTCGACCAGCGTCTGGGCGAAGTAGAGGGTCGTCAGCGGCGTGAGGGCGGCCGGCTTCACGACGCTGACGCAGCCGGCGGCGATCGCCGGGGCGATCTTGCGGGTCGCCATGGCGAGCGGAAAGTTCCATGGGGTGATGAGGAACGACGGCCCGACCGGAGCCTTCGAGGTGACGATCGTGCCCGTGCCCTCGGGGTTCTGCCCGAAGCGACCGTGGATGCGCACGGCCTCCTCGCTGAACCAGCGCAGGAACTCGTTGCCGTAGGCGACCTCCCCGCGCGCCTCGGCGAGGGGCTTGCCCATCTCGAGCGTCATGAGCAGGGCGAACTCGTCGGCGCGCTCGCGGACGAGCTCGAAGGCGCGACGCAGAATCTCACCGCGCTCGCGGGGCGCCGTGGCGGCCCATTCCTCCTGAACCGCGACCGCAGCATCCAGGGCGCGCACGCCGTCGGCAACCGACGCGTCGGCGATGTCGACGAGCGTCTCACCCGTCGACGGGTCGTTCACGGCCAGGGTGCGCCCGTTCTCGGCGGCCACCCACTCGCCGCCGATGAACAGCTGCGTGGGCACCTTCGCGAGGAGGTCGGCTTCAGAAATCATGGTCGCTTTCCGTGAGTCAGATCGGGATGCTCGAGGAGCAGTCGAGGGGCGGCGTCAGTTCGCGGCGAGCGCGTCGGCGATGACCGTGAGGCCCTCGCGCAGCAGCTCGTCGGTGATCGACAGCGGCGGCAACAGGCGGAACACGTTTCCGTCGGTGCCGCAGGTGAGCACGATGACGCCGGCCGCGTGGCAGGCCTTCGCGACGCGCTGCGTGAGGGCGGCGTCCGGCTTGCCGTCGGCGTCGATGAGCTCGATCGCCATCATGGCGCCACGACCGCGCACGTCGCCGACGCGGGGGTCGCGCGACTTCATGGCGGTGAGCTCGGCCTGCAGAATGGCGCCGATCTCGTGCGCGCGCTCGAGCAGGTTGCCCTCCTCGTACGCCTTGAGCGCGCCGAGCGCGGCGGCGGTGGCGATGGGGTTGCCGCCGTAGGTGCCGCCGAGGCCGCCGACGTGCGGGGCATCCATGATCTCCTGGCGGCCGACGACCGCGGCGAGCGGCAGGCCACCCGCGATGCCCTTGGCGAGGGTCATCATGTCGGGCACGACGTTCTCGTCTTCGCTGGCGAACATCTGGCCGGTGCGGGCGAAGCCGGTCTGCACCTCGTCGGCGATGAAGACGACGTTGTTCTCGTTCGCCCACTTCTGCAGGGCGGGGAGGAAGCCCTTGGCGGGAACAATGAAGCCACCCTCGCCCTGAATGGGCTCGATGATGATCGCGGCGAGGCGGTCGGCGCCGATCTGCTTCTCCATCGTGTGGATGGCGCGGGCAGCAGCTTCTTCGCCCGAGAGTCCGTCGCGGAAGGGGTACGACATCGGCGCGCGGTACACGTCAGGGGCGAACGGGCCGAAGCCGCTCTTGTAGGGCATCGCCTTCGAGGTGAGGGCCATCGTGAGGTTCGTGCGGCCGTGGTAGCCGTGGTCGAACGCGACGACGGCCGACTTGCCCGTGTAGTAGCGGGCGATCTTGATGGCGTTCTCGACGGCCTCCGCGCCCGAGTTGAACAGAGCCGTGCGCTTGGCGTGGTCGCCGGGGGTGATTTCGTTGAGCTTTTCGGCGAGCTCGACGTAGCCGTCGTAGGGGGTCACCATGAAGCAGGTGTGGGTGAAGCGCTGCACCTGCTCGATGACGGCCTGGGCGACGTGCGGGTCGGCGTTGCCGACGTTGGTGACGGCGATGCCGCTGCCCATGTCGATGAGGCTGTTGCCGTCGACGTCGACGATGACGCCACCGCCGCCGGCGACCGCGTAAACGGGCATCATCGTGCCGACCGAGGCGGACACGGCGGCGTTCTTCCGCTCGATGAGTTGCTGCGACTTCGGGCCGGGAATCGCCGTGACGAGGCGACGCTCCTGCGGAAGCGACGGGCCGCCGGTGACGGTGGGGCCTGCAGTGGTCATGCTCATGACGGTGTCCTCTCGAATCGAGTGAGCCCCACGGTAGTGAGCCGTGCATCCGTCTTGCCTATCCACCTTGTACACTTCGGATGCACGCGCCTGCCATCGTGGACACTGATGGCTGCGCGCATCCTCTTTTCTCGCGCCGGAGGCCCGCCATGCCGATCACGCTGACGTCGATGCTCGAGCGCCGTGAGCTCGGGCTGACCACCGTCTGGGCTGACGACGGGGCCGCGGCCCGCCCGTGGAGTTGGGTGCACTCCAGCGACCTCGCCGACCCGTCCCCTTTCCTCTCCCGCGGCGACGCGCTTCTGACCACCGGCACGCAGTGGCGCGACGACGCCGACATCGCCCCCTGGGTCGAGCGCCTGGCCACGGTCGGGGTTCCGGCGATCGGCTTCGGCACGGAGGTGTTCCGGGACGGCACACCCGAGGCTCTCACCGCCGCGTGCCGGGCGCACACGATCGCCCTGTTCGAGGTGCCATACCGCACCCCCTTCATCGCCGTCATCCGCACGGTCGCCGACCTCGACGCGAGCGAACGCTTCGCCCGCGTGCGCTTCACCCTCGACGCGCAGCGCGCCATCGCCCTCGCGGCCCTGCGGCCCGACGGCCTCGCCGCCGCCCTCACCGAGCTGGAGCACCGCGTCGGCGGCCCCGTCGCTCTCATCGGCAGCGACGGCCGCGTCGCTGTCGGCCACCGGCCCGGCCGCGTCGCCCTCGACACCGCGCGACGGATGCTCGCCGACGGTCGTCGCGCGGCCGTCGTCATCGACGAGGTCACCCTGCAAACCATCGGACGACCCGATGCGCTGCGCGGCGTGCTCGCTGTCGGCGGCGCCGGCCACGACGACGCCACCCGCGCCGTCGTCACGAGCGTCGTCGCCATGGTCGGCCTCGCCCTCGAGCAGGAGCGGCGACTCGCCCGCACCCTCGACGACCTGCGCGCCGAGCTGCTGTCGGCCCTCGTGCGCGGCGAGCGCGAGCTGGTCGCCACTACGCTCAAGGCACTCGGCGGCGGCATCCCCGACGAGCCGCTCGCGGTAGCCGTGATCGATCCGGCATCGGGTCGACGGGAGGCGCTGCTCGACCTGCTGGGCGCGCGGGCTCGCGGGGAGGCGTCGGTGACGGGGGGCGAGCATCCAGGGGCTCGGAGCCGCGAGCACGGAAGCGAGCGCTCGGTGTTTCACGCCCGCGACGGGGCGCGCGTCGTCGTGCTCGCCGACAGCGAGCGCATCGACGAACTGCTGCCGGAGCTCGTCGAGCAGTCGCGCGGCACGGCCGGTGTTGTGCGACGCGTGCGCTGGGAGCGCCTCGAGCAGGCCATCGATGACGCGGCGCGAGCCGCCGACCGCATGGCCGAGCGGGTCGGCGCGGATGCGGCCGCCCCTGACCGCATCCTGGACGCGGCGGCGCTGCGCGACGACGGCATGCTCACGCGGCTCGCGGGGGCGGATGCGCGGCGCACCGCCGAGGCGATGCTCGCGCCGCTCGATAGCCACGACGCCGACAGCGGGGATGCTCTGGTCGCCACACTCGCGGCATGGCTCGGTGCCGATGCGGTCGCCGAGCAGGCCGCCGCGGTGTTGGGCGTGCACCGTCACACCGTGCGGGCCCGGGTGCGGCGGGCCGAGCAGTTGCTCGGGCGCGACCTCGGGGCCTTTCCGGCGCGGGCTGAACTGTGGGCCGCGCTGGTTGCGGCCGGGCGGGCCTAGCTTCAGCGTGACCCCGAGGTCACTCTTGCGTCAGCGCCAGTATTCCGGACGCTCGTGCGCCTGGCCGTCAACCTCGAATTGGTCAGGCAGTTGACTTTGCACAATCTTGCTTCTGCCGATTCGGAAAGAGGCCGGCATCAGGTTCTTCAGCTCCGCGGAACTGCGCCGAGGTGGGAACGCAGCGGTCACGAAAAGCGTTGAGCGAATACTTTTCGCGGCGCGTACCGCCGGAGCTAGATCGCTATCTGCGCTCATGATGATGGCAGTGTCCATCAGGTTTAGCGCCGCATCCGAGACCAACGCCGTCGCAATGTTGACGTCGGTCTCCTTCTCTTCATAGCGGGTGTATTCGTGACCGCATTGAGTACACCGAACCTTTCTCGACTGATAGCGACCGTTCACGATGTGAACGGCCCCTGGATACAGCGACTCAAGCGCACGGTGGTAGTGCGCCTGTCGACTCTGGCCTTCAGGGTTGTCGAGCACCGGGGGTTGCTGGGGCGGGTGTGGTCGTGGTGATTGCACGCGCGCACCGTATCGACGAATTCGAACTCTGAGTCGCTTGTCTACCCAGCGGCCCCGCGCTATCGTGATGGCACTCCACCTGGTTGACTCCGGTCAGCCAGGCCCGAC
>Ga0208490_100594_pt1 | contig 20537 bp, 18 predicted proteins | sample SubbioAug_CSWold_FD_184818 | JGI IMG/M metagenome (GOLD analysis project Ga0208490, IMG submission 184818) | Serpentinite rock and fluid subsurface biosphere microbial communities from McLaughlin Reserve, California, USA - CR11Aug_CSWold (SPAdes) | ecosystem: Environmental > Terrestrial > Deep...
GCCACCGCGCCCGCGGTCGTGACGTCAGGTGCTCAGCACTGGCCGGCGAACGTCGTGTCGGCGAACTCCTCGAACGGGACCTCGGCCTCGACGACCTCGTACTCGAGCAGGATGTCGAGTTCCGTCTGGTAGCCGTCGGGGTCGAGACAGCCGGTGCCGAACCCGCCGCGGATGTTGTCGATCATCTGGACGACGAGGTCGGCGTCGAGCCCATCGAACATCTGTGCCGTGTTCGGGTGGCCGATGACCAACTCGGCGATCTCCTCCGAGTCCGCGTCGGCGATCCACTCCATGGCGCGCATGTGGGCGTCGACGAGGGACTGGACGAACTCCGGGTCCTCCGCGATCTGGTCCTCGGTGGCGATCAGCACCATCGACAGGGCGGACGGTCCGATGAACTCCTCGTGGACCGCGTCCTCGTAGATCGGCACCAGCGGCACGGCGATGCCGTCGGCGATCGCCCGTGTCGTCGTCGGCTCCCACGACGAGAACGCGTCGACCTGGCCTTCCTGCAACGCCGTGTAGATCACGGCCGGATCGCCGCCGATGCTGACGTACTCGAGATCGGTGTCGGGGTTGAGACCGGCCCCCTGCAACAGGGCGCCGCCGATGAACCACGAACCCGCCCCCGGCGTGGAGAATCCCACGCGACGGCCGGCGAGGTCCTCGACGCTCTGCACCTCGTCGGCGATGTCGGCGCGCACGATGAGGCTGAAGATCTCCTTGTCGTGGGCCGAGAACACCGCCTTCCAGGGCGACCCACCGGAGCGGGCGAGCACCGGGTGCACCGTGGCGAACAGGCCGACGCCGTACTCGCCGGCGATCACGGCCTGCCGCAGCGTGCCGCCCGAACCCGTGACGTAGTTGGCGATCTCGATGCCCTCCGCGGCGAGGAAGCCGTTCGCGTCCGCCACCAGGGTGGGCAGGTTGAGCTCGTAGGAGATGACGCCGGGCAGGTCGATCGAGTGGGTGATCTCGACCTCCTCCGGCTCCTCGGCCTCCTCCTCGGCCTCGGCCTCGGTGTCGGTCTCGGTCTCGGTGGGCTCGTCGGTCGGTTCCTCGGTCGCCTCGGCCTGCTCGTCGGGCTCGTCGGGCTCGTCGCCGTCACCGCAGGCGGCGACGAGCAGCGTGACGGCAGCCAGCGTGGCGACCAGGCGCCGGCGGCGCCTCTTGGCCAGTATCGATCTCATGTTCTCCCTCTCTCTCCTTCGCGACGCACGAACCGTGGCCGCCGCGTACAACCCGTGTGGTTCATGCCAACTGCTCGTCGGGACGCCATCGCAGCGCCCGACGTTCGATCCGCTCCGCCCCGCGGACCAGGACGACGGAGACCACCCCGAGGATGGTCATGATCGCGAAGACCCGCGGCGTGTTGAGCAGCCCGGCCGCGAACGTCATCCGGTAGCCGAGCCCGCGCGTCGAACCGACGAACTCGGCCACGACCGCCCCACTGAGCGCGAAGCTGACCGCCGTGCGCAGTGCGGCGAAGATCCAGCTGACCACCGTCGGCAGGACGACCATCCGGCCGACCTCGAGCCGCGATCCGCCCATCACCTTCACCACGCGCAGCAGTTCGGGATCGACCGTCTTGATGCCCAGGTAGGTGTTCCAGAAGATCACGAAGAACACCGTGAACAGGCTCAGCACCACCTGGGAGGTCATCCCCAGCCCGAACCACAGGATCAGCAGCGGCGCCACGGTGATGCGCGGCAGCGAGTTGATCGCGACCATGGCGGGTTCGAGCAACTGTGCGCCGGCACGCCAGTAGCCCAGCATGACCCCGAAGGCGGCCCCGCCGAACACGCCCAGGACCAGGCCCAGGAAGGCCGCCGTCAGGGTGGCCCGTACGTCGAAGAGCAACAGGCCGGACTGGCCGTACTCGACGATCGATCTCAGGATCACCGACGGTGCGGGCAGGATCAGCGGCTCGAACAGCAGTAGTCCCAGACCGAAGCCACCGGTGACGAGCTCCCACAGCAGCAGGAAGGCGAAAAGCAGCCCGAACCGGGCCGCGGCCAGCCGACGCTTGGAACGGATCCTCATGCGCCCGCCTCCTGCTCGTCGCCCGAGCCGCGGAACTCGCCGCTGATCTGGCGCCACACCTCGGCCTGGTACTCGGCGAACTCGTGGTCGCCGAACAGCGCGAACGGATCGCGTGGCTGCGCGAACGGCACCTCGAACTCCTGGATGATCCGGCCCGGCTGGCGCGAGAAGCTCACCACCCGGGTGCCCAGGGCGATCGCCTCGGCGAGGTCGTGCGTGACGAACAGGATCGTCTTCTGCGACTCGTGCCAGATCCGGATCAGCTGCGCCTGCAGCGACATGCGGGTCTGGGCGTCGAGCGCGCCGAACGGCTCGTCCATCAGGATGATGTCGGGGTCGTAGGCGAGCGTGCGCGCCAGCGAGGTCCGCTGGCGCATGCCGCCCGAGATCTGGTGCGGGTAGTAGTCGCCGAACGCCTCGAGCCCCACCATGCCGAGCAGTTCGTCGATGCGGGCGCGCTGTTCGGCCCGTCCCAGCCCGCGGATCTCGAGTCCGGTCCCGATGTTCTGGGACACCGTCCGCCACGGCATCAGCGCGTCGCGCTGGAAGACGTAGCCGAGTCCGGGCGCGGTCTTGCCGCTCGAGTAGGGATCGATGCGTTGGTCGCCGACCCGGATCGACCCGGTGATCTCCGCACTGTCCTCGGGCACCAGGCTCGCGACGGCGTTGAGCACGGTCGACTTGCCGCAGCCGCTGGGGCCGATGATGGTGATCAGCTCACCTGGCTCGGCGGTGAAGCTGACCCGGTCGGTGGCGAGCACGCCGCGCTCGCCGCCGAACTGGATCGACAGCTCCTCGATCACGACCGCGCGACCATCGGGCGCGGCCCGGGGAGGCCCGGCGCTGGTGTCGTTGTCGGCAGATGTCATCGAGCTGTCGCTCCCGTCGTCGTAGCGTGGTGGTGGGTGGATCATGGGGCGGCCGCCAACGGCGCGGACCCGGCCAGACGCCGGCCGGCGACGATCAGGACGGCGGCGGCGGCCATGCCGGCGGCGGTGAGCAGCCAGGCGAGCCGGTAGGTCGCGTTGGTGACCACGAACCCGAACAGCAGCGGGCCCAGCGCACCGCCGGCGTAGATCCCGATCTGGGTGACGCCGGTCACGCGGGCAGGAGCACCGCCGGAGCGGCTCACGATGGCGTGGTTGAACAGGCCGGACCAGCCCCAGCCGAGCGCGAAGGCGACCAGGACCGCGGGCACGAGCACGACCGGCCGCGCGGCCGAGAACGCGAGCAGTACGACCGCGACCGCGCCGCCGACCAGCTGCGCCGCCACGAGCCTGAGGCCGTCGCCGCCGAACCGGTCGGTGTGCCAGCCGAAGGCGAGCCGCGCCAGGATGCACAGGCCGCTCCCGGCGGCCAGGAGCACGCCGGCCGGCCCGGGCCGCCAGCCGGTCGAGACCGCGAACTCGACCAGGAACGTGCTCAGTCCGGTCGCCGCGCCCGCTGCGAGGCAGATCCCGGCGGTCAGGACCACGATCGGCGCCGTGACGGCCGGCGGCCCGCCAGCCACCAGACCGGACGGCGCCGCGCCCTCCGCCCGCCGCCGCACCAGGCCGGCGGCGGCGACCGCGAGGGCCAGCGCCGCGAGCCCGAAGGCGGCACGCCAGCCGAGGGTGAGCCCCAGCAGCGGCACGGCGGCGCCGGCCAGCAACGTGGCCGCGGGTACCGCCGACTGCTTGAACCCGAACGCGAAGCCGTGGCGGGCCGCGTCGACGGTGCGCGCGATGCGCAGGTTGGCCGACACCTGCATGAAGGCGTTGCCGACGCCGGCCACGACCAGCCACGCGGTCAGCACCGCCCAGGACCGGGCGGCGGCCATGCCGACCAGGCCGATGCCGACGAGCACGCAGCCGGTGGCGAAGCCGCGCCGCGACCCGATGCGTTGGGTCAGCCGCCCGGCGGGCGCGGACATCAGCGCCGAGGCGAGGAAGTTCGCGGCGATGCTGATGCCGAGGCGCGACTCGGAGAAGCCGAGTTGCGTGCGCACGAACACCGCCAGCGAGGACAGCAGGAACACCGGCAGCACGCCCAGGGTCACCAGCAGCGCGGGCATGCCGGCGCGACGGGCGGTGCGCAACAGCGCCCCTCGTTGGTCGGCTCCGTCGGCGGCAACCACGTCAGCGGACCACTCGGCGCCTGCACGATGCCAGCACGACGCGAGTCTCCTTCGACGTGGCTCCCTCTCCCGGAGCCTGGCCCACACGGCAGCGCACGACGCGACCACGGGGGGATCGACGCTACGTGCCGCGCGTACATAGGACAAATACACAAACTCCGGAAACCCATACCCAACCATCTATGCGAATCCGGCCACGCTCAGGCGATGCGCTCGAACAGCGCGGCCATGCCCTGGCCGCCGCCGATGCACATCGTCTCGAGGGCGTACCGGCCCTCCCGGCGGTCGAGCTCGCGCAGCATCGTGGTCAGGATCCGCGCGCCCGTGGCGCCGACCGGGTGCCCGAGCGAGATGCCCGAGCCGTTGGGGTTGAACCTCTCGTCGGCGACCGGATCGATCCCCCACTCGTCGGTGACGGCCAGCACCTGCGCAGCGAACGCCTCGTTGAGCTCGATCAGGTCGAGGTCGGCCAGTGTCAGCCCGGCGCGCTCGAGCACCTTCGCCGTCGCCGGCACCGGACCGATGCCCATCGTGCGGGGCGGCACGCCGGCGACCGTCCAGGTCACCAGCCGGGCCAGCGGCCGCAGGCCGAGCTGTTCGGCCCGATCGGGCGTGGTGACGATGCACACCGCGGCGCCGTCGTTCTGGCCCGACGCGTTGCCGGCCGTCACCGTGGCTGCCTCGTCGTCGCGACCCATGATCGGGCGCAGCTTCGCCAGCGACTCGAGTGTCGTGTCGGCCCGCGGGTGCTCGTCGGTGTCGACCACCACCGGGTCCCCGCGCCGTTGGACCACCTCGACGGGCACGATCTCGGCGTCGAACCGGCCGGACTGCTGGGCGGCGACGGCGCGCTGGTGCGACCGCAGTGCCAGCTCGTCCTGGCGCTCCCGGGCGATGCCACGCTCCCGACGCAGGTTCTCGGCCGTCTCGATCATCCCGCCCGGGACGGGGTGGTGCTCACCGCCGGCCGTGACGCGGGCGCGGGCGAGACGGTCGGACAACTCGACGCCCCCGCCCGAGACCCCCCACCGGATCCGGTCGGTGTAGAACTCGACCTGGCTCATGCTCTCGGCCCCGCCGGACAGGATCAGCTCGCACACGCCGGTCTGGACCCGCATCGCGGCATCGGCGATCGCCTGCAGCCCCGAACCGCAGCGGCGGTCGACCTGCAGGCCGGGAACCTCGACCGGCAGCCCCGCGTCCAGGGCCGCGACCCGGCCGATGGCGGGTGCCTCGCCGCCGGGGTAGCCCTGGCCGAGGACCACGTCGTCGACCGCGTCCGGGGGCAGGCCGGTGCGTGCGAGCAGGCCGCGGATGACGGTGGCCGCCAACGTGGCGGCGGGCACGTCGCGCAGCACCCCGCCGAACCGTCCGACGGGGGTTCGCAGCGGTTCGCAGATGACGGCGTCACGCATGGGGGCGCTCCTGATCGGTGAGGAAGTCGTGGACGAGGCGTCCGAAGGACTCGGGCTGTTCGAGGTTGGCGAGGTGGCCGGCGCCCGGCAGTTCGGCGTAGCCGGCGCCGGGCACGAGGTCGCGCAGGGCGCGGGCATCGGCCGGGGGGGTGGCCTCGTCGGCGGTCCCGACCACCACCAGCGAGCACGCCGTCACCTGCGGCGCGGCGGCGCGCAGGTCGGCGGTGGCGAGCGCGTCACAGCTCGCGGCATAGCCCTCGGGTGTGGTGTCGCGAAGGGTCCGCGCCACCCGGTCGACGGCCGGTGCGCCGGTGGCACGGAAGGCCGGGCTGAAGAAGCGTTCCAGGACGAGGTCGACGACGGCGTCCATACCGTGTTCGCGCACGGTCGCGGCGCGGTCGCGCCAGCCCTGCTCGGTGCCCACCCGGGCCGCGGTGTCGGCGAACACGACGCGTCCGACCCGTTCGGGCGCATGGGCTGCGAGCCACAGGGCGACGAGGCCGCCCAGCGACAGGCCACAGACGTCGGCGCGTGTGACGTCGAACGCGTCGAGGACGGCCACGGCGTCGGCACCGAGCTGCTCGATGGTGTAGGGCCCCTCGGGCACGGACGAGGCGCCGTGGCCGCGCTGGTCGTAGCGGACGATGCGATGTGTGGCCGACCAGGCCGGGAGCTGCTGGTCCCACATCGACAGGTCGGTGCCGAGCGAGTTGATCAGCAGCACGGGCGGCGCCCCGGCCGCGCCGTCGGAGCGCACGCGCAGGGTCGGGCCGTCGGGGACCGTGACGATGCGATCGTTCATCGTGACGGCAGCTCGTCTCGGAGGCGGTCATGGGTGGCCAGCGCGCGAGCCACGAGCCGCGAGGCCCGGGGCACCACCGCGGACGGGTCGAGCGCGGCAGCCAGCGCGTCGGCGTCGAGTACGCCGGTCACGCGCTCGTCCGAGGCGGCGGCCTCGCGCAGGCTGGTACCGGACGCGGCGGCCCGCGCCGCGATCTCGCCGGCCACCGACTGCGCGGTGGGCCGGCCCACCGCCGGGGTCAGCGCGGCGGCCAGCGCCTCGGACGCGGTCAGGCCGCCCTCGCGCTCGAGGTTGGCCCGCATCCGTTCGGTGTCGACCTCGAGTCCCGCCAACGCCCGGCCGAGCCGGCCGACGGCCCCGGCGGTGCGGACCAGCGCCGACGGCAGCGCGACCCACTCGGCCTGCCACGCGCCGGCGGCGCGCTCGAGTTCGTGATCGGCGGCGGCGGCGAGCAGCACGTGGCACTCGCCGCGGGCGAGCCGTGCTGCTGCGCGGGCCGCCACGGCGTCGACGGGGTTGCGCTTGTGCGGCATCGCCGAGGAGGCCGGCGCGTCGCCGACCGCCTCGGCCACCTCGGCGACCTCGGACTGCGCAAGCAGCACGAGGTCGGTCGCGATGCTCGCGGCCACGCCGGCGATCGCATCGAGCGCTCCGGCGAGTTCGGCGAGCCGGTCACGTTCGGCGTGCCACGGCAGGTCCGCGACGCCGAGGCCGAGGTCGTCGGCCAGCGCGCTGGCGACCGCGTCGGCGTCGTCGCCGTAGACCGCCGCCGTCCCGGCCGAGCCGCCGAGCTGGACCAGGAGCAGGCGCGGGCGCAGCCAGTCCAGCTGCTCACGGCGACGATCCAGTGCGCCGAGCCAACGGGCGGCCTTGAGCCCGAACGTGACCGGCACGGCCTGCTGGCCCAGGGTGCGACCGGCCATGACGACGTCACGATGGCGTTCCGCCAGCGTCGCGCAGGCGGCCGCGGCGGCGGCGATCCGCGTGTCGAGGAGATCCATCGCGTCCCGCAACTGGAGCACCGTGGCCGTGTCGACGACGTCCTGGCTGGTGGCGCCGTGGTGCAGCCATGCCGCCGCGGCCGGGTCCGCCCCCGACGTCAGCGCCTTCACGAGTGGGATGACCGGTGTCGCCGAGGTCGCGGCGCGTTCGGCGAGCGCGACGAGGTCGAGCCGGCCGACGTCGCACGCGGCGACGACCGCCGCGGCGGCGTCGGGCGGGATCAGACGGCAGGCCGCCAGGGCGCGGGCCAGGGCCGCCTCGACCTCGACCATCCGTGCCACGCGGGCCCGCCAACCGACGGCCGCGGCCACCTCCGGGTCGCCGAATCCTGCCTCGAGGAGTCCGTCGGACCAACCGTGTTCAGGCACCGGCGTGTGCCCGTTCGGTGCGGTCGTGCAGGTCGCGCAGGACGCCCAGTTCCTCGGCGGACGGCGCCGGCGTCGTTCCCACCCGGGCGGCGAAGCGCACGGGCCACCCCGTGGCCTCGGTGACCTGTTCGCGGGTGACGCCGGCGTGCAGCGAGGTGACCACGAGCTCGCGGGTCTCGGCATCGGGCTCCATCAGACACAGGTCGGTGACCACCAGCACCGGCCCGGCGGTGACCAGGCCGGCCGCGGCGCGGTCGCCGGGGCCGCTGCCGTGCCCCAGCGACGTCACGAAGTCGACCGTCTCGACGAAGACGCGCGACGAGTGCCTGGCCGTGATCAGGACCTCGTGGCACGACCCGGCGATCTCGGGGGCGCCGCCGCCGCCGGGCAGGCGCACCTTCGGCCGGTCGTAGTCGCCGATCACGGTCGTGTTGATGTTGGCGAACCGGTCGATCTGGGCCCCACCGAGGAAGCCCTTCGAGATGCGGCCGCCCTGCAGCCAGTACTGGAACATCTCGACCACCGGCACGGTGGTCAGGGCCGTCTCGCACAACTCGCCGTCGCCGATGGACAGTGGCAGCACGTCCGGTCGGGTCTGCAGCGTGCCCGACTCGTAGATCAACACGATGTCGGGTGCATGGGTGAGCCGGGCCAGGTTGCAGGCTGCGGACGGCGCCCCGATCCCGACGAAGCAGACGTCGTCGTTGCGCAGTGCACGGGCCGCGGCCACGGTCATCGTCTCGGTCGGGGTGGCGGCTGGCACGTCGAGGCTCCGGTCGGTGTCGTTCGCGGTGGGCTCGGTCATACCTCGGCCCCGGCGGACTCGCGGTCGAGGACGTGCTCGCGGAGCCAGGCCTCGAACCCTTCGCGGTCGCGCGAGATGCCGTCCCAGGCGAGGTAGAAGGCATTGTCGCGGGCGTAGTAGCCGTGTGCGTACGACGGTGCCGCGCCGCGCGGGGCCACCGCGACGGCGTCGATCGCCCAGGCCGGGAGCACGACCGAGTTCGGGCTCGGAGCGGCGAGATCGTCGACGACCTCCTCGACGGTGACGATCGAACGGCGCGACGCCAGCACGGTCTCCTTCTGGACCCCGACGATCCCCTCGACCAGGACGTTGCCGGCCCGGTCGGCGCGCTGGGCGTGGATGATGCCGACATCGGGACGGTGCGCCGGGACCGCCGCGAGCTCTTCGCCGGTGAAGGGGCAGGTGACGGTGCGGATGTTGTCGTTGACGCGTCGCAGGTCCGAGCCGGCGTAACCGCGCAGGGTGGCGAACGGGAGGCCGGCCGCGCCAGCATGGAAGGCGGCAGCCATGGCCGCGTGACTGTGCTCCTCGAGCTCGAGCGGGGCGGGCCAGCCGTGTTCCACCGCGTCGCGGAAGCGGTGCAGCGAGCCGACGCCGGGGTTGCCGCCCCACGAGAACACCAGCTTGCGGGCGCAGCCGGCCCCGATCAGCTGGTCGTAGATCAGGTCCGGCGTCATGCGGATCAGCGTCAGGTCACGGCGACCCTGCCGGATGATCTCGTGCGCGGCGGCGAACGGGATCAGATGGGTGAAGCCTTCCATTGCGACCACGTCGCCGTCGTGGACGTGGGTCGCGATGGCTTGGCGGAGGGAGACGATCTCGGCCACGGGGACGTCCTCAAGCGTCGAAGAACACGGTTTCGCCCTCGCCCTGGAGGACGATGTCGAAGCGGTAGCGGGGCAGGCCGCCCTCGTCCGCGTCGGGGCGCGCCAGCAGCGTGTCGCGCCGCTGCGCCGGCACCGATGCCAGCACCGGGTCGTCGTCGTTGGCGGCCGCTTCTGCGAAGTAGATGCGCGTGTGGACCGGGTGCAACAGTCCGCGTGCGAACACGTGGACGTTGAGGTGGGGCGCCTGCACGCTCCCGCCGGGGCCGGGCACCGTGCCCGGCATGACGGTGGTGACCCGGAACTCGCCGCTCTCGCGGGCCGTCGCCACCCGGCCGAAGCCGATGAACGCGCTCGGCACGTCGGCGGTGCGACCGTCGGCGGGGTGCTTGTAGCGCCCGCCGCCGTCGGCCTGCCAGACCTCGACCATCGCGTCGCCGACGACGTCGCCGGCCCCGTCGCGAACGCTGCCGTGGACGACGATCGCCTCGCCGGCCTGCCCGTCCGGGTCGAGCTCGTCGATCGGATGTTCGGTGAGCGCGTAGTGGAAGAACGGCCCGACGGTCTGGGACGGGGTCTGGGACAGCCGGGTCATGCGAGTGCTCCCGCGCCGCCCGCCTCGAACGGCGTCGCCTCGGGTCCGCGCAGCACGACGTCCCAGCGGTAGCCGAGGGCCCACTCCTGCTCGGTGACCGCGTGGTCGTAGTCGGCGATCATCCGGCGGCGATGCTCCGGCGCGACGGCGCCCATGATGGGGTCGAGTTCGTGCAGCGGGTCGCCCGGGAAGTACATCTGGGTGACCAGGCGGGTCACGAAGGCGGGACCGAACAGCGAGAAGTGGATGTGTGCCGGTCGCCAGGCGTTGGGGTGGTTGCGCCACGGGTAGGCGCCCGGCTTGATGGTCAGGAACCGGTAGGTCCCGTCGTCGTCGGTGACGCAGCGACCGCGGCCGATGAAGTTCGGGTCGAGTGGCGCCGGGTGCTGGTCGCCCTCGTGGATGTAGCGACCGGCCGCGTTGCACTGCCAGATCTCGACCAGCGTCCGCGGTTGCGGCAGGCCGTCCTCGTCCAGCACGCGGCCGGTGACGATGATCCGCTCGCCCATCGCCTCGGTTCCCGTGCCGGCGTTGGTGGTCAGGTCGGCGTCCTCGGGCATCACCTCGGCCAGCGCCGGTCCGGGACCGGTGACCTCGGAGAGCGTGTGGTCGAGCGCGACCAGGGGCTGTTTCGGATGGCGCAGCACCGTCGACTTGTAGTCCGGGTGGTCATAGGACGGGTTGGCGGCCTCGTCGCGCCGCCGGTATCCGATCGTGCTCACGTTGCTCCCTCGCTTCCGTCGTCTCCCAGCACGCGCTTGAGCGCGGCGAACGCGGTGTTCGCCGCCGGCACGCCTGCGTACACGGCCACGTGCAGCAGCACCTCGGCGATCTCCTGCGGCGTCGCGCCGGTGTTGCGGCTCGCCCGCAGGTGCATCTCGAACTCGCGCTCGTGGCCGAGCGCGGCCAGCAGCGCCAGGGTCACCAGGCTGCGCGTCGCCCTGGGCAGCTCGTCACGGCCCCACACGTCGGCCCAGGCGGCGCCGGTGATGTAGGCCTGGAACGTTGCGTCGAGGTCGGTCGTCGCCTCGATCGCCCGGTCGACGTGCTGGTCGCCGAGCACGGCACGCCGCACCTGCATACCGCGATCGCTACGGTCGCTCACGCTTCTCACCATCACTTCGCCGGGGACACGCTCGGTCGCCGGCGCCGCCGAGCGCATCTTGTGTTGCAGCGGCACGCGGGACTAGCCTGCGTTCGCATTGCGAACTAATGTTCACGGGACGAACCAATGGAAGCAGTAGCCCAACAGGGTGTCAACCGATGACCGAGTCGGTCCGATCGTTCGAGCGTGGGTTGCGGGTGATCCGTTGCTTCAGCGCCGAGACGCCCGAACAGACGCTGGCCGACGTGGCGCGCGCAACGGACCTCAACCGGGCCACCGCGCGGCGGTTCCTGCTCACCCTCGAAGAGCTCGGGTACGTCCGCCGGGTGGGTGACCGCTTCCGTCTGACGCCCCGTGTCCTCGACCTCGGCTACGCGTACGTGTCGTCGTTCGAGGTGCCGCAACTGGCCCTGCCCTACCTCGAACAGCTCAGCGAGCAGGTCCACGAGGCCTCGTCGCTGGGCGTGCTCGACGGCACCGAGGTGGTCTACGTGGCCCGCGTCCCGGCGAAGCGCGTCATGACCGTCTCCATCGGTCTCGGCACCAGGTTCCCGGCGTTTCGGACCTCGCTCGGACGGGCGCTGCTGGCCGACCTCGGCGACGAGGAGGTCGCCGCCATCTGGGAGGGCAGCGATCGCAGCCAGCCGACGCCGCGCACGGTGGCGGACATCGACGCGTTGCGGCAGCGCCTGCAGGAGGTCCGGGACCACGGGTACGCGCTGGTCGACCAGGAACTCGAGGTCGGCGTACGTTCCATCGCGGCGCCGGTGCGCGACGCGAGCGGCCGCACCGTCGCCGCGATCAACGTCAGTACGCACGCGAGCCGGACGACGAAGCACGAGTTGCAGCAGCGCTTCGCCCCCGCCCTGCTCGAGACGGCGGCGGACATCGAGCACGCCCTGGCGAGTCGTCCGAAGTGACCGAGGAGACCGGACGGTGACGCAACGCAGGACACGCACCCAGGTCGCGATCATCGGCGGGGGGCCGGCCGGCTCGCTGCTGTCGCACCTGCTCCACCTGCGCGGCATCGAGTCGGTGGTGCTCGAACGCCGCAGCCGCGACCACGTGCTGTCCCGGATCCGCGCGGGCGTGCTCGAACACGGCAGCGCGCAGACCCTCGTCGAGGCCGGGATCGGCGACCGGATGCGGCGCCAGGGCTTCGTGCACGACGGCGTCGAGCTGGCCTTCGGCGGCCGACGCCTGCGCATCGACTTCGCCGGCCTGACCGGGCGGGCGGTCACCGTCTACGGCCAGACCGAGGTGCAGCACGACCTCTACGAGGCGATCGACGCACGTGACGGGTCGATCGTGTTCGACGCCGAGGACGTCAGGCTGCACGACATCACCACCGAGCGGCCTGCCGTGACCTACCGCGAGAGCGGCGTCGAGCATCGCCTCGAGGCCGACTGGATCGCGGGCTGCGACGGCTACCACGGCCCCTCGCGCGGCGCGATCCCCGCCAACCTCCTCACGACCTACGAGCGGGTCTACCCGTTCGGTTGGCTCGGCATCCTGTCCGAGACGCCGCCGGTCTCGAACGAGTTGATCTACGCCAACCACGAGCGCGGCTTCGCCCTGTGCTCGATGCGGCACGAACGACTGTCGCGCTACTACGTGCAGGTCCCCGTGGAGGACAGGCCCGAGGACTGGTCCGACGACCGCTTCTGGAGCGAACTCGCCGCCCGCCTGCCCCAGGACGCCGTCGACGACCTCGTCACGGGCCCGTCGATCGAGAAGTCGATCGCTCCGCTCCGCAGCTTCGTCGCCGAACCGATGCGTCACGGCCGCCTGCTGCTGGCCGGCGATGCCGCCCACATCGTGCCGCCGACCGGCGCGAAGGGACTCAACCTCGCCATGAGCGACGTGGTCTACCTGGCCCGTGCCTTCGAGGATCACTACGGCTCCGGGTCGACGACCGGGCTGGACGGCTACTCGGCGACGGCGCTGGATCGGGTCTGGAAGGCGGTGCGGTTCTCGTGGTGGATGACCACGGTGCTGCACCGCTTCCCGGACACCGACGCGTTCGATTTCCAGATCCAGCAGGCCGAACTGGGCCTGCTCGCCGACCTCGAGGCCGCCCGCGCCAACCTCGCGGCGAACTACGTCGGACTCCCCATCTAGATCGGGACCACTTCAGCCCGTGACCTCGTCGCCGACGGGATCTGCGATGGAGGTGGAAGGGAGCCGGCGTGGCAGGTCCTACGACCGTGGCCGTCGATGCACAACTGATGTCGGTGGGGTGGAGCGACGCCCAGGACGCCGAACCGGCCATCGCCGAGGCGATGGCGATGGCCATGCGTGGGCGTAGCTGTGCCGCGGGTGACCTCGTCCTGGTCATGGCCGACATCCAGTACGCGCGCGACGACCTCATGGCCGCCGCCACCGCACGGGGCGCGCCAGCCCAGGTGATCGGGTGCAGCAGCACGGCGGCGTTCGCCACGTTGTCCGACGTTCCCCACCGCTGTGTCGTGCTCCACCTGCCCGCCGATCGCCTCGCGATCGGGGTCGGCTCCTCGCCTGACGGCCACCAGGACCTCACCGCGGCCGCCCGGGACGCGAGTCTTCGCGCCAAGACCGCCGCGTCGGCCGTGACCGCCGCGGACGGGGTGGCACGTCCGCATGCGGCGCTGCTGCTGATCGCCGGCGGGCTCAGCGGTGACCTGCGCGAGGTCGTGCGAGGTGCGTACGAGATCGCCGGTGCGGGCGTCCCGCTGGTCGGCGGCGCGGCCGGCGAGGACTGGTCGCTGTCCGGCACCTGGCAGGCGGACGGGACCGCGATCTACGACCACGGGGTCGTCGCGGTCTGGCTGGCCTCACCCGATCCACTCGGCATCGGCATCGACCACGGCTACGAGCCCGTGAGCCGGCAGATGCAGGTGACCCGTGGCGCGGGCGACGTGATCCAGGAGCTCGACGGCCGACCGGCGCTCGAGGTCTACCTCGAGGCACGGGGCGGACTCGGACGCACCGACGCCGACAACTTCCTCGGACAGGCGCTGGACCGGCCCCTCGGTCTGCCGACCGCGGACGGCACCTACGAGGTCCGGGTGATCCTCTCGACGTCGGAGGACGGCCTGGTCCTGAACGGCCACGTCCACGACCAGGCGGTCGTGCGGGTGCTCGCCGCCGACGAGCCGCGCCTGCATGCCGGGGCACGCCGGGCGGTGACCACGGCGACGGCCGTCCTCGGTCGCGAGCCGCGTGCCGTCCTGGTGTTCAGCTGCGCGATCCGCCACGCCATCCTGGGCCAGCGGATCGGCAACGAGATCGCGACCATCGCCGACGCGCTGGACGGCGCTCCGGCCGCCGGCTTCTACACCTACGGCGAGTTCGCCCGCGACTACGGTGCCACGGGCTTCCACAACGCCAGTGTGTCGGTGCTGGCGTTGTGAACCCCGGCCCCTTCGCGTTCGCGTCACCCGCCGACGTCCCGGCCCCCGAGCGGGAGGTCGCCGAGCTGCGCGCGGAGCTGACCGAGGCCCGACGCGAAGCCGACCGGATGCTGATGCGGGCCACACGGCTGGCACGTGTCGTGACCGCGCTCGGTCACGCCGACCAGACCGACGTGCGACACGCGTCCGAGATCGCCGAGCTGTTCGGCTGTGACGTCGGTGTGCTCCTGCTCGGTCCCGACCACCGTCTCCGGGTCGCCGAACGGTGGGGGGTCACCCTCGAGCTGCTGCCGGACGAGCCCGTGACCGCGCCCAGCGAAGTCGCCCGATTGGCCGGCTCCGACGCCGTGCTGGTCGGATCGGTCCCGCCCACGCCGCTGATGCCGCCGCTCGCCCAGCTCGGCGTGCGCCACGTGGTCTGGATACGGCTGATGGTCGACAACGCCAGCCTCGGCTTCCTGGTGCTCGGCCGTCGTGCGGACCGCCCGTTCGAGGACAACGACGTCGACGAGCTGCGCGCCGCCGGCCACCGCCTCGCACTCTCGGTGGACAATGCGCAGCTGCATCGCCACACCGAACGCCAGGTGGTCCAGCTGCAGCGGCTCCTGCGGCTGGGAACGCAGCTGGCGGGCGCCGTCCGGCCGGAGGCGGCGGCCCGCATCATCGTCGAGGCGCTGCGCGAAGCCGCGCCCGGCGTCGACGTCGGCGTGTACCGGCGCGACGGCAACCGTTGGCTGCTGCTCGACGGGCTCGGCGGCGCATGGCCGGCGGACCACCTGCCCGACCGCGGCCCCGACGTCTCGGCCGTACCGCTGCGCGACGGACGCCGCGAGGTCGGCACCATCCTGACGCGCCACATGCCGGACGACACCGAGGCGCACCAGGTCCTCGACCACCTCGCCGACATCGCCGGACTGGCCCTGAGCAAGCTGCTGCTGCACGAACGAACCTCCCACCAGGCGCTGCACGACGCGCTGACGGGCCTGCCAAACCGGACGCTGCTGCGGACCCGTATCGACGAGGCGTTGGCCGCCGACCCGGCCGGCGTCGCCCTGGTGTTCTGCGACCTCGACCGGTTCAAGGTCGTCAACGACTCCCTCGGTCACGACGCCGGCGACCAGCTGCTGGTCGAGATCGGCCGGCGCCTGCAGTCCGCGGTGCGCGCCGGCGACACCGTCGCCAGGCTCGGCGGGGACGAGTTCGTGGTACTCCGCCCGGACACGCGCACCCCCGACGACGCGCTCGACCTGGCGCGCCGCATCGAGGCTGCGGTGGCCCAACCGTTCCTGATCGGTACCCGCGAACTGAGCGTGTCCACCAGTCAGGGCATCGTCGTGGCCACGTCCGAATCGACCGCCAACACCCTGCTGCGCGACGCCGATGCGGCCATGTACCGGGCGAAGGCGCGCGGCCGGAGCCGGTACGAACTGTTCGACGCGGGTGTCCGGGTCGAGCTCGACGCCCGCGCCGCAACCGAGCAGGCCCTTCGGGACGCCCTGGCCGCAGCGCGTCTGCGGGCGGTCTACCAGCCAGTGGTCTCCCTCCGCAGTGGCCGGGTCGCGGCGGTCGAGGCGCTGCTGCGCTACGAGGCGACCGACGGATCGCTGGTTCCAGCCGCGGAGTTCATCGAGGTCGCCGAGGAGAGCGACCTGATCGAGGACCTGGGCGACTGGATCATCGAGGAGGCCATCCGGCAGCTGGCCGAGTGGCGCGAGCGTCTCGGTGACGCCGCGCCGCCGCGCGTCCTGATCAACCTGGCGGCGCGCCAGCTGCGGCGCGGGCTCCCCGGCCGCACCCGAACCGCGCTCCTACGCCACGACGTGCCGGCCGGGGCCGTGGCGTTCGAACTGACCGAGACCGGCCTCGTCAGCCCCGGTCCCGAGGTGCTGGACTGCCTGGCCGCGCTGCGCCGCCTCGGTGTCCAGGTCGGCATCGACGACTTCGGCGCGGGTTACTCCTCGCTGAGCCACCTCAAGCGGTTCCGGCTCGACTTCGTCAAGATCGACCGGGAATTCGTCGCCGCGATGCTCACCGATGACGAGGACGACAGCATCGTCGATGCCATCGTGCGCTTCACGAGCGCGCTCGGACTGCGCAGCATCGCCGAGGGGGTGGAGACCGCCGGCCAGCGGGACCGTCTGGTCGAACTCGGGTGCCAACTGGCCCAGGGCCACCTCTTCGGCCGACCCGTGCCGCCCGACGAGCTGGACGCCTACCTGCTCGCCGCACCGTTGACGGCCGCCGCGGCCCCCGCCACCGCCTGAACCATCTCCGCGCGCGCTCTAGCGGCCGGCCTGGCGGTCGCGCAGGGCCACCGGGTCCTCGCCCAGTCCCCAGTCGTCCATCGGGCTGCCGGCCATCCCGAGCAGCTGGCGCCGGACCGGGGTCAGCACGTAATGGTCGCCGAGTCGCCACGCACGATGATCGTCGCGGGCGCGCAGCCAACGTGGTGCGTAGGCCAGGAACAGGGCGCGGCGGACGGTCGCCGAGCGGTTGACCGAACGGCTGTGCCACAGCCGACGGTCGAACACGACGGCGTCGCCGCGGCCGGCGAGCAGTTCGACCGCGCCGTGCGGGTCCGACGGCCCGCCCTCCCACGGCCGGGTGAGCGTGTTGCGGCGGTGACTCCCCGGGATGATCCGGGTGTTGCCATGACCGGGGCGGCTGACGTCCGAGAGCCAGTACACGGCCTTCAGCGAGACCCGCGGGCGCGGCTCGGTCTCGAGGTCGACGTTGAGCCGCCCACCGTCCTGGTGCCAGCCCCACGCCGGGTCGGGCTCGTGCGGAGCGGGTGGGTGCACGTCGAGATGCGAGTGGTAGACGTGGATGTTCCAGCCGAGCATCCGGCACACGACGTCGAAGGTCGGCGAGAGGTCGACCAGCTCGGCGAATACCGGGTCGCGCGCCGCGAACCCGAGCAGGTGCAACGGCTCCCCGTGACGGAGCCGTCCCGCGGCCCGTTCGCCCACACGGACGGCATCGACGGCGACATCGAGCCGTTCGAGCAGTTCGGGTGGGACCGCGCCCGGGATCCGTACGTACCCGTCGCGCTCGAGGGCGTCACACCAGCGGGCCACATCCGTCGGGGCGACGTCGGCACGGTGCGGTGTCGCGGTCGTCGGCATGGTTCGCTCCCGGGTGGTGGCCGTCGAACACTCCGACGTGCCCCGGGCGCGAACGGTTCACCGGCGCTCATGCATAGGGAAGCCACCAGTCCTTGCCCGCCTGGTCGAAGTCCCAGTGCACGTGCTTGGTCTCGAGGAAGGTCTCGAGCCCCTCGGGGCCGAGTTCACGGCCACCGCCGGTCATCTTCATCCCGCCGAACGGGCCGGCGTAGTTGTCCGTGAGCGGGTCGTTGATCCAGACCGTCCCGGCCTTGACCCCCTCGTAGAAGCGCTTGATCAGCACCGGGTCCGACGACCGCAACGTGGCCCCGAGCCCCATCTCGGAGGCGTTCACCCGGGCGATGACGGCCTCGAAGTCGTCGTAGGAGGCGACCGGGATGGTGGGGCCGAAGGTCTCCTCGGTCATGATCACCATGTCGTCGTCGACGTCGACGAGCACGGTCGGCTCGTAGAACCAGCCCGACCGCTCTGCCCGCCGACCGCCGGTCGTGACCCTCGCCCCACGGTCGACCGCGTCGCGGACGTGGGCGTCGATCTTGTCGCGGAAGCGGTCGTCGGCGATCGGACCGAGGTCGGTCCCCTCGTCCAGGCCATGACCGAGCCGCAGACCCGACACCTTGGCGGTCAGCGCCTCGGCGAACCCGTCGCGCATGCCCTGCGGCACGAACACGCGCTCGGACGACGTGCAGACCTGGCCGCTGTTGAGCAACGCCGAGTAGGCCAACGCGTCGACGGCCGTGTCGAGGTCGGCGTCGGGCGCCACCACGAAGGCGTCCTTGCCACCGAGTTCGAGGTGCAGATGCTTCATCATCGGGGCGGCCACGGACGCGATGCGCTGCCCCGTGGCGACCGAGCCGGTCATCGCGATCACCCGGACGTCGGGATGGCGGACCAGCGCCTCACCCGCGTCCGCCCCGTAGCCGGTCACGACGTTGACCACGCCGGGCGGGAAGTGGTCGAAACAGCGCTCGATCCACTCGAGGGTGACCAGCGAGGTCAGCTCGGACGGCTTGATGACCACCGTGTTGCCGGCCGCCAACGCCGGGGCGAGCTTCCACGACAGCAGCAGCAGCGGATAGTTCCACGGCACGATCGCACCGACGACCCCGTAGGGCTCCTTGAGCACGAGGTTGAGTTGGGTGCGCGGTTCGGCGGACGGCACGACCCGGCCGAGGCCGTTGCGACCGAGTTCGGCGTAGTAGCGCAGGGAGGTCAGGGCCCACTCGGCCTCCTCCTCCTGCTCGGGCCGCGGCTTGCCCTGTTCGCGGGTGAGCAACTCGACGAGGTCGCCGTGGTGGGCCATCGACTTCGCGTAGGCCTCGTGGAGAAGTTCCGCCCGGTCGTTCGCCGCGGTGTAGCGCCAACCGTCGAACGCGTCGCGAGCCGCGGCGACGGCCCGCTCCACCTCGGCCGCCCCACCGGCGGGCACACGGCCGATGACCTGCTCGGTCGCCGGATCGAAGCTGTCGATCCAGTCGGTGGCGATCACGTGCTCGCCACCGATGAACATCGCACGATCGGTGCTCACTCGTTGCCTCTCAGCTCACTCGGATGTCGGGAAGTGGAGGGTGCTCGGCGCCGCCGGTTGCTGGTCGGGCCAGCGCGCGGTGACGACCTTGCCTCGGGTGTAGAAATGCACGCCCTCGGGGCCGTGGACGTGGGTGTCGCCGAACAGCGAGTCCTTCCAGCCCCCGAACGAGTAGTACGCCATCGGCACCGGGATCGGCACGTTGATGCCGACCATGCCGACCTCGATCTCGTGCTGGTAACGACGAGCGTCCGCGCCCGAGCCGGTGAAGACGGCCGTGCCGTTGCCGTACGGGTTGGCGTTGACCAGGGCGATCGCCTCGTCGTGGTTGTCGACCCGCACCACCGACAGGACCGGGCCGAAGATCTCGTCGCGGTAGACGGCCATGTCCGGCGTGACACGGTCCAGCAGGCACGGCCCGAGCCAGAACCCGTCCCCGCCGCCCTCGACGACGAGGTCGCGGCCGTCGACCACCACCTCGGCGCCCTCGTCCGCGCCTGTCCCCACGTAGCCGGCGACCCGGTCGCGGTGCTCACGGGTCACGAGCGGTCCCATCTCCGACCCGGGATCGGTCCCCGGGCCGACCCTCAACCCGGCCATGCGCTTCACGATGGCGGGCACCAGCCGGTCGCCGACGTCCCCGACCGCGACCACGGCCGAGATCGCCATGCACCGCTCCCCCGCCGAGCCGTACGCGGCCGAGATCGCCGCGTCGGCGGCGAGCTCGAGGTCGGCGTCGGGCAGCACGACCATGTGGTTCTTCGCGCCGCCGAGCGCCTGCACCCGCTTGCCGTGTTCGGTCGCCGTCGTGAACACGTGCCGGGCGATCGGGGTCGAACCCACGAACGACACGGCCGCCACGTCGGGGTGGACCAGCAGCGCGTCGACCGCCTCGCGGTCCCCGTGCACGACGTTGAAGACACCGTCGGGCAGGCCAGCCTGTTGCCACAACTCGGCGATGCGGACCGACACCGACGGGTCCTTCTCGCTCGGCTTGAGCACGAACGCGTTCCCGCACGCGATGGCGACCGGGAACATCCACATCGGGACCATCGCCGGGAAGTTGAACGGGGTGATCCCCGCCACGACCCCCAGCGGCTGTCGGATCGAGTAGCTGTCGACCCCGGTCGAGACGTTCTCGCTGAAACCGCCCTTGGTGAGGTGCGGGATCCCGCAGGCGAACTCGACCACCTCCAGGCCACGCTGGACCTCGCCGACCGCGTCCGCGTGGACCTTGCCGTGCTCGCCGACGATCAGTGCGGCCAACTCGTCGAGGTGGCCCGCCACCAGTTCACGGAACGCGAACAGGACGCGGGTCCGCTGCGCGAGCGTGCTGTCGCGCCACGACTCGAACGCGTCCCGGGCGACGTCCACCGCGCGGCCCACGGTGGCCGCGTCGGCCAGTGGCACGTGGCGG
>Ga0208490_100595_pt1 | contig 20512 bp, 14 predicted proteins | sample SubbioAug_CSWold_FD_184818 | JGI IMG/M metagenome (GOLD analysis project Ga0208490, IMG submission 184818) | Serpentinite rock and fluid subsurface biosphere microbial communities from McLaughlin Reserve, California, USA - CR11Aug_CSWold (SPAdes) | ecosystem: Environmental > Terrestrial > Deep...
CGACTCGGCCACGGCCTGCACCATGGCCGGGCGGGGATCGAGCCGGGCGGTGAGGTGGACCGCGACGTCGTCGAGCTCGACCCCCACGGCGGCGCGGCCGGCGCCCCGCAGGGCATCGAGCAGCCCACCGGTGCCGGCGCCCACGTCGACGACGGTGCCCGAGACCCGGCGCCGATCCAGCTCGGCCAGCACGAGCTCGCGCTTGGCGAGGAACCACCAGTGGCTGCGCTCGACCAGGGCCATGGCCTCGATGGCGTCCACGTCCATGACCAGGGCGGCCTCGCCGGCCTCGTCGACCTCGCGGTCGAGCCGGCGGCGGATGCGGATGGCCGCCCGGAACATGTCCAGGCCGTCGCGGACCGGGCGCACCCGGCTGGCGTCGACGTGGGACCACTGCACGGGGAGGGGCACGACCCGCAGGCCGCTGCGCCCGGCCCGGGCCAGCACCTCCACGTCGAAGGCGAAGCGCTCGGTGACGAGGCGGCCGAAGATCGCATCGGTGGCCGTGCCGGTCAGGCCCTTCAGCCCGCACTGGGTGTCCCGCTCGTCGGTGAGGTCGAGCACCCGCAGCAGCAGGTTGAACGCCCGCCCGGACACGACGCGGTGCGCAGGCTGGTTCCGGTGCAGCTCGCTGCCCGGGTGGGCCCGGGTGCCGTAGACCAGGTCGGCGCCGGCCTCGAGCTCGCCGAAGGCCCGGTCGATGTCGTCGGCGCTCACGCACAGGTCGGCGTCGACGAACACGCGGGAGCCTCCCGAGGCCGCGAGCATGCCGGCGCGCACCGCCGCCCCCTTGCCCCGGTTCCGCTCGAGGCGCAGGACGCGTGCCCGGCGCATGCCGGTGGCGGCGATGGCCTCCTCGGCGACCTCGGCGGTGCCGTCGGTGCTCCCGTCGTCGACGAAGACGACCTCGAGGTCACCGTCGACCAGCGAGGAGCCGGCGAGGGTGCGGATGGTCTCGGCGATCCGCATCCGCTCGTCGAACATCGGGATCACGAGCGAGCGGGTGGGGTTGGTGCAGCCGGAAGACACGAGCGGCGTAGAGTACGTACGCCCGCCCGGGACCCGCAACGGACGCGCGGTCCAGTCTTTCGAGGATCCCGCGACCATTGGACCCTGACCCCACCCACGCACGCGCCCTGCCCATCCACGACCGGATGGCCGAGCAGGCCGATGCCGCCGGCGTGCGACGGATCCACGTGCTGGCCTTCCGGGACCGCGACGACCCGCTCGCGGGCGGCAGCGAGGAGCACGCCACCCAGGTGTGCACGCACTTCGCACGGGCCGGACGCCAGGTGACCCTGCACACCGGGCGCGTGCCCGGGGCGCCCCGGGAGATCGAGCGCGACGGCTTCCGCGTGGTGCGCCGGGGCGGCCGCGTCGGCGTGTTCCTCACCACCGCCCTCGACGTGCGCCTCGGCCGGCTCGGTCCCGCCGACGGGATCGTCGAGATCTTCCACGGGGTCCCGTTCTTCGCGCCCCTGTGGACGTCCACGCCCCAGGTCGGCCTCGTCCACCACGTCCACCTCGGCACGTGGGACGACCTGCTCCCCGGCTGGCCGGGCCGGGTGGGCCACCTCATCGAGCGCTTCGCCGTCCCGGCCGTCTACCGCCGGCGCCGGCTCGTGACGGCAGCCGAGTCGGCCCGCGACGAGATCGTCGCCCACTACGGCGCCGACCCGTCCCGGATCACGATCGCGCCCCACGGCATCGCCGATCGCTTCTCCCCCGGGGGCACCCGCTCGGCCGCTCCCCTGGTGGTGGCGGTCTGCCGGCTCATGCCCCAGAAGGGGGTCGAGGAGCTCATCGACGCGCTGGCCCGCGCCAAGGCCGCCGTGCCCGCCCTGGAGGCCACCATCGTCGGCGACGGTCCCCACCGCGACCGCTTCCGGGCCGTCGCCGAGGACGCCGGCGCCGGCTGGATCCGCTGGGCCGGACGGGTCTCCGACGACGAGCTCGTCGACTGGTACCGGCGGGCGTGGGTGGTGGCCAGCGCCTCGCGCCGCGAGGGCTTCGGGCTGACCCTGACCGAGGCCGCGGCCTGCGGGACCCCGACCGTGGCCACCCGCATCCCCGGCCACGTCGACGCCGTCGACGACGGCACCTCCGGGTTGCTGGCCGACAGCACCGAGGAGCTCGCCGACCGGATCGTCGACGTGGTCTGCGACGACGAGCTGCGCGCCCGCCTCGGTCGGGGTGCCCTCGAGCACGCCGACCGGTTCCGCTGGGAGGAGGCGGCGGCCACCCTGCTCGGCGCGCTCTGCGACGAAGCGGTGAGCCGCCGATGATCCGAGCGCCGCAGGGGCGCCTGCGGCCTGTGCTCGACGTGGCGATCCTCGCCTCGATCACGCTCCTGCCGCAGCTGCTCGGCGGCCGGGGGCGCCTCAACGCCGACACCAAGCAGTACCTGTACCTGGACCCGGGCGACCTGCTCGAGCGGGCCCGGCACCTGTGGGATCCCGCCGTCGGCGGCGGCACCGTGACCCACCAGGCGATCGGCTACCTGTGGCCGATGGGCCCGTACTACTGGGTGACCGACCAGGTCGGGCTGGCGCCCTGGGTGGCCCAGCGGCTGTGGATCGGCGGCATCCAGCTCGTCGCCGCGCTCGGGGCGCTGGCCCTGTTCCGGCTCCTGACCGAGCGTCACCCGGCCCAGCTGGTCGGCGCGGCGCTCTACGGCCTCAGCCCGTTCGTCCTCGGCCACGTCACCGGCCAGTCGGGGCTGCTGCTGCCCTTCGCCGCGCTGGGCTGGCTGGTGTGGGCCATGGCCCGTGCCGTGGAGCGCGGCGGCTGGCGCTGGCCGGCCATCTTCGCGCTCGTGGTGACGTCGTGCGCTTCGCTGAACGGGAGCTCGGTCTTCTTCGTGGTGCTCGGCGCCGTGCTGTGGGTGCCCGTGGCGGTGTGGTCACTGGGCCTGGCCACCCCCCGGCAGGGCGCGGCTGCGCTGGTCCGGGCCGGTGCGCTCACGCTCGCCACCCAGCTGTGGTGGCTCGTGGCCTACGCGGTCGGCGGCGCCAACGGGCTGCCCATCCTGTCGGTCACCGAGCAGGTCCAGACCACCTCCTACACCGCGTCCGGCGCCGAGGTGCTGCGGGGGCTCGGGTACTGGTTCTTCTACGGCGCGGACTCCGAGGGCCTGTGGCTCCGCGGGCTGGCTCCGCCCTACCTGGAACGCCCGGCCCTGCTGGCGATCAGCTTCGCCGTCCCCCTGGTCGCCCTCGCCCTCGGGGCTGTCGTCCGCTGGGGGCCCCGCACGTACTTCGCGGTTCTGGTGGGTGTCGGCACGGCGATCGCCGTCGGCGCGTTCCCCGAGCCCACCCGGTCCCCGGTGGGGGCGGCATTCGAGTCGCTGTCCCGGCGCTCCGAGCTGGTGCTGAGCCTGCGCAACACCCAGCGCGCGGGACCGCTCATCGCCCTCGGCCTCGCCGGTCTCGTGGTCGCCGGCCTCGCGGCGCTCGACCGACGCCACCGCCGGGCCGCCCTCGCCGGTGCCGGGGTCGTGGGCCTGCTGGTGGCCCTCGCCCTCCCGGCGCAGTGGCGCAGCGGCCTGATCGCGGAGCGCTTCCACCGCGAGGAGGTGCCCGAGGCGTGGCTGGACGCGGCAGCGCACCTCGACCGGGGGACGGGACGGGTGCTGGAGGTGCCGGGCATCGACTTCGCCAGCTACCGGTGGGGCCACACCCTCGATCCCGTCTCCGTCGGCCTGACCGATCGGCCGATCGTGGCCCGCGAGCTCGTCCCGATGGGCGGTGCCCCGGGCGTCACGCTGCTCGGCGCGCTCGACCGGGCGGTGCAGGAGGGCTGGGCCGAGCCGGGCATGGTCGCATCCGTGGCCCGGCTCTTCGGCGCCTCCGAGGTGCTGGTCCGCAACGACCTCGAGTACGAGCGCTACCGCACGGTGCGGCCCGGACGCTTCTGGGACCTGGTGACCGCGACGGACTCGCCGCTGGTGCTGGACGGCACCTTCGGGGCCCGCGAACCCAACCGGGCGAATCCCCGCCGCCCCCTCCTCGACGAGATCGAACTGGCCCGCGACGTCGACGCCGAGCCCCCGCCCCAGATCGCCGTGCTCGACGTGCCCGACGGCGGTCGGCCCGCGGTTTCCGCCGTGCCGGTGCAGGGTGGCGTGGTGATCGACGGCGACGGCGAGGGGATCGTGCAGGCTGCGGCGGCCGGGCTGCTCGACGACCTCCGCGGGCCGCTGCTGCTCGGGGCGGACGTGGCCGCCGACGGCCCCCGCTTCGACCAGCTCGCGCCCGACGGCACCGCGTTCGTCGTCAGCGACACCAACCGCAAGCGCGGCGAGCGGTGGTACGCGCTGCGGGAAAACGTGGGTGCCACCGAGCCGACCGACCGGCCGGCCGTCCTCGACGACGCCACCGACGCCCGGCTGGAGGTGGTCCCCGGCCAGCCCCGATCGGCCCAGACCACCGTCGAGTGGTCCGGGGCGGAGCGAGTGTGGGCCACCGCGTACGGCTCCGCGCTGACGCTGGTCCCGGAGGAGCGGCCGAGCAACGCCTTCGACGGGGACACCGGCACGGCCTGGCTGCTCGACACGTCCCAGCACCGGAGCCCGCACCGCGTCGGCGTCGACCTCGAGGAGCCCCTGCAGGCCGACCACGTGGTCCTGGTGCCGCCGCAGCGCCGGCCCGGTGCCCGGGCCGTGGTCCGGGCGCGCGTCACCCTCGACGAGGTGCGGCACTTCGACGTCGAGGTCGATGAAGCGGCGGCCCGCGAACCCGACGGGGTGCGGATCGACCTCGACGGGGAGCCGTTCCAGCGGCTCACCGTCGAGATCCGCGACGTCCTCCCCGACGATGGCCCCGCCGGCTTCTCCGAGATCCGGGTGCCCGGCCTGGAGGTCCAGGAGCTGGTGGTGCTCCCCACCACGGTGCTCGACGCCCTCGGCCCACGTGCCGCGACGGTCCCACTCGCCATCGTGGTCGCCCGACACCGGGCCGACCCGGCCGAGCCGGTCCGCAGCGACCCGGAGCCGGCGCTGGCCCGCGCCTTCGACCTCCCCGCCGCCGTCGAGCTCGAGCTGCGAGGCACGGCCCGGCTCTCGGCGCGGGCCGGGGACGGCGCGATCGCCGGCTTGTTCGGAGACCCCGACGCCCCCCGATCGAGCGAATCCCTGCCCGGCGACCTCCGCTCCACCGCCGGTGCCGCGGTCGACGGCGACCCGTCGACGGCCTGGCGCACCCCGCTCGTCGGGCTGGTCGGGCAGTGGATCGACCTGCCGGCCGATCCGGGCGCTGAGATCAACTCGCTCGAGCTCACCGTGCTCGCCGACGGGAGGCACAGCCTGCCGACCGAGCTCGCCGTCTCCGCCGGCGGGCGACGCGTGCTGGCGACCGTCCCGCCGATCGACGACACCGGTGGACCCGGCGACGTCCGCCAGGTCGACGTGCCGCTGCCCGAGGGCCTCGGCGGCGACCGGGTCCGGATCGAGATCGCCGGCGTCGACCCACGCACCACCACCGACTGGTACACCGGCGATCCCATCGCCCTCCCCGTGGGCCTGGCCGAGGTCGCCGCGCCGGGGCTGCGCGCCGGCGGGCCGCGCCAGCCGGTGGACACCGGCTGCCGGGACGACCTGCTGGAGCTCGACGGTGCTCCCCTCCCGGTCCGCGTGACCGGCTCGGTCGACGCGGCGCTCGACCGGGAGGCGCTCGAGGTGGAGGCCTGCGACGGGCCGCTCCAGCTCGACCCGGGCCGTCACGTCTTGCGGGCGGCAGCCGGCATCGCGACGGGGATCGACCTCGACCGCCTCGTCCTGGCCACCTCCGGGTTCGCTCCGCAGACCTCGGTCCCGTCCGGGCCCGACGTCGAGATCGGCGCGGTCGGAACGGTGTCGGCGGACGCGACGATCGAGTCCGACGGGTCACCGTTCTGGCTCGTGCTGGACCAGAGCCACAACCAGGGCTGGGAGCTGACGCTCGACGGTGCCACCGTCGACGGGCCCCGACCCGTCGACGGGTACGCCGCCGGCTGGCACGTGACCCCGGATGGTCCCGGTCGCCTCGTGGCCGACATCCGCTGGGCCCCCCAGCGCACCGTCGACGTCGCCCTGCTGCTGAGCCTGCTCGCCGTCGCCGGGTGCCTGGCCCTCGTCGTCGTCGCCCCCGGGCACCAGCGCACGGCCCAGGCCGTCGCCGGGCCGGCGATCGGGGCCTCCGGCCCGGGCGGTCGCCGCTGGGCCGCGGTCGCAGGGGCTGCGATCGCGGCTGCGTTTCTCGTCCACCCCGCCGCCGCGATCCCGGCGGCGACGACGATCCTGGTCGCGCGCCGCTGGCCCTGGGTCGGTCGCGCCGTACCCGTGCTGCTGGTCGCCACGGCGGCCGTGCAGGTGGTGGCGTTCCAGCTGCGCGACCGCCACGAGGCCTCCTTCGACTGGCCCCAGCACTTCGGCGGCGCGCACGTGTCGGCGCTTCTCGGTGCGGTGCTGGTGGGCGTCCTGGCCGTGGCCGAGCGCCGGGAGGTCCCCCGGTGAGGACCCCGGCTCCCGAGACGCCGACCCGGCCCTACTGGGTGATCTTCGCCGCGTTCGCCGCGGTCATCGTGCCCGCCCTGGTCCTGGTGCGACCCCGCCAGGTGCTCGCCGACGGCCGCACCGACCTGCTGGTCGACCCCGGCCGGGCCCTGGCCGGCGCGCTGCGGGTCTGGGATCCCGATCGCGCCCTCGGCACGGTCGCGGCCGGCGACGTCGCCCGCCTCTGGCCCCTCGGCACCTACCACTGGGCCATGGACGCCGCCCGCGTCCCCGACTGGCTGGCGCAGCGGCTCTGGCTCGCCGGGCTGCTGCTGGCTGCCGCCGGGGGCGTGCTCGCCATCGCCCGCGCCTGGCGCTGGCGTCCGTCGGCGGCCCTGGCCGCCGCCGCGGCGTACACCCTGTCGCCGGTGGTCGCCACCGGTGTGCTCGACGCCCACGCCCTGCTGCCCTTCGCCGGCCTGCCGTGGCTGCTCGCCCTCGCCACCGTGGCCCTGCGCCACCGCGGCTGGCGCCACCCGGTGGCCTTCGCCGTCGTGCTCGCCGCCGCCGGGTCGGGCGACGCCACCGCCGCGGCCCTGCTGCTCGCCGTGCCGCTGGCGTGGATCGGTCACGCCCTCTGGCTGTCCCGGGAGACCCGCCGGGCGCGGGCCATCACCACCGTCGCCAAGGTCGGCATCGCCGTCGGGGTGCTGAACGCCTGGTGGGTCGTGGCGCTCACCGTGCAGTCCACCAACGGCATCGACCGGGCCCGCTACGGGGCGCCCCCCGACGTCGTGGCCAGCACCTCGTCCGCGTCCGAGGTGGTGCGCGGCCTGGGCCGGTCCACCGCGTACCGCCCCGACGTCGCGGCGGTCACCGAGCCCTTCACCCAGCAGCCGCTGCTGCTGCTCGGGTCCTTCGCCGTCCCTGCGGCCGCCCTGCTCGCCCTCGGCATCGCACGGTGGCGCCACCGGCCCTACGTGATCGGGCTCGCGGTCCTCGGCACCGTGCTGACGGCGGCGTCCTACGACGGTGGTCCCGCCTCGCCGCTGCGCGCGCTGATCGACCTCGCCGGACAGACCACGCCGGGCCTCGGGCTGCGCGGTCTCGAGGGGGTCGTCGTCGCCGTGGTCCTGGCCCTCGCGCTCGGGGTGGGGGCGCTCGTCGCCGCGGCCGCCGAGCAGTCCGTGCGCCGCGGCGTCGCTGGCGCTGCGGCGGTGGTCGCGCTCGCGGCCGTGACCCTCCCGATGCTGTGGACGGGTGGTCTCCTCCCTGCCTCCGCCACCCGCGACCACGTCGTGCCCGACGACACCGCCGCGATGGCCGCCCACCTCGACCGCGCCGACGACCGCTCGCGGGTGCTCGAGCTGCCGGGCGAGGACGGCCTGCGCACGCCGCGCGGCAGCACGCTCCAGGCGGCCCTGGACCGGCCCCACGCCCTCCGCCAGGCCCGCCCGGCGGGCTCCGCTGCCGCCACCGACCTGCTGCGGGCCCTCGACGACCGGTTGCAGCGCGGGACGCTCGCGCCCGAGGCCCTCGCACCGGTGGCCCGGATGCTGGGCGTCGGCGACGTCGTCGTCCGAGCCGGCGAGGCACCCCGGATCGCCGAGCTGCTGGCCGGCGCCCCGGGGTTCGGTCCGGTCGAGCGCTTCGGCGACCTCGTCACCGCACCCGTGGCCGACCGGGTCGACGCCGTCCGGGCCCACACGGGCGAGGCGATCGTGCTCCTGAGCGGCAGCGGCGACGGGATCGTGGACGCCGCGACCGCCGGGCTCCTCGCCGGCGACGAGCTCGTCCGCTACTCCTCCACCGTCACCGACGACCCCGACTTCACCCGGACCCAGCTGGTGGACGACCGCCACCTCATCGTCACCGACACCAACCGGCGGCGAGCCCAGCGGTGGACGGGGCTGCGCGACGTGGACGGGTTCACCGAGGCTCCCGACGGCGGCGTGCTCACCGAGGACCCCTTCGACCAGCGCCTCGAGGTCCAGGACGACCGCGAAGGCACGCAGACGACGGCCGATCCCGGGTCGGTCACCGTCCGGGCCACCAGCTACGGCCCGGTTGACCGGTACCGCCCCGACCAGCGCCCGGTGCTCGCTGCCGACGGCGACCCGGACACCGCGTGGCTCGTGCCCGCCCACCGGGCCACCGGCGAGGAGCTGCAGGTGGCCGCCGACCGCCCGGTCGAGCCCGACACCATGCGCATCGTCCAGCGACCCGGCGGCGACGGCACCGCCATCGGCGAGGTCGTCCTCCGCTTCGACGACGATGACGCCCGCACCGTCACGCTGACCGCCGCCTCCCACGAGGCGCCGGGACAGCTCATCGACCTCGCCGGACGGCGCTTCAGCACCCTGTCGGTGGAGATCCGCTCGCTCACCGGACCCGCCGGCCCGGACGTCGACGTCGGCCTCGCCTCGGTCGAGGTCGCCGGCCTGCGGGCCGGCGGCTGGGTCCGGATGCCCACCGACCTGCTCGACGCCGCCGGGTTCCGCTCCACCCGCTACCCGTTGGACCTCGTCCAGACGCGGGTGCGCGCCGGCGACGGCACCCCCGACGAGGAGCCATCGATCCTGCGGATCGTCGAGCTCCCCGCCGAGCGGGCCTACCGCGTGACCGGCCGGGCCCACCTGACGGACGGGGCTGCTCCCGACAGCAGCTGCCGCGACGACCTGGTGGCCGTGGACGACCGCCCGGTCCCGGTCCGGCTGCTCCCGGCGGCCGGCGACGGCCAGCTCCGCATCGAGGGCTGCGACCCCGAGGGCGTGGCCATCGAGGCCGGCGAGCGGCGCTTCTCCACCGCCACGGCGGCGGGCATCGCCGTCGATCAGCTGGTGTGGTCGAGCGACCCGGCCGGGTCGCCGGCCCGCACCGAGGCGGACCCGGCGCCGTCCGTCGAGGTCGCGTCCAGCGACGCCACCGCCACCTCCCTGGCCGTCAGCGGCGCCAGCCCGGGGAGGCCGTTCTGGGTCGTGCTCGGCCAGAGCCACGACGCCGGGTGGCAGTCCGTCCAGGGCGACGACGACACCGAGGTCGACGGGCCCCACCTGGTCAACGGCTACGCCAACGGGTTCCTCGTGACGCCGGCCGTCGCCGACCCGGAGGTGGCGCTGCAGTTCGTCCCCCAGAACCGCGTCGAGGTGGCGCTGCTCTTCTCCGCGATCGGGGCGCTGCTCGCCGTGGCCCTCGCCGTCCCCCGGCCCCAGCCGATCCGCACCGCCCCGAGCCACCGCCAGGAGCCGCTCCGCCGCCTGCGCGCCTTCACCTACGAGGGCGCCCTGCCCACCAAGCGGGAGGCGCGGGTGGTCGGCGCGGTGGCCGGGATCGTGGGCACCGTGGTCGCCGGCCCGCTGGTCGGCATCGTGCTCGCCGGGGTCGGCGGGTTCGCCACCCGGCGGGAGGGCTGGCGGCCGGCGCTCACCCTGCTGCCCGCCCTGCTGCTCCTCGGCACCGCGGCCGCCCTCGTGCTGGTCCAGATCGAGGAGCGGGTGCCCCACACCGTGGACTGGCCGGCGCAGTGGGGGTGGGCCCACACCACCACGCTCACGGCCCTGCTGCTCCTCGGCCTCGACGTGGTCATCGACCACGTCTGGAGGCGCGGCAGCCTGCTCGAGTGAGCCGGACGGCCGCAGCCGTGAGGCAGACTCCGACCATGAGCGCACCGGTGGTCCTGGTCCACGGCTTCGGCACGTCCTTCGAGCTGACCTGGGTGCACAACGGCTGGGTCGACCTGCTCGCCGACGAGGGCCGGGAGGTCATCGGCGTCGACCTCCTCGGCCACGGCGAGGCCCCCAAGCCCACCGACCCCGAGGCCTACGGCGACCTCGGCGAGCGGGTGCGCGACGCCCTTCCCGACGAGCCGGTCGACGCCATCGGGTTCTCCCTCGGCGCCAAGACCCTGCTGCAGGTCGCCGCCGCCGACCCGTCGCGCTTCGGTTCGCTCATCGTCTCCGGCGTCGGCTCCAACCTGTTCCAGCGCAGCGACCACTCCGCCGTCGTCGAGGCGGTCCGCACGGGTGACGACGGCGGGAACCCGGCGCTGCGCTACTTCGCCGGCCTCGCCGACCTGCCCGGCAACGACCGCGAGGCCCTCGCCGCGTGCATGGAGAACGGCGGGGGCGGCGTCACCGCCGAGCAGCTCGCGGCCATCACCTGCCCCGTGCTCGTCGTGCTCGGCGACCAGGACTTCACCGGGCCGGCCGACCCACTGGTCGACGCCCTGCCCGACGCCACCTACGTCGAGCTGGCCCGCACCGACCACGCCAAGACGCCGAAGTCGTTCGCGTTCATCGACGCCGCCCTCGAGTTCCTCCGCGCCCGGTGATCTTCGGCGTCGACCTGGACGGCGTCTGCGGCGACTTCTCCTCGGCGTTCGCCGCGGTCGTCGCCGACGACCTCGGTGTGGCCGTGGACGACCTGCCGCCGCGGCAGCACTGGGACTTCTCCGAGTGGGGCATCCGTGACGAGGCCCACTTCCGCCGCGTCCACGAGCGAGCCGTCCTCGAGCACCGCGTGTTCCGCACGATGCCCGCCATCGAGGGCTGCGCCGCCGCGCTGTGGCGGCTCTCCGACGCCGGCGTGTGGATCCGCCTCATCACCCACCGCCTGTACGTGAACTGGGGCCACCAGGAGGTCGTCGGCGACACGGTGGCCTGGCTCGACGAGCACGGCATCCCCTACCGGGACCTGTGCTTCCTCGGCCAGAAGCCCGAGGTGCAGGCTGACATCTACGTCGACGACGCCCCCCACAACGTCGAGGCGCTCCGCGCCGCCGGCAACGACGTCATCACCTTCGCCCAGCCCTACAACACCCACCTCGCCGACCCCCGCGCCGCCACGTGGGAGGAGGTCGAGAGCATCGTGCTCGCCCGCCTCGTCGCCCGCGGCACGGTGGTGGAGCAGACCCTGCCCGGCTTCGACGAGGGTGCCGAGCGCCTCCGCCGACGCCGGGAGGGCCGCTGACCATCAGCGACCGTTCGTGGCGCGCCGAGCGACCGTCGACGGTCGGCGCATCGAGAACCGCTACCGGGGCGGCCCGGCTGAGGTGAAGCGGGTGCCGGGCGGGTCGGTGGCCCACGGCGCCGGCTCCTCCCACCCGTCCTCGTACACCAGCTCCCCCACCGGGCGACGTCGGACCGGGCCGTGGCCGCCCTCGGGACGACCCAGGGTGATCGTGGCGCTGATGGCCACCTCGGCCGGGATCCCCAGCACGTCGCGCAGCTCGTCCTCGACCTGCTGGTGCCACATGGTGAGCACCCCGCCGTAGCCGAGGGCGCGGGCGGCCAGCAGCAGGTTCTGGCACGCCGGGTAGACCGACGCCCCCTCCGTCGGGTTCGGGTCCCGGTGCCGGCGCAGGCAGGCGAGCACGACCACGGGCGTGGCCTCGAAGTGGTCGACGAAGTGCTGCATCGTGGCCGCCATGCGCGCCTTGGGCGTATCGGCCTCCGTGCCGCTGCCCTCGTCGTAGCCGTCGCTGCGCCGCTTCGCCGCCCACAGCCGCCGGAAGCTGGTGCCGAGCAGCGCCCGGGCCTCGGTGGCACGGGGCCCGTCGCGGAGCACGAGGAAGCGGAAGGGCTGGCGGTTGCTGCCCGACGGTGCCCGGGTCGCGTGCCACAGGATGCGGTCCAGGTCGTCCTCGGGGATGGGCTCGTCCCGGTAGCGCCGGATGGCCCGGGTGGTGGCCAGTCCGGTGAGCAGGTCGGGCACATCGTCCGCGGCGGAGGGCATGGGTGCCAGTATCGCCGTCGTGCTGACCAGCCTCGACGACTACCCCATCCACCAGACCGCCGCGCCGCTGCACCAGCCGGCGTCGGGCGACCGCAACCACTACGACCGGTACTTCTTCAACGGCTACGACCGGGACGGCTCGCTCTTCTTCGCGCTGGCGATGGGCCGCTACCCGAACCGCTCGGTGCTCGACGCCGCCTTCAGCGTGGTGAGCGACGGCGTCCAGCGCAGCGTGCACGCCTCTCGCCGCGCCCCGCTCGACCCGATCGACACCAGCTGCGGACCGGTGCGCGTCGAGGTCGTCGAGCCGATGCGGGTCCTGCGCGTGGTCGTGGACCCCGACGTGCACGGCATCGGCTGCGACCTCACCTGGCGCGCCCGCACCGTCGCGGTCGAGGAGGACCGCTTCCGGCGGATGAACGGCACCCGCACCGTCATGGACTACACCCGCCTCACGCAGTTCGGCACCTGGGAGGGCTGGGTCCGCACCGGTGACCGCGAGGTGGCGGTCGAACCCGCGACGTTCCTCGGCTCCCGCGACCGCTCGTGGGGCATCCGCTCCGTCGGCGAGCCCGAGGGCGGTGCCCCCGGCACGTCGCTGCCCCAGTTCTTCTGGCTGTGGGCGCCCCTCAACTTCGAGGACGGCGCCGCCCACTTCGACGTGAACGAGGACGCCCGGGGCGATCGCTGGCACCAGACCGCCATCCGCATCCCGCTCCTCGCCGGCGGTGCCTCGCCCATCGATCCCGGCGGCCGCTCCGACTCGGCCGAGCCGATGCGCAGCGTCGACTGGCACATCGACTGGGAGCCGGGCACCCGGCGGGCCCGCCGGGCGTCGCTGACGTTCTCGCCGTGGAACGAGGAGCCCTCGACGATCGAGCTCGAGCCGATGCTCACCTTCCAGATGCTCGGCATCGGCTACTTCCACCCCGACTGGCCCCACGGGGTCTGGAAGGGCGAGGAGGAGTCGGCCGTGGACGAGCTGGTGCTCGCCGACCTCGACCCGGCCCTGCCCCAGCACACCCACGTGCAGCAGCTGGTGCGGGCGCGGTGGGGCGGCCGCACGGGCATCGGCGTGCTCGAGCAGCTGGCCATCGGCGAGCACGAGCCGAGCGGCCTCCACGGGCTGTTCGACGGGGCCTAGGCTGGCTCGAACCGATTGGAAGCGGGGGACGCGCCAGGGCGCCGAACCCAAGGGAACGGAGCGATCGATGGCGACCGGAACGGTCAAGTTCTTCAACAACGAGAAGGGGTACGGCTTCATCTCCCGCCCGGATGGCGAGGACGTGTTCGTGCACTTCTCCAACATCGAGGGCTCGGGGTTCAAGACCCTCGAGGAGGGCCAGAACGTCGAGTTCGAGGTCGGCCCCGGCCGAAAGGGCGACGAGGCCCTCAACGTCCGGGTCGTCTGACCGGCACCGAGCCTGGATACCGTCCGGCGCATGGCTCCCATCAGCGTCGGCATCCAGCTCCACCCCCAAGCGACCACGCTGGACGAGCTCCGCGGTGCGGCCCGCGCCGCGGACGAGATGGGGGCGGACTCGATCTGGGTCTGGGACCACTTCTTCCCGCTCTACGGCGACGGTGACGCCGCCCACTTCGAGTGCTACACGACGCTCGCCGCGCTGGCCGTGGAGACCGAACGTGCCCGCCTGGGTGCGCTCGTCACCTGCAACAGCTACCGCAACCCGAACCTGCTCGCCGACATGGCCCGCACCATCGACCACCTCTCCCACGGCCGGTTCACGCTCGGCATCGGCTCGGGCTGGTTCGAACGGGACTACGACGAGTACGGCTACGAGTTCGGCACCGCCATCGGCCGGCTGCGCGCCCTCGAGCGCGACCTGCCGATCATCAAGGACCGGCTGGCGAAGCTGAACCCCGGACCCGTCGGTCCGCTCCCGATCATGATCGGCGGCTCGGGCCGCAAGGTCACGCTGCGCATCGTCGCCGAGCAGGCCACCTCGTGGAACACCTTCGGCAGCCCCTCGGAGTTCGCCGAGACCAACGCCGTGCTCGACGACTGGTGCGCGAAGGTCGGCCGGGACCCCGCCGAGATCGAGCGCACCGTCGCCGTCGACCCGAAGGCGGCCGGCCAGGTGCAGGAGTACGCCGAGGCCGGCGCCGACCACCTGATCCTCATGCAGGGCCCGCCGTTCCCGCTCGACGCCCTGCAGACCGCGCTCGACGCTCGCGGCTGATCCCGACCCGGCACGCGGGCGCGGCGAAGCGTCCGGCCTGTTGCTCGGTGTTCCGTCGGTGGGTTGGGTGGGGTCAGACGGGTGGGGTGATGGGTCCGTCGTCGTCGGGGCGGTGGATGGTCCAGGTGCCGTCGGGGTCGCGGATCGGTCGGAAGCCGTGTTCCTTGGTGCGGTTGTGGAACCCGCAGTACGCGTCGGAGTTGTCTGTGTCGGTGGGCCCGCCTCGACACGCGGGGTCGCGGTGGTCGACCTGCAGGTTCCGTCCCCGCCCGTCACAGCCCGGCCAGAGGCAGCCGAGCCCGCCGGGTCCCCGCAGCAGGGCTTGGAGGAACGCGGCATCCCGGGCCGAGCCGGTGAACAAGCGCTGCCGACGGCCGAGGTCGATCACGGTGCCGGCCGAGTCGACCACGACCCGGCGCACATGGCCGACCAGCGCAGCGGCGACGGCTTCGGCGGGGCGGATCTGGGTGCCATCCAGGGTGTGGCAGCGCCGGCGGTCGAGCACCTCGTTCGCATCGACCGTCACGGGAACCCCGGCAGACCGCCGCAGCTCGTCTTCGAAGCTGTCCTGGTCGATGATGATGTTGACCAGCGGCTCCGGTGACGCCCCCTCGGCGGCTGCGGCGCGGCAGAAGATCCGGAACAGCGCATCGGCTCGCCGTTGGGCCGGGGTGCGCTCCAGGTCGGCCACCGTGGCCTGGTCGCCGTGGAGCTCTCGTGCGGCGGCCCAGTCGGCGTGGAGCTCGGCGGTCTCGAACCGGTCGAAGATCTCCGCCATCGCCGCCCCCTGCAACGCCCCATGGTTCGACTCGAGCCGGAACGACCCATCGATGGCCGACTCCAGCAACGACGCGCTGCGTCGTCCGTGGGATCGTTCGGCGGCCTGGTCGGCCCCGTCGGCGTCGGCGAGGGCTTCCCACTGGCGCAACGCAGCACAGAAGTCGTCGTAGCCGAGCACGGTGGCGTGGTGAGCGAAGATCGGATCCGCCTCGGGGACCCACTCCGCGACCCGCGGGTTCGACACCGTCCGCGCGATGGCCCGCACGTGCTCGGTCGGGATCTCACCCCGCGCGTAGGCGGCTTCGACCAATGGCAGGCGGGACAGGGCCCGGCTGGTCTGCACCCGACCGTGCGCATCGGATCCCGACAACCGGCCGATCGCCTTCAACGCCCCCTTGGCGGTCTTGTGCCCGTCCAAGCTGAACGCCGCGCTGGTGTCGAGGTGTCCGACGGTCCGGTCGGTGCCGTGATCCAACCGGCGGCGCAGCTTCTCCAACCGGCCCACCAGCGCCAGCTCCTCCTTCGGCGACAGGCCGTCCAGATCGACCGCCTGGACCATCCCCACCGCCACCTCCAACGCCTTCAACGCGACGTCGGGGTCGACGCCGGGTTCCAACAGATCGGTCACGGCGACATCTCCCCCGAGACATCACCGGGGTGTGGTCGGTGGCAGCGCATCGGCGCGGCTCCTTCCTCATCGAGTGTCGAGGGTCGGCGCGAAGCCGACGAGTGGCACCTCCGACCCCAGCCGGAGCGCCTACCCACCATTCAACTCAGGGGGTACGACAAGAACGCCGTGGCCGGCGCGCGGTCGACGATGGCGGCCGCGACCGCTCTCCTCGCCCGGGATGGAGCGTTCTACACCGCATCCGTCAGATGTTCGACTGCTCCGGCGGGGCATCGGTCCCGGGCGCGTGGCCGCTTCCCTCGTCGTCCTGGGTCGCAGACGGCGCCTCGACGCCGGTGACGTAGGACGCCATCGACAGCGAGCCGTAGGAGTACCCCTCGGTCCACGGGTCGATCGAGGCGCCCCGAGCGCTGGCCAGACCGGCGAAGTACAGGAGCGGGATGAAGTGGTCGGGCGTCGGCACGGCCTGTTGGTAGTCGGGGTGCTCGACGAGGCGGAGCACGTCGCCCGGCTCGTCCTGCAGCACCGCGAGGGCGGCGGCGTCGAAGCGGCGGTTCCAATCGACACCGGCGTCCGGGGTGCTCCAGTCGATGCGGCGCAGGTTGTGCACGACGTTCCCGCTGCCGAGCACGAGCACGCCCTCGTCCAGGAGCGGAGCGAGGCGGGCACCGATGTCGACGTGGTACTCGAGCGGCTGCACCGCGTTGATCGACAGCTGCACCACCGGCACGTCCGCGTCGGGGAACAGGTGGGCGAGCACCGACCAGGTGCCGTGGTCGAGCCCCCAGCTGTCGCGGTCCTGGCCGACCCATCGGGGCTGCACGGTCTCGACCACGAGATCGGCGACGTCGGGATCGCCGGGGGCCGGGTACTCGAAGGCGAACAGCTCCTCGGGGAACCCGTAGAAGTCGTGGATGGTCCGGGGTTCCTCCATCGCGGTGACGACCGTCGCGTTCGTGTACCAGTGCGCCGAGACCACGAGCACGGCCCGGGGGCGCGGCACGGCTTCCCCGAGGCGGCGCCACGACTCGGTGAACCGGTTCTGCTCGAGGGTGTTCATCGGGCTCCCGTGACCGATGAACGCGGCGGGCATCGAGGTGGCCATCTCCGCTTCCTACTCCGCACGAAACCGTCAGCGCTCTGAACTGCGTCGCATGACGTGACGACTGCCAGTTCCGCCCGGATGGTCCCCCGGGCGAACCCTGATCAGTCCGTGACACGGAAGGAGGAGCGGATCCAGTCGGCGACGGTGGGGTCGACGCCGGGCGGGTAGCCGATCGTCACGACGGCGTAGGCACCGTCCTCGAGCTCGATTCCGTACTCGACCTGGATCGCGGCGGCCACCTCGTCGACCGGCATGCGCCATCGGGCCACCGTGGCCGGACGCCCGTCCACCACCACCTCGGCGCTGGCCTCCTGGACGCCCCCTTCGGCCTCCCGGGCCGCGGCCCGGGCCGCGGGGTTCCCGGCCGCCGCACCGAGTCGGCTGGCGAGGACGAACGGGCGCGGGCCCTCGCCGGGAGCGCTCCTCGCGTTGGGAACCGACGTCTCGAACGGTGCACCCGGCTCCCAGTCCGCTGGCAGGTCCATCGCGAGCCCGACCACCGGGGGCGCCCACTCGACCGGCTCCACGCCGTCCGGCGGGCCTTCCGCCACCGGGTGTTCCACCGGCGCTCCCGACCCCGCCACGGACTCGACCTCGATCGTGGAGCCGATCCAGCGCCGCAGCTCTTCCTGTCCGACCGGGAGGAGCTCCCCGACGACGACGATCAGTCGGTCCTGGCCACCGGTGTCGATGACGTACTCGGTCACCACCGCTTCCCGCCCGCTCAGGCGCAGGGTGTACTCCCAGACGCTGGCCAGCCTGCCGTCCACGTCGGCCTCCGAGGACGCGCCGGCATCCACGTCCAGCTCGGCCTCCATCCACGCCCGGCGAGCGGTCGCGAAGCCGTCGAGGTCCCGGCCGGCGTGGTCGGGCACGAGGGCCGCGAGCACGTACGCGTCCATCGGATCCCCCACGATCGAGTGCGTGAAGCCCGCCGCCGAGCCTCCCGGCTCCCAGTCCCCGGGGACCTGCACGGACAGACCGAGCTCGTCCACGGACCACGTCGCCGGCTCGATGCCGGCCGGAGCGGGGCCGGGCGAGGCGATCACGTCGATGTCGTCATCACGGTCACCGACGGTGAAGGCGACTGCTGCGAGGACCACGACGATCGCGGCAGCGGCGAGGGCCACGGCGAGAACCCGACCGCGGCGCGGCGATGGGTCGAGCGAGCCGACGTCGGGGAGCGGTCGGTCGCCCGCTCGATCACGGAGGTCGGCAGCGGCGGCACGGGCGCGCTCGTCGAGGGTGGTCATCGGTCCTCCTCGTCGGGTCTGTCGTGGCCGAGCGCCTCGGCCAGGTTCCGTCGAGCCGCGGCCAGGTGGGCCTTCACCGTGCCCTCGGCCCGCTCCAGCACCTGCGCGATCTCCGCGACCGGTCGGTCCTCCAGGTAGTACAGCGCGACGACGTGGCGCTGCTGGGACGGCAGGGCGGCGACCGCGGCCCAGAACTCGGGATCGGCCACCTCGTCCTCGTGGGCCGGGGGTGGGCCGAGCCGCTCGACGGCGGCTGCGGCTCGCACGCGACGACGGACACCGGACACCGACTTGTTGGCGACGACGCGCCGCACGAACGCACCCGGCTTGTCGTAGGAGGCGATGGCGTCCCACCGCTGGTAGGCGGCGAGGAACGCCTCCTGGGTCAGGTCCTCGGCCTCGGCCCAGCTGCGGGAGACGGCCCGGGCGAAGGCCAGGATCGCGGCGTGCTCGGCGGCCATGAACGACTGGAAGCTCCTGGGCTCCCCGTCGACCGCCATCGCGACACCTCTCGTCTCCGTCCGTTCCACTGCGACCCACTCGCCGCAGCCGCCCCCGGGGTTTAGTCGCCCGTCAGAGCGGGGTCGGGGCCCCGCCGGCGGCGGCCGAGCGGTAGACGGCGTCCACCAGCTCGTGGGCCCGCAGCGCGACCGCGGCGTCCGGCGTGGCCGGTCCGCCCTCGGCAACGGCGCGCACGAACTCGCCTTCGGGGAGGTCGGTGGGGATGCCCCGGCGCTCGCACTCGGCCATCAGCGCGTCGCCCTCCCACTCCTGGGTGGCGCCGTCCACCGTGCAGCGCACCGGTCCGAACCAGTCCTCCTCGATGCTGAGGAAGGCCCGCTCGCAGTGGATCTCGAGGTAGCGGAGGCTGTTGCGCTCGGGGAGGTCGTGCCAGACGGTGGTCAGGGTGGCCACGCCACCACCCTCGAGCTCGAAGGTGGCGACCACCAGGTCCTCGATGCCGTCGATCTCGTGGAACGAGCGCTGGTGGCCGCTCACCGACGTGACCGGCCCGAGCAGCCGGTCGATGAGGTCCACGTCGTGGATCGAGTGCTCGAGCAGCACGCCGCTCCCGGCCTTGCTGGCGTCGGCCCGCCAGGCCGACGCGTAGCGCCCTCCGGTGGGCAGGACCTGGTCGTCGCGGAACATGGCGCTCATGACCCGGCCGGTGCGCTCGGTGTCCTCGAGGATCGACTGGACGAGGCCGTAGGCCGGCGAGCGCCGGAGGACGAGCCCGACCTGGTGCGTGGTGCCGGCGAGCAGCTCGGTGACCCGGCGGGCGCCGTCGAGGTCGGTGCTGAGCGGCTTCTCCACGAACACCGCGACGCCGGCGTCGACGGCGCGCCGCACCCGGTCCTGGTGGTCGGAGGTCCAGGTGCAGATGAACACCGCATCGCAGGACCCGAGGACCTCGTCCTCGGAGCCGGCGACGAAGCCACCGGCCGCGGCGACGAAGGCCTCGGCCCGGCCGCGGTCGAGGTCGTGCACGCCGGCGCGCTCGTGGGCGACGCCGCTGGCCCGCAGCAGCTTGGAGTGGAAGGTGGCGATGAAGCCGGCCCCCAGGAAGCCGACCCGCACGGGAGATGCGGCCACGATCAGTTGTTCTTCGTCGTGAAGCCGCCGTCGACGACCACGACCGCGCCGGTGCAGTACGACATCGCCGGCAGGCACAGCGACAGGGTGGCGTGGGCCACCTCCTCCGGGTCGCCGTAGCGCTTCATCGGGACGTTCCGGCGAGCGAACTTCTGCTTGGCCTCGTCGGGGATCTCGGCGGTCATGCCCGTGTGGATCGGCCCCGGGCAGACCACGTTGACCGTCACGCCGGTGGGGCCGAGCTCCACGGCCAGCGACCGGGACAGGCCGATCACGCCGTGCTTCGACGCCGTGTACGGGCTGATGTACGCCGACCCGCCGATGCCCTCGGTCGAGGCGATGTTCACGATGCGGCCGTCGCCGTTGCGGGTCAGGTGCGGGAGGCAGGCCCGGATCGTCGTGGTGTGGGCGGTGAGGTTCACGGCCAGGGTCGTGGCCCACTGGGCGTCGAAGTCGGGCCCGTCGATCGGTGCGGGCAGCGACACCCCGGCGTTGTTCACCAGCGCGTCGGGTGGGCCGAGCCGGTCGGCGATCTCGGCGACGACCGCCCGGACGCGGTCGCCGTCGGTCACGTCGACGGCCCAGCCGGCCGCCGTGCCCCCGGCCCCGGTGATCTCGTCCACGACGGCGGCCACGCCGTCCTCGGTGCGGTCGAGCACGGCGACGGTGGCGCCCTCGTCGGCGAACAGGTGGGCGGTGGCCCGCCCCATGCCGCTCGCAGCGCCCGTGATCACCGCCACCCGTCCGGCC
>Ga0208490_100597_pt1 | contig 20413 bp, 21 predicted proteins | sample SubbioAug_CSWold_FD_184818 | JGI IMG/M metagenome (GOLD analysis project Ga0208490, IMG submission 184818) | Serpentinite rock and fluid subsurface biosphere microbial communities from McLaughlin Reserve, California, USA - CR11Aug_CSWold (SPAdes) | ecosystem: Environmental > Terrestrial > Deep...
GAAGCTCGAGTTCACCTCGGGGTACTCGCCGATGGCGTCGACCACGGCGCGGGAGATGAACGGCAGGTAGGTGAGGCTGAAGCCCTCCTTGGCCTTGAACTCCTCCTTGTGCGCGGCGCGGACCCGGTCGACGTTGTCGAAGTCGACCTCGATGGACGCGTACACGTGGGCCGAGGTGTCGATCGACCGGCGCAGGTGCTCCGCCGAGGACCGGCGGATGCGGGAGTGCGGGACGGCGGTGTCGCGCTCGCCGGCCACCGGAGCCGGTGCCGCCGGGGCCTTGGCCGCCGGAGCCGGAGCGGAAGCCGCCGCCGGCTGCGGCGCGGACGGGGCGGCGGTCTCGGCCGGGGCCGCACCCTTCTTGGCCGCGCCGGCGTCGATGGCGTCGAGGACGTCGTCTCGCGTGATGCGCCCGCCGGGGCCGGTGCCCTGGAGCGCGTCGACGTCGAGGTCGTTGTCGTTCACCAGCTTGCGCACCACCGGCGACAGCAGCTTCGCCCGGCCGCCTCCCTGGCCGGAGCCCGCACCCGCAGGCGCCTGCTCCTTCGGTGCCGCGGGCTCGGGCGAGGCCTGGGCCTCGGGCACCTGGGCCGGCTGCTGGGCGGAGGGCTCGACCTCGCCGGCCACGTCGTCGGCCGGCGCGTCGACGGCGGACTCCTCCGGATCAGCCGCCGGGGCCTCCTCGGTCGGGGCCTCCTCCTGGGCGGGCGCCTCGGCCGGGGTGTCGCCGGCGTCGCCGATGCGGGCCAGGACGGTGCCGACGTCGACGGTGTCGCCCTCCTCCACCAGGATCTCGCTGAGCGTGCCGCTGATCGGCGAGGGCACCTCGGAGTCGACCTTGTCGGTGGACACCTCGAACAGCGGCTCGTCCTCGGCGACGGACTCGCCGACCTGCTTGAACCAACGGGTGATCGTCCCCTCGGTGACGGTCTCCCCGAGCTGCGGCATCTCGACATCGGCCATGGCTCGGACTCTATCGGCGGCCCGGCAATGGAGGATTCGGCCCCGGATCGTGCCATCGTGGAGGGGTTCCGAACGGCTCGTCACGTCGTCCGGGGCGCTCAGCAGACGACGATCGAGGAGATCCGTGGCAAAGAACAACGACATGATCGTGATGGAGGGCGTCGTCAACGAGTCGCTCCCCAACGCGTCGTTCCGAGTGGAGCTGGACAACGGGCACCTGGTGCTCGCCCACATCTCGGGCAAGATGCGCCGGCACCGCATCCGCGTGCTGCCCGGCGATCGCGTCCAGGTCGAGCTCAGCCCCTACGACCTCACCCGGGGCCGGCTCACCTTCCGCTACAAGGCCTAGACGCTGGGCGACGGGGCCGATCGGCCCCGACTCACCCGTGCAGCGAGCGTCCGGTCATGGCCAGGACGCTCTCGCCGAACAGCTCCGAGAGCGTGGGGTGCGGCTGGATGAAGTGGGCGACCTCGTCGACCGTGGCCTCCCAGTTCACCGCCAGGTAGCCCTGGCCCAGCTGCTCGGTGGCCCACGGGCCGCACAGGTGCACGCCGAGGATGCGCCCAGCCCGTCCGTCGGCGTCCTTCTCGGCGACGATCTTCACGACGCCCTCGGTGTCGCCGATGATCATCGCCCGGCCGTTGCCCGTCCAGCGGTGCTTCGAGGTCACGACGTCGTGGCCGGCGTCCTTGGCCGCCTGCTCGGTGAGGCCGGCGAAGGCCACCTCGGGGTGGCAGTAGATGGCCCAGGGCACGTTCGTGTAGTCGATCGGGACCGGGTCCTCGCCGAGGATGTCCTTGATCACGAGGATGCCCTCGGCGAAGGCGACGTGGGCCAGGGCCGGGGTGGCGATGCAGTCGCCCACCGACCACACGCCCGGCTCGCCGGTGCGGCAGCGGTCGTCGACATCGACGAAGCCCCGGTCGCCGACCGAGACCGCGGTGCCGTCGAGGCCGAGGTCGTCGGTGTTGGGCCGGCGACCGACCGACACGACCACCACGTCGACGTCGATGCTCTCGCCGTCGCCGTAGCTGACGGTGGTGCCGCCGCCGTCCTTGGGCTCGTGCCCGGTGACCTTGACGCCGGTCTTCACGTCGATCTTGCGCTTCTTGAACGACTGGCCCACGGCGCGGACCACGTCGGCGTCGCAGCCGGGGATGATCTGGTCGAGGGCCTCGAGGATCGTCACGTCGGTGCCCATGTCGGACATGGTCGACGCGAACTCGCAGCCGATGGCGCCACCGCCGATGACCACGGCCGTGCCCGGCAGCGGGTCCATCGACAGGAACTCGTCGGAGGTCATCACGATGTCGCCGTCGACGTCGAAGCCGGGGATGGTGCGGGGCAGCGAGCCCGTGGCGATCACGACGGAGTCACCCGAGATGGCGACGTCGCCGGACTCGCCGCCGCTGATGGTCACCTTGTGGCCGGCCTGGAGCTTGCCGTGACCGTCGAACATGGTGACCTTGCGGCTCTTGAGCAGCTGGCCGAGGCCGCCGACCAGCTTGTCGACGACCTCCTGCTTGCGCTCGATGGTGCGCGACCAGTTGATGCCGACCTCGCCGATCTCGAAGCCGAACTCGGCCGCGCCGAGCAGCGTGCGGTGCACATGGGCGCTCTCGAGCAGCTCCTTGGCCGGGATGCACCCCACGTTCAGGCACGTGCCGCCGAGCTTGTTCTTCTCGATGAGGGCGATGTCCAGGCCGGCCGACGCGCCGTACAGCGCCGCGGCGTAGCCGCCGGGACCGCCGCCGATGACCACGACGTCGAAGTGCTGGTCCTGACGGTCGACCTCGCCGCCGGCGTGGCCCTTGACCTCGGCCGGGATGTGCTGGGGCTGGGTGGGCTGCTGGGGCTGCACCGGCGCCGCCGCCTCGGAGGCGGCGGACTCGTCGACCTCGGGCTCCTGGTCGGGCTGGGCCTGGGCCTCGGGCTCCGCGGCTGCGGCCGGCTCGTCACCGCCGGCGGGGGCGGCGCCCTCGTCGCCGATGCGGGCCAGCACGGTGCCCACGTCGACGGTGTCGCCTTCCTCGACCAGGATCTCGCTGAGCGTGCCGCTCATCGGCGAGGGCACCTCGGAGTCGACCTTGTCGGTGGACACCTCGAACAGCGGCTCGTCCTCGGCGACGGTGTCACCGACCTGCTTGAACCAGCGGGTGATCGTTCCCTCGGTGACGGTCTCACCGAGCTGCGGCATCTGGACGTCGGCCATGCGCCGGACTCTATCGGCGCGCCCTCGGGGCGAACGCCGGCCCCCGGACCGGCCGGTCCGGGGGCGGGGTTCAGCGCTTGTCGGCCTTGCGCCGCCGCCGCCGGCGGGCACCGCCGACGAGCTCGGCGACGACCAGCGCGACCAGCGCGGTGCCGAGCAGCACGACCCACAGGGGCTGCTCGGTCTCGAACACCAGCCACTCGACCGTGGTCGAGCGCGTGTTCTGGAAGATGAGCAGCGCCAGGGCGATCGCCAGCACCACGCCGACCACCACCCGGGGGCTGACGGTGATGCCGGCGCGGTCGTCGTCGGGCCGGTCGGGCGCGGCGTTCACCGGTCAGCCTCGCTGGACGCGGAGCAGGTCCCGGATCTCGGAGAGCAGGACGGCTTCGTCGGACGGCGTCGGGGTCTCCTCCTCCGGCTCGTCGCCGCGGGCCCGACGCTCCTGCAGCTTGTTGAACGCCTGCACGACGAAGAACAGGGCCACGCCGATGATCAGGAAGTCGAGGATCTGCTGGAGGAAGGCACCGATGCGCAGGACGGCGTCGCCGTCGTCGCTCTCGCGCAGCGTGATGGCACCGACCTCGCTGATGTCGGGCTGGCCGAAGATCGCGGCGATGATCGGGTTGATGATGTTGTCCACGAAGGACGACACGACGAGGCCGAACGCGGCGCCGATGACGACCGCGACGGCCAGGTCGACGACGTTGCCGCGCATCAGGAACTTCTTCAGGTCTTGCAGCATGTGGAGGGTCCTCCCGGCTCCCGGATCCGGCGCTGATCCCCGATGTCGGGGCGCCGTCCGGCGTCGGTACCGTACGACGTCATGAAGGTCGCCATCACCGGTTCCTCGGGCCTCATCGGCTCCTCCCTCGTCGGGGCCCTCCGGGGTGCCGGCCACACGGCGATCCGCCTCGTCCGCCACGACCACCCCGGCACCGACGAGGTCGCCTGGGATCCCGAGGCCGGCACCATCGACGCCGCCGGCCTGGAGGGCGTCGACGCCGTCGTGAACCTGGCCGGCGCCGGCATCGGCGACGAGCGCTGGACCGACGAGCGCAAGCGCCTCATCCTCGAGTCGCGCACCAAGAGCACCGACCTGATCGCCCGCACCATCGCCGGCCTCGACCGCAAGCCGTCGGTGCTGCTGTCGGCCTCGGGCATCGACTACTACCCCGACGCCGGCGACGAGGAGCTCACCGAGGAGTCCCGCGCCGGCGAGGGCTTCCTCACCGACGTGTGCGTCCAGTGGGAGGGCGCCACCGCCCCGGCCCAGCAGGCTGGCATCCGCACCTGCCTGCTGCGCACCGGCATCGTGCAGTCCGCCGACGGCGGCGCGCTCAAGAAGACGCTCCTGCCCTTCAAGCTCGGCATCGGCGGCCGGTTCGGCTCGGGCGACCAGTGGTGGAGCTGGATCTCCATCGACGACCACGTCCGCGCCATGCTCCACCTCATCGAGTCCGACGTCGAGGGCCCGGTGAACCTCACCGCCCCGAACCCGGTGACCAACCAGCAGTACACCAAGGCGCTCGGTCGCGAGCTGGGCCGGCCCACGCTGCTGCCCATCCCCAAGCTCGGCCCCACCGTGCTGCTCGGCAAGGAGCTCACCGAGGCGCTGCTCTACACCTCGCACCGGGTCCTGCCCGCCGTGCTGCAGGCCGACGGCTTCGAGTTCCGCCACCCCACCCTCGAGGTCTGCCTGGCGGCCGTGCTCGGCGACGAGGCGGCGTAGCCCCATCCGGTTCCGGGCCGCGGTGCACGCCTCGGAGGCGCACCCAGCGGCCCGCTACGTCGGGAAGGGCGGCAGCGCCGCCCCGTACACCCAGGCCTCGAAGAGCGGCCCGAGGTCCTGGCCCGACAGCTCCTCGGCCAGTGCCCGCAGGTCCTCGGTCGACGCGTGCGAGTCGTCGAAGCGCTGCGCCCACTCCCGCAACAACGCCCGGAACGCCTCGTCGCCGATCGCCACCGACAGGGCGTGCAGGGCAAGGCCGCCGCGGACGTAGACGGTCGGCTGGAACAGCTCCTCGTTGCCCGGGTCGCCGGGGGCCACGCCGTAGTCGGCGCCGGCGTGGGCCCGCTCGGCCGAGCTCGCGATCGGCTGGCCGTAGGCCTCCTCCAGCCAGATCCACTCGGCGTAGGTGGCGAAGCCCTCGTTGAGCCAGATGTCGCGCCACGTCGCCGGGCTCACCGCGTTGCCGAACCACTGGTGGGCCAGCTCGTGAGCGACCGTGCGCTCACCGGCCGCTCCGGTGCCGAGCAGGTCGATCCCGAACAGCGACAGCGTCTGGTTCTCGAGGGCGAAGCCGAGCACCTCGTCGACCACGACGTGGCCGTAGACCTCGAAGGGGTACGGGCCGAACCACTCCTCGAACGTGGCGACCATCTCCCCGGTGCGGGCGAACAGCTCCCGGGCCTGGTCGGCGTGCTGGGGCGGGTAGGCGTCGCGCAGCGCCAGCCCGGTCGGGGCCGTGGCGCCCTCGATCACCAGGTCACCGACGGCGATCGACGCCAGGTAGGTGGCCATCTGGTCCGACGCCACCCAGGTCGAGGTCCGCCGGCCGTCGGGCTCGGTCTGCTCCTCGACGAGGACGCCGTTGGCCACCGCGATCTGGTCGGCGGGGACGGTGAGCTCGAACGTGAACTGCGCCTTGTCGGTCGGGTGGTCGTTGGCCGGGAACCAGGTGGCCGCCCCCGCCGGCTCGGACACCACGTAGGCGTCGCGCCCGGTGGTCTGCCAGCCGGCACCGAAGACGTCGCTTCCGAGGGAGATCGGCTGGGGCACGCCGGCGTACGTCACGACCACCTCCACCGGCTCGCCCGCGGCCAGCACCGGCTCGGGGTCGACGGTCAGCTCCCGACCGGCCCGGGTGAAGGGCGCCTCCTCGCCGACCACGGTCACCGACGAGACGTCGAGGCCGACGAGGTCGAGGTTGAACGTGTCGAGGGCGACCGTCGGCGTCAGCTCGATCGTGGTCACCGCGTCGATCGCACCCGCGTCGGGGAGCCACTCGAGGTCGATGTGGTAGCTGGCCACGTCGTAGCCGCCGTTGCCGAGCTCGGGGAAGTACGGGTCCCCCACGCCCGGCTCCCCCGCCTCACCCGTCGGCGGTGCGGTCGAGGTCGTGGTCGTCGGCTCGGGGGTCGTCGTGCTCGTCGGCTCGACGAGCGTCTGGTCGCTGGCTCGGCACGACACCAGCGCCGCGGCGAGCAGGCCGAGGGCCAGGAGCCGGCCGAACCGGGACGGCAGCGGTGCGGCGGGCACGGCCAGCATCCTCCCACGACGTCCCATCTGGGCCGGGTCGCGCTACACAGAGCGCGTGTCCACCGTCCTCGTCACCGGCGCCACCGGCTACATCGGCGGCCGGCTCGTGCCCGAGCTGCTCGATGCCGGCCACGACGTGCGCTGCCTGGTCCGCACCCCGTCCAAGCTCCGGGGCATCGACTGGGTCGAGCGGGTGGACGTGGTCGAGGGCTCGCTCGAGGACGACGATGCCGTCCGCGAGGCGATGGAGGGCTGCTCGGCCGCCTACTTCCTCGTGCACTCGATGGGTGGCGCCGACGACTTCGCCGCCACCGACCGGCGCAACGCCCGCCTCTTCGCCGAGGCTGCGGCCGACACGCCCACGATGGAGCGCATCGTCTACCTCGGCGGCTTGGGCCAGGAGGGCGAGGACCTGTCGCCGCACCTGGCCAGCCGCCACGAGGTCGGCGACACGCTGCGGGTGGGACGGGTGCCGGTCACCGAGCTGCGGGCCGCGGTCATCATCGGGTCGGGGTCGGCCAGCTTCGAGATGCTGCGCAACCTGGTCGAGGTGCTGCCGGCCATGGTCACGCCCCGCTGGGTGGACACCCGGGTCCAGCCCATCGCCATCCGCGACATCCTCCACGCCCTGGTCACCGTGCTCGATCGGCCCGACACCCTCGGGCGCACCATCGAGGTCGGCGGCCCCGAGGTCCTGACCTACCGCGAGATGATGCACACCTACGCCGACGTGGCCGGCCTGCGCAAGCGCCTCATCGTCCCGGTGCCGGTGCTCTCGCCCAGCCTCTCCAGCCGCTGGGTCGGCCTGGTGACGCCCCTGCCGGGCGGCCTGGCCCGGCCGCTGGTGGAGAGCCTGGTGAACGAGGTCGTCGTGCACGACCACTCGATCGACCTGTTCGCCGACCGGCCCGCCGTGTCGTTCCGCGAGTCCCTCGAGCTGGCCCTGCGACGGGTCGAGGACGTCGACGTGCGCACCCGCTGGTCCGACGCCTCGCTGCCCGGCCAGACCCCGGCCGACCCGCTCCCCTCCGACCCCGACTGGTCGGGCGGCACCGTGTTCATCGACGAGCAGCGGGCCACCGCCGAGGCGCCGGCCGAGGCCGTCTGGGCCGTGGCATCGGGCATCGGCGGCGCCCGCGGCTGGTTCGTGGCCGACCTGCTCTGGAGCGTGCGCGGCGTGATGGACAAGCTGGTCGGCGGGCCCGGCATGCGCCGCGGCCGGCGCCACCCCGACCACCTGCGGGTCGGCGACGCGCTCGACTTCTGGCGGGTCGAGGCCCACGACCCGCCCCGGCTGCTGCGGCTCCGGGCCGAGATGCGCCTGCCCGGCGAGGCGTGGATGGAGTGGGTCATCGAGGACGACGGCCCCGGACGGTCGCTGCTGCGCCAGCGCGCGGTGTTCGTGCCCCGTGGCCTGTTCGGTCGCCTCTACTGGTACGCGGTGCTCCCCTTCCACGGCCTCATCTTCCAGAAGCTGGCCGAGGACATCGCTCGCCGGGCCGCCGCGACGAGCGGCTCGGTAGGGTCCGGCCGATGAAGCGCCTCGTCCGGTTCGTCTCCCTCGCCGCCGCGCTGGCCGGCGTGCTCGCCGCCGTCAAGGCCATGCGGCGCCCGAACGACCCGCTGCCCACACCGGCCACCAGCCCGTCGGCACCATGGCCGCCGCTGCGCACCGACGCCGCCCCGACCCCCGACGCCGCGCCGGCGCCGAACACCCCCGACCCCGCCGCGGAGGCCCCCGCTGTCGAGACGGCCAGCGCCAAGCCGGAGTCCACCGACGACGACACCGTGCGCGTCCCCGAGCCCGACGGCGTCCCCGTGGCCGCCACGCCCACCCAGGGCGCGTCGTGGACCCAGCCCACCGGCGACGGCGGCTGCCCCGACGGGTACCCCATCAAGGCCAAGATGGCCTCGAAGATCTTCCACGCCCCCGGCCAGCTCAACTACGACCGCACCACGCCCGACCGCTGCTACGTCGACGCCGCGGCCGCCGAGGCCGACGGCCTCCGGGCCGCCAAGCGCTGAGAACGAGGGCGGAGAGAAACTGGCAGTTGTGGTGTAGCGGCAAAGACCACCGCTACACCACCACTGCCAGTTTCAGCTGAGGACGTGGACGGTCTCGATCCCGTCGGTCGAGCGCAGCGCGTCGGCGACCTCGCGGGGCACGGCCGGTGACGTGGCCAGGACCATGAGCGACGCGTCGCCGCTCTGGGTGGAGCGGCCCAGGTGCATGTCGTCGATGTTGACGCCGGCGTCGGCCAGGGCCTGGGCGACGGTGGCGATCATGCCGGGTCGGTCGTCGTTGCGGACGATGAGCATGTGCTCGGCCGGGGGTACGTCGACGGTGTGGTCGTCGATGGCCACGATGGCGGGCTCCTGGCGGGCACCGACCACCGAGCCGGCGATGGAGTGGTGACCGCCGCTGATCGTGATGAGGTTGACGTAGTCGTGCGAGGTCGACGACGTGGTGTCGCGCACCTCGATGCCGCGCTCCTTGGCCAGCATCGGGGCGTTCACGTAGCTCACCGGCTCCTCGGACACCTTGGCGAAGGCGCCCTTGAGCACCGACAGGGTGAGGATGCGGGTGTCGTAGTCGGCGATCTCGCCGGCGTAGGCGATCTCGAGCACCTCGGGGACGCCCTCGCTCATGGCGGTGAACATGGCCCCCATCCGCTCGGCCAGCGGCAGGAACGGCTTGATCGTCTCGGACGCCTCGGCGGCGGCGACGTTCACGGCGTAGGGCACGAAGTCCCCGGCCATGGCCAGGCCGACCATCTCGGCGATGGTCACGCCCGCCTTGTCCTGGGCCTCGTGGGTCGAGGCGCCCAGGTGGGGGGTGACCACGACCTGGTCCAGCTCGAACAGCGGCGACTCGGTCATGGGCTCGGTGGCGAACACGTCCAGCGACGCGCCGCCGACCTGGCCGGAGCGGATCGCGTCGGCGAGGGCGTCCTCGTCGATGACCCCGCCCCGGGCGACGTTCACGACCCGGATGCCGGGCTTGGCCTTGGCGAAGAAGTCGGCGTCGAGCAGGTTGACCGTGTCGGGCGTCTTCACCAGGTGCAGGGTGATGAAGTCGGACCGGGCGGCGAGGGTCTCGAGGTCGACGACCTCGACACCGACCCGACGGGCCCGCTCGTCGGTGACGTAGGGGTCGTAGGCGATGACCTTCATGCCGAAGGCGTTGGCCCGCTGCGCCACCAGCGTGCCGATGCGGCCGAAGCCGATGATGCCGAGGGTCTTGTCGGCCAGCTCCACGCCGGTCCACTTGCTGCGCTCCCACCGGCCGTCCTTCAGTGCGGCGCTGGCCTGGGGGATGTTGCGGGCCTGGGCCAGCAGCATCGCCATCGTGTGCTCGGCCGTGGAGAGCGTGTTCGACTGCGGCGCGTTGACCACCATCACGCCGCGCTCGGTGGCGGCCTCGGTGTCGACGTTGTCCAAGCCGATCCCGGCCCGGCCCACCACCACCAGATCGGTGCCCGCCTCGAGCACCTCCCGGGTCACCGTCGTCGCCGACCGGATGATCAGGGCGTGGGCCCCCTTCACCGCGCCGACCAGGTCCTCCGGGGACAGCCCCAGCTGGATGTCGACGTCGTGGCCGGCATCACGGAGCTTCTGGAGCCCGGAGTCGGCGATCTCTTCGGTGACGAGGATGCGTGCCATCGCCGCCGAGTCTCGCGGGTGGCCCCGCGCATCCGGAAACGACCGCCCTTCTCGAACTGGCAGTGCCCCTGTAGCGCGTCAACCTCGAGGAACGAGGGCGAGCTGGCGGGACTGGGCCACGAGCCGGCCAGTGGCGTCCCACACCTCGCCGTCCTCCTCGAGAAACCCGCCGGTGACGAACCGGGTGGTGAACTCGCAGCGCAGCGGACCGGGTGCCGGTCGGGCCCGGACGTGGGTGGTCAGCTCCACCGTCGGCACCCAGCCGACCGGCAGCTCGACGTTGAAGATCGTGGGTGGGAACGCATCGGTGGCCTGGAGCAGGCCGATGGTGTCGACCGCTTCCCGCTCGCCATCCTCGCCCTCCGGCCAGGCGAACCACCCCCGCATCCGCGCCGAGCCCGACTTCTGCCCGGACGAGAACACCGAGTCATCCGGGTGGAGGCGCAGGTCGACCTTGTCCATGAACGCCGGGGCCAGCTCGGCTGCGTGCTGGCGGGGCTTGCAGTCCTCGAAGCTGGGCATCTCCGGCGGGGCGGCGTCGACCAGCTCGTGGTGCTCGGACGCGTCGAGCGTGCTGCCGAGGGTCCCGAACGTGCCGAGCAGGCTGAGCAGCGGCCGGCCGTCGGCGTCGAGCAGGTTCGCTCGCACCGAGGCGAAGGTCTTGCCCTCCTTGACCGGCTGCACGTCCACCGTGACCGGCCCGGGGACGCCGGGGCGCAGGTAGTGGGCGGTGACGCTCACCGGGTCGGGGCGGCCGCTGGTGTCGCGCATGGCCCGGGCCGCGATGGCGAGCAGGTAGCCGCCGTTGGCGTTGCCGCCGATGTCCCACCCGTCGTGGACCTCGCCGGCGAAGCGCACGGTCCCCTCCTCGGAGGCGTCGATCCGGGTGACGGCGGTGGCGGCGGCGAAGGTCACCCGGTGAGGTCTACGTCACCGGCCGGGCCGGGGCACAGTGCGGTCAGGCGGAGCAGCTGGCGGACCTGGGGCTGGGGGTTGCGCAGGCACAGGTACCCGCCGGCGGAGGTGAGCACGTCGCGAGCCTGCTGCAGGACCCGCAGCGCGGTGGTGTCCATGAACGAGACGTCCCGCAGGTCGACGTCCACCTCGTGGGCGCCGCTGCAGAGGGCGTCGTGCACCATGGCGGCCAGGTCTTCGACGCTGCCAGCATCGATCTCGCCTCGTGGCTCGAGCGTGACCCTCGTCTGGCCGTAGCCGAGCCGGCTCACCGTGTCCGTGATGACCATCGTGCACCCCCTTCGGGCGATCGACCTGGGGTGGTCGCTACCCCCTCTGACGTGCGCGATGACCGGAACGATCCCGTTGCCACCAACCTGAAACACGGGCGCAACGCGTCACTCGTCCGTCCCGAGGAACTCGGTCATGGTGGTGCCGCCGTCCTCGGCCACGCCCTCCCGGGACGCGACCACGCGCAGCGTGCGCCAGAGGATCCTCAGGTCGAGCGCCAGCGACCGGTTCTCGACGTACCAGACGTCCATCTCGAGGCGCTCGGCCCACCCGGCGGCGTTGCGGCCGTTCACCTGGGCCCAGCCGGTGATGCCGGGCCGGACCTCGTGGCGCCGGGCCTGGCGGGACGAGTAGCGAGGCAGGTACGCCGTCGGCAGCGGGCGGGGGCCGACCAGGCTCATGTCGCCCCGCACCACGTGCACCAGCTCGGGCAGCTCGTCCAGCGACGTCGAGCGGAGGAGCGCGCCGAAGGGCGTCAGCCGGTCCTCGTCGGGCAGCAGCTCGCCGTCGGGACCGCGCTCGTCGGTCATGGTCCGGAACTTGGTGAGCGTGAACGTCAGCCCGTCGAGGCCGGCCCGGTCCTGGCGGAACAGCACCGGCGAGCCCAGCCGGATCCGCACCAGCAGGGCCACGACCGCCAGCACCGGCGCCAGCACGACGAGCGCGGCGCTGGCGACGACGACGTCGAAGGCCCGCTTCAACGGGTGGCGCCCCGGTACCGCCAGCGGTTCACGACGTCGCGGACGTCGTTCTCCAGGCGCATGCCACCCCGCACCTTGCGCTCGAAGAACTCCATCCCGTCGGACACCTGGATCGGCGAGCGGGTGAGGCGGTGCAGGTCCGATCGCTCCCACGGGTTCGGCCGGGTGCGGCCGATGGTCGCCGTGCGGAAGCGGGAGCGGACCTCGTGCTCGTTCTGCGGCGACCCGAGCAGCGCCTTGGGGTAGGCGAAGTGCTCGGGCGTGACCCCGAGGTGCGTCTCGATCACCTCGATCGACCGGTCCAGCTCGTGGGCGGCCTCGACCGCCGGGATGCGGTCGAGCAGGGCATGGGAGTGGGTGTGGGAGCCGATGTCGACCAGGCCGGAGGCGACCATCTCCTTCGCGGAGTCCCACGTCAGAGCGACACCGCCATCGGGGAACGGCAGCTGGCGGTCGATGAAGTCGGTGGCCAGGTAGTAGGTGGCCGGCACGCCGTGTCGTTCGAGCACGGGCAGCGCCTCGTCCACGAAGTCGGCCGTGCCGTCGTCGAACGTGATGACGACCTGGGGTCGATCGTCGAGTGGCGCCTCGCCCGCCTCCAGCAGCTCGGCGGCCTCGGTCAGCGACAGCGGCCGGCACCGCTCGGCCAGGAACGCCATCTGCTCGTCGAACAGCGCCGTCGGCAGGTCCACGCTCGTCGACGTGCGGGCCCCGACCCGGTGGTAGATGAGGATCGTGACGCCGACCGGCGCGGGACGCAGCCGGTCGTGGACGACGGCCGCTCGCTTGAGGGCCGCCGAGGCGCTGCCCATCAGCGCAGCAACGCAGCGACAGCGCCGGCCAGGGAGAGGTTGAACCCGAGGATCACCATCAGGTGCATGCGGAGCGTGTCGTGGAACTCGGCCCGCAGCTCCTGCATGTCGCTTCTCAACGTCGACCCCAACACGTCGAGGTCGCGCGTCGTCGCGACGTCGGCCCACCCCACCGGCGGAAGGTGCGCCATCAAGGTCTCCGCCACCTGTTCGCCCGCGCTGTCGATGAGCCACTTGTGCAGCTCGTACCGGTCGTGCTCGCTGATCGCCACGTCACCGTCTCCAAGGGTATTCCTTCGAAGGAGCGCCGATCCGCTCGAGTGCACCGTGGTGCTGCCACCGAACCTATGGCTGACCTCTGACACCTACGCTCCGGCGCGATGCCGAGGCTCCTGCACGTCACCACCACCGACATCAGCCTCGAGCTGCTCCTCGGCCCCCAGCTGCGGGCGTTCCAGGCCGCGGGCTACGAGGTCCACACCGCCTCCGCTCCCGGGCACTACGTCCCGACCCTCGAGGCCGACGGCATCGTCCACCACCCCCTCACCCACGCCACCCGGGCCACCGACCTCCGTCGCGATGCCAGGGCCCTGCTCGAGCTGTACCGCCTCTTCCGACGGCTGCGCCCGGACATCGTCCACACCCACAACCCCAAGCCCGGTGTCTACGGCCGCATCGCCGCCCGCCTCGCCCGGGTGCCGCTGGTGGTCAACACCCAGCACGGCCTCTACGCGCAGCCCCAGGACCGCTGGGCCCGCAAGCTGCCCGTCTACGTGCTGGAGCGGATCGCGGCGGCGTTCTCCCACGCCGAGCTCGTCCAGAACGAGGAGGACGTGGCCACCCTCCGGTCGCTGAAGGTGCCCGAACGCAAGCTGCAGGTGCTGGGCAACGGCATCGACCTCGACCGCTTCCGTCCGGATCCGGCCATCCGCGTCGAGGTTCGTGAAGAGCTCGGCATCGGCGAGGACACGGTCGTCGTCGGTGCCGTCGGACGCCTGGTCTGGGAGAAGGGCTACGCCGAGCTGCTCCAGGCAGCTCGCTCGATCCTGGCCACTCGCAGCGACGTCATCTTCGTGGTCGCGGGCCCCTTCGATGCCGACAAGGGCGACCCCCTCTCCCCCGCCGACGTCGATGCCGCCGAAGCGGCCGGCGTCCGCTTCCTCGGCCACCGCGACGATCCCGAGCGCCTCTATCAGGCCTTCGACGTCTACGTGCTGGCCAGCCACCGCGAGGGCTTCCCCCGCTCCGCCATGGAGGCCGCCACCACCGGCCTGCCCATCGTCGCCTGCGACATCCGTGGCAGCCGCCAGGTCGTCGACCACGGCACCACCGGCCTCCTCGGCCCGGTCCGCGACGCCGCCGCGCTGCAGGCGAACATCGAGCGCCTCGTCGACGACCCAGACCTCCGGGCGACCATGTCCGAGGCCGCGGTGGCCAAGGCCGAGGCCGACTTCGATCAGCAGACGGTCATCGACCGCACCCTCGCCACCTACGCCCGGCGCTGACGCCCGTCAGTCCATCCCGCCGAGGAGACCCTCGAGGTCCTGACGATCGGCCAGCAAGCGGACGACGTCGAGGTGGCTCTCCCGCTCCAGGTAGAACCAGCCACACGGGAAACCCGCAACCCCCACCCGACGCAGACCCGGGACCTGGATGAGCTCGCCGATGGCGGGTGAGCCGATCCCCGGCATCGACTCGGCGGACCGAAGCGCATCCGTTGCGGAAGCGAAGAACCGGCGACCGAGCTCACCGCCGCCGGTCTCCTCGTAGTACTGGGCTCGCTCGACCAGGTCCTCCCCGGCGAGGGGACGGAGTGCCGCCGGCTTCACTCTCCAGGTCCGAAGACTCGCTCTCGCAGCTCAGACAAGTAGACCTCGTCGAGCCGGCGCGGCTCACCCGACGCGAGCCCATCAGCGATCAACGTCCGGAGGCGCTGGGCAGCTTGGTCGCGGCGATCGCGACGGATGAGGTCTCGTAGGTACTCGCTCGTGTTGCCGTAGTCGCCGGACCCGACCCGCTCGTCGACGTAGTCCCGCAGCTCCTCCGGGATGGCGAAGCTCATCGTGTTCTTGCTCACACAAACAGCGTGCGTCGGGTATCAACTGTTGTCAACCGCGGTCCCGGTCACCTGCCAACTCAGAAGGCCCGTGGCCGGGTACGACTGGTGTCGCCCATGTTCGCCCGCCTCCCTCCCCTCGCGCGCCTCGCGCTCGGCTCCCTCGTCCTCATCGCGCTGGCCTGGGCGATCTTCGGCCGGTCGGTCGACGACGAGCTCTCGACCGTGCCCGACACGACGGCGACCACCGAGCCGTCGGTCTTCGGGCCGGTGCCGGAGACCGACGATGGAGTCGTCCTGCTCGACGAGCTGGTGCTCCCGATCACCGACGGCGACGAGGGCGCGTGGGACGTGCTGACGCCCTGCGCCAACACCGCCACCGTCGAGGGCGAGCGGGTGGCGGGCGCCCACGTCGTCATCGACCCCGGCCACGGCGGCCGCGAGACCGGTGCCATCGGTCCGAGCGGCCTGGTCGAGGCCGAGATCAACCTCGACGTCGCGCTCCAGGTCCAGGAGCTGCTCGAGGAGCGCGGGGCCACGGTCGTGCTCACCCGCAACGACGACACGCGCGTCACCCTCGAGACCCGAGCCGCCATCGCGAGCGCGCTGGACCCGCTGCTGTTCTTCTCGATCCACCACAACGGCGGCCCGACCCGTCCGTCCGCCCGCCCCGGCGTGCAGGTGTACCACCAGCACCAGACACCGCAGGCGGCCCGGTTCGCGGGCGTGCTGTTCGAGCACCTGCTCGAGGCGTTCGAGCCCTTCTCAGACACCTGGTCGGGCGGCAACGCAACCGGCGTGCGCGCCCGCCTCGGCGAGGACGGCGACGACTTCTACGGCGTCCTGCGGGCCACATCCGGCGTGCCCGCCGTGCTCATCGAGGCGCTCTACATGTCCGACGAACCCGAAGCGTCGCTGCTCCTGCGCGACGACGTCCGTGCGGCCGAGGCCCAGGCCATCGCCGACGCGGTCGTGGCCTGGCTGGAGTCCCCCTACGCCGGGAGCGGCTACCTGCCAGCGTTGGTCGCATCGGAGTCTGCCGGCGGTGGTGGTGGCGCTGCCGGCTGCGAGGACCCCGAGGCGCTCAGCGCCGGCTGACCCGAGCTCAGCGCAGCAGCGCCAGCGCCACGCCGAGCATTGATGCGTTCAGTCCGAGGATGACGAGCGTCTGCGTGCGCAGACCGTTGTGGAACTCGGCGCGGAGCTGATCAGCACTCCGGTCGATCCGAAGCTCCACCATCTCGATGTCACGCTTCGTCGCGACATCCGCCCAGCCCACCGGCGGAAGGTGGGCCATCATCGTTCCCGCCACCTTCGGGCCGGCGGTCTCCTCGAGCCACTTGTGCAACTCGTATCGATCGTGGTCGCTGATCGCCACGGCATGTCCTCCACGGTACCGATGCTGGAGCCTTCGGGCTCGAGTGGTCCCGTAGGACTCGAGAGGCATCGTATGGAGAGCCTCCGACAGGAACGCGTTGGGGCAACCCCTCAGAAGAGCTCGAGGTCCCCGAGGGCGAAGCCGACGTCGCCGAAGGCGGGCACGACCGGGTTGGTGAGCGTGCGCCAGGTGACGATCGGACCCTGGCGGGGCATCGGCACGAACCCGTGGCGGGCGCCGAGGCCGATGGCAACCGCGTAGTCGCCACAGGCCCGCACGAGGCGGAAGACCGCCGGCAGGTCCGCCTCGGCGGACAGCCAGTCGACGATGGCCACCTCGCGCAGCGGTCCACGCTGGCGGACCCGGAACACGGCGTGGCCGCCCCGCACCTCGATGGCCCGGTAGTGGAGCGGCTCGAAGCCGTAGCGCCACGCCAGGTGCTCGGCCGTTCGGGGCGTCGCCCACTGCTCGATGGCAGCCGGCCGCAGCTCGGATGCGATCTCAGCGGCCGGCACCCCGTAGGTCACCGGGTCGGACCACTTCGCCGCCGGCACCCGGGCCCGCAGCATCCGGGCCAGCACCACGGGGGACGACGGGTGCACCAGCAGCGTGGGTCGGCCCAGCTCCACCCAGCCCATCTTGAGGTAGCCGGGCCGGCTCTGGTCGTTTGGCGTGTTGAACACCGCATCGACGCCGTCGGCCGTCAGCTCGCCGACCGCCTGGGTGGTGAGCGATCGGAAGAGGCCCCTGCCCTGGTACTCCGGATCGGTGGCGGTGTCGACCGCCCGGACCAGCCGGAGCGACGCATCCCCCTGCACCAGCTGCCAGCGCATCAGCGTGCGGAACGCCACCAGGCGATCACCGTCCCACGCACCCCACGCCGGCGACGTGCCGAACGGGTTCTCCAGGTGCTTCCAGGCGAAGAACGCCCGGTCCCGCTCGTCGCCCGCCCAGCCCAGCGAGCGGCTGCCGAGAGCGACGATGTCGTCGACGTGCGCGGCCGGATCGAACGAGCGGACCGGCAGGCCCTTGCGTGATCGTCCGTTCCCCGTCATCCGTGCACCATCATGGCCGAGTGCGGACCGGTGGGCGGACCAAGGTGCTGTGGCTGACCAAGGGCCTCGGACCAGGTGGGGCCGAGCGCCTGCTGCTCTCCTTCGCCCAGAACGCGGATCACGACCGCTTCGAGCTGCACGCCGCCTACCTGCTCCCGTGGAAGGACCACCTCGTCGCCGACCTCGAGACCGCCGGCGTCACGACCCACTGCCTCGACAGCCCGAAGCCCTGGGACGTCCGGTGGTGGTGGCGGTTGCGCCACCTCGCAGCGACAACCGGCATCGACGTCGTCCACCACCACTCCCCCCTCGTCGCCGCCCAGGCCCGCCTCGTTCTGCGCACGCTCCCCCGCCGGCATCGACCCCGGATGGTCACCACCGAGCACAACGTGTGGACCTCCCACCAGCGCGCCACCCGCCTCCTCAACGAGCGCACCATCGGCCTCGACGACCACGTCTTCGCCGTCTCCGACCAAGTGCGGGAATCCATGTCGCCCCGCATCCGCGACCGGGTCGAGGTGCTCATCCACGGCGTCGACGTCGACGCCATCACCGCCCGGCGGTCCGAGCGTGCGTCGGCCCGAGCGGCCCATGGCCTCGGCGATGACGATGTCGTCGTGGTCACGGTGGCCAACCTTCGGGCGAACAAGGACTACCCGAACCTGCTCCAGGCCGCCCGCCGGCTGTTGGACGACGGCGTGCCGGTCACGTTCCTCGCCGTCGGCCAAGGCCCCCTCGAGGACGAGCTGGCCGCCACCAAGGACGCCCTCGGCCTGGGCGAGCGGTTCCGGTTTCTGGGCTACCAGGCCGACCCCGTCGGCGTCCTCGCCGCCGGCGACGTCTTCTGCTTGTCGTCCCAGTACGAGGGGCTCCCCATCGCCCTGCTCGAAGCGCTCGCCACGGGGCTTCCCGTGGTGTCGACCGCGGTCGGTGGGGTACCCGCCGTCATCACCCAAGGCGTCGAGGGTCGCCTCGTCCCGTCCGGGGATTCGACTGCACTGGCCGGCGCGATCGCGGAGCTGGCCGACACCGACGTCCGGCATCGCCTCGCCGACGCGGCGGCCTCACGCAGCGCCGACTTCAGCATCGTCCACGCCATCGAGCGCCAGCAGCAGGTCTACGAGGCGGGCCTGAACCCAAGCACCCGGCCGTAGAAGGCCAGCTCGGCTTCGAGCACGGCGATCACCGTTTCGGACTTGCGGAAGCCGTGCTGCTCGCCCTCGAAGGCGTGGTACTCGACGGTGACGCCCTTGGCCTGCAGCGCCTCCACCACCATCTCGGACTGGTTGGGCGGGACGATCTCGTCCTCGAGGCCCTGGAACACGATGAGCGGCGAGTCGAGCCGGTCGACGTGGTTGATCGGCGAGCGCTCCTCGTACACCGACTTGGCCTCGGGGTACGGGCCGACCAGGCCGTCGAGGTAGCGGGACTCGAACTTGTGGGTCTCCTCGGCCAGCGCGGTCAGGTCGGCGACGCCGTAGGACGACGCACCGGCGGCGAACACGTCCGACTGCACGAGCGCGGCGAGCACCGTGAACCCGCCCGCCGAGCCACCCCGGATGCACAGGCGCTGCGGGTCGGCCAGGCCACGATCGGCGAGGTGCGTGGCCGCCGCGATGCAGTCCTCGACGTCGACGATGCCCCAGCTCCCCTGCAGCAGCTCCCGGTACGGACGGCCGTAGCCGGTGGACCCGCCGTAGTTGACGTCGACGAGGGCGAAGCCCCGGCTGGTCCAGTACTGCTTGGCCAGGTCGAGCCGGCCCCGGGCCATCGCCGTGGGGCCGCCATGGATCAGCACGAGCAGCGGCGGCGCCTCGCCCTCGGGTGGTGCCACGTCGGGGTTGGCTGGCGGGTAGTAGAGGGCGTGGGCGGTGCGCTCGCCGTCGGGCCCGGACGGGAACGACACGGCCTCGGCCGCGGAGAACCACGCCGGGTCCAGCCCGAGGTCGCGCGGCGCTCGCAGCACGACGGGCTCGCCGGCCACCGGTGCGTTCACGTCGCCCTCGATCGGCACCTCCACCACGACCGCCTCCCGGTCGAACCCGGCGCCGACGAACACCACCGACGTCTGGCGCACCGCCACCGACGAGATCTCGGTGTACGGCAGGTCGAGGTCGGTGACAGACCCGTCGAGGCCGCGCACGGCCAGGCGGTCGAGGCCGTCGCTGGCGTAGGCGAACGCCATCCGCCCGTCGGCCAGGAAGCCGTAGCGGGACATGCCGAACACCCATTGCGGCGTGCCGATCTCGGCCTCGAGCTCGGTGCGGGCCACGACCTCGCCGTCGACGGTGACCCCGTAGGCGTTCCACCAGCCCGAGTCCCGGTCGGACAGCAGGTGCAGCTCGCCATCGGAGCGAAACACGGGCTGGATCACCGACTCCCCCGGGCCGCCGGCGACCACGACGGTGTCACCCAGCTGGACCTGGCCGTCCCGGATCTCGATCGCCGCCGCGCAGAGCTCGGTGGAGTCCCACGGCATGTTCGGGTGGTCCCACTGGACCCACACCATCTGCATCCCGCTCGGCGACAGGCGGGGGTTGGCCACGAAGTCCGGGCCGCTCACCAGCACCTGCGGCTCGCCCGAACCGTCGACCGGGATGGCCACGATCTCGTTCGCCGCCTCCCCGCCGGTGTCGTGCCGCTCACGAACGCAGATCACGAAGCCGTCCAGCACCCGCATGTCGGCATAGCGGTACCCGCACGGCGTGGCCGGTTCCGGCGTGATGGGTTCGGGAGTCCCACCTCGGAGCGACAACCGGTGCAGCCGCTGGTCGGCCCAGTTCGTGAAGTAGAGCCAGCCGTCATCGACCAGCCAGGCGCCACCCCCGTACTCGTGCACCCGGGTGCGGGCGCTGAACCCCTCGGGCAGCACGTCGTGGTTCACACCGTCCGGCGTGCGCCGCACCACCTGCACCCGCCCACCCTCGGCCGGCCGCAGCTCGCTCCAGCACACGTCGGGCCCGTCGAGCAGCACCTCACCCAGACCGACCGACGCGGAGACGACGAGGTCGGGCGTGATCGGCGAGGGCCACTCGCCGCACGGGACGGTCGGTCGGGACGACATG
>Ga0208490_100598_pt1 | contig 20403 bp, 25 predicted proteins | sample SubbioAug_CSWold_FD_184818 | JGI IMG/M metagenome (GOLD analysis project Ga0208490, IMG submission 184818) | Serpentinite rock and fluid subsurface biosphere microbial communities from McLaughlin Reserve, California, USA - CR11Aug_CSWold (SPAdes) | ecosystem: Environmental > Terrestrial > Deep...
GCTTGCTCCTTCGGTGAGCCCGCAGGCTGCTCTCCAGAGGTGCCTCGTCCCGGCGGTCCGGTGGCCTGAGAGGTTCCGGGGCGGTTGCTCCTTCGGCGCCCTCCCCACTGGCGGTGGGGCGGGACTCTCCCGTCGGGGGTCGTCAGCGAGCCCATCGTAGACGCCGCTGCCGCCCCTACTGTGCAGCCGTGTCCGCCGTGACCGGCTCCGCCGTGCGCATCGAGGCCGACCAGCTCGACCTGGTGGCCCCGGCCTGGGACGCCGCCGTGGACCGCACCCCCGGTGCCGACGAGTTCTGCGCCTCCAGCATCTGGTCCTTCGCGGCGGCGACCTCGTTCCCCGACCACGGGCCGCCGGTCGTCGTCGGCGACGGCACCTCCTTCGCCGGCATGCGGCGTGCGACGGCCGAGGACGGAAGCCGCCTGCTGCTGGGCCTGGACCCGGTCTGGGGCTTCGCCACGCCGCTGGTCGGCCACCCCGTGCAGGCCGCCCGCCTGCTCGACGCCCGGCTCCGCCTCGAGGACCATGACGTCGCGGTGGTCACCGGTCAGCGCCACGACACCGTCGGCCTGCAGTGCCTGGTGCAGGTCCTCGGCGACCGGCACCGGCTGCTGCAGGGGCCCACCGAGCAGCGGCTGCAGGCCGACCTCACCGGCGGCGTGGAGCCGTGGCTGGCCCGCCGCTCGGGCCGGTTCCGCCAGCGCCTGGGCCAGGTCCGCCGGCGCGCCACGGCCGCCGGGGTCACCGTCCAGGACTGCTCGGCGCTCCCGCCCGACGAGGCCCTCGACCGGGTCCTCGAGGTCGAGGCCCGCAGCTGGAAGGGCGAGCAGGGGACCGGCCTGGCCAGCGAGCCCCTGGCCGACTTCTACCGGCGGATGGCGTGGCGGCTCGCCGCATCCGAGCAGCTTCGCCTCCTGTTCGCCCGCCAGGGCGACCGAGACGTGGGCTACGTGCTCGGGGGCGTGCGGGGCCGCACGTACCGGGGGCTCCAGCTGTCCTACGACGCCGACGCCCGCGACCTCGGCATCGGCCACCTCCTGCAGATCCACCAGCTCGAGGCCCTCGCCGGCACCGGCACCGACGTCTACGACCTCGGGATGGACATGCCGTACAAGCGGCGCTGGGCCGACCGGGTCGACGAGACCTTCGCCGTGCTGGTCGCCCGCTGAGGGACGAACCCGTCTCGAACTGGCAGTGCTGCTGTAGCGGTCAGCGTCGCCGGCGACCCGTGATGCCGAGGACGGCGAGGTCGACGGGGGAGAGGTGGCCGAGGGTCTGCGCGCACCGAGCGACCGGGATCTCCACCGGGTCCACCGCCACGCTCGCCTTGTCCAAGCCGGCAGCCCGCCACGCCTGGAGCTGCACGCCACCCGAGCCGCGGGCCACGGCGCTGCCCGGGTCGTAGAGGGGACGGGCTCGGATCACCCCCGGATCGGTCGATCGCAGCACCACGCAGGGCCGGTGCTTGCCCGGGCCCTCGTCGTCGTCCCTGGTGAAGGGGAGCCAGGCGATCAGGACCGTGCCGGGCGGTCGAGCGGGGTGGGCGTGGGGTCGGCGGGGCCGGGCCGGGGAGCGGGGGGTGGGCACCGCGTCGACCACGTCGACCACCAGCCACCGGAACCGGTCCCGCACGACCTCGAGGACGACACGGTCGCCGGAGCGCAGGCGCTCCTCGGGGTCGTCCAGGTCACCGGTCACCGGGGAGCCGTCCGGCGCGCGCTCGCCGTCGGCCCGCCAGACGACGGTGCCCGGCGCCGGGACGCCGATGACGGTGGCGGTGACGACGCGGTGGTCCCGGTCCGCCGGCACGGGGGAGTGACTAGTCCGAGTCGGGGCGACGGAGGTTGGAGCCGATCCCGGTCTCCACGTCGAGCTCGGGCGCGTCGTCGTCGCGGGCGAACCACGGCTGCTCGTCCTCGACGACCCGGCGCTGCTCGGAGAGCGCCTTGAAGTCGTCCTTGCCCTTCCTGCGGAACAGACCCATGCGGTGATCCTGCCAGGTGGCCCCTCCGCTTCGGTACCGTCGGTCTGGTGGGAGCAGACACCGTCGAGCGGCGCTGCCGCTGGTGCGCCCGGCGGTTCACGGTCACCCTCGGCCCCGGTCGCCCCCGGGAGTTCTGCCGGCGGTCCTGTCGCCAGCGCGACTACGAGGCCCGCCAGCGGGCGAACGAGGTCGGCCTGTCCGAGCACGAGCTCGTCCTCACCCGTCAGGCCATGGACGAGCTGCGGGACCGCCTCTACGTCCTGGAGTGCGCGATCGAGGACGTGGAGCGCGACCTCCATGGGTCACCGACGCGCGCCGACTACCAGGAGGCCATCGACTGGTTGCTCGCCGCGGCCCGCCCCGTGGTCGAGTCCCTCGGTCGGGAGCGCCTGGCACCGGACTAGTCACCCATTCCGTCACCGTGACGGAATGACCACACCCTCGGGTGAGGTTCTGCGCGGGGAGCGGGTGTGGGAAGGTGAGCGTCGACGCCACACGACGTCGGCACGGATCACGACGGAGGACCCCCCATGGCCGCTCGCACCGACGAGAAGCACCGCCGCCGGCTCCGGCAGGAGCGCAAGGACCTCGAGGCCACGCTGGCCGCGTTGCAGGGGCAGCTCCGGAGCCTGGTGGACGAGGGCCGCGAGGTGGCGGAGACGGACTTCTCCGAGGAGGGCGGTGACCCCGACGGCGGCGTGGTCGAGCGCGACCGCGTCCGGGCCCGCATCGCCGACACCGAGGAGCACCTCCGCCAGGTCGACCGGGCCCAGCAGGCGATCGAGGAGGGCACCTACGGCACCTGCCGGGTCTGTGGCACCGAGGTGCCCGAGGAGCGCCTCGAGGCCCTGCCGTGGACGACGCTGTGCGTCCAGTGCAAGGCCGCCGGCCACGCCGCCTGACCCCAGGGGAGCAGCCTCTCGGCCGGACCTGGCCGTCCGAGATCGCAACTTTACAGAACGTGGATTCTCGGCGAAGGCTGCAACCTGTGGTCTCTCGGTGCGCTGCGGCCTCTTCCCGTTCTGGCAGCCCCCACGTCGCGCGCCGGCCGGTCCCCAGCGCGGCCCTCCGTCGTCGAACGGTCCGGCGCAACGCCAGCACTGCCAGTTCCGAAGAGGCGGCGGCGAGATGCGGTCCCCGGCGTCGGATCCCCGCTCCCCGTCACCCACCCCTGGTTTCGTCACCGTGACGATATGTCGTTCCTCAGGGTGCCGGCGGCCCGCCGGTAGCCTGGGCCGATGGCCCCGCGCAGCAGGACCGGCTCCCGACCGAGCCGCGAGGAACGTCGAGCCCAGCTGCTCGACTCGGCCGTCGACGCCATCCGCAGCATCGGGCCCAACGCCTCCATGGAGCAGCTGGCGGCCCAGGGCGGGGTGACCAAGCCGATCCTCTACCGGCACTTCGGCGACCGCGAGGGGCTGGGACGCGCCATCGGCGAGCACTACGCCACCGTGCTCATGTCCCGCCTGGCGACCCCGCTGGAGAGCGAGGCGCCGCGCGACCTGTTGTGGCGCACGGTCGACAGCTACCTCGAGTTCCTCGAGGACGAGCCCCAGCTCTACACCTTCCTCACCTCCGGCGGCGGCGTGCGCCCCGACCTCGAGGACGCCGGCGCCATCGTCGAGGCGGTCGCCCGCGAGGTCGCCGTGCGCATCGGCGACCAGCTCCGCGCCCAGGGGCTCGACGCCGGCGGTGCCGAACCCTTCGCCCACGGCATCGTGGGCATGGTGCACCAGGCCGGGGACTGGTGGATCCGCAACCGGACCATGTCGCGCCACGCGCTCACCACCTACCTCACGACCCTGCTCTGGAGCGGGTTCGAGGGCATCGCCCGGGGTGCGGGAGCCGACCCGGCGGCCGTCTCGGGTGCCCACGTAGACTGAGGGCCTCGCGCCGCCGTCGAAGGAGAACCTCCGTGCCTGCCACCGTGCCCCACCCGACCCCGCACAAGCTCCCGGAGTTCACCTCGGTCGAGGACGAGCGGCTGCACCGCAAGCAGCGCCTGGCCGCCACCTTCCGCCTGTTCGGCCGCTTCGGCTTCAACGAGGGCGTCGCCGGCCACGTCACCGCCCGCGATCCCGAGCACCCCGAGCTGTTCTGGGTCAACCCCTTCGGCCTCAGCTTCGACCTCGTCCGGGTCTCGGACCTGATCCTGGTCGACCACAACGGTGCCGTCGTCGAGGGCGACTGGCCGGTGAACCAGGCCGCCTTCGCCATCCACTCCCAGATCCACCAGGCCCGTCCCGACGCGGTGGCTGCGGCCCACACCCACTCCAAGGCCGGCCGGGCCTGGTCCACGCTCGCCCGCCCCCTCGACATGATCACCCAGGACGCCTGCGCGTTCTACAACGACCACGCCGTCTTCGACGACTACACCGGCGTGGTCCTCGACGTCGAGGAGGGCAAGCGCATCGCCCACGCCCTCGGCGACAACAAGGCCGCCATCCTGCGCAACCACGGCCTGCTCACCGTCGGCGGCTCCGTCGACGAGGCCGCCTGGTGGTACATCACGATGGAGCGCAGCTGCGAGGTGCAGCTGATGGCCGAGGCCGCCGGCACGCCGATCCTCATCGACGAGGACGGTGCCAAGCAGGCCCACGGCCAGGTCGGCTCCGGCTTCGCCGGCTGGTTCAGCTTCCAGCCGCTGTACGACAAGATCGTGCGCGACCAGCCCGACCTCCTGGACTGACCAGGTGGCCGACGTCGTCCCGATCAGCGACAAGCTCCGTGAGGCCCGCGAGCAGCTCCTGCGCCGCCACCTGGAGGCCCACACCGCCGGCGACGTCGACGCGGTCGTGGCGACCTTCACCCGCCCTCGCATGGAGCTCATCGCCACCGGGCGGGTCCTCGACGGGGCCGAGGCGGTCCGCACCTACCTGCAGGAGCGCCGCCGGGCGTTCCCGGACCAGTCCTTCGAGGTCATCTGCCACCACCACTGCGACCGGGCCGTGGTCTCCGAGCACTGGATGAGCGGCACCCACCTCGGGGAGGTCCACGGCGTGGAGCCCTCCGGCAAGCGGTTCCGGGCCCGGATGGCCTCGATCTTCGAGTTCGACGGCGAGGACCTGGTCAACCAGCGCGTCTACTACGACGCCGGCACCATCGCCCGCCAGCTGGCCTAGTCACCCCGGGGCGCTCCCCGGCGGGGCCTAGCCCAGCCGGCGCAGCACGGTGGCGGAGCGGGCGCACACCCCGAGCGACCGGCCCCGCACCAGCTGGCTCGACAGGCGATCGTCGGAGGAGAGCTCGACCACCCACCGCTCCCCCAGCGGCTCGCCGGGCAGGGCCCACTCGATCGACTGGGCGGTGGGGTTGAGGAGCATTAGGAAGCTGTCGCCCACGATCGGCTCGCCCCGCCGGTCGACCGAGGGCATGGCCTCACCGTTCAGGAAGACGCCGATGGCGTCGGCGAGGCCGGAGTTCCAGTCGTCGTGGGTCATCGACGTCCCGTCCGGCTTCAGCCAGCCGATGTCGAGCGCGCCCGAGCCGTGGATGGGGCGGCCCTGGAACCAGCGACGCCGGCGGAACACCGGGTGCTCCCGACGCAGGTTCACGAGGCGCCGGGTGAAGTCCAGCATCTCGTCGTCGACGTCGGACCAGTCGAACCACGACACGTCGTTGTCCTGGCAGTAGGCGTTGTTGTTGCCCCGCTGGGTGCGGCCGAGCTCGTCGCCGCCGAGCAGCATCGGCACGCCCTGGGAGCACAGCACGGTGATGAGCAGGTTCTTGCGCTGCCGCCGCCGCACGGCCTGGATGTCGGGGTCGTCGGAGGGCCCCTCCACGCCGTGGTTCCAGGAGCGGTTGTCGTCGGTGCCGTCGCGGCTGTCCTCGCCGTTGGCCTCGTTGTGCTTGCGGTCGTAGGCCACGAGGTCGTTGAGCGTGAAGCCGTCGTGGGCGGTCACGAAGTTCACCGACGCCGACGGCCGGCGGCTGGAGGCCTCGTAGAGGTCCGAGGAACCGGTGAAGCGGTAGCCGAAGTCGCGCAGCGCAGGGATGTGCTGCTGGAGCCAGTAGTCCCGCACGGTGTCGCGGAACTTGCCGTTCCACTCCGACCACAGCGGGGGGAAGTTGCCGACCTGGTAGCCCCCCTCCCCCACGTCCCAGGGCTCGGCGATCAGCTTCACCTGCGACACGACGGGGTCCTGCTGGATGAGGTCGAAGAAGGCCGAGAGCCGGTCGACCTCGTGCAGCTCGCGGGCGAGCGTCGCCGCCAGGTCGAAGCGGAACCCGTCGACGTGCATCTCGGTCACCCAGTAGCGCAGCGAGTCCATGATCAGCTGCAGCACGTGCGGGTGGCGCATGTTCATCGAGTTCCCGGTGCCGGTGTAGTCGCGGTAGCGGGCCCGGTCGGTGTCCTCGAGGCGGTAGTACGCCGCGTTGTCGATGCCCTTGAACGACAGGGTCGGCCCGTGGTGGTCGCCCTCGGCGGTGTGGTTGTAGACCACGTCGAGGATCACCTCGATGCCGGCGTCGTGCATGGCCTTGACCATGTGGCGGAACTCCTGCACCTGGCCGCCCTCGTCACCCCACGCGGCGTAGCCGTTGTGCGGCGCGAGGAAGCCGATGGAGTTGTAGCCCCAGTAGTTGGTCAGCCCCTTCTCCACGAGCCAGTGGTCGTGGACGAACTGGTGGGTCGGCAGCAGCTCGACGGCGGTGACCCCGAGGCGGCGGAGGTGTTGGATGGCCACCGGGTGGGCCATGCCGGCGTAGGTGCCGCGGAGCTCGTCGGGGATGCCCGGCATCTTCTGGGTGAAGCCCTTGACGTGGACCTCGTAGATGATGGTGTCCTCGAGGGGCGTGCCCGGCGCGTGGTCGTTGCCCCAGTGGAAGAACGGGTTGACCACCACCGCCTTGGGGACGTGGGGCGCGCTGTCCTCCACGTTCGGCTGGGCCGGATCGTCGAAGCGGTGGGAGAAGCAGGCCTCGTCCCAGTCGACCGTGCCCGAGACGGCCTTGGCGTACGGGTCGATCAGCAGCTTGTGGGGGTTGCACCGATGGCCGGCGGCCGGGTCCCACGGCCCGTGGACCCGGAACCCGTACTGCTGGCCGGGACCGACGCCGGGCAGGTAGGCGTGCCAGCAGTGGGCGTCGACCTCGACCAGCTCGTGGCGGACCTCCCGGCCGTCGCGGCTGAACAGGCACAGCTCCACGCGCTCGGCGATCTCGCTGAACAGGCTGAAGTTGGTGCCGGCTCCGTCGAAGGTGGCGCCGAGCGGGTACGCCCGACCGGGCCAGATGTCGGACACGCAGGCACGCTACCGGGGACGGCTGAGCGCCCCGGCAGCCGGCGGGATCAGGACCCGAAGGCGTCCAGGTCGAACCGGTCGGCCAGGTCGGCGCAGTTCTCGGACATCCACTCCTCGATCGAGGCCGACGCCGACTCGAACTCGTCACCGAACGCGGTGCCCAGGCTCTCGAGCTTGGCCATCGTCTCGGGATCCATCGACTCCGGGTCGGCGAAGTCCACCACCACGCCGTCGAGCTCCTCGGCCACGGCGGTGAAGCCGTCGGCCATGGTGCGGAAGGCGTCCTGGATCTCGTCGGGCGCGGCGTCGGCGACGTCCTGGGTGGCCTCGGCCAGCGGGGCGAAGATCTGCCCGAAGTCGGTGGCCTCCTCCCCGCCGTAGATCGTGGTGGGGTCGAAGTCCTCGAACGCGGTGGCGAAGCCGGTCAGGAAGCCGCACTCCCCCATCTCCTCGGCGAGCGCCTCCTCGTCGACGTCGGAGTCGGCGTCGTCGGTCTCCTCCTCCGTCTCGACCTCGGTCTCCTCGACGGCGTCGTCGGTGGCCGTGGTGGTGTCGTCGTCATCACCGCAGGCGGCGACCAGCAGGGCGAGGGCGACGAGGGGGACGAAGAGCGTGCGGCGATGCATGGGGTGACCTCGGGTTGTGGCGAAGCAAGGACAGTACCGCGATGGTCCGCGGTGCGTGTTCACCGGCTCCAGAACGGGGGCTTGGTCACGACGGCGGGCACGACCGAGCCCCGCACGTCGATCTCGACCTGGACGCCGTCGTCGACCTCCGGGGGCAAGAACGCCAGCGCGATGCCGGCCTCGAGCATCGGGGAGAAGTTGCCGGACGTGACGGCACCGGCCTCGACGCCCCCGATGTGCACCGGGTTGCCGGTGCGGGGCGGGCGCCGGCCCTCGCACACCAGCCCCCGCAGGCGACGGGTGACGCCCGCCTCCCGCTCCGCCTGCAGCGCGGCCTTGCCCCGGAACTCGGTGTCCCAGCGCACGACCCACCCGAGCCCGGCCTGCAGCGGCGTGATGCCGGGGCCGAGCTCGTTCCCGTGCAGCGGCAGGCCCGCCTCGAGGCGCAGCGTGTCCCGTGCACCCAGACCCGCGGGTTCCACCCCGGTGGCGAGCAGCGCCCGCCAGAACGCCGGCGCCGCGTCGGCGGGGACGGCGCACTCGACCCCGTCCTCGCCGGTGTAGCCGGTGCCGGCCACGATGCCGGCATGGCCCTCCCAGTCGAAGGCGCGCACCCCGAAGCGGGGCACGTCGGCGGCGTCGGGCGCCACCTCGGCGAGGCGTGCCCGGGCGTCGGGCCCCTGCACCGCGATGACCGCCCGGGTGAGGGTGACGTCCTCGCCGCCGATGGCCTCGCGCACGCCATCGGTGTTCGACGCGTTGGGCATGACGTCGAAGACCTCCTCGTCGCGCCACCACACGATGATGTCGTCGACGACCGACGCGTCGTCGGCGTCCAGCAGGTGGGTGTACTGCGCCCGACCGGGACCGATGCGGTGCAGGTCGTTGGTGAGCGTGGACTGCAGGCGGTCGAGGGCGTCGGGACCGGAGACCCGCACCGTGCCCAGGTGGGACACGTCGAAGGCGACGGCGCCCGTGCGGCAGGCGCGGTGCTCGGCGACGGTGCCCTCGCCGTAGGCGAGCGGCATCTCCCAGCCACCGAAGGGGACGAGCTTGGCGCCGAGGCTGCGGTGCTCGGCGTCGAGGGGCGATCGCTGCATGCCGCGAGCCTGGCAGGCGCGGCGTGCCGGGCGGGTCAGCCCTCGGCGGCGGCGCCCGTCCCGTCGGGGACGGAACCGCCGTCGAACATCTGCACCGCCGTGTCGAGCTCCTCGATGACGCCGTCCATCGGCAACAGGTTGAGCACGCCCTGGCCCTGGTAGCGGTTGACTACGTCGATGAGCTCGTTGCCGCGGACCAGCACGGCGCTGGTGCCGTCGATGACGAGGTGCGCCGACGCGACGTCCTCGCCCAGGCGCTCGCGCAGGTACTCGAAGGCCTCGCGGATGGACTCGAGCTTGATGCCGGCATCGAGCAGCCGCTTGATGACCTTGAGCTCGAGCAGGTCCTTGTAGCTGTACCGGCGGCGGGTGCCGGACCCGCCGGCGTCGGCCAGCGACGGGCGGATCAGGTCGGTGCGGGCCCAGTAGTCGAGCTGGCGGTAGGTGATGCCGACGATCTCGGCCGCCCGCTTGCCTGAGAAGCCACCCTCGATCGTGCCTGCCATCACCACTCCTCCGTCGTCACGCCCCGGGGGCCCCGGACGGACCACACCGGCGAAATTACGCGCGTGTCGTGGCGGAATGGTACGACTGCCCGCGCGCTGCGTCAACGGCGCGGTCGGCAGCCCTCAGGAGGCGAAGTCCTCGGGGTTGACCTGGTCGATGAACTCGCGGAACTCCTCGACCACCTCGTCGTCGTCGTCGAGGTCCTCGTCGTCGGGCACGTCGAGGTAGCCGGCCTCGGCCAGCACGGCCTCGTCGGCGAACACCGGGGTGCCGACGCGCACGGCGATGGCCATGGCGTCGCTCGGTCGGGCCGAGACGACGTGCTCCTCCTCGCCCACCTGCAGGTGCAGGTCGGCGTAGTACACGTCGTCGCGCAGGGCCGAGATCACGATGCGGTCGAGGTGGGCGCCCAGCTCCTCGAGGAGCAGGGCCACGAGGTCGTGGGTGAGCGGCCGGCGGGTCTCCACGCCGTCGAGCGCGAAGGCGATGGCCTGGGCCTCTGGTCCACCGATCATGATCGCCAGCAACCGGCGATCGCCCTCGAGCTCCCGGAGCAGCATCACCGGGGTGTTCGAGGGCATGTCCACGCGGACGCCGACGAGCTCCATCTCCGAAGTCATCGGGGCCACCCTATCGCTGGCCCCCGGACCCCGTGCCGGGGTCTGGCTACGGAAGGGTGTCGCGCAGGGCCCGGCGCAGCAGGGCGGCGTGGAGCGACTCGCCGGCCTCGGCCAGCTCCGAGACGGTGCGCACGGCGCGGGCCCGGGCCTCCGGGTTGCGCTGCTTGAGGAGCGGCACGATCAGCTGCTCGAGGACGCCCGATTCGCGCTCGGCGGCGATCTTGTACATGCGCAGGTGGCGGACCTCGACGCCGTGGTCGAGGAACGCCCGGCACGCCTCCACGACGGGGAGCTGGTCGAGGTCGTAGTAGGTCTCGGTGCCGATGCGGCGCGACGAGATCATCGAGAACCCCTCGAGCTCCCACACCGCCTCGACCCCGACGCCGGCCCGGGTGGCCAGCTCCTCCGCGGTGAGCGAGTGGTCGTCGGGGGCGTGCTGGAGGGCGGTGCCCGCCGGCTCCGCCGTGGCCTCGGGCACCTCGGTGTCATCTGGGGCCGCGGGCGGCTCTGGCTCGTCGGGCTGCTCCTCCGGCTTCGGCGTGACCTCGATGGCGGATGCAGCCGCGAGCGACGCCGCGGCGTGGCGGACGTCGTCGGCCGGCTCGTCCTGGGGTGCGCCGGGGAGGTGCTCCGCCGGCGGGCTCTGGTGGTCCCCCGCCGGTGGCGTCCCGGTGGCGTCCCATTCGGCCAGGCGCTCGCGGATGACCTTCAGGGGCAGGAAGTGGTCGCGCTGCTGGGTGAGGATCCACTGCAGGCGCTCGATGTCGGCGTCGTAGAACTTCCGGTAGCCCGAGGGGGTGCGCTCCGGGTCGAGCAGGCCCTGGGACTCGAGGAACCGGATCTTGGAGATCGTGATGTCCGGGAAGTCCTCCTGCACCAGCGAGAGGACCTCGCCGATGGACAGGTGCGCCTGCTCCCCCGTCGCCCCGCTCATGCGTCGCCGTGGAAGAAGACCAGCTTGAACGAGCCGATCTGCAGCTCGTCGCCGTCGCGCAGGGGAGCCTCCTCGACCCGGTTCCGGTTCAGGTACGTGCCGTTGAGCGAGCCCACGTCGCGCACGATGTAGTCGTCGCCGTCGCGGCTGATCTCGGCGTGGCGCCGGGAGACGGTGACGTCGTCCAGGAAGATGTCGCTCTCGGGGTGGCGACCGGCCACCGTGCGGTCGTTGTCGAGCACGTACCGGCTGCCGGCGTTGCGGCCGCGCTTGACGACGAGCGCTCCGACGCCGGCGGGGATCCCGTGCAGGTCGGTCTCGACGTCGTCGGCGCCCTCGAGGGCGGGCTCGGTGTGGAAGGTGATCGTGGAGTCCTCGCCCCGGCGGTGCTCGAGGCCCGCGCCGCAGGACGAGCAGAAGTTCGACCCGAGCGGGTTGCCGTGCCCGCAGCGGTTGCAGAAGACGTTGTCAGCCACGGGACCGCCTCAGCCCTCGATGAGGTTCCGGTAGGCGTCGGCGTCCAGGAGGGCGGTGCCGCCGTCGGCCGTCTCGATGACGAAGATCCAGCCCTCCCCGTAGGGGTCGTCGTTGAGGCGCTCGGGGGTGTCGGCCAGGTCGGCGTTCACCTCGACGATGGTCCCGGACACCGGCGCGTAGATGTCCGACACCGACTTGGTGGACTCGACCTCGGCGATGGCGTCACCCGCCGAGACCGTGGACCCCACCTCGGGCAGCTGCACGTAGACCACGTCGCCGAGGGCGTCCTGGGCGTAGTCGGTGATGCCGACGCGGGCCCGGCCGCCGTCGGTGCGGATCCACTCGTGGTCGGACGAGTACGCGAGGTCCTCGGGCACGTTCATGCCCGCGGAGGCTACCGGACGACCTCGCCCCCGCTCCGGGATGGAGCGGCGATGCCGCGATCAGCTCCCGGCGCGCCCGATCCGTGCCTCGCGGCCCTCCGCCAGGGCCTTGCGCCCGAGGGGCACGTACAGCAGCGCCGACCAGTAGGCGAGGGCGAGACCGGGGATGCCCACCACCCAGGCGAGCACCCGGAAGCCGTCGGCGGTGGCGTGGTCGCTGGCCCCGACGAGGAAGGCCGGGAACGCGCCCATGAGCGCGAACGTCGCCGCCTTGCCGTACCAGGTGACGTCGATCCGGGTGGCGCCGAGGGCGGCCAGGGCGAGCGTCCCGATGGCGACGGCGGCCTCCCGCACGAGGACCGCGACGGCGAACCACAGCGGCACGGAGCCGTCGATGATGATGGAGCCGACCCCGACGAAGAAGAGCAGCCGATCGGCCACCGGGTCGAGCACCTTGCCGACGTTGGAGACCTGGTTCAGGCGGCGGGCGAGGTAGCCGTCGAGCCAGTCGGTGCTGCCGATGAGGAACAGCACCCACCCGGCCGCCCAGCGGTCGTCGAGCCCGAAGAGCAGGTAGACGAAGACCGGCAGCGTGCACAGGCGCACGATGGTGATCGCGTTGGGGATCGTGAGGATCCCGGCGTCGAGCACGTCGTCGTCGAGGACGATCGCGTCGTCGGGTGCGATGGCGGACTCCGCGGCGTCCTCGACCGGTTCGCTCATGGATCTGCACCATACGGCGCCTGTCACACTGGCGGACATGGCCACCGTGTTCACCAAGATCATCCAGGGCGAGCTCCCCGGCCGCTTCGTCTGGCGCGACGAGCGCTGCGTGGGCTTCCTGTCCATCAACCCGCTCCGCCACGGTCACGTCCTCGTCGTGCCCGTCGAGGAGGTCGACCACTGGCTCGACCTCGACCCGGACCTCAACGGCCACCTCATGGCCGTGAGCCAGCACATCGGGCAGGCGCAGATGGCGGCCTTCTCCCCCACCCGGGTCGGCCTGATGATCGCCGGCCTCGAGGTGCCCCACGTGCACCTGCACGTCGTGCCCATCGACGGGGTCCACGACATGGACTTCGCCAACGCGGCCCGGGACCCGGATCCGGCGGCGATGGACCAGGCACGCGACGACCTCGTCGCCGCCCTGCGCGGCGCCGGCCACGCCCCGGGCGTCTGAGCCCTACAGCAGCGCCTGCTGCTCCTCCTCCGGCACCGGCTCGAGCAGCTCCGGTCCGTTGTTGCGGACGTTGTTCACGAGCGTCGCCACCGGTGTGGCCGTGAGCAGGCCGTCGGCCAGGGGCACGAGCAGCCCGGTCAGCGCGTCGAGGTCCTCGTTCCCGCGGTCGAGCCACGTCGCCCAGCGCTCCTCGGGCAGGACCACCGGCATGCGGTCGTGGATGGTGGCCATGAGCTCGTTGGGCGTGGTGGTCACGATGGTCAGCGAGCGCAGCGGCTCCTGGTCCTTGTCCGGGCCCCGCCACACCGACCAGATGCCGGCGAAGGCCAGGGGCTCGCCGTCGGTTCGGTGGATGAACATCGGCTGCTTCTTGGGCTTCTTCGACGTGTCGAGCTTGCGCCACTCGTAGAAGCCGTCGGCGGGGACGATGCAGCGGCGGGTGGCGAAGGACCGCTTGAACGCCGACTTCTCGGCCAGCGTCTCGGCCCGGGCGTTGATCATGCGGGAGCCGATCTTGGCGTCCTTGGCCCACGACGGCACCAGCCCCCAGTGGAACGCGTCGAGGTAGCGGGCCCCGTCGTCCTCGACCACGGCCAGGACGTCCTGGGTCGGGGCGACGTTGTAGTTGGGCTCCAGCACCGACTCGGCCACGGCCTCGGCACCGAAGTAGGCCGCCAGCTCGTCGGGCGGCGACGTGGACACGAAGCGACCGCACATGGATCCGACGGTAGCGACGGTGGCGGCCACGGCGCCGCCCCTGCCACGCTTCGTCCATGACCGATCCGACCCCACCCTTCGACGTGGTCCTGTTCGGCCCCACCGGGGTCACCGGCCGGGAGGTGGCCCGCCACCTGCACCGCCGGGCGCCCGAGCTGGGGCTCACCTGGGCCGTGGCCGGACGCGACCGCGCCCGCATCGAGGAGACCCTCGCCGCCGTCGGCGCCGAGCCGGCCGACATCCTCCACGCCGACACCGACGACCGGCGCTCCATCGAGGCGATGGTCGCGTCAGCAACGGTGGTCGCCGACCTGGTCGGCCCCTTCGTCCGCCACGGCGAGCCGGTCTACGCCGCGTGCGCCCGGGCCGGCACGCACTGCATCGACCCCTGCGGCGAGATCGACTGGGTGCTCGACATGATCCGCCGCTACGACGACCGGGCGACCGAGAGCGGCTCGGTCATCGTGCCGACCGCGGGCTTCGAGGCGCTGCCCTTCGACCTCGGCGCGCTGCTCGCCGCGCACCTGCTCCACGAGCGCACCGGCCTCGGCGTGGCCTCGGTCGACGTGGCCGTGACCATCACCTCCGACCGCGACCTGCGGGTGCGCTCGGCCGCCGACGCCGTCTCCGGCGGCACCTTCGCCAGCGGGCTCGAGCAGATCCGGCGGGGGCGGCCGGAGGTCTCCGACCCGCACCTGCTCGACACCGGGGACCACCGGGCCGGTCGCTACGACCTGCGGCCCCGCAAGCACAGCGGCACGGGCCGGTGGCTGTCGCCGATGGTGCCGTCGCCGTTCCTGAACCCACCGGTCGTCCACCGGTCGGCGTCGCTGCTGCGCGACAGCGGCGACACGATCCACGCGCCCGGCTTCGAGTACCGGGAGGGGGTCGACACCGCCGGCATGCTGCCCGGGCTGCTGGCGGCGCCCGCCGCGGTCGCCGGTTCGCTCCTCGCCGTTGGCATGGGCACCCTCACCGGCGCCCGCGAGAAGGTGCGTCGCTCCGTCGTCGACGTCCTCGAGCGGGTCGGACCGTCCCCCGGTGACGGCCCCCGCCCCGAGGACCTGGACCGCTGGCGCTACCGCCTCGACGTGCGGGCCGTCGACGCCAGCGGCGGCACCCAGGACGTGGTCGTGGAGGCCGACGGGCACCCCGGGTACAAGTCGACCGCCACCATCCTCGGCGAGGCCGCCCTCGCCCTCGCCGACCCCGACGCGCCCACCCCCGACGGGGCCGGGTTCCTCACCCCGGCGACCGCCCTCGGCCTCGGCGTCCTCGACCGGTTCGAGCACGCCGGCATGCGGATCCGGCCCGCCTGAGGACCCGGTTGTGCGGGTGCCCCCGATCGGATAGGGCTGCACCATGGCCGGCTTCCTGCTCCCCACCGACGCGATCACCTCCATCGAGCAGTACCTGGCGACGGAGACGGGCGGTGCCGGCGTGGCCCGCGCCCAGGAGATCGGCCCGGCCGCCACCATCGAGGAGATCAGCCGGGCGGGCCTGCGCGGCCGGGGCGGAGGCGGCTTCCCCACCGGGCGCAAGTGGCAGGGCATCGCCTCCCAGGAGGGCGCTCGCCGCTACCTGGTGGTCAACGGCGCCGAGGGCGAGCCCGGGACGTTCAAGGACCGGGCGCTGCTGCGGGCCAACCCCTACCAGCTGGTCGAGGGCCTGATCATCGCGGCGTTCGCCATCGGCGCCGACGAGGTCTTCGTGTGCCTGAAGGAGCGCTTCGAGCGCGAGATCGACCAGGTCACCCGGGCCGTGGCCGAGATTCAGTCGGCGGGCATCTGCACCGACTGCGAGGTGACCGTCGTGGCCGGTCCCGACGAGTACCTCTTCGGCGAGGAGAAGGCCATGCTCGAGGTGGTGGAGGGCAAGCCACCCCTCCCCCGCCTGCTGCCCCCGTACGAGCACGGCCTGTTCGCGACCTCGATGCAGGCGGGGTGGGAGGGGACGCCGGTGTCGGCGCCGGGCGCGAGCCGGGAGGCGAACCCAACACTGGTGAACAACGTGGAGACCCTCTCGAACGTGCCCCACATCCTGGCTCGCGGCGCCGACTGGTTCCGTTCGATGGGCACCGAAGGGTCCCCCGGGACCATCGTGGCCACCGTCGTGGGCGACGTGGTGGCCCCCGACGTCGGCGAGGTCGAGATGGGGGCCAGCCTGCGCGACGTGATCGACGCGGTCGGCAGCGGCGTCGCGCCGGGGCGATCGGTGAAGGCGGTCTTCTCGGGCGTGGCCAACGCCGTGGTCACCGCCGACGACCTCGACGTCCCGCTCACCTACGAGGGCTTCCAGGCGATCGGCAGCGGCATGGGTTCGGCGGGCTTCATCGTCCACGACGACACGGCGTGCATGGTCAACGCCGCGTACGTGTACTCCCGCTTCCTGTCGGTGGAGTCCTGCGGCCAGTGCCCGCCCTGCAAGCTCGGATCCGGCGAGATCACCGAGCACCTCCAGCGCCTCGAGACGGGCGGCGGGACGGCCGAGGACATGCAGGGCATCGCGCACTGGCTCGGGCGGGTGACCGACGGGAACCGCTGCTACCTCGCCGTCGAGGAGCAGATCATGGTCACCAGCGTGGTCCGGGCCTTCCCGGAGGAGTTCGTGGACCACGTCGAGCACGGTTCCTGTCCCCGTCCCCGGCCGATCCCGCTCCCCAAGCTCGTCGATCTCGACGCCGGTCGGGCCACCTACGACGAGACCTTCTGGCGCAAGCGGCCGGACTGGACCTACGACGAGAGCTGACGGGTGGTCGTCCCGGGTGTCGGGCGACGATGGGCGTCTCGCCGCCACGTTGGCGCTCCTCGGCGAGCAGTGCCCCCACCACGTCGGGACCTTTCGGGCCGAGGTCGAGGGGCTGCTCGACGACGGGATCGAGGACCTGCTCGTGGACCTCTCCGGCCTGATCCTGGCCGCGTTCGCCCCGGCGACGCCGGCGCCGCCGGCGCCGCTACGGGTCCGAGGGCAGCTCCCGGCGGCAGCGGACCGTGAGCGGCTCGGGCCCGTTCGGTGGGGCGATCGCGATGTCGTCCACCAGGGACTCGACGATGATCAGGCCCCGCCCGCCGGTCCGCAGCGGATCGTCGTAGTCCCACCGGTTCACGGCGGCGAACGTCGACGCCGGGGGGTTGGTGACCTCGAGCGAGAGCCCGTCAGCATCGAGCCACGCCCGCACGGTGATGTCGCCCTGGGGCTGCTCGCTCGCGTCGGCGGCGTTGGCCATCAGCTCGCTGAGGACCACGAGCATCTCGTCGAGGAGCTCGCCCTCCGCCACCAGGGGCTCGAGCCAGGTGGCGAAGGCCCTGCGGGCATCGTGGATCGCGACGGGCTCCGGCCCGTAGGAGCCGAAGAAGTCCTGCGTCCGCTGCGGGGGTCTGGGCATGCGGGCTCCGGGATGGGTCGGGTGGTGCGAGGTGCTGGCCGACCCATACCCACGGCCGGTATGTCCAGAACGCGAGCGCTCAGCCGTCGCCCTCGCCGATGTCGACCTCGATGTCGTCGATCTCGATGTCGTCGTCGCCGTCCTCGCTGTCGCCGCTGACGAGGAACAGGACGAGGACCACCAGGACCAGCGCCAGCACGACCAGGAGCCCGATGATCGGCCCCCGGGACCGAGCCGGCCGCGCCGGCCGTGGGTCCTCCTCGACGATCCGTCGTTCTTCCATCGGTGACCTCCTCGGAAGCGTTGTGGACGCCTGACCGTACCCCCCGATGGACGGTCGCGGCCGGAGGCGAACCGAGCAGGAGCGCCGACCTAGCTCCGGCTCCCCCGCTCGGCGAGCGCGTCGGCAACCGTGGTCGACAGCCGCTGCGCCGCCTCGCCGCTCAGGTGGGTGAAGTCGGTGAAGTCCTCGTTGCCGTACCCGTCGCTGACGTCGATGAAGGAGACGTCGAGCTCGGCGGCGAGGCGTTGCGCCTCCCTCCTCGCTGCGGCGTCGGAGGAACGGTCGGGAAGCAGCTCGATGAAGCGGGGTGCCTGCGGCAGCCAGAGGAGGATCACGTCGACGTCCCGCTCCCGGAGCGCGCCGACCGTCCGGCGGATGTCGTCGGACATGGGGCCGCCGACCTCGAACTCGCCGATCACGTCGCGGATGATGCGACGGCGTTCGGCATCGCTGGTGTTGGAGCTGCCTGGCCGGCGCTTGCCGCTGGCGTGCAGGACGTCTCGGGCGCGGTCCACCGGGTCGTCCGCGTCGAACCACGAGCGGGAGTCCGTCAGGACCCGGCGGTGGCGGAACATGGCCAGCCGCTCCGACAGCCACCGGTCGACCTCGGCGAGCACCCCGCTTCGGACCTCGAAGGACTCGTCGTAGAGGGGCGTCACGTCCTGGGGGCGCGCCGCGTTCAGGTCGATCGAGGAGATCGGCCACACCACCGTGTCGACCGCCCGGCGGGGCAGGACCGCGTCCTCCAGCCAACGGCGCTGGATCGGCGGGATGCCGGCCGGGATGGCCGCGTTGTAGCTGCGGGTGCCGAGCCGGCGGTCGACCACCGCGGGATCGATGCCGTGGTAGCTCTGCGAGGTCCCGATGAACACGTAGTCGAGGTCGCCGTCGAGCTCGGCCATCTGCTCGACCTTGGCCTGGGCGATCTCGTGGTACCAGGTGACGGGCTCGGGGAACCCGCCTGCGACCATGCGCACGGCCGCTTCGACGGCGAGGAGCACCGCCACGAGGCTGGCGAGCATCTTGGTGGATCGAGCGAGCATCAGAACTGGAAGTAGATGAAGGGGTCGGATGGCGAGCCGCTGAACATCACCAGCGCCACGACGGCGACGCCGGCGAGCGCACCCGAGGCGACGGGCGCCTCGAGCGGACGGCGGACGGTCTCCACGAGACGTGCCGGACGAGCACGGTGCAGCACATCGATGGCGAACACGACGACGAGAGCGACGCCGACCATGAGGACGTCGCCCCACGCGCCCAGCGACGACGGCAGGAGCGGTCCGGTGAACATCGACGCCAGCATCTCGCCGGCGTTGCCGAGCGAGCTGGCCCGGAAGGGCACGAGGGTCACGTTCCAGACCAGGAAGGCAGCGACGATCGCCGGCACCTGCCGCAGCGCCGGGAGGCGATCGCTGTCGTCGGGCTCCACGCCGAGGGCACGCTCCCCCGCGAGGATCAGACCGTGGAGCACGCCCCACGCCACGAACGTCCAGGCGGCGCCGTGCCAGAGCCCGCCGAGGGTCATGGTGATCATGAGGTTCCGGTAGGTCGTCCAGCGCCCGTGCCGGTTGCCTCCGAGCGGGACGTACAGGTACGCACGCAACCACGACGAGAGCGAGACGTGCCACCGGTTCCAGTACTCGGTGAGGTTGCGTGAGAGGTAGGGCTGGCGGAAGTTGACCCGCAGCTCCACGCCGAGGAGCCGAGAGGTGCCGCGCGCGATGTCGGTGTAGCCGGAGAAGTCGCCGTACACCTGCAGCGCGAAGGCGATCATCGTCGTCCAGGCCGAGAGGCTGGAGAGTCCTCCCGGGTCGCCGAAGCCCCGGTTCACGACCGGCGCGACCGCGTCGGCGATGGCCACCTTCTTGACGAGGCCGAGCACGATCAGGCCCAGCGCCGAGTGGATGGTCTCGGCATCCGGGCGGGCCCGCTCGGCGCGCAGCTGGGGCAGCAGGTTGGTGGCCCGCTCGATCGGGCCCGCGACGAGCTGCGGGAAGTACGCCACGTACAGGGCGAAGGTCGGCAGGTCGCGCTCGGGTGAGAGCTTCCGGCGGTAGACGTCGAAGGTGTAGGAGATCGTCTGGAACGTGTAGAAGCTGATGCCGACCGGCAGGACGATCTGCAGCAGGGCGGGGTTGGGCTCCAGGCCGACCCGGGCGAGCAGCCCGGCGGCCGACTCGACGAAGAAGCCCCCGTACTTGAACACCCCGAGGATGCCCAGGTTGACCACCACGCTGGTGACGAGCAGGCCCGTGCGGAAGCGCTCGCTGCGCTCGGCGGCGAGGGCCCGACCGATCGTGTAGTCGACGGCGGTCGACAGGAAGATCAGCCCGAGGAAGCGCCAGTCCCAGGCCGCGTAGAACAGGTACGACGCCACCAGCAGGACCCACCGCCGTCCGCCGGGGCGGACGGTCCAGTGGAGGGCGACCACGGCGGGCAGGAACAGTGCGTAGACGAGCGAGTTGAAGACCATGCAGGGCTCCGGGTGGGGACCCGGGAGGTCCTACCCCGATCGTGTTGTCCTGAGTCCCGCCAGAACGACGAAGGGCCGCCGCCTGCGTCGCCGCAGTCAGCGACCCTTCGATGCGTCGGGCTGGGGAGATTCGAACTCCCGACCTCTTGACCCCCAGTCACCGAATGGGCGTGCTGATGGTTACGGATCGTGCGACGTAGTCCTGTGACCTGCACATTCGCGAAGTTGCGATGTCACTCAGTGTCGCTGAATCCAGTCGATGTATGCAGTCGACATACATTCTGCATACATCGCGACACCGATTGACGACCTTCTTTTTCATGGACGACTTGACGGGCTCGACCCGCTCGAGATCACCCGATAGGTGTGCAGCCGTCCCACGTTGCGTACTGGCAGAAGCCGCCAAAGATCCGGCAGTCGGAGTGTCGGCGGCCATGAGATCGTGCCCGGTGGCGGCCATGTAGCTGCCCGCTGGTGGCCATCAGTTC
>Ga0208490_100599_pt1 | contig 20361 bp, 20 predicted proteins | sample SubbioAug_CSWold_FD_184818 | JGI IMG/M metagenome (GOLD analysis project Ga0208490, IMG submission 184818) | Serpentinite rock and fluid subsurface biosphere microbial communities from McLaughlin Reserve, California, USA - CR11Aug_CSWold (SPAdes) | ecosystem: Environmental > Terrestrial > Deep...
GACCACGGGGTCGACGTCGCACGCCTCCACGATCGTGTTGATCATCCGAGCCAGTCCCAGCCGCTGCCCGTCCTCGGGGGAGAAGATCCGGGCCACGCCGTAGGCGTGCAGCTCGGCGATCTCCTCGGCCACGATCACCCCGCCGCCGCCGCCGTACACCCGGACGTGCCCGCAGCCCTCTTCCCGCAGGCGGTCCACCAGGTACCGGAAGTACTCCAGGTGACCGCCCTGGTACGACGACACGCACACGGCCTGGACGTCCTCCTGCACCGCCGCGGTGACCACCTCGTCCACCGAGCGGTTGTGCCCCAGGTGGATCACCTCGCACCCCTGGCTCTGCAGGATCCGCCGCATGATGTTGATCGCCGCGTCGTGCCCGTCGAAGAGGCTGGCTGCGGTCACCACCCTCACGGGGTGGGTGGGTCGGTGGAGCTGGTCGCCCGTCGTCATGGGCCCAAGATTAGTAGGAAGTCCGACCTTCTGTCATCCGACCGCCTTGCTGGGTAGCCTCCTGCGCATGCCGTCCCCGGCCCGCCAGCTGCCCTTCGACCCCATCGCCGAGGCCCGGCGGCACTGGGACGAGCGCTGGCCTGGCGGAGCGGCGATGGCCGCCGCCACCTCGGTCATGCGGGCCCAGCAGATCGTGCTCGCCCAGGTCGACGAAGCGCTCAAGCCCTTCGACCTCACCTTCGCCCGCTACGAGGCCCTCGTCCTGCTCAGCTTCTCCCGCTCGGGCGCGCTCCCGCTGGGGAAGATGGGGGAGCGGCTCATGATCCACCCCACCAGCGTGACGAACATCGTCGACCGCCTCGAGGCCCAAGGCCTGGTGCGACGGGTCCCGCACCCCACCGACCGCCGCACCACCCTGTGCGAGATCACCCGGGACGGTCGGGAGCGGGTCGACAAGGCCACCGCCGCCGTCACCGCCGTCGACCTGGGCATCACCGGCCTCACCGAGCGTGAGGTCGAGCAGCTGACCCGGCTCCTGGCCAAGCTCCGGCGGGAGCGCGGCGACTTCGGGTGACCCGGATCAGGCGTCGGAGGCCTTGACGGCCAGGACGGCGCAATCCGCTCCGAGGAGCACGTCCTGGGCGTTGCTGCCCAGGATGAGCTTGCCCACCGGTGAGCGCCGGCGCAGCCCGATCACGATGAGGTCGGCGTGGTGCTCGGCGGCCACCTCGAGCAGGTCTTCGGCGGGGGTGTTGCCCCGCACGAGCTCGACCACCTGGTGGTCCACCCCGTCGGCCTGCAGCCGCCGCTCCACCTCTTCGAGCGCCTCGCGGTAGGTGATCACCTCGGACGAGGAGGTCTTCGAACCGCCCTCCATCGAGTGGACCACGATCAGCTGGGTGCCTCGCAGCCGGGTCTCCTCGATGGCCCGCTGGAGGGCCGCGTCGCCCTCGGCCGACCGCACGAACCCCACGACCACGCTCATCCTGGCTCCCCCGGATCACCGATCAGTGCTCGGAGCATAGGAGGTGAGGACTGGGCGCGGGACGCTGCCGGGTGCTGAGATGCTGCGATGAGCCGGGCCCCCCGATCGCGCTGGACCCGCCAGCTGGTGGATGACGGGTCGCACCCCGATCCGCGGTTCACGTTCGCCAACGAGCGGACCTTCCTGGCCTGGATCCGCACCTCGCTGGCCCTCGTGGCCGCCGGGATCGGCGTGGACGCGTTCGCCACGGACCTGCCCGAGTGGGGTCGGCACGCCCTGTCCGCGCTCCTGGTGGTGATGGGCGGGCTCCTGGCCGCCTCCGCGTTCCGGCGCTGGTTCCGGGCCGAGGTGGCGCTGCGCCACGGCGATCCGCTCCCAACCAACCGCCTGGCGCCGATCATCGCCTACGGCCTGTCGGCCGGGGCGCTCCTGGCGCTCGTCCTCGTGTTCCTCGAGCGGTGAGCGCCCCGGCTCCGCTCCCGCCGTGGGACGACGGGCTCCAGAACGAGCGCACCACCCTCGCCTGGGTCCGGACCGCGCTGGCCCTCCTCGCCACAGGGGCGCTCGTGGCCCGCCAGACCGGTGAGATCGTGGCGTCCATCGCCCTGCTGGTGCTCACCGTCGTCACCTCGGTCGTCATGATCCTCGAGTCCGAGCGCCGCCACCACTCGCGAGGCCACGCCCTCCTGGCCGGGGACCCGGTCGTGGCCATGCACCACCTGCTGGTGACCGCGGCCATCGCCACCGGGCTCAGCGCAGCCGGCGTCGTGATCGTCGTCTTCTGACCCACCTCGGGGACCGGCGGGCATCAGGCTGCGCACGGCGGACCGGTCGCCCGGCGGCGCGGATCGGGTGCGGGGCGGCGCGGCCCGGTGTGCTCAGATGGCGGGGTGAGAGTCGAACGGGGCTTCGCCTTCATCGACCTGTGCGGCTTCACCGAGTTCGCAGACCGGCACGGCGACGAGCGGGTCGTCCTCGTGCTGGCCCAGATGCGCACGCTCATGCGCGAGTCCTGCGCCCGGCGCGGCGTGCGGATCGTGAAGTGGATGGGTGACGGCGCCATGCTCTCGTCGACCATGAGCGACGCCCTCGTGGGGCTGGTCGTCGAGCTCGACCAGCGGATGAGCGACTTCATCCCCGCCCTGCCGATCCGGGCGGGCATGGCCTGGGGGCCCGTGATCATGTTCGAGGGCGACGACTACATCGGCTCACCGGTGAACATCGCCGCCCGCCTGTGCGCCATCGCCGCGCCGCACGAGCTGCTGGCCACCGTCGACATCGCCGGGCAGCGCCCCCCGTGGGTGCACGCCGGCGCCACCCGGTCGGTGTCGGTCCGGGGCGTGTCCCGCGAGGTGGAGGCCCAGAACCTGTCGATGCTGCTGGCCGAGGACCCGGTGGTGGACCCGGTGTGCGGCCTGAGCGTCGACCGCTCCCAGACCGTCGGCCTCGAGGACCGCCCCCGGTTCTGCTCGGACGCCTGCATGGGCTCGTGGCTGGACCGGCTCAAGGGCACCCGCGTCAGCTGACGGGGGTCAGCTGAGCCGTCGGTCGTCGGGCCGGACGACACGCAGCCACCGGAACCCGTAGCCCTCGAGGTCCAGCTCCACCCGACCCTTGGCGTCGACGCCCATGGTGCCGTCGCAGAGCTGGTCGACCAGCAGCACCTCCTCGTCCAGGTCAGGCAGCCGCAGCGGGACGGTGACGGCGTCGGAGCCGAGGTTGTGGACCAGGACGGTGCTGGCCTCGTCGTGGCTGAGGCGGTGGGCGAGCACGGCCCGGTGGGGCTGGTCGAGGAGCTCGAAGTCACCCCAGCCGAGCTCGGGCGCCTCCCGGTACCGGCGGACGAGGAGGGCCATGAAGCGCAGCAGGGAGTCTGGGTCGCGCCGCTGGGCGGCCACGTTCACGTGGGCGGGTCCGTAGGCGCCCTCGACCACCGGGCTGGCCAGCTTGGACGGGGCGGCCTCGGAGAACCCGCCGTTCTTGCCGTCGGTCCACTGCATCGGCGTGCGCACCGCGTGGCGGCCCTCGGCGGCCAGCTCCTCGCCCATGCCGATCTCCTCGCCGTAGAAGAGCACCGGCGTGCCGGGGAGGGCGAACAGGAGGCTGTAGACCATGCGGATCCGTCGGGGGTCGCCGTCGAGCATGGGGGGCAGGCGGCGGCGCAGCCCTCGGTCGTAGAGCTGCATCTCGGGCTCCGGTCCGAACGCGTCGAAGACCTCCTGGCGCTGCTTGTCGGTCAGCTTGTCGAGCGTGAGCTCGTCGTGGTTCCGCACGAAGGTGGCCCACTGCGCCGACCGGGGGATGTCTGGGCGCTTCTCCAGTGCCTTCGCCAGCGGTCGGGCGTCCTCCCGGGCCAGCGAGAGGTACAGGTTCTGCATCGCGATGAAGTCGAAGAGCATGTGCAGCTCGTCGCCGTGGTCGTCGCCGAAGTAGGTGCGCTGCTGGCGGTGCGGGAGGTTCACCTCGCCGAGCAGGACCGTGTCGCCCTTGCGCCGCGAGACGAACGATCGCAGCTCGCGCAGGATGAGGTGCGGGTCGGCCGGCGCGTCGCTCTCGGCGCCCATCGCCTCGATGAAGTACGGGACGGCATCCACGCGGAAGCCCGACACGCCGAGCTCCAGCCAGAACCCGGCCACCTTCTGCAGCTCGTCCCGCACGGCCGGGTTGGCCACGTTCAGGTCCGGCTGGTGGCGGTAGAAGCGGTGCAGGTAGTGCTGGCCCGCCTTCTCGTCCCACTGCCAGATGCTGTCCTCCTGGTCGGGGAACACGAGCTCGGAGGGGTCGGTCTCGGGCGGGTCGTCCGCCCAGACGTACCAGTCCCGGTAGGGCGAGGTGCGGCTGGAGCGGGCGGAGCGGAACCACGGGTGCTTGTCCGAGGTGTGGTTGACCACCAGGTCGACGATCACCCGCATGCCGCGGTCCTTCGCGGTGCGGATCAGCTCGACGAGGTCGCCGTGGTTCCCGAGGCGGGGATCGACGCCGTAGAAGTCGGTGATGTCGTAGCCGTCGTCCCGGTCGGGGGTGGGGTAGATCGGCATGAGCCACAGGCAGGTGATGCCCAGCTCGGCCAGGTAGTCGATGCGCTGGTTGAGCCCGGCCAGGTCGCCGACCCCGTCACCGTTCCAGTCGAGGAACGTCTCGACGTCGAGGCAGTAGATGACGGCGTTCTTCCACCACAGGTCGCTGGTCTCGGTGATCTTCACGGCGCCGTCACGTCCAGCTCGGGGAGGACCTCGCGCCCGAAGACGTCGATGAACTCGCGCTGGTCCTTGCCCACGTGGTGCAGGTAGATGCGATCGAAGCCCACGTCGATGAGCTCGGCCAGCCAGGCGGCGTGCTGCTTCGGGTCGCTCGAGACGAGGACTGGCCCCTGCACGTCCTCCGGCTCGACCTGCTCGCCGAGCGAGTCGAACTCCTCCATCGTCTCGAGGTTCCAGGCCACCGGCGGTCCGACCACGTTGTTGCGCCACTGGTCGTGGGCGAGGGCGAGGGCTCGCTCCTCGTCGGGGTCGTAGGACACGTGGACCTGCAGCGAGACGGGGCCGGTGCCGCCGGCGTCGCGGAAGGCGGCCACCACCTCCCGCAGCGTCTCGACCGGCTGGTTGACGGTCACCAGGCCATCGGCCCACGACGCCACCCAGCCGGCGGTGGCCGACGAGACGGCGGCGCCGATGAGGGGCGGCGGCTCCTCGGGGAGGGTCCAGAGGCGAGCCCGGTCGACGGTGACGAGGCCCTCGTGGCTCACCTCCTCGCCGGCGAAGAGGGCCCGCATGACCTCGACGCACTCCGAGAGGCGCTGGTTGCGCAGCTCCTTGCGCGGCCAGCGGTCACCGGTGATGTGCTCGTTGGCCGCCTCGCCGCTGCCCAGCGCCACCCAGAAGCGCCCGGGGAACATGGCGCTGAGCGTCGCCGCGGCCTGGGCGATGATCGCAGGGTGGTAGCGCTGACCCGGGGCGTTGACCACCCCGAACGAGAGGTCGGTCGTCGCCAGGGCCGCGCCGAGCCACGACCAGGCGAACCCGCTCTCGCCCTGCCGCTCGCTCCAGGGGGCGAAGTGGTCCGAGCACATGGCGGCGGTGAAGCCCGCCTGCTCGGCCTGTTGCACCGCCTCCAAGAGGTCACCGGGGTGGACCTGCTCGTGGGACGCGTGGAAGCCGACGACGGTCATCCCCGGGGACTTCCCAACCCTCCCTGGCGGCAGTCCACCCGGCCGGTGGTGGCACCGGGCAAGCCGGGGCGAACCGGTCGAAGGTCCGCGGCGCGGGTCGAGCCCGGCGTCAGAAGACCGTGTAGCCGCCGTCGACGACCACGGTGTCGCCGGTGTGGAACGTGAGCGTCGGGTCGGCCAGGAACACCGCGGGCGGACCCATCTCCTCCGGTTCGGCCCACCGACGCACCGGCGTCCGGTTGGTGGTGGCCTCGCGGAAGCGGTCCCACGCGTAGGCGGGGCCGGCCAGATCGGTCTTCGTCCAGCCGGGCAGCAAGGCGTTGACCCGGATCTGGTGGCGGGCCAACCCCACCGCCAGCGCCCGCACGAGGCCCAGCAGTGCCGTCTTCGATGCGCCGTAGGCCTCGTTGCCGGCGGCGCCGTGGATGGCGGACGTGGACGAGACGGCGACCAGCGCTCCGCCTCCCGCCTCGACCATGTGGCGGGCCGCCGCCTGCAGGGTGAGGAAGACGCCGTCGAGGTTCACGCTCGTGACCCGTCGCCAGTCCTCGAGCTCCAGGTCCAGGAAGCCCACCCCGGCGCCGCCGACACCCGCGTTCGCGAAGGCCGCGTCGATCCGTCCGCCCGCAAGCTCGACGCTCTCGGCGAACGCCTGGCGCACGCGATCCGGCTCGGCGACGTCGCACACGAGCGCGTGGGCGGCGATGCCGGCGTCGGCCAGCCGCTGCGTCGCCTCGGTGTTCTTGGTCTCGTTCCGGCCCCAGATGACGACCTGGGCCCCAGCCCGGCCGCACGCCTCGGCCATGCCGAGGCCGATGCCGCCGTTGCCACCGGTGACGAGCACGGTCCGGCCGGCCAGCGAGAGGGGGTGATCGGTGGTGGTCATGGCCGGCGAGCGTAGGGGCCTGGTCGGGCAGACCTCGCGGCGCCCCGGCGCCGGCGCGGGGGTAGGTTGCCGGCCATGGCATCGGAGATCCTCGAGGTCGACCTCCTCGCGTTCGAGCAGGGCGACGCCACCCAGCGCCGGGCCGTCGTCGACGGCGTGAGGCGCAGCCTGGAGACCGGCTTCGTCTACACGAGCCACGACCTCCCCGAGGAGGTGATCGACGAGGCGTACGACAAGCTGGCCCAGTTCTTCTCCATGGACCAGGAGACCAAGCAGCGCTTCGTCGCCCCCGGCTCCCACGGCCAGACCGGCTACACGGGGCTGCTCGTCGAGACGGCCGCGTCGGCCGACGTGCCGGACTGGAAGGAGATGCTCAACTGGAGCGACGAGCCCCCGATGGGTCACCCGCTCCGGCGCAAGTACCCGCACCGCTACATGGACCAGGTGCTCCCCGAGGCTGCGGTGCCCGGCATCACCGACGTGCTGATGCTCTTCCACCAGCGCATCTACGACCTGCAGCGCCGGTTCCTGCGGATCATCGCCGTGGGCCTCGGCGCCCACGAGGACCTCTTCGAGTCGATGCTGCCCAACGGCTCCACCCTGACCCGGGCCATCCGGTACCCACCGATGCCCGAGGCGCCCGCCGGCGAGCCCCACGTCTGGGCCGGCGCCCACGCTGACATCAACCTCATCACTGCGCTGCCCCGGGCCACCGCCCCCGGCCTGCAGGTCCTGACCGAGGACGGCTGGGTCGATGCCGTCGCCCCTGAGGGCAAGGTCATCATCAACACCGGGATGATGCTCGAGGTGCTCTCCAACGGGGTCATCCCGCCGGGCATGCACCGGGTGGTGGCCAGCGAGGGGTTCGAGGGCGAGCGCTACAGCGTCGTGCAGTTCTGCCACCCCACCCCCTGGACGATCCTGGCCCCGCTGCCCTCGTGCTGCGGCCCAGACACCCCGCAGCGCTTCGGCGCCATCGAGGCCGGCGACAAGCTCGATGAGGTCCTCTACGAGATCAACCTGATCGAGGACGCCCGCCGCGTCGCCGACTGAGCGGTCGAGCCAGCGCGAGGTCGTCAGTAGCTGAAGGTGGTCGCCCCGTCGCCGATCCACTCCCACAGCGGCACGGTGCCTCCGAGGGTGGCGTTGCCGACGAGCGTGCTCTCGTCGACGCTCCGGGCGTTGAAGCAGATCGGGCACACGAGGTACTGGCCCCCGGCCGCCTCGTAGCGGTCGAGGAGCGAGGGCAGCGGCGGGCAGCCCTCGCAGGCCACGCCCGTCGCGAACCCCTTGGTGGCGAGGCGCACCGCCTCCTTGGTGAGGAACATCATCGTGGGCCGTCCGCTCTCGGCCGCGCCGACGGCCACCAGGAAGGCGACGGTCACCTTCTCAGGGTCCTCGAGGCCGGTGGTGAGGCTGATGGCTGCCTTGCCGGTCATGGGTCGCTCCTTCGCTCCGCTTCGTTCGGAGCACCATGCGGCCCGCGTCGCCGGCCCGTCACTTCAACCTCTGAAGCGGTACGTTGTCGCGCCATGACCGGCTACGGCCAGTACTGCCCGGTCTCTCGGGCCCTCGACGTCCTGGGTCAGCGCTGGGCGCTGCTGGTGGTGCGGGAGCTGGTCGGCGGGGACCTCCGCTTCCGGGACATCCAGCGCGGCGTCCCCACCTGCCCGCCGGCGACGCTGACGAAGCGCCTGCGGGAGCTGGTCGCCGCTGGGGTGGTCGAGCAGCGGGGGCAGGACGGGGCGACGGTGTACGGCCTCAGCCCGGCCGGTGCGGAGGTCTACCCGGTCCTCGATGCGCTGGGCCGGTGGGGGCAGCGCTGGGTCCGCAGCACCTACGAGCCCGAGGAGGTCGACGCGGCCGGTCTGCTCTGGGACCAGCGGGGGTTCTTCGACCCCGGCGGCCTGGGCGTCGAGCGGGCCGTCGTCGAGCTGCAGATCGCCCAGGCGCCGGCCTCGGGGGCGCGGCGCTTCTGGGTGGTGGTGGCTCCGGAGGGCGTGGATGTGTGCCTCGTCGACCCGGGACGCCCGGTTGACGCACTGATCGAGGCGGACGTGCGGACCCTCGCGCGGATCTGGATGGGCGACGTGGCCTTCGAGGAGGCGGCGCGAGCCGGGGAGGTGCGCGTCAGCGGTGCGGCCCCGGTCGTTCGGCGCATCCCAGGCTGGTACCCGCGGCACCCGGCGCTGGCGTCGGTGGGCCCCGCCGAGGCCTGACCCGCAGAGCGGGGACCGGTCTCGGCGGCCGATAGGTTGGATCCCCGTGCTGCTGCAGCAACCGGAGACCCCATCCGTCCTCGAGGTGTGCGGGGAGGCCCCGTCGTTCATCTGCCGGGAGGTGCTCCTCCGCACGGAGAGCCGCCGGTGGGCGGAGCTGGCCGACATCCTCTTCGCGAAGCCGTTCACGATCCTCGTGATCCTCGTCATCGCCTTCGTGGTCAACCGGGTGGCGGCGAAGGTCATCAGCCGGTTCGAGCGCTCGCTGGCCGGCGACACGCCCCCGAGCCGGCGGTTGAAGCGCCGGCTGCGGGACACCTCGCTCGGGCAGCGCCTCCCCGGCACGGTCCTCGACACCGGCGTGTACTCGCCCCGGGCGGCCGCCCGCGCCCAGACCCTCGGGGTGGTGCTGCGCTCGATCGTGGCCTTCCTCATCTGGACGATCGCCGGCATCACGATCCTCGGTGAGCTCGGCATCAACCTCGGCCCGCTCATCGCCAGCGCCGGCATCGCCGGCGTGGCCATCGGCTTCGGCGCCCAGAGCCTGGTCAAGGACTTCCTGGCCGGCATGTTCATCCTGGTGGAGGACCAGTACGGCGTTGGTGACATCATCGACGTCGGCGACCTGAGCGGCACCCAGGTCACCGGCACCGTCGAGGCGGTCTCGCTGCGGACCACCCGGCTGCGCTCGGTCAACGGCACCGTCTGGCACGTCCCGAACGGCACCGTCCTGCGGGTCGGGAACATGAGCCAGCAGTGGGCCCGGGCCCTGCTCGACGTGTCGGTGGCCTACGGCACCGACCTCGACGAGGCCAGCCGCATCATCAAGGCGACCGCCGACGAGCTCTGGCAGGCCCAGGACTGGAAGCACCAGGTCCTCGAGGAGCCCGAGCTGTGGGGCGTCGAGTCGCTCGACGCCGACGGCATCGCCATCCGCCTCGTCGTGAAGACCCGGCCCTCCCAGCAGTTCGCCGTGATGCGAGAGCTCCGCCGGCGGATCAAGCGTGCCCTCGACGATGCCGGCGTCGAGATCCCGTTCCCGCAGCGGACGATCTGGGTCCGCCACGAGCCGGGCACCGAGGGCGTCGACCCCTTCGAGGCCCCCACCTCAGCGTCCGCCACCGACCCCGCTGACGAGGGCTCCGACGCGGCGGAGATCCTCAAGGGCAAGTCCGCCCCCGAGGAGGGCTGATCAGGCCTTCGGGGGCTCCTCGCCGAGCGTGACGTCGACCGTCATCTCCTCGGCCTTGTCGAACCAGAGCTCGTCGATCACCCCGGCGCTGCGGACGTCCGCAGCCGCCCGGTCCAGCGCGCCGAGCCGCTCGGGCGTGTCGTGCACCTTCACCTTCTCGACCGTGGCCCGCATCGACCGCTTGGCCTCGGACTTGGCCCGCCGCACCTCGGTGAGCACCTCGGCGGCGACGCTCAGCACGAGCGGGTCGCCCTCGCCGGCCGCGTCGCGCAGCTCACCCGCGTCGGGCCAGGGAGACCGGTGGACGCTGCCCTCCCGCCACCACGACCAGACCTCCTCGGTGACGTAGGGCAGGAACGGCGCGAAGAGCTTGAGCAGCGTCTCGAGGGCGAGGTGCAGGGCCGCCTTGGCCGACTCGGCCTCAGGCTCGTCGCTGTAGGCCCGGTTCTTCACCAGCTCCAGGTAGTCGTCGCAGAACGACCAGAAGTGGGCTTCGGTGCGCTCCAGGGCTCGGGCGTAGTCGTAGCTCTCGAAGGCCCGGGTGGCCTCGTCGACGAGGTCGGCCAGGCGCACGAGCATCGAGCGGTCGATGGGCTCGGTGACGACCGCCCCGTGCCCGGGCTGTCCCACGCCGAGGGCGAACTTCGAGGCGTTGAGCAGCTTGATGGCCAGGCGCCGGCCGATCTTCATCTGCCCCTCGTCGAAGGTCATGTCCATGCCGGGCCGGCCGTTGGCCGACCAGTAGCGCACCGCGTCAGCGCCGTGGCGCTCGATGAGGGTGACCGGGTCGTCGGGCATGTTGCCGGCCGACTTCGAGAGCTTCTTGCGGTCGGGGTCGACGATGAACCCGGAGATGGCGGCGTTGCCCCACGGCAGCGAACCGTGCAGGTAGTGGCTTCGGACCACGGTGGAGAACAGCCACGTGCGGATGATCTCGTGGGCCTGCGGGCGCATGTCCATCGGGAAGGTGCGCTCGAAGAGGTCCGGGTCGTCCTCCCAGCCGCACACGATCTGCGGGGTGAGCGACGACGTGGCCCACGTGTCCATCACGTCCGGGTCGGCCGCGAAGCCGCCCGGCTGGTTGCGCTGGGCCTCCTCGTAGCCGGGGGGCGCGTCGGTCGTCGGGTCGACGGGCAGGGACGCCTCGTCAGCCAGGATCGGGGAGAGGAAGTCGGTGACGCCGTCGTCGTCGATCGGGTACCAGACCGGGAACGGCACGCCGAAGAACCGCTGGCGGGTGATGTTCCAGTCGCCCATCAGACCGTTCACCCAGTTCTCGAACCGGACCCGCATGAACTCGGGCCACCAGCGCAGCTCCTGGCCCCGGGCCAGCATCTCGTCCTTGGGCGGGTACCGGATGAACCACTGCTGGCTGGTGACGATCTCCAGCGGGCGGGTGCCGTTCTCCCAGAACTTCACCGCGTGCGTGATCGGGCGGGGCTCGCCATCGAGCAGGTCGTGCTCGACGAGCAGCTCGACGATGCGGGCCTGGGCCTGCTTCACGGTCTTGCCGGCCAGCTCGTCGTAGGCGGCCTGGGCGGCGGCCGGGTCGGTCGAGTCCCAGCCGTCCTCGCCCCAGATGACCGGGCGCAGCCGGCCGTCGCGCTGGACGACAGCCCGCACCGGCAGCGACAGCTCCCGCCACCAGGTGACGTCGGTGGTGTCGCCGAAGGTGCAGATCATCGCCACGCCGGTGCCCTTGTCGGGCTCGGCCAGCTCGTGGGCCACGATGGGCACCTCGGCGCCGAACAGCGGGGTGGTGGCCGTCTTGCCGAACATCGGCTGGTAGCGGTCGTCGTCGGGGTGGGCGACGACGGCCACGCAGGCCGGGAGCAGCTCGGGGCGGGTGGTGTCGATGAGGAGCGGCTCGCCGTCCGGGCCGGTGAACCGCAGCTTGTGGTAGGCGCCGGGCATCTCCTTGTCGGCCAGCTCGGCCTGGGCCACGGAGGTGCGCATGTCGACGTCCCACAGGGTGGGGGACTCGGTGCGGAAGGCCTTGCCCTCCTGGGCCAGGCGCAGGAAGGCCCGCTGACTGGTGCGGACGGCCTTGGGCCCGATGGTGGTGTAGGTGTGCTCCCAGTCGACGGACAGGCCGAGGGTGGCCCACAGGTCGTGGTAGGCCTCCTCGAACTCGGGGACGACCTCTTCGCAGAGCTCCACGAAGTTGGGGCGGCTGACCGGGATCGGCCGGGCCTTCTTGTCGACCTTGTCGGGCCGCTGGAAGCCCGGGTCGTACGGGAGCGTGGGGTCGACGATGGTGCCGGTGAGGAGCTGGACGCGGCGCTCCACGTTGAGGCCGTTGTCGTCCCAGCCCATCGGGTAGAAGACCTCCTTGCCCCGCATGCGCTGGTAGCGGGCCACGAGGTCCGTGTGCGTGTAGCTGAACACGTGCCCGGGGTGGAGGTGGCCGCTCACCGTGGGCGGCGGGGTGTCGATGGAGAAGACCTCGCCGCGGGCCTTGCTGCGGTCGAACCGGTAGGTGCCGTCGGCTTCCCAGCGGGCTCGCCACTTGGCCTCGAGCCCGTCGATCGTCGGCTTGTCGGGGAGCTGCGTCACGGAGGCGCAGGGTACTGGCACGCCCTCTGGGCCCCCGAACTCCAGGTCTCGTCCTGGGCTACCTTCGCGGCGTTCGCACCGTTGGACCCTTGGGGGAGCCGTGGAGCAGCCGACCGTCGACCAGCGGGCCACCGTGCCCCGCCTCGTGCCGGCCGAGGAGTGGGGCGATCCGCACCCGCACTACCACCGGATCCGAGCCGAGACGCCCGTCCTCTTCGTGCCCGAGCTCGACGAGTACGTCCTCACGCGCTTCGCCGACTGCGAGCGCGTGCTGCGCGACCCGACGATGAGCTCGGACCCGAGCAAGCGGAACATCCGCCCACCCTTCCTCCAGCTGGGCCAAGGCGACGACCGCCCGCCCTCGATGCTGTTCCTCGACCCGCCCGACCACACCCGCCTCCGCAAGCTGGTCAGCAAGGCGTTCACGCCCCGCACCGTCGAGCGCCTCCGCCCGCACGTGGCCGAGCTCGTCGACGGCATGCTCGACGCCGTCGACCCAGCGGGCTTCGACCTGCTCGAGGCGGTCGGCTTCCCGTTGCCCGTGACGGTGATCTGCGAGCTGCTCGGGATCCCGGCTGAGGACCAGCACCTCTTCGGGCCGTGGAGCAGCGACGCCTCCCGCATGCTCGACGGTGACCTCGACGAGGCGACCATCCAGCGGGGGATCGTCGCCTTCATGGAGCTCGTCAACTACCTGAACGCCATCTTCGAGGAGCGCCGGGCCGCGCCGCGCGACGACCTGCTCAGCGCGCTGCTGGCCGCCGAGGAGGAGGGCGACAAGCTCTCGGAGGAGGAGCTGCGCTCCACCGTGGTCCTGCTGTTCGTGGCCGGCCACGAGACCACCACCAACCTCATCGGCAACGGCACCGTGGCGCTCCTGCGCCAGCGGGACCAGTGGGAGCGGCTGGTGGCCGACCCCTCGCTCGCCCCGAGCGCGGTGGAGGAGCTGCTCCGCTTCGACGGTCCCGTGCACGTCACCGCCCGCACCGCCACCCACCCCTGCGAGGTGGCCGGCGTGTCGGTGGAGCCGGGGCAGGGCCTCGTCACGCTGATCGCAGCCGCCAACCGGGACCCGGAGCGCTTCCCAGACCCCGACCGGCTCGACATCGGCCGAGCCGACAACCACCACCTCGCCTTCAGCCAGGGGATGCACTACTGCCTGGGCGCGGCCCTGGCCCGCCTCGAGGGCCAGGAGGTGTTCACGGCACTGACCCGCCGGTTCCCCACCCTCGACCTCACCGAGGAGCCCGTCCACCGCGACCACTTCGTCCTCCGCGGCTACCAGAAGGTCCCCGTCCAGGCCACCTGAACGACGTCTGTGAACGCTTCTGCGCAGATGCTGCCGAAAAGCGTGCACAGACGTCGTGGTCGGCCATGATCGGGGGGTGACGGACGCCGGACCCACCCCCGGGCTCGAGGAGCTGCGCTTCTTCGACACCCGCACGCGCCAGGTGCAGCGCTTCGAGCCGCTGCACCCGCCGAAGGTCGGCATCTACACCTGCGGGCCGACGGTCTACGCCCCCCAGCACCTCGGCAACATGCGGAGCCAGCTGTTCCCCGACCTGCTGCGGCGGGTGCTGATGGCGGCCGGGTACGACGTCACCTACGTCACCAACATCACTGACGTCGGCCACCTGGTGAACGACGACCAGGACGCCGGCGACGACAAGATGGAGGCGGCCGCCGCCCGCACCGGCAAGACCGCGGCCGAGATCGCGGCTGCCTACACGCAGCAGTGGGCCGATGACCGGCGCCGCCTGGGGTGCCTGGAGCCGGACCTGACCCCTCGGGCGGCCGACCACGTCGCCGAGCAGATCGAGATGGTCCAGGCCCTCGAGGCCAAGGGCCACACGTACGTCATCGCGGACGGCGTCTACTTCGACACCTCCACCTTCCCCGCCTACGCCGCCTTCGCCGGCCTCGACCTCGACGAGCTCGAGACGAGCGGTCGCGTCGAGCGGGTCGAGGACAAGCGGCACCCGGCCGACTTCGCCCTCTGGAAGCTCACCCCGCCGGGCGTGGCGCGCCAGCAGGAGTGGGACTCGCCCTGGGGGCGGGGGTTCCCGGGCTGGCACATCGAGTGCTCGGCCATGTCCACGAAGTACCTGGGCGATCGCTTCGACATCCACACCGGCGGCGTCGACCACATCCGCGTCCACCACACCAACGAGGTGGCCCAGAGCGAGTGCGTGCTCGACGTGCACCCCTGGGTGCAGCTCTGGATGCACAACGAGTTCCTGGACCTCGGCGGCGCCAAGATCTCCAAGTCGGCCGGGCACGTGCTCACCGTCGACACCCTCGTCGAGCGCGGGATCGAGCCGCTGGCCTTCCGCTACTTCTTCCTGCAGGCCAGCTACCGCCAGCAGCAGGCGTTCACCTGGGAGGCGATGGACGCGGCCGCCACGGCGCTGCGCCGCCTCGTTGGCCACGCGGTTGCCGCCCGTGACGCGGCGGGCACCCCCGATGCGAAGCGGGTGGACCCGTACCGGCGTCGCTTCTGGGCCGCCCTGGCCGACGACCTCAACGCACCGGCCGCCCTCGCCGTCGTCTGGGAGGTCGTCCGAGCTGACGACCTCGACGCCGCCGACCGCTGGGCGTTCCTGGCCGACGCCGACCGCGCCCTCGGCTTCGACCTGGCCCACGCGACCGTCCCCGACGAGGACGAGTCCGGCAGCGACCCCCGCATCGACGCCCTCGTGGCCGAGCGGTCGGCTGCCCGCGCCGCCAAGGACTTCGCCACCAGCGACCGCATCCGCGACGAGCTCGCCGCCGACGGCATCGAGCTCGTCGACACCCCGACCGGCACCGCCTGGCGCCGCCGCAGCTGAACCTCCCGGCGACGCTTCTTGCCGCGGTGAGGGACGGTCTTGTTCCTTCGGCGCGGCGAGAAGGGGAGGGGTTGGGGTCGCTCAGGTGGCGCGGTGGCGGTGGCGGAGGCCGAGGGCCCCGGCGACGGCGGCCAGCACCGTGACCGCGACGCGGCGGCGGCGACGACGGCGGCGGCGGTGGTCGGCCAGCGGCGACTCCGGGGCGGTGCCGTCGGAGGCCTCGTCGTCGGACAGCTGAGGCGCGAGGTCGACGACGCGGGGCCGTCCCTCGCCGGGGATGGTCAGGCGGTGCCCGACCTCGGTCGGGGCCTCGCGGTCGGGGTCGACCCACCACCAGGTGGCCACCGCCTCCTCCTCGGTGAGGGTGAGGACGAGGAAGCCGTGGTGGGTCGTGTCCACCCAGTGCACCCCGGGGAGCTGGTCGACGAGGGCCGGGCCCACCTTGTCGCCCGCCCCGGTCGGGAAGAGCTGGCCCATGGGGGTGGTGGCGGCGGGCGGGCAGACGAGCTCGACGCCGACCGCTCGCCCGTCTGGCCCCAGGGGGCCCTCGATGGCCCACGAGGAGTGGATGTCGCCCGACAGCGTGATCGTGCGGCCACCCCGGCGGGCCAGCGCCGCGCTGAGCCGATCCCGGCTGGCCTCGTAGCCGTCCCACTGGTCGGTGTTGGTGGCCTCTCCGTCGACGACGGCGTACTTCTCGGGCAGCAGGCCGTCGAGCGCGTCCGGGACGGGGATGGTGAGCGGGCTGAGGACGGTGCCGCTGAGGAGGACGAGCCAGTGGGGGGCCGGGTCGGCCGCGACCGGGCCGACCCAGGCCTCCTGGGCGGGGCCCAGCATCGTCCGCTCCGGCGCGTCCGCCGCCAGGGTGCCCTCGTGGCCCGCCGGCTCGTCGCGGTGGGCGCGGGTCTCGGTGGCGGCGATGCGGACGAAGCGGCCCGCGTCGAGCGTCCGCCAGGCGGCCGCCGGGTCGTCGCGGTCGGCCAGCCGCTTCGGGAGGTACTCCTGGTGGGCGGTGAGCGCGGCGTGCTTGCGGTCCGCCCACGGGCCCTGCTCGTCGGGGTCGTGGGACTTGGCACCGCCCCGCCAGGCGTTGTCGGCCAGGTCGTGGTCGTCCCAGATGACGACCATGGGGTGCCGGGCGTGGAGGGCCTGCAGGTCCGGGTCTCGCCGGGCCTGGGCGTGGCGCTGCCGGTAGTCGTCGAGGGTGACGCAGTCGTGGTCCGGCACGGGCCGGCGGTCCTCGATGTCGAACTTGGTGTCCTCGTAGACGTAGTCGCCGAGGTGCACCACCACGTCCACGTCGGTGTGGGCGAGCTCGCCGTAGACGGCGAAGGGGCTCTGCCCGAAGCGGGCGCAGCAGGTGGCGCCGACGCGGAGGTGCTCGGCGCTGTCCGCGGGCAGGGTGCGGGTGCGGCCCACCGGGGAGGCCCTGCCCTGGGCGGTGAAGCGGTACCAGTAGGCGGTGCCGGGCTGGAGGCCGGTGACGTCCACGGTGACGATCCCGGTCGCCGCGGGCGCCTCCTCCTTGCCCCGGGCGACGACCTCGAAGAAGTCCTCGTCGACGGCGACCTCCCAGTGGCAGGTGCCGCCGCCCTCGACGGCGCACCAGATGAGGACGGCCTCGACCGTCGGGTCGAAGCTGGCCACCCCGAGGCTGAACGGCGGCTCCGCGGCGGGGTTGCGGGGTGCGGTGGCGGGGCTGTCGGCGAGCTCGTTCACCCGTGGATGCCCCGAAGCCCGTTCCACGCGAAGTCGGCCACCAGCCGGGCCAGGTCCTCGGGGGCTTCCGGGGCACCCTCGGCCATCCACATGCGGCTGGCCCCCTCAGCGAGGCCGACGAGGCCGTGGGCCAGCTGCCGGCGCTGGGCCTGCTCGAGGGTGCGGACCTCGATGAGGGCGGCGATGGCCTCGGCGATGGCGGCCTCGACCTTGACGACCTGGGCCGCGAACTCCTCGTCCCGGCGGGTGCCCCCACCGAAGAGCACCCGGAAGGCGGGCTCGTTGGAGGCCACCCAGCGGAAGTAGGCCAGGAACCCGAGCTCCACCTGCTGGTGCGGCGTCCCGGCCGAGCTGGTGGCCTTGGTGATCTCCTCGAGCAGCTGCGTCCCGACGTCGGTCAGGACCTCGCGGTAGAGGTCCCGCTTCGAGCGGAAGTGCTGGTAGAGCACGGGCTTGGTGACGCCGGCCGCCTCGGCCACGTCGTTCATCGACGTGGGGTGGAACCCCCGCTCGCCGAAGACCTGCAGCGCCACCTCGAGCAGCTGCTGCCGGCGACGAGCGGCGGGCAGCCGGGTGGCGTGTGGGCGAAGCGACATCGGGTGGATCGTAGGGCCGCGACGGCAGGAGTCGGCCAGCCCGGGGCGAATACCTGTCACGTGCGGCCCCCGAAGCAGACCCCAGCCCTCACCGCTCGCCGCCCTGCGGAGCCGTTCCGGCCCCTCCCGGCGCGCAAGCTGGGGGTCAGCCTCCTGTCGGTGAAGGCCCGGCGCCGGCGCTACCGGGCGGATCTGCCCCCGCGCGCCGGCGAAGCCGGCGGCTGGTAGCCCACCCCGCACCTGTCCCCCCGATCGCGAGGGGCCCGGCCGCTGGGGGCCGGGCCCTTCGTGACCGCCCCCTGCGAGACCGGGCGACGTCAGCCCTCGGCCCGCAGCGCGTCGACCCGCTGCAGGATCCCCTCCGCGCCGACGCCGCCTGAGGTGCGGGCCACGACGGTGCCCTCCGCGTCGAGGTAGACGGCGAAGGGGTAGCCGGACAGCCCGTACGCGCGGGCCGCGGTGCCCTCCTCGTCATCGAGGATCACGTCGCCGGTCCAGGCCTCGCGCTCCAGCCAGGCCACCGGTGGGTGGTTGGGCGCGGCGCGGTCGGTCCCGGTGAGGACGCCCACGACGCGCACGCCGTCGAGCTCGCCGCCCTCCATGAGGCCGACGACCTCGGGCACCTCGCTCTGGCAGTGCGGGCACCAGTGGGCGAGGAAGAACACCACCGTCGGCTCGCCGCTCTGGCCGACCCGGACCGGGGTGCCCTCGGCGTCGGTCCCCTCGAGTCGGGGAGCGGGGCTCCCGACAGCCGGGTCGTCCCCACCGTCGGGCAGCTCGGGCAGCGGTTCGCCCTGGGCCGCGATCGGGCCGAAGTCGGGGGCGTCGTCGGTCTCGTCCTCGGCGCTGCCGAGGGCGACGATGACGCCGACGAACACGACGAGCAGCACCACCGCTCCCACGATCAGGAGCGTCCGCGTGCGGCTGTCGTCCTGGGCCTGGGCGGGACCGGGCCGGCGGCTGCGCTTCGGTCGGTTGCTCATGGTTCCTCCGGGAGTGGGCGGTCGAGGGCGAGCAGGGCGATGATCAGCGCGAACGCCACCAGGGCCATGCGCGGGATGGTCCAGAAGCCGAGGCCCTCCACCCAACGCAGGGTGCACGGGTTGCTCGGGTCGCACCCGCTGCTCGTCAGGTCGGGCTTGGTCTCGATGAGGTTGTGCCAGGCGCTCACCAGGATGCCGGCGCCGGCCAGCACGAAGGCGTAGAGGCGGATCCCGTCGTCGCGGCGCCAGGCTGCGACGGGGAGCAGCACCGCCAGCGGGTACATGGCGATGCGCTGGTACCAGCACAGCTCGCACGGCGGGAACCCCGCACCTTCGGAGAACCAGAGGCTGCCCAGCGTGGCGACGATCGCGACCGCGCCGGCCAGCGTCGTGCCGAGCCCGGCCACCGCCTCGCGGAGCCAGCCGAAGGTGACGGGGGAGAGCAGGCGCAGGCCCCCGAGGCCGACGACGACCAGGGCGCTGAAGGTCGCAACGGTGCCGAGGACGTCGGCGACCTGGGAGGCGTCCACGTCAGGAGGGTCGCCCGGCGGCGGCGGTCGGTTCCCGGCGGGTCAAAGGCCCCGCTCCCGGTCTTCGCGCTCGGCCGCCTTCACGGCGTAGCCGAACACGATGGCGGGGGCGAGCACCACGGAGCCGACGACGAGGCTGGCGACGACCACGGTGCCGGGCAGGCCGTCGAAGCCCCAGACGAACCCGATGACGAACGCCACGACCGCCAGCCCGAAGAGCCCGTAGCCGAGGCGCTGGCCGACCTCGACGAGGCGGGCGATGCGGGCCCGTCGCTCGCGCACGGGGTCCACGGCGGCGGGATCGGGCATCCCGCCAGCCTGCTCAGCCCGGCCGGGCGCCGGCAAGCCGCGCGCTCGCGTCGCCGTCATCGACGGGCGCAGGGTCGCCGGAGCGGGCGCTTCGTCCACCGGCGGCGGGTCCTAACGTGGCGGGGTGACGTGGACGCTGCGCACGCCGGGCCGGACGACGGCGCTCGAGGGCATCGAGCTCATGGCGATCGTGAACGCCAGCCCGGAGTCCTTCTCGGGCGACGGCGACCTCGACCTCTCTGAACAGGTGGCGGCCGCAGCATCGGGGTGGGCCGCCGGCGCGCTGGTGGTCGACGTGGGCGGCCAGTCGGCCAACACCAAGACCCCCGAGCTCGAGGCGGAGGAGGAGATCACCCGCGTGGTCCCCCTCGTCACCGCCATCCGGGCGCAGCACGACGGGCTCGTCTCGATCGACACCTACAAGCCGGCCGTGGCCGACGCCGCCCTGGCGGCGGGAGCCGACATCGTCAACGACGTCAGCGGCCTGCTCGACCCCGCGCTGGCGGAGGTCGTGGCCGACCACCGGGCCGGGTACGTGCTGATGCACACCGTCGGTCGCCCCAAGACCAAGGTGCTCGACCCTGACCTCTACGACGACGTGGTCGCCGCGGTGCTCGGCTTCTTCGATGAGCGCCGGGCCACCCTCGAAGCGGCCGGCGTGCACCCGGAGCAGATCGTGCTCGATCCCGGCCTCGACTTCGGCAAGACGCCCCGTCAGTCGCTGGACCTCGTGGCCCGGGCGGCCGAGGTGCGCGAGGGCACCGACCGCCCGCTGCTGTGGGCCATCTCCCGCAAGGACTTCATCGGTGCCGTCGCGGGCGTCCCGCCGCGCGAGCGGGACCCAGGCACCCTCGCCACCGCCGCCGCGCTGGCCGACGCCGCGCCCGGGTCGATCCTCCGGGTCCACGACGTCGGCGGGACGGCCCAGCACCTCGCCGTC
>Ga0208490_100600_pt1 | contig 20347 bp, 19 predicted proteins | sample SubbioAug_CSWold_FD_184818 | JGI IMG/M metagenome (GOLD analysis project Ga0208490, IMG submission 184818) | Serpentinite rock and fluid subsurface biosphere microbial communities from McLaughlin Reserve, California, USA - CR11Aug_CSWold (SPAdes) | ecosystem: Environmental > Terrestrial > Deep...
AACGTCCTCGCACTCGCCGAGCGCCAGGGTGACCTGGCGGTCGACGTCCGCCGCACCGTGGTGCTGCACGAGATCACCCACCGCCTGCAGTTCGACGGCAACCCGTGGCTCGGCGACCACCTGCGGGGCCTGGTCGGGCGCTACCTCGCCGAGGCCAGGGTCGACCGAGCGGCCATGCTCGATCTGGCCCCGCGGCTGCCGCGCCTGGTCGCCGAGGTGCGCGAGACCGGGACCATCGAGCCGATCATCGAGGCGGTCCTCACCGAGGCCCAGGCCCGCATCGTCGCCGAGGCACAGGGGCTGATGAGCCTGCTCGAGGGGCACGGCAACACCGCGATGTTCGAAGCCTCGACCGGCGACCTCATCGCCGACCCCGACGCTGTCCGCGGCCTGCTCGCCGAGCGGCACGGCGACGTCGCCTCGAAGGTCCTCGCGCTCGCCGGTATGGAGATGAAGCGTCGCCAGTACCGCGAAGGCGAGCAGTTCGTGCGGGGGGTGATCGAACTCGGTGGCGTCGAGGCGCTCAACCGTGCCTTCTCGGCCGCCGAACACCTGCCACTCGGTCACGAGGTGGCTGACCCGGCCGCCTGGCTGGCGCGGGTCCGGGCTGCCTGAGGTGGCCGGCACGCTCGGCCCGTTGGCGCGCGGGCGCCCGCGCGGTGACCTCGTCGCCGCCGTCACCGCCGCCCTCGCCGAGGTCGCCGAGGCCGCGACGGTCGTCGTCGCCGTGTCGGGTGGGTCGGACTCGACCGCGCTGGCGTACCTGGTCGCGGAGGCCCGTGATGACCTCGACCTGCACCTGGTCAACGTCCGCCACGGACTGCGCGACGACACCGCCGAGCAGGAGGTGCTCGACGTACACGCGGCGTACCTCGGCCTGCCGCTGCGACGCGTCGAGGTCGACGTGGCGCCCGCGGGCGAGGGGATCGAGGCTGCCGCGAGACAGGCCCGCTACACGGCGCTCGCGGCGGCGGCGACCGAGGTGGGGGCGACCCTCGTGCTGGTCGGCCACACCGCCGACGACCAGGCCGAGACCGTCCTGCTCCGTGCGGCCCGCGGCACGGGGACCGACGGCCTGGGGGCCATGCCGCGCCGTCGGGACCTCGACCGACGCATCGGGCTGTTCCGTCCGCTCCTCGGCCTTCGTCGCACGTCGCTGCGGGACTTCCTCGCGGCCGAAGGACTGCCGTTCGTCGACGACCCCACCAACACCGACCCGCAGGTACGGCGCAGCGTGGTCCGCAACGTCGTGTTGCCGGCGCTGGACCAGGTCGGCGGGGACCCCGTGGGGGCGCTGGCCCGTCTCGCCGACCTGAGCCGTGCGGATGCCGAGGCCCTCGATGACATGGCGGCCACCGAGATGGCCACGATGGTGGTCCGCGTCGGCCCGATCCGATGTCTGCCCGACGCCCGGCTCGCCCTGCTCCCGCTGGCCCTGCGGCGACGGGTCGTGCGCGCCGTGCTGGCAGAACTGCTCGAGCGCCCGTTGGGCGCCGACGCGGTCGATCGCGTCCTGGCACTCGCCAGCGGGGCCGCGGTCGACCTCGCCGGTGACGTCCGTGCGACGGCCGGTGGTGGGTGGCGGACGATCGGCCCGCCGGCCGTCCAGGACACACCGACGACGGCACTGACGGTGCCCGGCGAGGTCGTCTGGCCGACGATCGGGGCCCGCATCGTCGCGATCACGCCGCAGACCGACCTGTCCCAGGACCTCGCGGCCGGACAGATCGCCTTCCAACTCGCCGAGGCATGGACACCGCCGGCGGTGCGCGTGCCGGGCCACCTGGTGCCACCAGGGGGCACGAGCGCGCGGATGTCGCTCGCACTCGGCGCGGACCACGGCCGCCTCGAGGTGCGCTCCCGGCGACCGGGGGACCGGGTGCGCACCGGCGGCGGGACCCGGCGCCTGCAGGACGTGCTCATCGATGCCGGGCTGCCCCGGCCCGTCCGTGACCTGTGGCCGATCGTCGCCGACGGCAGCCGTGTGGTCTGGGTGCCCGGGATCGCCGCCGATGTCGAGACGGTGCGTGACGGGCGCGCGGCGCCACGGGCGCTGCTCGTGGTCCAGTCGGCCGTCTAGAGTCCCGGCCCCGTCGTGCCCCGACCGTCCGGCGCCCCGGACGAGAAACCTGGCCGAGCAGATGGACGACCTCAGTTCGATCCCACCGACGTTCCGCGGTGACGTCGAGTCGATCCTGATTCCCGAAGCCGATCTGCAGACGCGGCTCGCGGAACTGGCCGCCGACGTCGACCGTGACTACGCCGGCCGCGACCTGCTGCTCGTGGGCGTGCTCAAGGGCGCGATCTTCGTCATGGCCGACCTCGCGCGCCACCTGACCATCCCCACGGCCATGGACTTCATGGCCGTGTCCTCGTACGGCGCCTCGACCTCGTCGTCGGGCGTGGTCCGCATCCTCAAGGACCTCGACACCGAGATCGAGGGCCGCGACGTGCTCCTGGTCGAGGACATCGTCGACTCGGGGCTCACGCTCGACTACCTCACCAAGAACCTTCGTTCGCGTCGTCCCGCCAGCGTCGAGATCCTGTCGCTGTTGACCAAGCCGAGCCGGCGCGAGGTCGACCTGCCGGTGCGCTACGTCGGCTTCGAGGTCCCAGACGTGTTCGTGGTGGGCTACGGGCTCGACTACGCCGAGCGCTACCGCTCGCTGCGCGACATCGTCACCCTCGAACCCAGCGTCTACGGCGGCTAGATCCCCAGGGTTGGGGGCAACGAGCGGAGCGCCAGCGGAGCGAGACAGGGGACCCACCCCGGATGTGCCGTCCCCCGGCGCAGGCCGGGGGAGGGCATCTGGTGCGGTGGTAGCATCGAACCCTGCACACATGTGTCGTCCGCGCGCGATTCGACGGTCCGCAGCCGGGCGTGAACCGCACGCCACCACCGCGCCCGGACAGGTGGAGGAATCGTGAAGCCAGGCCAGCGCCTACTCCGTGGCCCCCTGCCCTGGGTGCTCGCGCTCGCCGCCGCGCTCTGGCTCGGTGTCAGCTTCGTCCAGGGCGCCGCCCCGTCCGACGAGATGACCTGGTCGGAGTTCGCCGAGGCGGTCGAGGACGGCCAACTGCAGGGGCAAGACGTCGAGGCCCGGGTCGGTAACCGCACCGAACAGATCGAGGGCGAGCGGAGGACCGCCGACGGTACGCAGCCCTTCAGCGTCTACTTCAACCCGCAGATCAACGACGACCAGATCGCCAACTGGGTCGACCAGGGACTGATCGGCTCCGTCGAGTTCGACCCGGAGCAGTCCGGCGCGCTGGCCTCGATCCTGGCCACGGTCCTGCCGTTCATGCTGATCCTCGTGGTGTTCTTCCTGCTCATGCAGAACATGCAGGGCGGCGGCGGCAAGGTCATGCAGTTCGGCAAGTCCAAGGCCAAGATGGTGTCCAAGGACGCGCCGAAGGTCACCTTCAGCGACGTCGCCGGGGCCGACTCCGCCATCGAGGAACTGCGCGAGATCAAGGACTTCCTCGAGAACCCGGCCAAGTTCCAGCAGATGGGCGCGAAGATCCCCAAGGGTGTGCTGCTGTTCGGCCCTCCGGGAACGGGAAAGACCCTGCTCGCACGCGCGGTCGCCGGCGAGGCCGGGGTGCCGTTCTTCTCGATCTCGGGCTCGGACTTCGTCGAGATGTTCGTAGGTGTCGGTGCCTCGCGCGTGCGTGACCTGTTCGAACAGGCCAAGGCCAACGCCCCGGCCATCATCTTCATGGACGAGATCGACGCGGTCGGCCGGCACCGCGGCGCCGGCATGGGCGGCGGCCACGACGAGCGCGAGCAGACCCTCAACCAGTTGCTCGTCGAGATGGACGGCTTCGACGTCCGCAGCTCGGTCATCCTCATCGCCGCGACCAACCGGCCCGACATCCTCGACCCGGCGCTGCTGCGTCCGGGCCGTTTCGACCGCCAGATCGTGGTCGACCGCCCCGACCTGATCGGCCGCGAGGCGATCCTGAAGGTCCACGCCCGCGGCAAGCCGCTGGCCGGCGACGTCGACCTGTCGGTGCTCGCACGCCAGACGCCGGGCTTCACCGGCGCGGACCTGGCCAACCTGATCAACGAGGCCGCCCTGCTCGCGGCCCGGTTCGGCAAGAAGGAGATCGGCCACGGTGAGCTCGAGGAGTCCATCGATCGCGTGGTCGCCGGTCCCGAACGCCGCACCCGCCTGATGGGTGAGGGCGAGAAGCGCACCGTCGCCTACCACGAGTCCGGTCACGCGATCGTCGGACACGCGCTGCCCAACGCCGACCCGGTGCACAAGATCACGATCATCCCGCGCGGCCAGGCGCTGGGCTTCACCATGCAGTTGCCGACCGAGGACAAGTACCTCATCTCGCGCAGCGAACTGATCGACCGGCTCGCGGTCATGCTCGGGGGCCGCGTCGCCGAGGAACTCAAGGTCGGCGACATCACCACCGGCGCCGGCGACGACATCCGCAAGGCCACCGCCACGGCCAAGGAGATGGTGACCCAGTACGGCATGAGTTCCAAGCTCGGACCGATCACCCTCGGCCAGCGCGACTCGCAGCCGTTCCTCGGCAAGGAGTTCGGTCACGCGCCGGACTACTCGGGCCAGGTCGCCTACCAGATCGACCTCGAGGTGCGGCAACTGCTCGACGAGGCCCACGACGAGGCGCTCGAGATCCTGGTCGAGAACGACCACGTGCTCGAGAGCCTCGCGACCAAGTTGCTCGAGGTCGAGACGGTGGACGGCGACCTGCTCGCCGAGGTCTTCGAGCCGATCGTCAAGCGGCCGACCCGCGCCGTGTCGGCACCGGTGGGGGACGAGCCGGCCGCGCTGATCGACAAGCTGCGCCGCCTGACCGGCCCGTCCAGCGGCAACGGCAGCGGTAACGGCCACGGCCCGCAGGGCGCGCCGGCTGCGACCGGCGCCGAGTACGACGACTCGTGAGCGAACTGCCGTCGCAGCCGACGCCGGACGAGGACGCGAGCACGGTCGCCGATCTGCCCGGCGTCGAGCCGGCGCGTGTGTTCGACCACGACAAGATCCAGCGTGCCGTGCGGATGATCTTCGAGGCGATCGGCGAGGATCCGCAGCGTCCCGGCATCGTCGAGACGCCGGCGCGCGTCGCGCGTGAGTACGACGAGATCTTCGCCGGCCTGCTCGTCGACGACCCGGCGGCGGTGCTGTCGGTGGTGTTCGACGAGCAGCACGACGAACTCGTGCTGATGCGCGACATCCCGTTCCATTCGACGTGTGAACACCACCTCGTCCCCTTCGTCGGACACGCGCACATCGGCTACCTGCCCAACACCTCCGGGCAGGTGACCGGCCTCAGCAAGCTCGCCCGGCTGGTCGACGTGTGCGCGAAGCGGCCGGGGCTGCAGGAGCGGATGACCACGATGATCGCCGACGCGCTCGAGCAGGCGCTCGATCCCCGCGGGGTGATCGTGGTCATCGAGGCGCGCCACTTCTGCATGGAGATGCGCGGGGTGAAGAAGACCGGTGCCGAGACGGTCACCTCGACCGTCCGGGGCATCTTCCGCGAGGACCCACGCACGCGCGCCGAGGCGCTGTCGCTGTTGCGGGGTGACCCCCGACGCACCTGAGCGGCCGGGGACCCGAGAGCGTCCGCAGGGGCCACGTGCCGTAGGCTCGCGGACACCCGATCCTCCGGCGTGGGCCGGCGACGTCTTCGACGACAGGGCGACACGGCAGTGATCGAACTCCCCTTCACACGCGTGGAAGATGCTGGTCTGGTCCCGTCCGGTGGACCGGCACGGCTGGCGTTGTCGCGGTTGCCACGCGCATCCGAGATCGCCGATGCCGTTGCCGCGGCCCGCGGCGTGTCCGCCTGGGTGGACGGTCGGCTCGTGGTCACCGCCGTGCCGTCGCGGTTGATCGATGCCGCGGGACGGGTCGGCGGGCGGGAACTGGCCGATCTCGTGGCCGGAACCGTCGAGCCCGCCGTCGCGGCCTGGCTCGGCGGCTACCCCGACCTGCCCGTCTCCGAGGGCGGGCCGTTCCCCACCTCGCAGCGTCCGCTCGTGATGGGCATCGTCAACGTCACCCCCGACTCGTTCTCCGACGGCGGTGCGCACTACGACGCGCGGGATCACCCCGGAACCGCGGTCCGGCACGGACAGGCCCTGCTGGCGGCCGGTGCCGACATCCTCGACATCGGCGGCGAGTCGACCCGGCCCGGGGCCGCGCCGGTCGACGTCGAGGAGGAACTCGCCCGCGTGATCCCCGTGATCGAGGCCCTGGTCGCCGACGGCGCCACGATCTCGATAGACACCACCAAGGGGCGGGTCGCGCGCGAGGCCGTGGCCGCAGGTGCGGCCGTCGTCAACGACGTCTCCGCGGGTGCCTACGACCCGGAATTGTTGCCCGCGGTCGCCGAACTCGGGGTGCCGTACATCCTCATGCATCTGCGGGGTACCCCGCTGACCATGCAGCACCAGGCCGAGTACACCGACGTCGTCGGCGAGGTGTTCGACTTCCTCGCCGATCGCCTCGACCAACTCGACCGGATCGGTATTCCACGGGAGCAGGTGGTCGTCGACCCGGGCATCGGGTTCGCCAAGACCGCCGGCCACAATCTGCTGCTGTTGCGGCGGTTGCGCGAGTTCACCTCGCTCGGGCGACCGCTGATGATCGGGACCTCGCGCAAGGCGTTCCTGGGCCATGTCACCGGCGGCGACCCCGAGGACCGACTGATCGGGTCGGTGACCTCGGCCGCGCTCGCGGTGTCGGCGGGAGCGAGGATCGTGCGGGCGCACGACGTCGCCGAGACCGTGCAGGCCCTCGCGCTCGCGCACGCGGTGGCCACGGCGGGCGACGAGTAGCGCCGGTCACCGGACCGATCCAGTCGAGCGGAGCGAGCGTGGACCGCATCACGTTGACGGGCATCGAGGTCTTCGGGCGTCATGGCGTGCTGGCCCACGAACGCGAGTACGGCCAACGCTTCGTCGTCGACGCGGTGCTCGAGGTCGACCTCGCGGCCGCGGCCGCATCCGACGACCTCGCCGACACGATCGACTACGGCAGCCTGTCGGGCGACATCGCCGCGATCGTCGCGGGCGAATCCTTCGACCTGATCGAACGCCTGGCCGGTGCGGTCGCCGACCGTTGCCTGGCCGATCCCCGGGTGCACGCCGTCGAGGTGACCGTCCACAAGCCCGCGGCCCCACTCCCCGTCGTCGCCGAGGAAGTGTCAGTCACCCTGAGGAGGGACGGGGGGCAACGAGGGAGCGCAGCGACCGAGACAGGGGACCCGTCCCAATCATGAGCGAGCAGGTGGTGTTGGGTCTCGGCGCCAACGTCGGCGACCGGCTCGAGACGCTGGCGGCTGCCGTGCACGCCATCCACGACCTCGACGGTGTCGCGGTGACCGACGTCTCGGCCGTCTACGAGACGCCACCCTGGCCGCCTGCCGACGATCCCCGCTCGGTGAGCCAGGAGCCGTACTACAACCTGGCACTCGCGGCGGTCACGTCGCTCGAACCGCTGGCGCTGCTCGACGAACTGCAACTGCTCGAACGCGCCTTCGGCCGCGACCGTTCGCGTGAGGTGCGCTGGGGGCCGCGCACACTCGACATCGACGTGCTGCTGTTCGGCACCCGCGAGATCGAGCAGCCCCGCCTGCAGGTGCCCCATCCGCGCATCGCCGAGCGCACCTTCGTGCTGGTCCCGATGTTCGAGATCCTGCCCGGCGGGGAACTGCCGGACGGCCGACGGCTGAGCCGCCTGCTCACCGCCCTGGCGCCGATCGAGGACATCGAGATGGTCGTCCGCCTCGAGGACCTGCCGGGCCGCCGGTTCGAACGGCCGGAGGGTCCGTCCGCTCCGTCCGCCTCGTTCACCCGTCCCCGCTTCGACACGGGCGAGCAGCCGTGAGCCGGCGCGTGGCGATCATCGGCCCGGGGCGGGTCGGGGGACTCCTCGCCGTCGCGTTCTCGCGCGCCGGATACCGCGTCGTCGCCGTGGCCGGGGGCACGGCCGGCTCGCGAGCGGCCATCACCGCCGATGTCGCGGGGGTGCGTGACCTCGCCGCCCCGGCCGACGCCGCGGCGCTCGCAGACCTGCTCGTACTGACGGTCCCCGACGACGCGATCGCCGCCGTCACGCGGGACCTGGTCCGGGCAGACGCGCTGGGCGAACACCAGCGGGTGATCCACGTGGCCGGGTCGGTCGGCCTCGACGTGCTCGACCTCGCGCGCCGGGCGGGTGCCGGCGTCGCCGCCTGCCATCCGGCGATGACCGTCCCGGTCGGGGCAAGAGACCCCGAGGTGCTGCACGGGTCGGCGTGGGCGGTCACCGCGCCCGACGCCGCCCGCGGCTGGGCCCACGGGCTGGTCCAGGACCTCGGGGGTGACCCCGTCGACGTCCCGGACGGGGCACGGGTGCTCTATCACGCGGGGCTCGCGTTGGGATCGAACGCGGTCGGAGCGGCGGTCGCTGCCGCCCGTCAGACGCTGCTCGCTGCCGGCATCCGCACGCCGGAGCGCTTCCTCGCGCCGTTGGCGGCGGCCAGTGTCGCCAACGTCCTGCGCGACGGCGCGTCGGCGCTCACGGGCCCCGTCGTCCGTGGTGACGCCGGAACGATCGAGCGCCACCTGCAGGCGCTGCAAGCCGACCTGCCGCATCTCGCCGACACCTACCGGCGGTTGACCGCGGCCGTCCTCGCGCAAACCGGAAGCGCCCTCGACCCGGCTGCGGCAGCGCGGCTGAAGACTCTCCTGGACGAGGCATGAGACGCGTCACGACCATCGCGGACCTGCGCGGCGCGCTCGACGACGAGCGACGCCGGGGTCGCACCATCGCACTGGCCCCGACCCTCGGTGCCCTGCACGAGGGCCACCTCGCCAACGTGCGCATCGCCGCCGGACACGCCGATGTCGTGGTCGTCAGCGTCTTCGTGAACCCGACCCAGTTCGACCGCGCCGACGATCTCGCGGCCTACCCCCGCACCCTCGAGGCGGACGAGGCGGCACTGCGCAGCCTGGGCGCCGACGCGCCGGCCTACGTGTTCGCGCCGTCCGAAGCGGAGATGTACCCCTCGTCGCCGCGGACCACCGTCCACGTCGCCGGCGTCACCGAGGTGCTGGAAGGCGCCTCGCGGCCGGGCCATTTCGACGGCGTCGCCACCGTGGTCACCAAGCTGTTCAACATCGTCGGTCCCGACGTGGCCGTGTTCGGCCGCAAGGATTTCCAACAGAACGTCGTGATCGGTCGTTTCGTCGCCGACCTCGATCTGCCGGTGCGGCTGGTCCTGACGCCGACGGTGCGCGAACCCGACGGGCTGGCGCTCTCGTCGCGCAACCGGCGGCTCGACGCTGACGGGCGCGCCGCTGCTGCCGCGATCCCGAAGGCACTGCGCGCCGCCGTTCGCGCCGCCCGCGAGGACCGGACGGCCGGACGGGCACCCGACCCGACCCACGTCCGCGCGGCGGCGCTCGCTACTCTTTCCGCCGTCCCAGCCCTGACCGTCGGCTACGTCGAGGTCGTCGATCCCGACACGCTGGCACCCCCCGACCCCGCCGCGCGGGGCGGGGAGGCCGCCGGCCCCACGACACCGCCGGCCGGGCGGGAACCGCGACCGCTGCTCGTGACCGTGGCCGCCTCGGTCGACGGTGTGCGCCTGATCGACAACGTCGAGATCGGCGACACCGACGACGAGGACCGCCTCCTGGCCGCGACGGAGGCTGCGACACCGCACCAGTGACCGGTTGGAACCCGACGCCCTCGACGGGCGGGAACGACACGGGGAGTGCCCATGCGACGCATCATGATGAAGTCCAAGATCCACCGCGCGACGGTGACCGAGGCCAACCTCGACTACGTCGGTTCGATCACGATCGACCGCGACCTGATGGACGCCGCGGACCTGCTGCCCAACGAGAAGGTGCAGGTGGTCGACAACGACAACGGCGCCCGGCTCGAGACCTACGTCATCGAGGGGCCGCGCGGGAGCGGCACGATGTGCCTCAACGGTGCTGCCGCCCGGCTCGTGCACCCGGGTGACACCATCATCGTGATCAGCTACGCCGAACTCGAGGACGCCGAGGCCCGTCGCTGGGAGCCCACCGTGGTGTTCGTCGACGCCGACAACCGCCTCACCGTGACCGGGAGCGAGGTCCATGGAGCCGTCGCCTGAACAACCGTCGTCGGCACCGCCGTCGGCCCCTCCACCGTCGGCCCCGCGGTCGTCGGTCGCGCGGTCGTCGGTCGCGTCGTCGCCTGGGCAGCCGAGCGCGCCACCGCGCCACGACCAACCACCGCTGGATGCGCACGCGATCGCGGCGGCCAGCCGCGAGGTGGTCCGCCGCGCGCTGCAGGAGGACCTCGGCAACCACGGCGACGTGACCAGCATCGCCACCGTCCACGCGGACGCCATCGGTGCGGCGGACCTGGTCGCACGCGCCGATGGCGTGATCGCGGGTACCGCGCTGGTCGGCCTGGTCTACGAGCAACTCGACCCGCGCGTCGAGGTGACCTGGCAGGTGGGGGAGGGCGATGTCATCGCCTCGGGCCAGCATCTCGGCCGGGTCGCCGGGCCACTTCGTTCGGTACTCACCGGCGAACGCACCGCACTGAACTTCCTCACGCATCTGTCCGGGGTCGCCACGCGCACCTACGCCTACGCACGGGCGGTCGACGGCACCGGCTGCGTCGTGCGCGACACGCGCAAGACCACGCCGGGCATGCGCCTGCTCGAGAAGGCGGCCGTTCGTGCGGGCGGCGGGGTCAGCCACCGCATCGGCCTGTTCGACGCGTTGCTGGTCAAGGACAACCATGTCGCGGCCGCCGGCTCGGTCGCCAACGCGACGCGCCGCGCGATTGCCCGCAGCGGCGGGCGTCCCGTGCAGATCGAGGTGGATTCGCTCGAGCAACTCGACGAGGCGATCGAGGCCGGCGCGCGCGACGTCCTGCTGGACAACTTCGATGTCGAACAGACCCGTGCCGCGGTCGATCGGGTACGCGAACTCGAGGGTCGCCACGGCCGGATCCTGCTCGAGTCCTCGGGCCGGATCACCCTGGACAACGTGGCCGACTACGCCGACGCCGGGGTCGACCGCATCGCGGTCGGGGCGCTGACCCACTCGGCGCCGCAACTCGACATCGGCCTGGACTTCCACCTCGACGCCTGAGCCCCGATCCTCCCCGTCGCCCACCATGCCCGGGCTGCCAAGGACCTGCCGTGCTGCTCGCCATCGACGTCGGCAACTCCAACACGGTCGTCGGGGTGTTCGACGGCGACGACCTCGTCGAGCACTGGCGACTGTCCACCGACGTCGAGCGCACCCCGGACGAACTCGTCCTGTCGCTGGCGGGATTCCTCGGGTTCGCCGGCCTCGACCTGCGCCGCGAGATCGACGGCCTGGTCGCCGGCAGCGTCGTGCCGCCGGTCACCGAGGTGGTCCGCGAGATGGCGAACCGCTATCTCGACTTCGCGCCCGTCATCGTCGAGCCCGGGGTGCGGACCGGGATCTCGATCCGGCACGACCACCCGCAGGACATCGGCGCCGACCGCATCGTCAACGCGGTCGCCGCCCACGCCCGGTTCGACGGCGCCGCCATCGTGGTCGATTTCGGCACGGCGACCAGCTTCGACGCGGTCAGCGCCGACGGCGCGTTCGTCGGCGGTGCCATCGCCCCCGGCGTCCACATCGCCGCCGAGGCGCTGGTCCAGCGTGCCGCCCGCCTGCCCAAGGTCGAGACGGTCGCGCCCCCGTCACCGATCGGACGCTCGACCGTGACGGCGTTGCAGTCGGGCATCGTCTACGGCTTCGCCGGCCAGGTCGACGGCATCGTGCGCCGCATCGCCGCCGAACTCGGCGGTGACGTCACCACGATCGCCACGGGTGGTTGTGCGCCGGCCGTGCTGTCGGCCTGCGAGACGATCGACAGCTACGACCCCTGGCTCACGCTCGACGGCCTCCGCATCATCTGGGGCAGGAACCAGTGACCCGACCGGGCGGTAGCGTTGCACCCGCCCTCCCGCCGCCCCCCGCCCCGCGAGATCGATGCCGTCGTGACCGACACGCCACTGCCCGACGTCCCTGACGAGCAGCCGGATCCGCTGCGCTCCGGTGGGAGCGACGACCGGTCGAAGTTCGACGAGATCGTCGCCGGGCGCCGCGCCAAGGTCGCGCAGCTGCGCGAGTCCGGCATCGAGCCCTACCCGGTGAGGTTCTCACCGACGACCACCGTCGCCGCCCTGCGTGAGCGCTACCCCGATCTCGGGCCGGGGACCGAGACCGGCGAGCAGGCGACCGTGGCGGGCCGGATCGTCGCCAGGCGCGCCATGGGGCGGCTCCACTTCCTCGTGCTGCGCGAGGACGGCGCCGAGGTGCAACTGTTCTGCCCGGTCAAGGCGCTCGACGACGCCTCGCGCGACCTGCTCGACCTGCTCGACGTCGGCGACTGGGTCGGCGCGACCGGCGAGGTCCTGGCCACCAAGACCGGCGAGCTGTCGGTGAAGCCGGGCACCCTGACCCTGCTCGGCAAGGGGCTCCGACCGTTGCCGTCGTCCTGGTACGGGCTGTCGGACACCGAGGCGCGGTTCCGCCAGCGCGAGCTCGACCTGACCGTCAACGCCGATGCCCGACGCGTGTTCGCGATCCGGGCCACGGTGCTCAAGGCGCTGCGGGCCGAACTCGACGAGCGTGACTACGTCGAGGTCGAGACGCCGATGCTGCACCCGATCCCGGGTGGCGGCCACGCCAAGCCCTTCGTCACCCACCACAACACGCTCGACACCGACCTGTACCTGCGCATCGCGCCGGAGCTGTACCTCAAGCGGCTGATCGCCGGGGGGATGCGGCGGGTGTTCGAGATCAACCGCAGCTTCCGCAACGAGGGCATGTCGACCAGGCACAACCCCGAGTTCACGATGCTCGAGTCCTACGAGGCCTACGCCGACTACCACGACGTCATGGACCTGACCGAGGCGCTGCTCCAACGGGCCGCGATGGACGCGGTCGGCACGCTGGAGCTCACCTACCAGGGCCGTGCCGTGTCGCTGGCCGGCCCGTTCCGGCGGGCGACCATGCTCGAGCTCACCCGTGAGGCGACCGGCCGTGACGACCTGTCCTACGACCTCCCGGTCGGGGAACTGCGCAGGCTGTGCGCCGAGCACGACGTGCACACCGAGGATGCGTGGGGCCCGGGCAAGCTGGTGCTGGAACTCTACGACGCGCTGGTCGAGCACACGCTGTGGGACCCGACGTTCGTGATCGACTACCCGGTCGAGGTGTCGCCGCTGGCACGTCGGCACCGCAGCGAACCGCACGTCACCGAGCGGTTCGAGGTGATCGTGACCGGCCGCGAGTTCGGCAACGCCTTCTCCGAGCTGACCGATCCCGACGACCAGCGCGAGCGACTCGAGGCCCAGGCCCGCGCGAAGGCGGCCGGCGACGACGAGGCGATGGTCGTCGACGAGCCCTACCTGCGGGCCATGGAACTGGGTCTGCCGCCGACCGGCGGGCTCGGCATCGGTGTCGACCGGTTGGTCATGCTGCTGGCCGACGTGGCCAACATCCGCGACGTCATCCTGTTCCCCACATTGAGGCCGGAAGCGGTGGGCCCCGGGAGGGAGGCCGGAAGCGGTGGGCCAGGGAGGGAGGCCGGAAGCGGTGGGCCCGGGGAGGGAGGCTGAAGCATGACGGCGTTCACGGTGTACACGTCGTCGTCGGACGCGATCGATCCGCGCTATGCCGAGGTCGCGGCCGAGTTCGGCCGGCGGATCGGTGAGCGCGGTGACGCGCTGGTCTACGGCGGTACCAACGTCGGGGTGATGGGTGTGCTGGCCCAGGCCGTGCGTGATGCCGGCGGACACGTGTCCGGGGTCCTGCCGAAGTTGATGTACGACCGCGGCATCGCCGACGAGGCCTGCGACGACCTGGTCGTCACCAACGGGATGAACGACCGCAAGCAGCAGATGATCGCCCGCGGCGACGCGTTCGTGGCGCTGCCCGGTGGCTTCGGCACCCTCGAGGAACTGCTCGAGGTGCTCACGCTCAAACAACTCGGCTACCACCGCAAGCCGATCGTGCTGGTCAACCTCGACGGCTTCTACGACGCGCTGCTCGTCTTCTTCGATCAGCTGTACGCGACCTCGTTCGCCGCGCCGATCTACCGCGAGCTCTGCCACGTCGCCCCCGACATCGACGCGCTGTTCGACCACGTGGACGACTACACGCCGCCGGACCTGCCCGCGAAGTGGGCCTGAAGCACCGCCAGCGCCCGGTTGCCTCGACACGCTGCGGTCAGCGAGGCCCTTCGCCGGGTGCCGGCCGAAGCAGTCGGCGTAGACCCCGGCGCAGCATCGCGGTGTCGGCCGTCTCCCACCCACCGAGCAGCAGCAGCGCGGTCCCCTGGTCGAGTGCGGCCAGCATCGACGCCAGCTCGTCCTCGGTCACGGGGTCGTCGTCCGTGCGGTGCCGGCGTGCGACCTCGCCGTAGGCGCCCACCAGCGTCGCCACCCGCTCCCGTAGCGCCGAACGCAGCGCCGGGTCACGACCCGCGGTGGCGATGAACTCGAGCGTCGCCAGTGCGAAGCCGATGCCGACCTCGGGGTCGCCCGGGTCGTCGAGGTTGGCGCCGACGGGGCTGTCGCTGGCATCGAAGACCGGCACGCGGACGAACGGGTCCCAGGTGTCGACGCCCAGGCGGTCCAGGTCGTGGTCCATCACGGCCAGGAACAGCGCCGCCTTGCCGTCGAAGTTGGAGTAGACGGCGCCCTTGGAGTAGCCGGCGTCGCGGGCGATCGTGTCGAGGCTCGCGCCGGCGAATCCGTCGCGAGCGAATACCCCCCGGGCGGCCTCGACCAGTGCGGTCCTGGTCTGTCGCTGCCGTTGGGCGCGGGTGAGCGGCCCTTCGCCGGCAGGGGGGTCCGATGCTGGGGTCATGCGGGGAGTCTAGTTGACGTACCGACAGTATTGGAATACTGTCGGTATTCAGATACCAACAGGATCCCAGATACTGGGAGCAGGAGCCAACGATGTCGGCGGTGCTCAGCGTCCGGGGCGTGACCAAGCGGTTCGACGAGGTGGTCGCCAACGACGCGGTCGACCTCGAGGTACGCCCGGGGGAGGTCGTCGGCCTGCTCGGGCACAACGGAGCCGGCAAGACCACGCTGGTCTCGCAGGTGGTCGGCCTGCTGCGACCCGACGAGGGAGGCATCCACGTCGCCGGCGTCGACGCGATCGCCCACCCCGCACTTGCGCGGCGTGCGGTCGCGTTGCAGTCGCAGGGGCAGGCGCCCCTGGCCGGCCTGACCCCTCGGGCCGCCATCGAGTACGCCGGCCGTCTGCGTGGCCTCTCGCCCCGCGAGGCTCGTGCGGCCGCCGTGCGGATCGCCGAGGAACTCGACATCGGCGAGTGGCTCGATCGCCGCGCGCTGCCCGACGGTCGGGGCATCTCCGGCGGCGTCCGCCGGCTGACGGCGTTCGCGATGGCGATCGTCGCACCGACGCCGGTGGTGGTGCTCGACGAGCCGACCAACGACGTCGACGCCGCCCGCCGCCGGCTGCTGTGGCAGGCCGTCCGACGGCTGGGCGAACGCGGCGCCGGGGTGCTGTTGGTCACCCACAACGTCGTCGAGGCCGAACGCGTCGTCGACGAACTCGTCCTCCTCGACCGGGGGCGCGTCGTCGCCGCCGGGACGCCCGCCCAGTTGCACGGCGCCGATGACGACCTACGACTCGAACTGACCCTGCACCCCGACGGCGATGATCCCTCCGAGGCACCGGATCCTCCCATGAGCGTGACCCGGCGGGTTCGCGCCGGTCGCAGGCTGCTGCTCACCCATTCTGCGGCGGAGGCCCGGCACGCGGTTTCCTGGGCCGCCGGGTTGCGCGACGCCGGCCGCATCGAGAGCTACTCGCTCACGCCGGCGACCCTCGAGGACGCCTACCTCGCCCTGACCGGCACCCAGCCCGAACTGGAGTCGACCGATGTCTGATGTCGCCGTCCCTCTTGCGCCACTCCGGGCAACCCCGTGGACCGCCTACACCACCCTCGTGCGCTGGCAGACGGCCCAGATCGGCACGACGTTGCTGCCGCTGGTCGTGGTCGTGCAGGCGCTCATGGCAGCCGGGCTGATCATCGGCTTCGGATTCCTGATCCCCGACATCGACCGGGCCACCGCTCTGCACCTGTCGACCGGGGCGCCGACGATCCTGCTGCTCACGGTCGGATTGGTGATCGTTCCGCAGTCCGTGGCGCAGGCCCGGGCGAACGGCACGTTCGCCTATCAGCGCTCGCTGCCGGTGGCCCGGCCGCTGGTGCTGCTCGCCGACCTGACCGTCTGGTCGGTCGTCGCCCTGCCGAGTGTGGCGGTCGCGGTCGTGGTGGCCAGCCTCCGCTACGACCTCGCGTTGAGCTTCGACTGGCCACTGCTGGTCGCGATCGCGGTCCTGGTGACCGTCACGGCCACCGCGGTCGGCTACATGATCGCCGTGATCCTGCCGCCGCTGCTGGCGCAGTTGATCAGCCAGGTACTGGTCTTCTTCGTCCTGCTGTTCAGCCCGATCAGCTTCCCGGCCAGCCAACTTCCGACGTGGTTCCAGACGGTGCACGACTGGTTGCCGGTCCGTCCCGCCGCCGACCTGTTGCGGGCCGGCCTGGCGTCCGGTGTCTACCAGCCGGCAACCCGCGACCTCCTGGTCCTCCTCGCCTGGTGCGCCGTGGGCGTCCTGGTCAGCGTCCGCGCCCTGATCAAACGCGGCTGACCGTCACGGTCCACCGGGGTCCGGATCAGCCGTCGGCGCGCTCACGAAGCCACCGCGCCAGTTCACGAGCCTCGAAGGCGACGTCGGCCTCCGACCCGGTCTCGGTCGTATCGGGGCCGTTCTCGCTGGTTTCGTCGGCAGGTGGCGCAGCGTCGTCACCTGCGGTGGTCAGGCGCAGCAGGACCCCGACGGCGATCAGCGCCACGCCGACCAGCAGGACCAGTCGCCAGCCGTGGTCGAGGAACTGCTCCGCGCGTGCCTGCCGGGTGGGTGCCGGTTCGTGACGGTCCGGGCCGGCCGCCGTCCCGCCCGTCGGTGTGGTGCCGGCAGCCGATGGACGGCGAGGCGATGCCGCAACCGCGACGGTGGTCGCGTCGTCGGGCGGCATGATCGCCGTGCCGACCTCGACCGCCGCGTCGTCGCCCACGGCGGCGCTGGCGGCGGCCGCCGTTCCCGGATGGCCCTCGACGAGCGCGTAGAGCGCATCCTCGGCCGAGGCCGGCCGGCTGCCCGGGGACGGCTCCAACAGAAGGGCCAGCAGGTGCCGGAGCCCGTCGGGCATGCGCGCCGGCAGGCCGGCCAGCGGGTCGGGTCCCGGTTCGATCGATGGCGGGGTACCGGTCAGCAACTCGACCAGGGTCGCGCCGAGCGCGTACAGGTCGGTCGCGACGCTGGCCGGTGCCCCCCGGCGCCGCTCCGGCGCGAGATAGGACCGTGTACCGATCACGAACCCCGTCCGGGTGAGTCCGGGCGAGTCGGCGGCCTGGGCGACACCGAAGTCGACCACCTTGACGTCGCCGCTGGACGTGCGGAGCAGGTTGCCGGGCTTGACGTCACGGTGCAGGACTCCCGCGGCGTGCGCCGCAGCGAGGCCGGCCAGCGCCTGCGCGGCGACGGCCACGACGTCGTGGGGGTCCAGGGGGCCACCCTGCGCCAGTTCGGCGGCCAGGCTCGGGCCGTCGACCAGTTCGAGAACGAGGTAGGGACGGCCGCCGTCCTCGCCGACATCGTGGACCGCGACCACGTGCGGGTCGCTCAGCCGCGCGACGGTGCGACCCTCGTGCAGGAACCGCTGCCTCGCCTCGGGGTCGGCGGCGAGGTTGTCGGCCAGCAGTTTGATCGCCACCTCGCGGTGCAGGACGGTGTCCGTCGCGCGGCGGACGATGCCCATCCCGCCGGCGCCGAGGGTGCCGCCGAGTTCGTAGCGGCCGTCACCGAGCGAGTGCACCTGCACCGGTGTCGGTTCGTCGGGCACGTCGCCGCTCGGACCAGTGCCGTTCACCCCCGCCCCCTGCCCTTGTTGCCCTTGTCCCGACCCTTCGCCTTTTCGTCGTCGTCGTCATCGTCATCGTCATCGTCGTCGTCGTCATCGTCGTCGTCGTCGGCCTCCCGGGAAGGCTCGGTCGCCTCCGGATCGGCCACGTCCTCACCGGTCGGCTCGCAGCGCACCTCGAGGCGGACGCGTTGGGTGAGGTGGTCGACGCGTTCGACCACGTCGGTGGGCACGTCGCCCGTGTCCTCGCCCGCACGGGCCTGTGCGAGCAGCGTGTCGGCGCGCTCGATGGCCTCGCATCCGGCCCCGGTCTCGAGGTCGTCGGCGAGTTGCTCGACGCCGGTCGCGAGTTCGTCGGCGGTGGCGGCCTCGAAGGCGGCCGGCGTGGCACAGGCCGACACGGCGAGTGACACGGCGGCACAGGCGGTGGCGATCCTGGTGGCGTTCATGCCGGTGAGCTTAGGAGCACGGGGGCACCGCCACGGCGACCGAAGGTGCCGCCGCCGGGTCCGTCCGTGCGCCGCCCGCATCGGGTGTCCGCGGTGCCCCTTTTCGGGCGGGGGCGGGGAAGGAACGGTCCGACCGGTGCGTTGTGACCATGTCCGGGCCAGATGGGCCCGTGCCGTTCGGCCCCGGTCGGTCCCTGCGCCACAGGCACTAAGACTGTGGTCATCCCCTACGGCCGTGCCGTACACCGGAAACCGGCATTGCGCCATTCGTTACGATCGTCCGGGCCACACGAGTCCTCAACCGGGGGACTCCCCGAGGCCCGACGTGGGAGTCAGTCCTATGTTCGAGCGGTTCACCGACCGAGCCCGACGGGTGGTCGTCCTCGCGCAGGAAGAAGCGAGGATGCTCAACCACAACTACATCGGCACCGAGCACATCCTGCTCGGCCTCATCCACGAGGGCGAGGGCGTCGCCGCGAAGGCGCTCGAGTCGATGAGCATCTCGCTCGAGGCCGTCCGCAGCCAGGTGACCGAGATCATCGGTCGCGGGCAGACCGCGCCGGCCGGCCACATCCCCTTCACGCCGCGGGCGAAGAAGGTCCTCGAGCTGTCGCTGCGCGAGGCCCTGCAGCTCGGCCACAACTACATCGGTACCGAGCACATCCTGCTCGGCCTGATCCGCGAGGGTGAGGGTGTCGCTGCCCAGGTGCTGCAGAAGCTCGGCGCGGACCTCAACCGCGTGCGCCAGCAGGTCATCCAGCTGCTGTCGGGCTACGCCGGCGGCGAGCCGGGCAAGGCCGGTGCCGGCGTCGGCGAGGCCTCGGCCCAGGGCTCCCGCGAGGGCTCGACCATCCTCGACCAGTTCGGCCGCAACCTGACCCAGGCCGCCCGCGAGGGCGAACTCGACCCGGTCATCGGCCGCGCCCGCGAGATCGAACGGGTCATGCAGGTCCTGTCGCGTCGTACCAAGAACAACCCGGTGCTGATCGGTGAGCCCGGCGTCGGCAAGACCGCCATCGTCGAGGGGCTCGCTCAGCGCATCATCGCCGGCGAGGTGCCCGAGACGCTGCGCGACAAGCACCTGTACACGCTCGACCTCGGTGCCCTCGTGGCCGGGTCTCGCTACCGCGGTGACTTCGAGGAGCGCCTCAAGAAGGTGCTCAAGGAGATCACCACCCGGGGCGACATCATCCTTTTCGTCGACGAGATCCACACCCTGGTCGGTGCGGGTGCCGCCGAGGGCGCGATCGACGCCGCCTCGATCCTCAAGCCGATGCTCGCGCGCGGCGAGATCCAGACCGTCGGCGCCACCACGCTCGACGAGTACCGCAAGCACCTCGAGAAGGACGCCGCCCTCGAGCGCCGGTTCCAGCCGGTCAAGGTCGAGGAGCCGTCGATGGAGCACTCCATCGAGATCCTCAAGGGCCTGCGCGACCGCTACGAGGCCCACCACCGGGTCACCATCACCGACGAGGCGCTCGTGGCCGCGGCCGAACTCGCCGACCGCTACATCTCCGACCGCTACCTGCCCGACAAGGCCATCGACCTGATCGACGAGGCCGGCTCGCGGCTGCGCATCCGTTCCATGACCACGCCGCCCGACCTCGCCGACCTCGACACCGAGATCGAGCGGGCCCGCAAGGCCAAGGAAGACGCGATCGACGCGCAGGACTTCGAGCGTGCGGCCGCGCTGCGCGACGAGGAGAAGAAGCTCATCGAGCGGCGCACCGCCCGCGAGGACGAGTGGCGCTCCGAGGGTATGGACACCGTCCTGACGGTGGACGAGGAGGTCATCGCCGAGGTCCTGGCGACCTGGACGGGCATCCCGGTCTTCAAGCTCACGCAGGAGGAGACCGAGAAGCTGCTCAAGATGGAGGACCACCTCCACGAGCGCGTCATCGGTCAGCACCAGTC
>Ga0208490_100601_pt1 | contig 20340 bp, 22 predicted proteins | sample SubbioAug_CSWold_FD_184818 | JGI IMG/M metagenome (GOLD analysis project Ga0208490, IMG submission 184818) | Serpentinite rock and fluid subsurface biosphere microbial communities from McLaughlin Reserve, California, USA - CR11Aug_CSWold (SPAdes) | ecosystem: Environmental > Terrestrial > Deep...
AGCGGGCGACCGGGATCGAACCGGCGACCTCAACCTTGGCAAGGTTGCGCTCTAGCCAGCTGAGCTACGCCCGCAGGGAGCGGTCACCATAGCAAGGCGACCCGATGGCGGGGAATCGACGGTCAGGCCCCCCGCTCGTCTTCGGGACGCAGGTCGATGGTGAGGGTGAGGATGCCGTCGTCGATGCTGGCCGAGGCGTCGGCGATGATCGCGTAGTCCATGAAGTCGACCTTGGCCTGCTCGATGAAGCGGCTTCGCTCCTCGCCGGCGACGGGCGGCAGGTTGCGCTTCTTCACCGCCTTCGCCCGCTCCTTGAAGCGGTCCAGCATCGCGTCGACGTCGAGGGAGTCGGCCATGGCACGAACCTACCGATGCCTCAGGGTTTGCGGAACACCGTCGTCGGGTCCGGCTCCTCCGGGACCGCCGCCGGCTTGGTCCGCACCCAGTACCGCCACGTCCACACGCCGATCAGCGCGGCGACCACGACGAGCCCGGCCACGATCAGCCAGATCTGGGCTTCCTCGTCCAGGGTCCCGCCGTCGGCGGCGACCTCGACGAGCGTCGTCGACGTCGTGGTCGTGGACTGGGCGCCGTCGGAGCCGTCACCGGCGACCAGCAGATCCCGGGCCGTGCTCGTCGTCTCGGCCGGGACGTCGTCGATGACCGCGCCATCATCATCGTCGTCGAGGACGCCGCCGTCGATCACGTCGTCGGGGCCGTCGCCGACGTCGAAGGAGTCATCGACCGTGGTGGAGGTCGCCCGCGTGGTCGGGGTCTGGGTCGTGGTCGGGGCCGGTTCGGCCTCGGTGGTGGTGGGCGCCTCGAGCACGGTGGTGGTCGTGGTCTCCTCCGGTTCCTGCGTCGCGGGCGGCAGCAGGGTCGGGTCGGTCTGCGCGACCGCCGGGCCGCCGAGCAGCAGCGCGCCGGATGCGACGAGGGTCACCAGTGCGCGCCGCAGGGCACGCCGCCGGGGGTGGGGCTCCGCTGCGGGCATCGGCGCGCGACGGTAGTGCAGGTGCCGAGCGCCGCCCCAGGCGGCGATCAGCGCTGGTGGAGCGGGCACCGGTAGGTGGTGCGACCGCCGACGGTGGTGCGGTCCAGGGGGGTGCCGTCGCGCGGGCACGACGCACCCGGGACCCGGGCCGATTGCAGGTCGCCGGTGTGGCTGCCGCCCCGACGGGTCAGGTCGGCCACGGTGCTGCGGATGGCGTCGGCCAGGACGGGGACCTCGTCGGGCGCGACGTCGTCGCAGGTCCGGGCGGGGTCGATGCCCGCCCGCCAGAGGGTCTCGTCCACGAGCAGGTTGCCCAGGCCGGCGAGCCGGGACTGGTCCAGCAGGCGGGCCTTGAGCGCGGTCCGGGATCCGCGCAGGGCACCGGCGAGCTGATCGGCGCTGACCGTGCTCGCCTCGGGACCGAGTCGGGCCGTGTCCGGGTCGAGCTGGAGGCCGCCGAGGCGGCGGGGATCCCGGATGCGCAGCTCCGTGCCGTCGGTGAAGGTGAGGACGTAGCGGTCCCACGCGGCGTCGTCGCCCTGCCCGCCGTGGAGCAGCCCGTGGATGGCCGCCCCGCCGTCCACCAGCAGCCGACCGGTCATCCCGAAGCGGAGTCCGATCACCGGTCCGTCGGTGGGCAGCAGGAGGAGCTTGCCGATGCGGTCGGCGCCCTCGATCCGACGACCGGCGATCTCGGCCCGGACCGCGTCGGGGTCGGCGCCACGCAGGCCCAGCGGGTCGAGCACGGGCGCGTCGGCGATGGTCCGCCCGACGACGGCTTCGGCCTGGCGGCGGTAGGTCTCGACCTCGATCAGCTCGGGCACGGGCGCCGGTGCTGGCGGTTCAGAGCGCGCCGAGCAGGTCGGCGATCACGTCGTCGACGTGCTCGAGGCCGACCGAGATGCGCAGCATCCCCTCCGAGATCCCCATGGCCGCCCGCTCCTGCGGGCCGAGCGATGCCGCCGACATCGACGCCGGGTGGGTCACGAGGGTCTCGGGCCCGCCGAGGGACACCGCGGGCAGTGCCAGCTCGACCCGTTCGACGCAGGCCTTGCCCGCCTCGTAGCCACCCTCGAGGTCGACCACCACGATGGAGCCGCCGCTGCGCATCTGGCGCATGGCGAGCTCGTGCTGGGGGTGCGACGCCAGCCCCGGGTAGCGCACCCGCTGCACGGCGTCGTGGGCGGCGAGGCGCTCGGCGAGGGCGTGGGCCGTCTCGCAGGCCTGGCGCTGGCGCACGTGGAGGGTGCGCAGCCCGCGCAGCCCGAGGAACGCGTCGAAGGGCGACGCCACCGCGCCGTGCACGACGTGGTGCCCCCACAGGATGTCGACCAGCTCCCGCTCCCCCGTCACCACACCCAGGAGGGCGTCGTTGTGCCCGGCGATGGCCTTGGTGGCCGAGTGGAACACCAGGTGCACGCCGAAGTCGTGGGGGTTCTGCACGGCGGGCGATGCCATGGTCGAGTCCACGACGGTGAACGGGCCGGCCAGGCCCCCGAGCGCCTCGAGGTCGACGATGCCCATGGCCGGGTTCGCCGGGGTCTCGCACCACACCAGCTGCGTCGGCTTCTCGGCGACCGCGGCCCGGAGGGCGTCGGCGTCGAACGCGTCGACCAGCGCCACCTCGATCCCGAAGCGCTCGCAGGTCCGGGTGAGCAGCTGGTTGGTGACCGAGAACATGGAGGCCTGGGCGACGATGCGGTCGCCCGGCGAGCACAGGGCGAACACGACGGTGGACGCCGCCCCCATCCCCGACCCGAAGGCGATGCCTGCTTCGGCCCCCTCGACCTCGGCGACGGCGTCGGCGAAGGCCTGCACGGTCGGCGTGCCGTTGCGGGCGTAGAACTCGGTCGCGCGCGGCGTGACGGCCATGCGGGCGCTGAGCTCGAGGTCGCGGAGCTCATACGCGGTGGACGGCCAGATGGGGCTGGCGACCGAACCCTGGTTGGGGCCGCGACCGGCCCGGATGGCGCGCGTCTCGCGGTGCGCCGCTTCGTCGCTCACGGGGTGCTCCTGGGGGTGGCGGTGGGGTCGTCGAGGTGCGGTGTCAGCAGCTCGCGCACGGCTTCGTGCTCGATGAGGAAGGCGTCGTGACCGTGCGGGCTCTCGAGCTGGTGGTACTGCGCCGGCACGCCCGCGGCGCGGGCGAGCGCCGCGACCTGGGCCGCTTGGTGCGCGGGGTACAGGATGTCGCTGCTGACACCGACGGTGACGACGGGGCAGCGCACCCGCGCCATGGCCGCGTCGATGCCGCCGCGACCGCGACCGATGTCGTGCAGGTCCATGGCCTTGGTGAGCACCAGGTAGCTGTTGGCGTCGAAGCGGCGGACCAGCTTGTCGCCGTGGTGCTCGAGGTACCGCTCGACCTGGAACCGCTGCCACAGGTGGAACCCGTCGAGGGGCTCGACCAGCTCGCGGCCGAAGCGGTCGGTGAAGACGTCGTCGGAGCGGAACGTGATCTGGGAGACCATCCGGGCGAGCGCCAGACCCTCGTGGGGGCCGTCGCCCGGCGCCGCGTCGTAGTAGTCGCCGTTGCGCCACGACGGGTCCATGCGGATGATCCGGCGTCCCGTCGACCACCAGCCGATCTGCTGGGCCGAGGCCGCCGCCGTCGAGGCGATGACGATCAGCGACCCGACCCGCTCGGGGTGCATGATCGCCCACTCCATGGCCTGCATCCCACCCATCGAGCCGCCGACGACCGCGTGCCAACGGCGGATGCCGAGCTCATCGGCCACCACCCGCTGCGTGCGGACCATGTCGCGCACCGACACGACCGGGAACCGGGCGCCGTAGGGGCGACCGTCGTCGGGGTGCGGCGACGCCGGTCCGGTCGAGCCCTGGCACCCGCCGAGGACGTTGACGCACACGACGAAGAAGCGGTCGAGGTCGATCCCGGCGCCGGGCCGGATCAGCCCGTTCCACCACCCCGGCGCCAGATGGCCGGGGCCGGCGGGGCCGGCGACGTGGCTGTCGCCCGTGAGGGCGTGGCAGACGAGCACGGCGTTGGACCCGTCGGCGTCGAGGGTGCCGAACGTCTCGTAGGCGACCACGGCGTCGCGGAGCTGGCCACCGCCCTCCAGCGCGAAGGGCCGGCCGGGCGTGATGGGCACGAAGCGGCGGTTGCCGACGTCGTCGCCCTCGCGCCAGGCCCCCGTCGCCGGCAGGGTGCTCGGGTGGGCGCGCCGGCCGAGGTCGGCGAGGGGACGGTCGGGGTCCACGACCCCGGAGAGGGACCCGCCACGGGCGCCGTTGGAGGTGGTGGCGCGCTCGTCGCGCACGTCGCCGTCGGTCGTCATGTGGTCCACCTCCCTCCGGAGGGGGCGGACACCCGTGACGGTTCGGGGCGAGCCCGGACGCTTGGTTGCCCCTCGCGGGGCCGCATCCCCACCCGGAGGAGGGAGGCACCTTGGGTGTCCGTTCCCAGGTTGCCGGACCCGGTCACCCGAGCCGCTCGTGATGCACGTGCGACGGGGAGTGTACGTGCGACGGCGACGGGCGGGCACAACCGGTTGACGGGGAGCGGCGCCGGGCACCCATCCCCACGGCGCTGTGGCACCGAAGAAGACCCGTGACCGATCCCGCCCTCGTCCGGAGCCGGGCGAGAGCCCTGCGGCTCCTGCGTCGTCCTGCCGTGGCGGCGATCGTCACGGTCGTGGTGCTGCTCACGGCGTTGCTCTGGTGGTTCCTGCTCCGACCCGACGTCCCGAGCTCCTTCGCCATCGACGACGCGGCGGCCAGCGTCGCACCCGAGCCCGAGCCCGAGCCGTTGCCCAGCCACGTCCGCTCCTCCGCCTCGGCGCCGGCGACAGCACCCGCTCCCGACGTGGAGGGCACGTGGCTGGTCGATCCCGCCGCAGGTCGCGAGGTCGACGGCACCTCGGCCGGGTTCCGCATCGTCGAGGAGTTGGCCCGCATCGGCGTCACCGAGGCCGTGGGCCGGACCGAGCTCGTCTCCGGTTCGCTCACCATCACCGGACGGACCATCAGCGACGTGGCGGTGTCGGTCGACATGGCGTCGCTCGAGACCGACGACTCGCACCGCGACAGCCACGTGCGCAGTGCCCTCGCCACCGGCGAGTTCCCCACCGCCACGTTCGCCCTCTCCGAGCCCATCGAGCTCGACGCCATCCCCGCCGAGGACGAGACCATCTCGGTCGTCGCCACCGGCACGATGACGATCCGGGGCGTCACCAACGTCGTGCAGGTCGCCATCGACGGCCGGCTCGTGGACGGGACCCTCGTCGTCGTGGGATCGCTCCCCGTGCGGTTCACCGACTACGCCGTCGAGGTCCCCCGCTCGGCCGCGGTCATCTCCGTGGCCGACGAGGGCACCATCGAGTTCCAGCTGTTCCTCGTACGCCACTCCCCCCGACCCCTGGAGACCCCGTGACCGACCTGCTCGACCGTGATGCCCCGGCGCCGACGACCCGACCCCGGATGCCCCTGCTCCTCGGCGGGCTGGTGGTGCTCGCACTGCTCGCCGGCGGGATCTGGTGGTTCTTCCTCCGCGACGACGCCCCCGACGCGTTCGACATCGAGGATGCGGTCGCCGGCGCCCTCGACACCGACGACGCCCAGACCGGCGACGACCCGCCGTCCCCGGACACGGCGCCCGAGGGCGTCGAGGGCACCTGGACGGTCGGACCGGGGACCGGCCCTTCCGCCGCCGGGTTCCGCGTCGCCGAGGAGCTGGCCTCGATCGGTGCCACCGAAGCCGTGGGCCGCACCGAGCAGGTGACCGGCTCGCTGACCATCGACGGTGCCACCGTGACCGACGTGTCGATCACCGTCGACATGGACTCGCTGCGCACCGACGACGCCCGTCGCGACGGCCGCATGCGCTCGTCCCTGGCCACCGACGAGTTCCCGACCGCGACCTTCGTGCTCACCCGACCGATCGACCTCGACTCGATCCCCGCCGAGGGCGAGACGATCTCCGTCACGGCCGTCGGCGACATGACCATCAAGGGCGTGACCAACCCCGTCGAGGTGGCGCTCGACGCCCAGGTGGTCGACGACACGCTGGTCGTCGTGGGCTCGCTCCCCGTGGTGTTCGCCGACTACGGCGTGGTGCCGCCCAGCGCCGCGATCGTCGTGTCCATCGAGGACCGGGGGACGGTCGAGTTCCAGCTGTACCTGGCCCGGAGCTGAGAGACGGCCGTCAGCGCCGGGGCCGGCGAGCGGACCACCACTGCTGCAGGATCGCGTCGTCGTGGCCGTAGGCGGCGTCCGCAGCGATCGCCAGATCCTCGAGGTCGGCGCGCCCGTCGCTACAGCGACGGGCGAGGTCGGCCGCTCGATCCCAGGCCGGGCCGTCGACGGGCAGCGGAAGTGCGCCGAGCACGGCGACGGTCGGCTTGCACGCGTCGGCGGACCGGGCGGTCCCGACGGTCTGGCGCACGAGCCACGCGGACACGCACGGGGCGTGGAGCGCCGCGAGGAGGTGCCACAGGCGATCGGGGTCGTCGGGACGCACGCACAGGACCGGCACCGAACCGAGGAGCGTGCCGTCGGGGTCAGCCAGCGCCTCCAGCACCCGGGACTGGGTCGCGACGAGCAGCTTGGGCCCGTCCTGCACCTCGGCCCAGCGGCGCGCCCGCCCGTCCAGGCTGGCGACGTCGACGCGAGGGTCCTGCCAGCGCCGGCCGGCGAAGCGGACGTCGCGATCGGCGAGGAGCCGGCAGGGGTCGATCGCACCGGCCGTCACCAGCCGGGGGCCGGAGCCACCCTCGGTGACGGCGTCGACCAGGCCGTAGTACTCGTCCCGGAAGCCGGCGTGGACACCAGCGATGGCGCGCAGCGGGTCACCCGGCAGGTCCACCTGCGGCACGCCCCGGACGTCGGCGAGCGCATCGGTCCAGGGTCGAGCTGGTGCCGTCGTCCTCGGAGCGCTGCGGCGCTGCAGGACCGGTGCGCACACCGGCACCGCGCCGGCGAAGACGGGATCGTCCTCGACCCACAGGTCGACCAGGTCGGCCAGCTCGTCCACGGCGTCGCGGACCCCGGCGGCGTCCCGGGCGCCGAGGAGGGACTGGGGTTGCACGAGCGCGACGCGCCCGCCGGGTTCGACGTTGCGGGTGGCGCGCAGGAGGAACAGCCAGGCGGCATCGGTGTACGGGCGCACCACGTCGCCGAAGCGCGCCTGCAGCTCGGTCCGGCGCTCGTCGGACACGGCGGTGTCGCTGCGCAGCTGGCCGAGGAAGGGCGGGTTGCCCACCACCGCTCCGGCGGGGGGCAGGTCGACCCCGGTCAGGGCGTCGCCGACGACGAGGCGCGCACCGGATCGGGTCGGACGACCCGCACGCGCCGACCACCACCACAGGGCGGCCTCGCACACCGCCACCGCCAGCGGATCCACGTCGCAACCCCACAGGTGCGCCACCGCGTCGGCCGGGTCGAGCCCGCCGGCCACCAGGTGGTCGGCGGCGGCGAGCAGGAACACGCCGCCCCCGCAGGAGGGGTCGACGACCGTGCCGGGTCCGAGCACCGTCCGGCGGACGAGGTCGTCGGCCAACCATCGCGGCGTGTACCAGGCCCCGCGGCGGGTCCGGTCGGCGCCGGCCAGCAGCCGCTCGTGCAGCGGGCCGAGGTCGTCGGGGGCACCGACGGCTGCGTGGCCCGTGTCGACGCGGACGCCGTCCAGCAGGCGCAGCGCGGGATCGGGCGTGAAGCCCTCCCGCCGGACCGCTGCGTCGAAGGCCCCGGCCAGGGTGGCGGCGATCGACGGCACCGGCCCGCCTCGCTCAGGAGGCGAAGGGGTCCCAGCCGGTGAGGTCCTTGAGGCGCTCGTCGTTGGAGAACATCTCGACCATCGGGTGGTCGTCGAGGCCGAGGCGGCGCTGCAGGAGCTTCACCGACATCTCCTCGTCCCACTTGATGAGCGTGACCGCCACCCCGGTCGTGCCGGCGCGCGCCGTGCGGCCGGAGCGGTGGAGGTAGGTCTTGTGGTCCGGCGGCGGGTCCCAGTGGATGACCGTGTCGATCAGGTCGATGTCGAGGCCGCGAGCCGCCACATCGGAGGCCACCAGGGCCTGGATCTTGCCCTCGGTGAACCGCTCGAGCGCCTTCTCCCGGGCGCGCTGGGGCAGGTCGCCGTGGATCGGGGCCGCCTTGACGCCCAGGTCGTCCAGGTCGCGGGCCAGGCGGTCTGCGGCGCGCTTGGTGTTGGAGAAGATCAGGGTGCGGGCGCCGTTCTCGACGATGGTGGCGACGACCTTGGGCTTGTCCATGTCGTGCACCTTGATGAACCGGTGGTGCATCTGGTCGACCGTGACCGTCTCGGACACGACCTCCTTGGTGACCGGGTCCGTCTGGTAGCGGTCGATCAGCGCGCCGACGGAGCCGTCGAGGGTGGCCGAGAACAGCAGCGTCTGGTGGCCGCCGGGCACGTGGCGCAGCACCCACTCGACCTGGGGGAGGAAGCCCATGTCGGCCATGCGGTCGGCCTCGTCGACGGCGACCATCTTGACCTCGTCCAGCTTCACGTCGCCGCGCTGGAGCAGGTCGATGAGGCGGCCCGGCGTGGCCACGATGATGCCGGTGCCGTCCTCGATGGCCTTGATCTGCTTCTCGATCTTCTCGCCGCCGTAGACGGCGGTGATGGTGTGGCCCTTCACCTTGGCGAGGGGCTCGAGCACCTCCGCCACCTGGAGCGCGAGCTCGCGGGTCGGGCAGAGCACGAGACCGGCTGGGCCCTTGTGGATGTCGTCGGGCTCGGGCAGGGCCATCACCATCGGGACGCCGAAGGCGAGGGTCTTGCCGGAGCCGGTCTTGGCCTTGCCGCACACGTCGCGGCCGGCGACGGCGTCGGGGATGGTCAGTTCCTGGATGGGGAACGGCGATTCGATGCCCTGGGAGGCGAGGCACTCCACCAGGTCTTGATCGATGCCGAGTTCTGCAAATGTCGTCATGTTGGCGGCAACGGTACCGTCACGGGCGACGACCTCCGCGATCCCCGGTACCGTCGCCGTGTGCGCGACCGGCTGACGAAAGCCCAGGTGGAGGCACTGCTCGCCCACCTCGACGGGCCGGCGGAGTCCCTCGCCGCCGGCGTGGCCGACGCGGTCGCCGAGCTGCACGGCACCCGCGACGTGGCCGGCGTCCTCGACTCCCTCGGCCGCCACCACGACGCCGCCCGGGTGCGGGCAGGTGACGAGGCCACCCTCTGGTCGCTCGCCACCGAGCTCAACGAGCTGCGCCGCCTCGCCCCACCCTGAAGCCTCCCGCGAGAACTGCAAGACTCCGACCGTGGAGCTGGCGCACGACCTCGGGGGGCGGGTCGGCTTCGGCGCGCCGGTCGTGGAGGACGACGAGCCGGTCTTCCACGAGCCCTGGGAGCGCACCGCCCGGGCCCTCGTCTACGCCGCCATGGGCGCCCACCCGAACCCGACGACCTCCGCGTTCCGCCACGCGATCGAGCGCATGGACCCCGGGCACTACCTGGCCAGCAGCTACTACGAGCACTGGCTCACGGCTGCCGCCTCCGTCGCGGTCGAGAGCGGCGTCGTCACCAGCGAGGAGCTCGAGACGCTGGCCGGCGGCGCCTTCCCGCTGGCGCGACCCGAGGTGCCACCGCAGGTCGACGGGAGCGGCGAGCAGCGCTTCGCCGTCGGCGACCGGGTCCGAGTCGTCGCGGTCCGCCACGGCGGGCACACGCGCTGCCCGGGGTACCTGCGCGGCCGGATCGGCGCCGTGACCCGGGTCGACGAGCGCTTCAGCCTCCCCGACGTCGAGGCGCACTCGACGCAGCGCGTCGTGGAGGGCACCTACGGCGTGCGCTTCCCGGCCCGGGACCTCTGGGCCGACGCCGACCCGCACGCGTTCGTGCACGTGGACCTGTGGGACAGCTACCTGGAGCCGACATGACGACCGACCACCACCACCACCCTCCCGAACCCGCTCCCATCGAGCGGCGCGTCGCGGCCCTCGAGCAGCTCCTCACCGAGCGCGGGTTGGTCACCCCCGACCTCGTCGACGAGGTGAACAGGGCCTACGAGGAGGACATCGGGCCCCGCAACGGTGCCCAGGTGGTGGCCCGGGCCTGGGTCGATCCCGAGTACAAGCGCCGCCTGCTGCTCGACGGCACGGCCGCCATCGCCGAGCTCGGCTTCGGAGGGGCCGAGGGAGACCACATGCAGGTCGTCGAGAACACCGACGCCGTGCACAACGTGGTCGTCTGCACGCTCTGCTCCTGCTACCCGTGGCCGGTGCTCGGCCTCCCTCCCGCCTGGTACAAGGATCCGCCCTACCGGGCGCGTGTGGTGCGCGAGCCGCGCGTCGTCCTCGCCGAGATGGGATGCCGACTCGACGACGACGTCGAGATCGCCGTGTGGGACTCGTCGGCCGAGCAGCGGTACCTCGTGCTGCCGCAGCGGCCGGCCGGCACCGACGACCTCACCGAGGAGCAGCTGGCCGAGCTCGTGACCCGCGACGCCATGATCGGCGTGGCACGCCTGTGAGCGGTCTCGACCGCATCGAGGTGCCGCGCCGCAACGGCGAGCTCGCGTTCGACGAACCCTGGCAGGCCCGGGCCTTCGGCCTCGCTGCGGTGCTGATCCGGACCCGCTTCGACGAGGACTGGGAGCCGTTCCGCACGAGGTTGATCGCTGCCATCGCCGCGGACGAGGCCCGCCCGTACTGGGAGAGCTGGACGGAGGCGCTCGAGGACCTGCTCATCTCGACCGACCTCGTCTCGAGCGACGACCTGGACGCCCTGACCCCGCCCTGAGCTCAGCGGCGGCGCATCCCCCGGACCCGGCGGTCCCCGACGTCCACGCCCTCGGCGACCAGCCGCCAGCGCTGCTCGGCCTCGTGGCCCGGCACGAGGCGACCGTCGGCGGCCACCACCCGCCACCACGGCAGCGCGCCGTCGCTGCCCGCCATGATCCGCCCGACGGCCCGGGCGGCACCGGGACGGCCGGCCTCGGCCGCGACCTCGCCGTAGGTGATCACCTCGCCGGCCGGCACGTCGGCCACGACGGCGTGCACGGCCGCTTCGAACGTGGTCGCCACCAGACGTTGCCTACCATCGCCACCGATGCGCACGCTCACCGACCACGACGCCGACCGCCACGCCGCCGAGATCGACGAGCAGGGCTACACCATCGTCGAGGACGCCTTCGATATCGTCTTCGCCAAGGAGGTGCTCGACGCGCTCGACGCCGTCATCGAGGAGCGCCACCTCACCCCGGCGGACAACGGCTTCGAGGGTCGAGACACCTACCGCGTCTACAACCTCCTGGCCCACGGGGAGATCTTCCACCGCATCCCCACCGCACCGGCCGTGCTGCCGGTGGTCGAGCGGGTCCTCGACCCCGAGTGCCTGCTGTCGACGCTGTCGTCCATCGACATCCGGCCGGGCGAGTCGGCCCAGCCGATCCACTCCGACGACCAGGTCATCGGCCTGCCCCGAACGGGGTTCCCGGTGGTGTGCAACTCCATGTGGGCGATCACCGACTTCACCGAGGCCAACGGCGCCACCCGCCTGGTGCCCGGCTCCCACCGCGACCCCGAGTACCCGACCTACGGCGAGCACTACGAGACGCTCCCGGCTGAGATGCCGGCGGGCAGCGTCCTGCTCTGGCACGGCAGCCTCTGGCACGGAGGCGGCGCCAACCGCAGCGACGAGCGTCGGGTGGGCATCGCCGACAACTACTGCGCCGGCATGATCCGCCAGCAGGAGAACCAGCAGCTCGGGGTGCCACGCCAGATCGCCAGCACGTTCGACAAGCGCCTGGCCCGCCTGTGCGGCTACGGCACCTACCGCGGGCTCATCGGGCACATCGACAAGACCGACCCGCTGCGCCTCCTCGACCGCGACGACGCCGACGACACGATGCTCTGGGACGCCGGCTGAGCGTGGCGGCGCTCGACCAGATCGACGGTTGGGACGTCGGGGCTGCGGCCGCCGGCATCGTCGGCCCGGATGGCGTGCTGGCCACCCATGGTCCGGTCGACCACGCCTTCCGGTTGGCGTCGGTGTCGAAGGTCCTGGCGGCGATCGCGGTGCACATCGCCGTGGAGGAGGGCACGGTCGGTCTCGACGACGACGTGCAGGACGCCGGCGGCCCGGCGGGCGCCACGGTGCGCCACCTGCTCGCCCACGCCAGCGGTCTGCCCCCGGATGGCGAGCGCACACCGCTCGGCCCGCCGGAGCGCAAGCGCATCTACTCCAACGTCGGCTTCGAGGTGCTCGGCGACCACCTGGCCGCCCGCACGAGCATGGCGGTGGACGACTACGTGCGTGCTGCGCTGGTCGACTCCCTCGACCTGTCGTCCACGACGATCGAGGGCTCCCCCGCCCACGGGTACTCCTCCTCCGTGGCCGACCTGGCCGCGCTGCTCATCGCGCTGCGCGCCGGGCGCCTGCTCGCGCCCAGCTCGATCGAGGCCATGACGACCCCGGCGTTCCCCGAGCTCGCCGGCGTGCTCCCCGGCTACGGGCCCCAGGACCCGAACCCGTGGGGCTTGGGCGTCGAGGTGCGTGGCGACAAGGAGCCGCACTGGACCGCGCCCGCCAACAGCCCGGCCACGTGGGGCCACTTCGGCCGGGCCGGCACCTTCCTGTGGTGGGACCCGGAGGCCGCCGTGGGCCTCGTGGTGCTCACCGACCGCGAGTTCGGCCCGTGGGCCGTGGAGGCGTGGCCGGCGCTGGCGTCCGCCGTGCTGGCCGAGCACGGCTGACACGCCTCAGGGGAGCTCTCGCGCCACCCAGTCGGCCAGCAGCGGGCACCGAGATTCGGGAGCAGAGCGGTACCGAAGTCTCAGTACCACTCTGCTCCCGATCGCCGGGATCAGAACTGGGCGGGCGCCAAGGCCATCAGGTCCTCGTACCCGGCGGTGACCGCGCCGGTGAGACCGGCCGCCTGGGGCAGGAGCTGGGTGGCGTAGAAGCGGGCGGTGGTCTGCTTGGCCGCCAGGAACTCCGGGCTGAACGCCGCGCCGTCGCCCTGCTCGAGGTCGGCCGCCTCGAGCGCAGACTCGGCGAGCAGCCAACCGCCGGCCACGATGCCGAACTGGCGCAGGTACGGCGTGGCCCCGGCGAGGGCGTGGCGCACGTCCTCGAGGCCGTTGGCCATGAGCCAGTCAGTCGTCTCGGTGAGCGCCGCGAGCGCGTCGGCGAGGGCCTCGGCGATGACGGCGTGGTCTCCCCCGGCAGCGCGACCCTTCTCGACGGTGGCGCCCACGTCGGCCAGGAAGTCCTTCACGACGCCGCCGGCGCGCATCGGGAGCTTGCGGCCGACCAGGTCCATGGCCTGGATGCCGTTCGTGCCCTCGTAGATCGGTGCGATGCGGGCGTCACGGAAGTGCTGGGCCACGCCGGTCTCCTCGACGTAGCCCATGCCGCCGAAGACCTGGATCGCCGTGGAGGTGATCTCGACACCCAGATCGGTGCCCCAGCCCTTGCAGACCGGGATGAGCAGGTCGACGCGCTCCTGCGCGGTGGTGCGGGTCTGCTCGTCGGCGTGGTGGTGGGCGACGTCGATGCCGTGGGCCGTGTAGTAGATGACGGCTCGCATCGCCTCGAGCTGCGCCTTCATGGTGAGCAGCATCCGGCGCACGTCGGGGTGTTCGATGATCAGGCTCTGCTCCCCGGCCGGCGCACCGATGGCGCGACCCTGCTGGCGCTCGTTCGCGTACTGGAGCGCGTCCTGGTAGGCCCGGTCGCCGACGGCGAGGCCCTGCAGGCCCACGGACAGGCGAGCGTTGTTCATCATCGTGAACATGTAGGCCATGCCCCGGTTCTCCTCGCCGACGAGGTAGCCGACCGAGCCGTCGTAGTCGAGGACGCAGGTGGGGCTGGCCTTGATGCCGAGCTTGTGCTCGATCGACTGGCAGACCACGCCGTTGTGCTCAGTGAGGTTCCCGTCATCGTCGATGAGCACCTTGGGCACGATGAACATCGAGATGCCCTTGGTGCCGGGAGGGGCGTCGGGCGTGCGGGCCAGCACGAGGTGCACGATGTTGTCGGCCATGTCGTGCTCGCCCCAGCTGATCCAGATCTTGGTGCCGGTGACGCGGTAGGTGCCGTCGTCCTGGGGCTCCGCCCGGGTGCGCACCGCGCCGACGTCGGAGCCGGCCTGCGGCTCGGAGAGGTTCATGGTGGCGGTCCACTCGCCGGTCACCAGCCTGGGCAGCCAGGTCTCCTTGATGGTCTCGTCGCCGTGCTCGAGCAGCGCGTCGATGGCGCCCTGCGAGAGCAGCGGGGCCATGGAGAACGCCTCGTTCGCCGCCGTCATCATCTCCTGCATGGCGATGCCGACCAGCCACGGGAAGCCGCCGCCGCCGAACTCCTCGGGGAACGGGACCCCGCCCCAACCGGCTGCCACGTAGTCCTTGTAGGCGTCGATGAAGCCGGTGGGCGTGGTGACGCGGTTGTCCTCGGCGTGCCAGACGCTCGTCTCGATGTCGCCGACCCGGTTGAGCGGGGCGACCTTGTCCTGCATGAAGCGGGCGCACTCCTCCAGGATCCCCAGCACCATCTCCGGCTCGGCGTGACCGAACCCCTCGAGGGAGGACAGCTCACCGACCTTGGCGATGCGGTCGAGCACGAACCGGATGTCGTCGAGAGGTGCGATGTAGTCAGCCATGGCCGTCGATCCTACCGACGGGTAATTCCGAGCCCCGTGGCAGGCTGCCCTCCGCCATGGCACACGACGCCACGACTCCCGCCGACGTCCACCGGGCCACGTTCGCGGAGCTCACGACCGACGACCTCTACGGCGTGCTCCGGCTCCGCTCGAGCGTCTTCGTGCTCGAGCAGGACTGCGCCTTCCTCGACCTCGACGACCGCGACCGCGAGCCGGGTGCCGAGCACCTCTGGATCGCCGACGAGGCGGGGGTGACCGCCACGCTGCGCCTCCTGCCCGAGGGGGGCGGCACGTGGCACCTGGGTCGGGTGGTGACCCGGGCCGACGTGCGGTCCCGAGGCGTGGCCGCCCAGCTCGTGCGCGCCGGCCTCGACCGGTTGCGAGCGCTGGGCGCGACCACCGTGGAGATCGGTGCCCAGGCCCAGCTGCGGGACTGGTACGCACGCTTCGGCTTCAGCCAGTCCGGACCCCGCTACCTGGAGGACGGCATCCTCCACCTGCCCATGGCGCTCGACCTCACCGAGGCCGGGCCGTGAGCCTCGTCGTCCTCGACGACGGCATCCTCGCCTGGCTCGCCGAGGACCCCGGCGACGGTCGGCCCAACGCCGGCCTGGTCGTCGACGCCGACGCGGCGACGGCCATCGACACCCTCTGCGTCCCCTCCCAGACCGCGGCCTTCGTCGCCGCGGTCGACGAGCTCGGGCTGCGGGTGCGTCGAACGGTGCTGACCGCGTCGACCATCGAGTTCGTCGGCGGCACCGCCATGTTCACCATGTCGGGGATGTACGGGCGCCACCAGACCAGCGTCCACCTCGACCAGCCGGCGACCCCGGACATCTACCGCCGGCTCCTGCCCGACGTCGCGCACGAGTTCGACGACGAGCTCACCACCAAGCCCGTCAGCCACATCGTCGCCGAGCGCGTGCAGCTCACCCCGGCGATCAGCCTGCACCCGTGCGCCGGCGCCCAGGAGGAGAACCTGGTGGCCGTGGTGGACGCCGCCGGCATCTGCTTCGCCGGTGCGATGGCGAGCTTCGGGGTGACGCCGCGCTGCTACCAGGGCGACCCGGGACGGTGGGCCGACGAGCTCGACCGCATCCTCGACCTCGCTCCGATCATCGTCCCCGGCCACGGCGGCATCGGTGGCGAGGAGGAGGTGCGCGACCTGCAGGGCTACCTGCGCGCCTGCGTCGCCGCGAACGGCGACCCGGGCGCGATCCGGCCCGGGCCGTGGGACGCCTGGCGCCAGCGGGAGCACGACGAGATCAACGTCGAGCGGGCCGCCATGCTCGCCCGGGGGGACACCTCGATCCCGCCCTCGATGCTGCGGGCCGCCGGCCTGGCTTGAGCGAGAGCGCCGGCACCATGTTACTGTTGGTAACACGTCGATCCCAGGAGGACCCCCGATGGTCGTTGCCCTCAGTCCGGACCGGGCCCGGTTCCATGCCCTCGTCGAGCGGCTCTCGGAGCAGTCGGTGCGCAAGCACTTCGACGCGTACGTCGACGTGCCGTGGGACGACCACGACATCGACCCCGCCGACCATCGGTGGGAGCTGCGGGGCGACGACCCGCTCGGGGCCACCGAGTGGTACCGCTCGCTCCCCCAGCCGGAGCGGGCGCGGCTCGGCCTGTGGTCGACCGTCACCAAGATGAAGACGGGCCTGCAGTTCGAGAACGTCCTGTGCCGCGGGATGCTCGAGTTCGTCGACACGCTGCCCAACGGGGCCCCCGAGTACCGCTATGCCATGCACGAGCTCATCGAGGAGGGTCAGCACCAGCTGATGTTCCAGGAGTTCGTGAACCGGTCCGGCATCGACGTGCGCGGGATGCCCCTCGACGCCAGGATCGGCAGCCGCTTCGTCGTGCTGCTCGGTCGAGGCTTCCCGGAGCTGTTCTTCCTGTTCGTCCTGGGCGGCGAGGACCCGATCGACCACGTGCAGCGCGAGTCCCTGCGTGCCGGTGACGCCCATCCGCTGCTCGAGCGGATCATGCGCATCCACGTGACCGAGGAAGCGCGCCACCTCTCGTTCGCCCGGCACTACCTCAAGCAGCACGTCCCGCAGCTGAGCCGGGCTCGCCGACAGGTCCTCGCCGTGGCCACACCGCTCATCCTGGGCGAGATGGGGCGGATGATGCTGCAGCCCTCGCCCCAGCTCGTCCGCGAGTTCGCCATCCCCGACACCGTGCTGCGCGAGGCCTACGACGACAACCCCGCGCACCGGGTGCGCGCCGCGGTGGCGCTGCGCAAGGTGCGCGACCTCTGCAGCGAGCTCGGCCTCACCGACGGCGCCGCCCGACGCGTCTGGAAGGCGCGCGACATCTGGTCCGAGACCTGAGCGTGCGCCGGCTGATCGACGAGTGGCGGCCGTCGGCCGTCACCCTCGGGGCGCCGGCGCTCCCGCTCGCCGTGCTGTTCGGCCTGAACGCCGTCGACGAGCTGGACCGCACGGCGTTCGCCGTCCTGCTGCCGGAGATCCGGGACCACTTCGCGCTGAGCGACGCCGGCGCCCTGGCCCTCGTCGCGGCCAGCACCATCGCCGTGCTGTGCATCGAGATCCCCCTGTCCTTCTACTGCGACCGGCGCAACCGGGTCCGGATCGCCACGACCGGGGCGGCGCTGTGGGCGCTGTTCTCCGTCGGGACCGGAGTGGCCGTGTCGGTGGCCATGTTGATCGCGATGCGCATCGGGGCCGGGGGCGGGCGTGCCGTCGTGACCCCGACCCACTCCTCGCTGCTGTCGGACTACTACGAGCCGGCCGCTCGGGTGAAGGTGTTCTCGGCCCACCGCCAGGCCAACTCCGTCGGGCAGATCCTCGGCCCGCTCCTCGCCGGCGTCATCGCCTACTACTACGGGTGGCGGTGGCCCTTCATCGTCTTCGGCGTCCCGACCGTGATCATGATCCTGCTGGCGCTGAAGCTGCGGGAGCCGGTCCGGGGTGCCCACGAGCGCCGGGCCGCTGGTGCCGACGAGGCCGAAGCCGCCACGGCCGAGCCCCACGAGCGGGCCTGGGAGACGATGAAGATCCTGGCCCGCGTCCGCACGGTCCGACGGATCTGGATGGCGGTGCCGTTCCTCGGCATCGCGCTGTTCGGCATCCCGAACCTGCTGTCGCTCGTGTACGAGGACGTCTACGGGCTCAACGCCGCCCACCGCGGGTTCATCGCGGCGGGGATCGAGCCGTTGCAGATCGCCGGCGTGTTCATCGCCATGCCGATCGTGGCGCGCATCGCCGTGGAGCGGCCGTCGTTCCTCCTCCGCTTCGTCGCGGTCGTCGGCGTCGTCGACGGCGCCCTGCTCGTGGTGCTGGCGTACGCCCCGAACGTCGCCGTCGCCATCGGCGTGCACGCCGTCCTGGCCGCGAGCATCGGCACCCTGGCACCGGCGTTCTTCGCCCTCGTGTCGCTGGTGGCGCCGCCCCGAGTGCGCTCGGCCGCGTTCTCCACGATGTCGGTGTTCGCCATCCCGGGCATCGCGGTGTTCCTGCCCCTGATCGGCGCCGTCTCGGACTCGCTCGGCATCCAGGCGAGCATGGTCGTCATGGTGCCGGTGTCGGTGGCCGCCGGGCTGGTCCTGGCCTCCGCCCACCGCTACGTCGACGACGACATCGCGGCGGTCCGCACCGAGTCGCTGGCCCGGGTCGCCGCGGCCGAGCAGCTCCGGGGGTGAGCGCCGTCGTCGGACCTACACGGTGGGCATGACGACGTAGCGCTCGGCGAGGCGCCCTGCCGGCAGGCCGCCGGCCTCGGCGTTGGTCCCGTTCCACTCGCGCAGGCGATCCTCGATGCCGTCCGGGTCGGTGAGCTGGCTGGCATGGCAGCGCAGCGCCTTCATCTTGCGATCGAAGGTGTCGGTGATGTCGACGAAGGCCTCCTGGGCACCAGGCACCGTGCCCATGACCCAGAGCTCCTCGACCGTCCACGGCTCGAGGCCCTCGGCGAGCAGCTCGGTGAAGGTGAAGGGGTTGCGGGAGTCGGGGTACACCGCGCAGCAGGTGGCCTCGCCGCAGGCCAGGTGGTCGGGGTGGTTCCGGTACACGCTGTCCATCGTCCGCAGCGGCGACTGGGTGACGACCCGTCGGGGCCGCACCTCCCGGATGATGCGGCTGATGTCGCGACGGAGGTCCAGGGTGACCTCGAGGCGGCCGTCGGGGTAGCCGAGGAAGTGCAGGTCCTCGACGCCCACCTGGGTGGCGGCGTTGGTCTGCTCGCCCCGCCGGATGCCGGCGATGTCGCCCCGTGGCACCGCGGGATCGAAGCCGCCGGCGTCGCCGTCGGTGACGATGCAGTAGGTGACGTGCGCGCCCGCCGCGGTCCAGCGGGCCACCGTGCCGGCGACGCCGAAGTCGACGTCGTCGGGGTGGGCCGTGACGACCAGGACGCGTTCGACCTCGTGATCTTCGAGCACGAGGGAACGCTACCGGCGGACCTCTCGGCGAGGTCCGCAACCCGGCCGTCCGCCCTAGCCTCGGGACATGTCCCTCTTCGGCCGCGACAAGACGACGATGATCAGCCCCGAGGACGCCCTGCCGGGCCGTGACCAGCCGATCCCGGTGAGCGACGTGCACGTCGTGCTCGGGACGCCGCTCGAGGGCCCGTGGCCCGACGGCCACGAGGTGCTGTACGTCGCCATGGGCTGCTTCTGGGGCGCCGAGCGCATCTTCTGGCAGCTCGACGGGGTGCACTCCACCGCCGTGGGCTACATGGGCGGCTGGACGAAGCACCCCACCTACGAGGAGACGTGCACGGCGAGGACCGGGCACACCGAGACGGTCCAGGTCGTCTACGACCCGAGCGTGGTGGACGTCGACGTGCTGCTCCAGGCGTTCTGGGAGAACCACGATCCGACGACGCCGAACCGCCAGGGCAACGACGTCGGCACGCAGTACCGCTCGGCGATCTACACGACCACCGACGCCCAGCACGAAGCCGTGCTCGCATCACGCCAGCGCTACCAGCAGGCGCTCCAGTCCGAGGGCTTCGGCGAGATCGCCACCGAGATCGCCCGCAGCTCCGACGCCGGCGACGGCGTCTTCTACTACGCCGAGGACTACCACCAGGCGTACCTGCACAAGAACCCGCGCGGCTACTGCAACCACGGCTTCTGCCAGGTCGCGTACGCCTGATCGACGTCGGGCGCCGCGCGCTCAGCGAGTTGTGAGCGCCAGCGAGCAACTCGGGGTCGCCGAAGGCGACACTCAGCCGACGTTGGCGATGCCGCCGTCCACGACGATGGTCTCGCCGCACAGGTAGCTGCCACCCCGTCCGGCCAGGAAGAGCGCAGCGCCGGCCATGTCGTCGGGGCGACCGATCCGGCGCATCGGCACGCCGCTCGCCACCATCTGCTTGCCCTCGTCGGAGCCGAGGGCGAACGCCATCATCTTCGACTCGAACGGGCCGGGGGCGATGGCGTTCACGTTCACGTGGTCGCGCACGAGGTTCTTGGCCAGGTGGCGGGTGAGGGCCAGGATGCCGGCCTTGGTCGTGCTGTAGGCGTAGGTCTCCATGGCCGGCGTGCGGATGCCGTCGATGGAGCCGATGTTGATCACCCGGCTCGGATCGTCCTCGGTGCCGGCGGCGCGCAGGGCGGGCAGCAGCGCCTGGGTCAGCAGGAACGCGCCCTTGACGTTGATGTTGAAGAGCTTGTCGAAGGCCGACTCGGGGTACTCGTCGAGCGGCTCGCCCCAGGTCGCGCCGGCGTTGTTCACGAGCACGTGCACCACCCCGCCGCTGCGCTCGGTGACGGCGGCCGCCAGC
>Ga0208490_100602_pt1 | contig 20297 bp, 21 predicted proteins | sample SubbioAug_CSWold_FD_184818 | JGI IMG/M metagenome (GOLD analysis project Ga0208490, IMG submission 184818) | Serpentinite rock and fluid subsurface biosphere microbial communities from McLaughlin Reserve, California, USA - CR11Aug_CSWold (SPAdes) | ecosystem: Environmental > Terrestrial > Deep...
CATTCAGTAGATGATAATTTCCAATTAAATTTTAGACTTTTTTACCACACTCTACCATTTGGTTGTGTTTTCTCCCTTTGAATTCCGAGAGGCTATTATAAAGTCGACATTTTCTTTCGTAAAATTATTTTCGCCCTATGCAACCTGCTTTTAACTGTTCCCAGAGGTAAGTTTAAAATTGTTGCTATTTCGCTGTCTTGGAGGTTGTGAAAATATCTTAAAACGATAACTTCACGATATATTACGCTTAATTGCTTAAGTTGTAACACTAATTCATCACTGGTCTCTTTTTTTATTAAAACAACATCTGGTGTTAGTGGAGATATATTAGGTATAAAATCATCAATATTATGCACAAGGAATAATTTCCTGTTTTTTCGCAGAATATCAATTGCTTTATTTGAAGCAATTACTGCGACCCAAGCAGGAAATTTTTCTTTATTTCTTAACTTATCGAGGTTCTTAAACGCTTCAATAAATGCTTCCTGGGTAGCATCCTGGGCGATCCCTTCATTTTGTATAATTAAATAAGTAGATCTATACACCTTCTCATAATACAGATCAAATAATGTCTCAAAGGAATGGTTGCTTATCATCTCATCACCTCTTGTTTAATAATTCAACAATTAGCTTTGAAATCCTTTTCTACGATTACATGATTTTACAAATAGTCATATAAATAGGAAATTAGTCCTATTTTTAAAAATATTAAAAAATAGTGGGAACTTTTTCTGGTAGTTGAACGACTACAGGGTGAAGACGAGTTAACATTAAACGAGAGGGGGTGAGTGAGATTAGAAGGAATAACAGAATTTTTATGATTGTAGTGATGTTGGTGTTAGTAGCTCTACCGGCTTATGCAGAAACTTTTTTTCTAATGACAGTTCCGAAGCATTTTCGCATAATCAAAGAGCTGATGTAATTAATGGCTTTCAAGCTGAGGGCCAGTACCTAATTGAAGAGTGGTCTAGCAGAATTTGCAATCTTGGAAATGGAACTGTAGAGATATATGGCAATACTCGTACTAACAAAATGGCTAATATAATAAGTGTTAAAATCACCCTTCAACAGTGGACCGGTTCTAGTTGGCAAGATGTAACCAGCTACACTTTTACTAACACTTATACAGACTATGTTTGGGGACTAAGAAATGTGTCTGTAGAAAAAGGGAAGTATTACCGGGTTCTGGGTAATCATTACGCCCATGATAACTTTTTAGTTGATGAAATATCTTCAACTACTCCTGCTATTTATGTGGAGTAACTATTTTCTGAAATATCTTTGAACCCTATTTTATAAAGAAAAAAGGAGTGAACTAAAATGTCAAGAAGAAGTTTTAAAGTAATCTTACTAAGTATTTGCTTTACATTGCTGTTATCTGCAGGAATTGTAGCTGCAAACTATGAACCTATTGTTACTAATTATACTTCCATTTTGCAAAAATATTTGGTAAAGGATGAATTAGCTTTGAATAATGACATAAAAAAGCTAACTAAAGAGCAACTCATTAATGAAATCGATGTTTTTTCTACTACCTTTGAAGAAGCGAATAATAATAATATTCTAATTCCTTTTGTAGAACAACTTTTTCAAAGGAAAAATGAAATTGGAGATTTGGAAATTATCAACAACATTAAAGATACCACAAGAACTTTAACAACAAGAGAAATAATGGTTGACTTATATATCGTAAAACATGAGAATGATATTAATAAACATAATGAAATTAAAAAACTCCTTCAAGAAGAGAGCATTGATAAGAACATTAAAGCTAGAATAGTTAGTACAGCTCGATTTACTAAAAATGATGTTGAGCTATTAAAGGGTATAATTGAAGAGGATGATGGAATTCTGGCTTTTCATAGTATGAAAAAATTAACTAAAATTGATCCCCAAAAGGCATATGAAATTTCTCGTGAGATACTTTTAAATACCAATTCACAATCAAAAGATAGAGTATCAGCTGCATTAAGATCAACAGCATTTTTTTTAAGAAATGATGTCTCAAACAGTCAAAATTATGAAATATTAGAAACTGATTTTATCAATTTATGCCTAGATATTATTTATAGCAGTGATGACCTTTTTCTAAAAGATTCGGCTGTTTTTGCAATCTCGGAAATTGGAAGTAAAAAATCAATAAGTACTATTATCGAAATAGAATTTATCGATCGAGAACTAAAAGTTTTTGCTATCGATCAAAACTATTTGAAATTAAAAGAAATTTTATTAAATAACCCGGTGGAAAAAGAAATTGAAATTGTGGTAAAAGCTATGGAATTGATGCCTATTTTAGACTTGGTTGAGGGACTTGAAAAAGTAACAAAGAATATTGAAGATAATAATTTAAAACAAAGAAGTGAAGATGTACTAAAAAATATGAGAGCACATGGCATTAAAGGAAATCAGAAATGGTTAGGTCAAAAATAAATATTAATGGAGTGAAAATAATAATGAAAAAAAACATAAGAGTTCTCTTTGCAATCGTTAGTTTGGTAGTATTTTTAAGTACTACATTTACTACTAATTCTAGTGCCGCAACTGGTTATCAAGGATATGCGATATACAGAGATGGTGTCTTTTTTAATTATGATTGGCATGCTGGAATAATGGATGAACCATATAGTGATTATTATCTTCCTGTTTTACATCATGCTGGAAGCGGTGATGTAGTAAAATGGGATTCTTGGGAAAATTTCCTGAATGGCAAAAATTTTAAAGGAGTTTATAGGCCTAACGAACAACCAAGTTCAGCAATAAGAGATGCTTTTGTGGGAATGGGAAGAAATCTAAGGACTCAGCAAATACCATACAATGTAATGTATCAAGTATACTATGATACTAGTACCGCTAGTTATTATGTACAGCCTGATGAAATAAGTTCTATGAGGTGTGATGGTGTTGTTGAATATATTTATGAATGGTATTATTATAGAGTCTATGGTCATGATACTCTATGGGATGTAACAAAAAATGATTATTGGATACGAGATCACCATGGTGGAACAGCAATCACCCCCAAATACCAAGCATTAAATTACTTAACTCTAGTGACTAGTAGTGAGCCTAAATCAAATTAACTATAAAACCTGTAGTGGTTCACGCTCCCTGTCGGTGATCTAATTACCGCCAATGTCATTGAATGCCGTCAACGGCAGTAGATATGCAGATTTTAAAATCAGCACTAATGGCGATGGTTTCATGACACTTTTTGCAGTAGGCTTTGAAAATAGTAATTTCAGTTTCAGTTACTATGGTTCAGGCATAATTTATGGGTACACCTGGCGTTCCAATGTGGTCGGTCGGCTGGAACATTAAAACAGACAGGTCTGACACGAAGAAATTATTTAGGATTTTCAAGATAACTTGGACATTTAGACAGGGAATTGGTATTCTCATATTGTAATTGGATTTCGAGTTTCCATCTTACTAGCACAGAGAGTGGGTCGCCAAACAAAACTCTATTACTCCCTGTGCTGCAAATAATAAAGAAATTATCTCCTTGTTTCAAGGGATGGCCTTTCTATTTTTACGCCCAAGATTCCTCTTTTTTTACAAACCCGAAATTGCCGCCATTGGCGGTAATTCACTTACTGCCAATGGCCGTGGTCACCACAAAAATCCATTATAAGGATGATTACTAATGTCAGTAAATTTAAAACATATAATATTTATATTGGTTACTTCTATACCTGTTAGTATCATTAATTTTAGCGCATACCTAATGGGTTACAAACCAAGTCCATCTCAAGCCTTCTTTTCAATACTCTTTATTATTTTATGGTTAATATACGGTATATTTATGGGCTTTAAGAAAATAAAATGTTTTACATTATTTTCCACGTTGTATTGGAGCATAGGGACTTTATTGTTCATTTTAAGCTATTTTCTTCAATTAGATGTTATTTTCATTCCTGTAGCAATTATTTTAGCAGGTCCTATATATGGATTAGAATATTTCTTAAATATTTCATCAGATATCACACTTGTTATTTTAAGCATAGCTATAACCTATGGACTAAGTATTTGTGGATATTTAATCGGTAAAAATGTTAATAAAACATATAAGGAATGAGAATGGCAAGTTGGGCACGCTTATAATAAATATAGCAAGTATTGTAAACGTCAATAGCAAATGTACCAAAAACGCTAATATTTTTTGTACCACTTTAAGCCAGAATTTATTTCCAATTTTACCATGTTAATATATTACATTACTGGCAATTTGGCAATTGCTATGGTCTTCTATGCTGGTCTGCTTGATAAGAAGTCAAGAGTCGCTTCGCTTCTGCTCTTGACTTCTTATCATCTGCCATGCATTATTTAATTTAGCGAGGGGCTGAAGGGAAAAGTGAAGCAGCTAATTTCAAATTCCCCTCGAATCTCCATTGTAGCATGGCAGACCGCCGACCTGTTTCTTACCAAGTTGAGAAACTTTTTGCTTCGGGGCATCAGCTAAAAAATGAAGCAGAAAAGATTTTGTACCACCTGAGCAGTTAATTCTCAAAAATGGTTTTACGGTTTTCTAGCCGATAACTTGGGCCATCCAGAGAAAATATTTCGCATTGATGGGCAAGGCGGTCGAGAATGGCTGCGGTTATCATGCTGTCACCCAGGAACTCACTCCATTCCTCAAAGGTTTTATTGCTGGTCAAGATAATCGATGTCTTTAGGTAAAGGCAATTGACAAATTCGTATAATTTGTTTGCATCCTGCTTTGAGATAGGCAAAAATCCTACTTCGTCCAGTAGAACCAGGTCGCTTTTCTTAATAACTCTAACCCTTCTGGCAGACTTGGTGCTGATTTCTGCTGTTTTTAATAGCCGCATTAGTTCATCGAGGGTAACAAAGGCTACGTTGTAGCCGGCTTCAATTGCTTTTAATCCTAAACCGACGGCAAGCCTTGTCTTTCCTAGCCCGGTGGGACCCAAAAACATGATGTTGTATGCTTTCTCAAGCCATGTTAATTCTGTCAACTGTCTGATATGAGCTTTACTTATTCCTTTAAAGCCCTTACGGTTAAAATCAAAGTTGTCCAATCCCTCCACGTAAGGTAAACAAGCTGCTTTTAGTCTTTTGGCTTTACCTCTTTTGTTTCGGCCATCAATTTCAAGGTGTAATAACTCTGCCAGTACTTCAAGAGGAGTTTGGTTGGCCAGGGCTGCTTTGCTCATTATGGACTCAAGTCCCGAGGAAGCTTCAGTAAGGTTAAGTTGTTTGAGCATAGAGGCAACAACAGTTAATTGAGCCATTTGCCAGTTCCCCCTTTCAGCTGTTTTATCATATCCTGCAAGTCTCTTTTGGCAACCTCTATCTCAGGGATATTGCCTGGGTTAATATTAACAGGGGGAGCACTGTCTGTTGTCTTGCCATTACTAAAATGGATGGCTGCATCTTTAAAATCTACAGCACTGTTAAGCTCATTGGTCAGACAATACTTTAGTGCCGTTTCCACAACTTCGATGCTATATTCACCTATGGTCTTTTCGATCAGCAGGAACTGGTCCCTGGCATATCTTTTCTTTCCTGCATGGATCCTGTTAAGAAACTCAAGAGCAGCTTCCTGGCTTAAAAACTTTGGCATTAAAGCTTCTTTCATCTTGAGACAGACAAGGGGACAGGGACTTGTCTGGTTGGACAGAGCATGAGAAATAACAATAGTTTCCTAGAGGTGAGAGAGTGGATAATTATGACTGCAATTCAAATCTAATCAAAGGCATTTTTTGGGGTACTATCTTCAGTGTACCTTTATGGGGTATAATTATATATCTAGTATTATTTATTTTCCCTTAGTTTGTAAAGACAGGAGAAACCTAATGTGTGCTAAATCAAAAGTACCCTTTGAATATGGTAATAAAGGCGAATTTTCCAATAAGCTGGCCCAGTGGATTGATCATGTGTTCTACGATGTTTTGCCAGAGCAAGGGTATGAGATTCGGGAGGAACAAATCTACACAGCCTTTCACCTTGCCAATGCAGTGTGCAAGGGGAAAATACACTTTGCCGAAGCAGGGCTCGGTACCGGCAAAACCTTTGCCTACTTGCTGACAGCAGTTTCTTATGCCCGCTTCAGTGGCAAGCCTGTAGTCATTGCCTGCGCCTCAACAGCCCTCCAAGAACAGCTGGCTGGCCCAGGTGGTGATATTGACACGTTGTCACGCCTACTTGACCTCGACATAGATAGTCGAATGGCAAAGGATCCCCGCCAGTATCTTTGTGACATTAAAGTCAACCGTTTTACCAACCGGTATCTTGAAAAAGAAAGTAGAGTATACCAAAAAGTACTTCGCTGGATAGAGAAGACTAACCGAGGTGAACGTTCTGAAATTCCACAGATACCCGATCCCATATGGAAAAAGGTAGCCTGGGATGAAACCATGCCCTGTGATATGTGTTCCAGGCGGGGGTTCTGTAAGCTTGTTAAGACTAGGGAACATTATCGGACAGCCCAGGATTTGATTATAGCTGACCATGGCACTTTTTTTGACGACCTATGGACACGGGATGAACAGATTGATAATGGTATGCTGCCTTTGCTTCCCCCCTACTCTGCTGTGCTCTTTGATGAAGGGCATAAAATTATGCTTCCTGCAGCAATGCGGGCGGGCAGGCATGTCAGTTACAAGGACATAAAAAAGATGGTGGCCACCATAGGGCGGGTGCAGGGTGCTAGGCCCTCACTGGTCTCAGTTGCCGTAGCCTTGGAGTTGGTAGCATCTAAATTTTTCAATACTCTCAATCAGACAGCAATCCAAGATGAGCAAACAGAACGGCTTGCCCTCCGGATAACTGATGAGTTGTTGGAAACAGCCCATACCCTGCGCCGCGCCCTGGAAATGCTTCAATCTGAAATGCTGTATGAACAGGAGCTGCACATTGAATTTATTTTTACCAGTCAACTGCAAACCTATGAGGCTACCTTGGAACGAGGATTGGTGGCTTTATACCGGTTCTGTCGGAATAAAGGCAAAGATATTATCGCCTGGGTTGACCGAGTGGATGGAAGCCTTTGGGTGGTACCCCGAGACCTCAGGAGAACGCTAAATGACACCCTTTTTGCCAAGGGACTACCCGTAGTATTTTCCTCTGCTACCCTAAGTATCGGAGGTGATTTCAGTTACCTTTCCCGGACACTTGGCTTGACGGAGCCATCAGGTTCATCCGCAGGAGGCATTTTCGACTATCAGAATCAGGTTGTTGTCCATCTTCCTGAGAACTTGCCCCATTGGGATCAGGAAAACAGGTTTTCCCTATCCATCAAGCTATTGGTTTCTGTCCTAAATCAAACAGGAGGGCGAGGGTTAGTGCTTACTAACTCCCCGTCGGAAGTTGGGCGAATAAGGATGGCCCTTAAAGAATACCAGTTTCCTTTTGAACTGTTATGGGAGGATAGGGGGGAGCGGGGATACTTGGTCCGAAGATTTAGGGAGGAAGTTTCGTCAGTACTCATTGGCTCCGGGTTTTGGGAGGGAATTGACGTGCCTGGGGAATCTCTCTCTCTCCTTGTAATCTGGCAGCTGCCATTTCCATCAAGTGATCCATTGATTGAGGTACGGCGTCGGGAGGCTAAGGATCAGGGGATGAACCCACTAGTTTCAGTGGATTATCCTGAAATGAGCCTTAAATTAAAACAAGGGTGTGGCCGGTTAATCAGAACAAAGGATGATCGGGGAACAATAGTCATCATGGAGCCGGTGTCAGGAATGCCATGGGAAAAAGTTGTCCTGGAAGCTCTACCCCCAGGAGCCCAAGTAACAAGCGGGGACTAGCAAGCAAGAACCGTCCCCACTTGCTACACTTGCTATTAAGCTTTAGCTTTATGTAGGCTCAAACCTTTACCTTCTAAGAAAGATTGATTTTCTAAGGGAATAAGTGCTAAAATATTATTTATCTAGTGAAATCTAACCGATTTGAAGAAAGGATTTGATGAAATTGGCTTTAACCTGTGGAATAATTGGCTTGCCCATGGTTGGTAAGACAACATTGTTTAACTTAATGACTAATTCTGATATTCAAACCTCCAAATTCTTTTCCGGTAAAACTGAGACAAATGTGGGCATCGCTAAAATACCTGATGAGCGGATCGACTTTTTGAGCAAGCTGTACAAACCCAAAAAAACTACCTATGCCCAATTAGAGTTGATGGATGTACCTGGCTTAGTCCAGGGTGCCAGCCAAGGTCAGGGAATAGGCAACCAGTTTCTAGACTCCATCAGGAAGGTAGATGCCATAGTGCATGTAGTTCGGGCCTTTCAGGATAAGGATGTTGCTCATATGGAAGATACGGTGAATCCGGTAAGAGACTGGGAAACCCTTGAGATGGAGTTGTTATTTGCTGACTTAGAGTTAATTGAAACGCGAATTGAACGGATCAACACTGCCAGGAAAAAAACTAAGGAAAATGAAGCTGAGCTCCCCATCTTACATAAGCTAAAAGAGGCCTTAGAAGATAATACTCCCATCAGCAAAATTGAATTAAAGCCGGAAGAACAAGAATTGCTGCATAACTACGACTTTTTTACAGATAAGCCAATGATAGCAGTAATAAATCTGGATGAAGCACAATTTCGAGCAGGGGATTATCCTGGCAAAGAAGCTTTAGTTGAAATAACTACTGCCAAAGATATTCCATTATTAGAGTTATGTGTCCTAACTGAAATGGAAATCAGCCAATTATCTGAGGAGGACAGAGAGTTGTTTTTTGCAGAGATGGGGATTACCCAGCCAGGAATCAATCGGTTGGCTAGAATGATCTATGAAAAATTAGGGTTAGTCTCTTTTTTCACCGTTGGTGAAGATGAAGTTAGGGCGTGGACTATTAATGCAAATACAAATGCTAAAAAAGCAGGCAGCAAAATCCATTCGGATATTGAACGGGGCTTCATTCGAGCAGAGGTAATAAAATATGGCGATCTAAAAGAACTAGGTAGTATGACACAAGTTAAGGAAAAGGGATTATTCCGTCTGGAAGGCAAGGAATATATTGTTCTAGACAGTGATATCATTAATTTTAGGTTTAACGTATGAGGGACAAAAAATAACAAAGAAAAGCCCTTTGCACTTTTTGCATCAGACTAGGGGACAGGGACTTGTCTGCTTCAGACTAGGGGCAGGTGAGGCAATTGAAAAAGCCAACCAACTAAATATGGTTGACTCTTAATTCAAATCAAATTTAATTTTCTTTATTCGTTTTCCACTTGACATATGCTACCCTCTAGTCAAGATTATGCCACATCCCCTCCCGCCGGACAAGTCCCTGTCCCCCTGTCTGCCCCTGTCTGCCCCCGGCATCCCCCTTTACCAGACTTATCCTGGCGCAATCTGAATTCTGGCTACTGACTTCTTAATCCTAACTAGCAGCACTTCCTGACCTATTTTTGCATAAAATATAGCCACACTTTTTATTTTCATCAGGGAGGGTGAGGAGATTGAAGAGAGGTATTGTGTTAAGCGGTGGTGGGCTAAAGGGTGTAGCCCACCTGGGAGTACTGCAGGTGTTGCAGGATAATAAGATTACTATTGACGGAGCCATCGGAACCAGTGCCGGTAGTATTGCTGCCAGTGCCCTGGCCCTAGGTATTAATCCGGAGGATATCCTGGCAGAAGTGAGAAAGGCAAAACCAAAGGATTTATATGACCTTCCTTGGTGGCTATTTATTATGTGGCACTTGTATCAACTTATTCCTAGAAAAAAAGGCAAATCCTTGTTTAAGGTATCTCTTCCCGAGGGCTTAATGTCTGGTAAAAAGTTAGAAAATTGGCTGACTAATATTTTTACCGGTGTTGCCATGGATGAAATCAATTTTCCCCTGGTACTGACAGCTACTGATATCAATACAGCCCAATCAGTAGTATTTATCAGTAAGGGTCTGGAGCAGGCACCACTGCCAGACTTACCAGGAACTGTTTTTATCAACACCGCCAGCTTAGCAGGGGTAATCAGAGCTAGCACGGCTATTCCCGGCATTTTCTCCCCCAAGGTAATCAATAACAGAGTGTTGGTAGACGGCGGCGTAACCAACAACCTCCCGGCAGATATACTTAAGCACCTGGGCTATGAAAAAATCCTGGGTGTGGATCTGGGGCAACAGGAGAGCTTAACTAGACCGGTTAAAAATATATTCGACATTACCATTAAATCAATTGAAATAATGGTTCAGTCAACCTCCTCAATTACCGCTTCTGCATATTGCGACCTAACTTTATTCCCCCAAACGGGTTCTATCTCCCTTTGGAATCTCTCTGCCATTGATGCTGCTTTTGAGGCAGGAGTGGCAGTTGCCACAAGGGCATTGCCGGATATAAAGAAAATATTCGGTTAACTACCCTGAAAATACTTCCTATCTTACTTCTTGTATCTTGTTTCTTGTTTCTTGTTTCTTGGATGCCAAACAGTGGAGTTTCTTACCAACCTTTCGCTAAATAAATTTGTAAAAAGCTTTCGCCAAATCGTTCGTTTAAATTAAATTTTCCGCCATCTGCTGATGCTAAGCTTAGCATGGAGTCTATTCTAGGAATTACTCAATTTAGAATTTAGTCACAAAAAAGATACCCATACTCTAAGCATGGGGTCTTCAAAGGAAGAAAATCAATGCAACACTGGTTTATATTGAGTTGTACTGTTTGTAAATTTTAGCCTTAAACATTTAACTTCTTTGAGTCAATGGCTTTTTGGCCGTCATCTTGCTGCTTTTCAATTCTTTCCAGCTCTATGGGATGCTCGTGTTTCATTTCTTCCCTGGTGAGCTGGCCGTGCCACCAAACCCAGCTGCCAGGGAAAAAGCTGGGGCTGAAGTGAACATTGTAGAAGTGCCAGATGAAGATGGCCAGGATTGCCAGCATGGCTTCATCGCTGTGGGCTACTCTGGCTGATGAAATTACCCACCTGGGGAAATATTGGGCAGAAATTTCCGGAAACCACATCATTAGCCCCGAGCCACCGATAATAAACATTCCCCAGAAAACTGCCCAATAGTCAAATTTTTCTTTGTAGGAGTACCTGTCAAACTGGGGTTTATCTTTACTAAGCCCTAAAAAGTACTTCATACTAACCACAAGATCTATTATATCTTTAGGATGAGGCATGGTGGCCCAAGATCTCTTGCCTATTAAAAACATTATCAGCAAGTACGCCAGATGATAAGCTGAGCTAGCTAACATTACTACCGCACCGGTTAGGTGGGTAAAAAACATGTTGTCAAAACCACCAAATAAATTTACTACTACCTGAGCCCAACCGGTATAGTGATACTTAATAGGAAGACCGGTCAAGGCCAGAACGATAAAGCTAGTAAACATCATTCCATGCTGAATTCGCTGGTGAATATCAAAACGTTTGAAACGAGTTTGTTTTTCCAATTTCATCACCCTCCTATGACTCTATTTCCCGAAGTCTTCTATATAAATCAAGTTCAATGTGAATTATAAGCAGGGAAATAGTTATTATGGTTAACCAGGTAAAAAACTTCAGTGTCCAGTACATGGGGGCACCTTCACCATAAGGTTTCTTCTCAAAGTGCTCCAGCCCCACAGCAAAATTTGGTTGGGCAATCTTATGGCATGTAGCACAGGTTTCAGGTACATTGGCTTTGGCTACCATAGAATTTTGGTCATCGGGACCTAAGATGTTATGGGTACCATGACAGTCTGCACATTGGGCAGTTCGCTCGCTGCCAAATTTATTGGCGATACCATGAAAGCTGTCAGTATAACTCTTCACTGGAACACTTCCCTCATGGCAGCTGGCGCAAGTTGCCGGAACATTCAACCGATTAACCGGCGAATCAGGATGGCTTGTTGGCAGAACATTGTGGCTGTCGTGGCAGCTGCTGCATCCCAGGGCAGCATTGCCGGCTGCAAATATTTTCCCATGGACACTTTCGGCATATTCCTTACTGGCATCTGCATGACACATTTTACAAGACTGTGCTGCTGCAGCGGCTGTACTTTGGTGTGGGAAAGCGGTAATTTGCATGTGACAAGTATTGCAGCCAAATGCTCCGTGAACTGATGCCTCTATCTTTGCTTGGTCCACATACATCGGCGAAGACTCATTGCTGTGACAGCTCATGCACTGCTCAGTTGTCATGCTGCTGGCGTAAGCAATTCCACTCATCATGGCCATACCCAACAGGATGATGGTTACTAACCAGGCTGTCATTATTAGCCTACGGTCTAATAAAATATTCATATTATATATCACCCTTTTCTTCAGTATTATCTCTCTTCACCCCTGGCACGCTATGTATGCCCGTTATTTTTAGCTGGAAGCGTCCGTAGTCAGATCAACTACTTCATTTTCTGTTTGATATTCTACATGTAATAATCCCTGGGTGTAGATGATGATATATCGTTTACAGTGGCGACATTTGATAATAACTTTATTTTCCTCAATCTGACAGACAATTTTTCCGCACTGGCACCTACAGTTTGTCAACAACTCCACCTTCTTTCAATTTAAGCTAGCTATATCACCATATGGGTAGGCCAGACGATAAATATCATCAGCACTATAACAACCACACTTACCACACTGCCCAGGACTACAAATGCTACACCTTGCAACGCTTTGCCATAAGCAGTCAACTTGGAACTTACCAATAAACCACTTACACTAAACCCTACCATCAATGCGAATATAATTCCCAAAGTTATTAACATTGTCATTTAATAAAACCCCTCTCATTTGGTATTTATTTACTTGCAACAGGCTGCTCTTTCCATATTCAGATTCACAAGCCGGGTATTAACCGGCAGGCCAGATCATAATCAAAAATACGCCATAAGTGACAACAGTTACTGCACCCCAGGCAACAGTGAAAGCTATTTTTTTCACTGGTGTTTTCTGAAAAAAACCTTTAGTAAATAGCAACCCCACCACACCAAAACCAAACATCATTGCAAACAATAGTGCTCCTAATAACATTGTCATTAAAATCTCTCCCTTCAACTTTTAATTTTTGGCTTTGGCCGGCAGGACTACTGCCGGCCTCAGGACTTAGAGTCTCAGAACTCTTGGTTATTTGGTTTTACCTCTCCCTAAAACAAAAGTATTTTCATGCCTGTTGGTCTGATTACTAAAATAAAAGAGGCCAGCTCCAATGGATAACAGTGTTATCAACTGAAGATCTGGCCTCTGGGCTTAGTGCCTCTGGACTGAGTATTATTTATTTTAAACCAATGGGGAGGAATAACCATAAAAACCAAACCAGTACTGCAAAGTAAACCACCATCTCAAAAATTATCAAGCCTTTGCTCTTTTCAAACCTGCTTTCACTCAATTGACTTCACCTCCTTAAGAGTCTTGCTCCCCAGTGCCACCCCTAAAAAGCAAAAAAGACCAACGAGTAATAATTACTCGGGCCTCTGGACTTCTAAAGAGTCTCTGGACTAGGTCGCTGGACTTATTTAATATTAATTTACTAATGCCTCATTTCTTTCTTCTTTCTTGCTTCTTTGCTATATTATATTCTACGTCTTGAAAGAAATTCCTGCTAGTTCAAAATATTTTTTCACTTTTTATAATATATTTAATTATCCCCAAATATTTGTAATTGCACTGACAAAATTCAAGCCAGCACAGGCCTCTGGGGGCTCTCCTTTGGCAATAGCAAAGGGTGCTGGCTGTTTTCATTGTATCTTGCCCCTATGCTTTTGTCAATGTAAGCACCCAATTATACTAGCATCTAACACCATTTGTTCACATTTTATTTATCTATTAATACAGTCCATTAATACTAGATTTAATTCATAAATTAGTCCTATTAAGGTTAATCCTTAGATCATGCCAGCTCTAATTTTTTATAGGTGAGCTATGATGACCTTCTTGCCATTTAGTTGAAACATTTCTGGATAGACATTATTAGCAAACTCCACCTGAACAATTCCCTGGGTGTGTACTATCACATATCTTTTGCAGTGACGGCACTTGATAATAATTTCATTATCTGTCATTTCAAACAACATTTTTGAACACCTGCATTTAAGCTTTTCCATATACCTTTCCTCCCCACAGAAATGGTTTACTCATCCTTCATTGTTTAATCAATAATATGTACCACTTTAAACAAAACATATTGGATTAACCACCTCCCAAAGAAACTTTTGAAATTATTCTGTTTATTATTTTTTTAAAATTAGCACAATTATGTGATTGTTTATACAAGCACTATCTGCAATAGAAAATACCAGCTTGGGCCAACAAGCTGGTATACTTTACACCCTGCTCCTTAGCCACCGGACTTAAGATAGTCTCAAGGCTTCATGAGAGAAAGTTTGCACCTTCACAATCATTGGAATAATTTTTCCTTTTTGGTATTTTTTTTCCTTAGCTATATAATAACCTAAACTTGTAAATATTTCAATAGGTATTCTATTTAAATTTCATTATTTAACTATAAATATATTTTATGTCACACTAGACGAGTTCCGAATAAGCGCTAAAAGAAGTGCTGATTTATAACTATTTTATAATAGTAAAATTCGCTAGGCATGCAAATTTTCTCCAATGTAAAACAAGGCAAATACTGTTAATCTTCCTTGCCTTGAATCCCATCAGAGTTGTTGCCATAATTCCTCCAAGGAAACTAAGTTTACCAAGCCTTTTTCCACTAAATCCCTGACCAAGCCTATTGCTTCCCCACCTGAGTAATCCCTAGCATCCAGGTTGGCAATGTTCACCATATAGGTAGGCTTTTTTAAGCCCAGGCTTTCATCTAAAACTGGCAGTTATTACTCCCACCGGCAGTTCAGTGGGAGCCAAAACCGTTCTGGCAATGGTGTCGGCCCAAATCAGAAATAATCCACCAGTTAGGGCTGCCATTGGTAGCAGCACCCGGTGATCCGGGCCTAGCAGATAAAAAGATGCCTATAATAAATGATTTTGAAGTTTTCCAGCCTGTAGATTAAAAAATTGCTTCCAGGCAATAGTGCTTGAAAGCAATTTTTCATTGACAGTCAAATTAGTTTTTTGAGCTTTGAAGCAAGTTGCTGATTTCAATAGGGAGTACGAAAAATTTATTAGGGTCTTCGCTCCAAATATTTTTTGAAATTAAATCAGCTAATTCTTTCCTAGCTTCAGGAGATATTGTGGTAATATTAGCAGAATGTAACAAAATATATTCTAATTCTCTGGATATCGTGGCAGCTTCTATTCCCAAAATAGTATTTGAATAAGTAGCCCCTAAAATTTCTCCGACTTGCTTAAAATGATACAATGTCAATTTCATTTTGGCTTCAGTTACAACGTCAGGATCATCTTCCCATAAAATATGAGTCGAAAGAGTTGATGCTACTCTTTTTATTAACCGGTCAACATCATGGGAGATCATTTCTTCCATTTTTTTAATTTCTCTATACTGATAGATGTTAAAAAAGGTTGATAGAAGCAAAAGTGTGCAAAGCACCAAGATTTTTTTCTTCATTCTTCAAAACAGTCCTTTTTAATGATATTTTATTGAATAGTTGCCTTGTATAGAATAGGTATTGTAAAAAGAGCCAAATTCAGATGAGGTTCTAACAGTGTACTCAGCATACATTACATTAACCTGAGTTGTGCCTTGTAAATTTATTGTTTTTGGTTGTATATCTAACCTTCCAGCGTGGCCTCTTTCATCAAAGTCATTCCCTGTATAATTCATTACATCTCCATGCCATCCAAGAGCTCTTGTTTTAGTCCATGAAGCCGAGTGTTGGCCATCAGAGTATGTAGTATTAGAGGTTGGGTAATTAAGAGTAACTGATAAAAAACCATATGTAAGGGATATGCTAATGCTTGTGTTACCGGAATTCGGATACTGATTACCTCCAAATTGTAGATTTGAATTTGTACGAGGGTTAATAAAGGTACGTGAGACTCTTTGTACGTCTGTAATACCATCTACAACACCTTTAGTTTGCAACCGCCATCTGTAAGTGCTGGTATGTGGGAATATTACATCCACAGCGCCAAGGGCCTGCAGCCTTGCTCTTGAATTTTCTACTGTAGCCAGCGCTGGGCTAGACATTATGCCAACCTCATTGGATTCTTGGCTGGATAACGTAACTATCGTTTCAGTGTTATCAATTTTATCTTGAACATGCTTTTTTAACATTTCCTGGGCATCAATTGGCTCTGATGATACATAAAAGGCAAGATTTTCATTGAGCGTTACAAATTGCCCCGCCCACCCACTATTGAACTTTGCAACTTCAATTAAATCCAGTTCATTCTTACTTTTTTTAATTATAACATCTTTTCCATATACTGTTACATAAGTATCAAATTCACCTTGCTCAATATCAAGGTCCCCGGTATACCTGTTGCCTCTAAAATTAATTGAAAGCTCAACTATTCCATTTTGCTCACGTGACTCTCTAACAACTACTGGACCCCTAAATTCACCATTATGAGTATCATATGCAAAACCATGATAAACTACACTCATTGCATTAGAAGCAGTTTGAGCATACGCCGGTACTAGCGCCAGTAATAATACTAGACACATTGCAATCAAAACACTTTTTTTCCTCATTTCATAATCCCTCCTGAATAAAGTTTAATGAACAGGAAAGCTAAGTAAGAAGTCTTTTGTTGAACACAAAATAGACATCAACTAATAATTCACATAATTAATTACACCTCCAATCCATCAAACTACTATATAGACGAAAATAGGGGGAAAAAGTTCCTGTATTTTTTGAAAATTAAAAAATTATTTTTAGAAAAAAACTCTGCATACTATGCAGAGCTAAATATCCCCCCTATGTAAAATCAAAAAAAAATCCTGCTTTTTCAAGCAGGATTTTTTTTTGATTATTATTTTCTAAAATTCCAGCTTTTTGAGGTATATTACCAATTAAACTAACCCTAAGACTCCTGCCATTACTAGGCCGATAATTCCTGCTACTACCAAAATCCCCACCACAAACCTCACTACCAGCGTTCCGGCGTACAGATAAGCTAAAGTACCTCTCATTATTAAGACCCCCTTTGTTTTTCTTTGTTAATCTAATTGTAGCAGTTAAAGTTTGTGTAATAGTTGAAAAAAAATAGCATTTTACTACAAAAAAGCTTGCAAAAGTATGATTCTCAAATGCAACAAAGGAACAAAGGAACAAAGGAACAAAGGAACAAAGGAACAAATATCATAAAAAGCCTGCCTTAGCTAGTGCTAAAGCAGGCTTTTTGAAGAGTACGTCTATTTTCTTTTTTAGAGCTGATCCCCTCCAAATTTATATCCTACCCCCCAGACAGTTTTAATGTACTTAGGTTTGCCTAGGTCATCCTCAATCTTTTCCCTCAACCTGCTGATTAGTGCTGTTACGTTGTTAATATCGCCAGGATAATCACTTTCCCATACCTGTTCTGCCAACTGCTCTCGGCTAAACACATGATTGGGATGAGAAGCTAAAACCCACAGGCATTCGAATTCTTTAGCTGTTAAATCGATGTAACTCTCTTTTACATGAACAGTCCTTTCCCCTTTGTTAATTACAATATCCCCCACAGCTATTTGGTCTCTCTTGCTCCAGATTTCCTGCCTTCGTTCGTTGATGCGTCTTAGAACCGCCTGAATGCGCAGAACTAACTCGGTGGGATTAAAGGGTTTAGTCAAGTAATCATCAACCCCCATTCTGAAACCCAGCAATTTGTCCAGTTCATCCCCCTTGGCAGATAAGATAATGATTGGCACAGAAGACCTCTCCCTGATTATTCGACATACTTCAAACCCATCTAATTTTGGGAGCATTAAATCTAAGACAATTAACACCGGCCGCTCATTTTCAAATTTTGCCAAGGCCTCTTCTCCATCCATCGCAGTAATAATCTCATATCCCTCTTTTGCCAGCCGGTATTTTAGAATTTTCAAGATATCAGGCTCATCATCCACCACCAGAATTCTGACTTCCTTCATCATTTTAAGTCCCATTCCTTTCGCTGTGCTCAAGGCACAAAAATTTAATGAAAGTAATCTCCAACACCCCTTATGGATGTTATAATGTATTTGGATAAGCAGATACACTACAGAGCACGGGGAGGTGAGTGGTGCAGTTCTACTGCCCGCATTTTAAGATGTGCCGTTTGCTATTTTCAAGTACAAATAAGTGTGCCATAGAGCACGAAAACTAATCTTTGTATAAACAATTCCCGTTTATTATGTAGCAAACAGTCAATGTCTGCTTTATCCACTATAAACTTTTGAGGGGATGTGTTTATGCTTAAGATTGTTCACCCTATTTGCTGTGGAATTGATGTCCACAAAAAGTTTGTTGTTGCAACGGTTGGTACTACTAATAAATCTGGTGTTACAGATTACCAAACGAGGCAGTTTTCAACCTTTACTGAAAATTTACATCAACTTTTAGATTGGTTAAAATCTCAATCTTGCATTAATGTCTGTATGGAGTCTACAGGCAAATACTGGCACCCTGTTTTTAATATCTTGGAGGATTATTGTGATGTTGTAGTTGCTAATCCTAAATATGTCAAGGCTATTCGCGGCAAGAAAACCGATAAAAAAGATTCTATTTGGCTTTGTGATCTACACAAGCACGGTTTAGTTCCCAGCAGTTTTATTCCACCCTTATTAATTCGTCAAATTCGCAATTTAATGCGGTATAGGTTTAAACTCATAAACTTTAAGTCAAGTGAGAAAAACCGTATTCAAAACTCTCTTACTGTTTCAAATATCATGATTTCCAGTGTTGTTTCTGATACTTTTGGGGTAAGTTCTATGAAAATTATTAATCATATACTGGAAAATCCTGATGATAAGGATTTTGAAGTCTCATCAATGCTACACGGAAGATTGAAAGATAAAGCAGAAACAATTACAAAATCAATTAATGGGAATTTGACTAAGCCACAAGCGGATAAAATGCGTGTTTGTCTTGACCATTTTGACAACATCGAGAAACATAAATCAGATATTGAATCTGTAGTGTTAGGTTTAGTCCAGCCATATTTACCACAAATAGGATTAATTTTATCAATGCCCAGTATCAAGGATGTGTTTACAGCCATTGCTATAATCGGTGAAATAGGTACTGATATGTCTGTTTTTCATTCCTCCAAACATCTATGCTCATGGGCTGGACTTACTCCGCAAAACAATGAAAGTGCTGGCAAGAAAAAATCTGTCCGTGTTTCACGAGCTGGTGTATATATCAAACCCTTGCTAGTTCAGTGTGCAAATGCTGCTATTAAAAGTAAAAAGTGTCCTTATTTTAAAATGCGTTATGACCAAATTAAGAAACGCCGCGGTCACAAAAAGGCTATTATTGCTATTGCGCATATGCTACTGAATTGTATTTACCATATGCTTGATAAGAATGAGCCATTTAACTATGATTTATACAAGGTTGACTCCAAACCAAACAAACTTATTCGCCTCAGATAACTGAGGAAATGGCTTTACGTTACCTACAAACATTGGGTTATCAAATACCTGATATGCGTAATACAACTTGATGCTTTAAACATACTCTTTTTAAAAGCCGCATTTAGTAGGCTTATTTTGTTATGCACTTCTTTTTACGGAATTACATCTCTGAACTCTTTCAAACTATTTCCCTCCTTCCGGCAAATTTCTTATACATGCCACGGGGACCGTAAAAGTAAATTTACTGCCCTGTCCGTAGGTACTCTCTACCCAGATCATACATCTATGCATGTTCACTAGTTTTTTACTCAAGGCTAATCCTAGCCCTGACCCCCTATGTTCTCTGGTTGAAGAGCCATTTACCTGGCGAAATGCATCAAAAATTATTTCTTTGTCCTCATCCCTAATTCCGGGTCCAGTATCAATCACCGCAACGTGAACTTTATTATCTTGAGAACAATATCTAGCTGTAATAGTAATCTTGCCACCATTAGGGGTAAATTTGACTGCGTTTCCTACCAAATTACTTAGTATTTGCTCCATCTTACGGTAATCCGCATTAACAGGTGGTAATTTTTCCGCCAGCGTGGTAACCAGCATTTGGTCCTTCATCATGACCACCGGATTTACCTGTTCCGTCACTTCCCTCACCAGCTCAGGTAAGTCAAATATACTTACCTCCAGTTCCATTCTGCCTGCATCCAGTTTGGCCATGTCCAAAAGATCGTTGATAAAGCGCAGCAACTGATTGCTGCTCCTGCGGGTATCAATAAGAAACTCTCGCTGCAATTCGGCGTTGACTCCTTCCAGCAACATCTCATTAAAGGCCATGATGGATGTTGTTACCAGTCACTCTAAATGAGACTAGAAAGCATGCCTAAATCACCCTTTTTGAAACTGAATTGAATAAATTTGCAAAAAAAAAGAAAGAAAGCA
>Ga0208490_100603_pt1 | contig 20258 bp, 12 predicted proteins | sample SubbioAug_CSWold_FD_184818 | JGI IMG/M metagenome (GOLD analysis project Ga0208490, IMG submission 184818) | Serpentinite rock and fluid subsurface biosphere microbial communities from McLaughlin Reserve, California, USA - CR11Aug_CSWold (SPAdes) | ecosystem: Environmental > Terrestrial > Deep...
TACCCTCAGGGATTCTAAGAGATGATGTTGTCAATGTTATGGGAAATGGTATGGTTATAGATATTGAGCACTTGTGTAAGGAATTGGATGAACTTGAGTTAAAAGGAATTAAAATTAACGAGAAAAACCTTAAAATAAGTGATAAAGCCATAATCTGTATGCCTTATCATGTACTTCTTGATATTTATGAGGAAGAAAGGCTTAAAGACAAAAAATATGGTTCCACTAAAAGAGGTATTGCCCCTGTATATGCAGATAAATATAGGAAAAAAGGAATAAGATTAGGAGAACTATTTTTTGAAGAATCTCTTTATAGAAGGGTTCTAGATGTTGTAGAATATGAAAACCTTATTATAGAAAAAGGATATGGAAAACAGCCTATTGATGGAGAAGAAATCTTTTCATGGCTTCTTAAGTATGGTAAAAGAATAAAGCCTTTTGTATCAGATACTGGATTATTCTTAACTGATGCTATTTTAAACAATAAAAATATAATGTTTGAAGCACAACTAGGTGCACTTAGAGATATTGACTTTGGAATATATCCTCATACAACATCATCATCAACCATCGCAGCATATGCACCAATTGGTTCTGGAGTTCCAGGAGAAAAACTTGATAGAATAGTTGGAGTTGTTAAAGCATATTCATCTTGTGTAGGGGAAGGTCCATTTACAGTTGAGATGGTAGGTGATGAAGCAAATAGATTAAGAGAAGAGGGCGAAGAGTACGGAGCTGCAACTGGAAGACCTAGACGGGTTGGTGCTTTTGATGCAGTAGCTACTAGATATGGTTGTCTTGTCCAAGGTGCAGATGAAATTGCACTTACAAAACTAGATGTCTTGTCTTATTTAGAAACCATTCCAGTATGTGTTGCATATGTTATTGATGGGGAGAAGGTAATTGATTTTCCAATGGGTGAAAGATTAGATAAAGCTAAACCAGTATTTGAATATGTTAAAGGCTGGGAAAAAGATATTTCAAAATGTAGATCTATGGATGATTTGCCAGATGAGGCATTAGATTATATTAATTTAATTCAAACCTTAATTGATACTAAGATAACATATGTATCAGTTGGTCCAGGAAGAGATCAATATATTAAATTCGAATAATAAGTAATGATAATGATTAAAAGATTAAGAAAAAGATTATTTGATATGAAAGATAAATAGTCGTGATATAGTCGGTAATTTAAATGATTTTTAAAACTTAACAAAAAAGTAAAAACGCTGGAATATTTAAATTCCAGCGTTTCTTTTGGTCGGGGTGAGAGGATTTGAACCCCCGGCCCCATGGTCCCAAACCACGTGCGCTACCAAGCTGCGCTACACCCCGATATTTTTTCGTCAACTTCTTTATTATAAAGTATCCTGTTTTAAAATGCAAGCATTTTTTATAATTATATTTATTAAAAAAGAAGCTATTACCTATTATAACCAGTGTTTGGATAAAAAGCAATAGCTGAACTGCCAGAAGAAAAAATGGGTATAAAGATATAAATACAATAACAACACGGGAAGGAGAGACTTAGTGAAACTTAAAAATTTATTTAGAGAGAACGATTTAACTGATATAGTTGGAGATATTGACATTGATATTGAAGGTATTTGTTGTGATTCAAGAATTTGTTACCCAGGATGTGTTTTTTTTGCAGTTATTGGTTATTCACAAGATGGACACGATTATATTAAAAATGCAATGGATAAAGGAGCTATTGCAGTGGTTAGATCTGAAAAAGCAGCTGAAATAGATGGTATTACATATATTAATGTTAAAGATACTAGAACTGCATTATCTTATGCCAGTAGTATTTACTACCATGAACCTTCCCATAAGATAAAAGTTATTGGAGTAACTGGAACAAATGGTAAGACAAGTACATCATATTACTTAAGAAGTATCCTTGAATACGCTGGTAAAAAAGTAGGTATAATAGGCACTTTGGGAGCATTATATAATGATAAAAATATTCATCTTGAAAATACTACACCAGAGTCACTAAAAATTCATAATCTGATCAATGATATGGTACAGAGTAAAACTGAATATGTAATCATGGAGGTTTCTTCACATTCTTTAGCTATGAATAGAGTAGATGATGTTAGTTTTCATGGGGGGATATTTACAAATTTATCAAGAGATCACTTGGATTTTCATAAAAACATTGATGACTATTTTAATGCAAAGAAAAAATTATTTCAGTTTGACTTGAAAAATATAGTGATTAATATAGATGATGAATACGGAATACAGCTATATGAAATGCTACGCAAGGAAGGGAAAAATGTAGTTGGATTTGGCAAGAATTCCTCTGGAGAAACAAGAATAAAAAATATCATTAGAAAAGATAATTTTACTGAATTTGAACTGGGAGATGATCAATTTACATCTAATGTATGGGGAGAGTTTAATGTGTATAATCTGGTTTCAGCTATTGAACTTGCTAAAAATGAAGGAATTGAAATGGAGATAATTAAAAATGCTGCTATAAGTTTACATCAAGTACCTGGGAGAATGGAAAAACTTAGCCTAGAGGGACTTAAATTCAATATAATGATTGACTATGCACATACTTCTGATGGTTTAGAAAGTGTTCTTAAGTCATTAAATAATAGTATTGGTGATGGTAAAATTGTTGTAGTTTTCGGATGTGGTGGAGATAGAGATAAGGGAAAGAGACCACAAATGGGAGAAGTTTCTGGAAGACTTAGCGATTATACAATAATTACTTCTGATAATCCAAGGTGGGAAAATCCAAGTGATATTATAAAAGATATTGAAGAAGGGATTAAAAAAACTCAAGGTAAATATGAAATTATTGAAGATAGATATAAAGCAATAAAAAAAGGAATGACTTTAATAGGAGAAGAAGATATACTACTAATTGCTGGAAAAGGCCATGAAAAGTTTCAATCAATTAAAGGTGAAAAAATACCTTTTGATGAATATGTAATTGTTAATGAACTAGCTAAAGAATTATTTAGACCATAACTAGTATTCAATTATTCATGAATATTAAAAAACATATTGACTACCATTTATACTTATGATAATATTTCTATCAGTGAAAATTAAATCTTGATTACCTTATCAAGAGCGGTGGAGGGATAGGCCCGATGAAACCCGGCAACCTGATTATACAGGTGCTAATTCCTACAGGAGAGTTCTCCTGGAAGATGAGGTGTAGTGCAAACTCACCTTGTCTATTGGACAAGGTTTATTTATTTTAAAGGAGGAAAAAGATGAAAAAGTGGTTATTTACTTCAGAGTCAGTGACAGAAGGACATCCTGACAAAATCTGTGATCAAATTTCTGACTCAATTCTAGATGCTATTTTGGAAAAGGATCCAGATGCAAGAGTGGCATGTGAAACAATGGTAACAACTGGTTTGATTCTTGTTTCAGGGGAGATAACAACTAGTTGTTATGTTGATATCCCTAAAATTGCAAGAAAGACAGTAGAAGAAATAGGATATGTTAGGGCAAAATATGGTTTTGATGCAGATACATGTGCAGTTTTAACATCTATTAATGAACAATCACCAGATATTGCTATGGGAGTTAATGAAGCACAAGAGAAGAAAGCTCACAGTGAAGATGATTTTGATACAATTGGAGCTGGAGATCAAGGTATGATGTTTGGCTTTGCTTGTAATGAGACTGAAGAATTAATGCCTTTGCCTATATCATTAGCTCACAAGCTTTCAAAAAAATTAGCTGAGGTAAGAAAAGACGGTACCCTTCATTATCTGAGACCAGATGGAAAAACTCAGGTTACAATTGAATATCATGATGACAAACCAGTGAGAATTGAAAATGTAGTTGTATCAACTCAACACAGTCCAGTGGTTGAACTGGAGCAAATCAGAGAAGATATAATTAAATATGTAATAAATGAGATAGTTCCAGCACAGATGCTAGATGAAAACACAAAATACTATGTTAATCCAACTGGAAGATTTGTAGTTGGAGGACCAATGGGTGATGCAGGCTTAACAGGTAGGAAGATTATTGTAGACACTTACGGTGGCTATGCTAGACATGGTGGGGGAGCATTTTCAGGGAAAGACCCCACTAAAGTAGATAGATCAGGAGCTTATGCATCAAGATATGTTGCAAAAAACATTGTTGCAGCAGGTCTTGCCGACAAGTGTGAGGTAGGATTAGCCTATGCAATAGGTGTTGCCCATCCTCTTTCAATATATGTGGATACTTTTGGAACTGGTAAAATTTCAGATGAAGAGATAACTAACCTGGTTAAGAAGCATTTCGACTTAAGACCAGCAGCTATAATTAAAAATTTAGATTTAAAAAGACCAATTTATAGACAAATCGCTGCATATGGTCATATGGGAAGAACAGATATTGATTTATCATGGGAAAAAACGGATAAGGTAGAAATTTTAAAACAAGCATTACTTTAAACACTCACCCGCTAAAGACACTATACTTTTAGTATCTTTGGCGGGTTTTCTTATGCTATAATATTTTTTAGAGGTGATAGTTGTGGAAATACAGGGAATTGTAGAAGACATTATCTTTAGAAATGAATCAAATGGATATACTGTTGGCAAATTGTACACTACTGAAGGTAGTGTTACATTTGTTGGGACAGCCCCTTTTATATATAAAGATGAACCGGTTCAATTGATTGGGGAATGGATTTATCACAATAAATTTGGAGAACAATTTCAGTTTTCATCTATGAAGACCATAACTCCAACTACAACTAAAGGTATAGAAAACTATTTAAGCTCTGGTTTGATACCACATATTGGTCCCAAAACAGCTAAAAAAATAGTAGATAGATTTGGAGAATTCTCTCTAGAGGTGATTCAGTATCAACCAGATAAATTACTGGAAATAGAGGGAATTGGAGACAAAAAACTTAAGAAAATCATGGAAGCATATGATGATCAAAGAGAAATGAGAGATATAATGGTGTCTCTTTCAGAATATGGAATTAGCATAAATCAAGGAATGAAAATTTACAAAGTATATGGAAATAATTCTTTAAATGTTATAAGGGAGAATCCCTATAGGTTGTCTGAAGATGTATATGGGATGGGATTTAGGACTGCCGATGATATTGCATCAAAGATTGGATTAACAAAGGACTCACCATATCGAATTGAAGCTGGCTTAAAATATGTAATGATGAGTGCAGCAGGGGAAGGACATTGTTTTCTTCCAAAAGAGGAACTGTTTAAGAAGACAAATTCACTGCTTCAATCGGGTGAGGAAGGGATTGAAGATGGTTTAAAAAGTCTTTTATTAAGAAAAAACTTTCATATGCAAAAGAGAAAAGAAGATGAGATTATTTACTACATGCCTTATCATACTGCTGAGAACAATGTGGCTAAAGCATTGATAGAGTTAAGTCTTGGTGAAAGAGAAGAAATATCTCTGGACATAGACAAAGGAATAGAAAAAATTCAAGTTTCACAAAGCATAAATTTTGGAATAAAACAAAAATCAGCCATCAAATGTGCACTGGAAAATGGGGTTACTGTAATAACAGGAGGTCCAGGAACTGGAAAAACCACTATAATTAATGCAATTATTCAACTAGCTGAGAGAGATGGTTTAGAAGTCATACTAGCAGCGCCTACTGGAAGAGCCGCCAAGAGAATTACTGAAACAACAGGTAAATTAGCCAAGACAATTCATAGATTGTTGGAGATATCATTTATAGATGAAAATCTAGAGTTTAATAAAGGGGAAGAAAACCCAATTGAAGGGGATATAGTAATTGTTGATGAAGTCTCTATGATGGACATACTTCTTATGAATCACTTGGTTAAGGCAATAGGACCTGGAACTAGACTAATATTGGTTGGAGATGTGGACCAACTTCCTTCAGTTGGTGCAGGCAATGTTCTTAGAGATATTATCAATTCAGGTGTGATTAAAGTTGTTTACTTGGATGAGATATTTAGACAAGGTGAAGAGAGTATGATAATTGTAAATGCTCACTTAATAAACAAAGGAGAATCTCCTATGTTAAACGAAAAGGGGAGAGACTTCTTCCATATACAAAGGGATAATACATTGGATATAAAAGAGACAATTATTGAACTTGTTACAACTAGGTTACCAGAATTTTATGACTTTGATGGAATAAAAGATATTCAAGTTTTATCACCAATGAGAAAAGGTGATGTAGGAGTCTTAGCCCTAAATAAAGATATTCAACAAGCACTTAATCCTAAAAGTGAGTTAAAGGAAGAAAAAATAATTGGTGAAGATACTTACAGAGTTGGAGATAAGGTAATGCAGATTAAAAACAACTACCAAGCAAGATGGATAATTGAACAAAATGGAAGAGTTGTTGAAGAAGGGGAAGGAATCTTTAATGGAGATATTGGATACATAAATAGTATCGACCAAGAAGATGGTATAATACAAGTTATATTTGATGATAATAAAATAGTAGATTATGATTTAAGGCAAGTGGATGAGTTAAGATTATCATATGCTACTACTATTCATAAGTCTCAAGGAAGTGAGTTTCCATGTATTATCCTACCATTATTTGGTGGACCACCCATGTTATTAACAAGAAATTTACTATATACTGCAATTACTAGGGCAAAAAATTTAGTTGTTCTTGTTGGAGATAAAAAATACATGTATCAAATGATAAAGAATAATTTAATTGCCAATAGATATTCATCTTTAGGTCCAAAAATTCAGGAATATTTCCATATTGTTAAAAGTATGTAGGGGGTCATTTCTTGCTAACTAAACTGGTATATCCATCAGAGAAAATATGTTATTTATGCACTGAAGTATCAAATGTTATAGAGGGTTATCTTTGTCCAGAATGTAGGGTAAGACTTATTAGGGTTGATGATTGTAGAACAATTAATTCACCCTACATAGAAAAAGTTTACTCATCACTACTATATACATCTTTTACAAAGGAATTACTCCACAAGTTTAAGTTTGAAGATGGAGGATATTTATATAAACCATTGGCAAATATAATGACTGATACAATAAAGAATCTTCAACTACCTCTATTTGATATAATTATTCCAGTACCAATTCACAGAAGAAAAGAAGCAATAAGAGGATACAATCAATCGAATTTATTAGCAAGGGAAATAGGAAAGTTAATCCAGGTTAAGGCAAAGAGTAACTTAATAGTTAAGTTTAAAAACACTCTATCCCAAAGTCAATTACAATACCATAATAGGCAGACTAACTTAGATGATGCATTTAGAGTAAAACAAAGAGGTGAAATAATTGGGAAAGATATACTGCTTATAGATGATATAATAACCACAGGCAGTACAATGAAGGAAGTTAGCAAAACACTCGTTGAAGCTGGAGCTAAAAGTGTGGTGGGTCTTACTTTAACAACTACAAATACTTTTGCATACAAAAAAACAATGCCCATGGACTAAGCATTGTTTTTATTATTATTCCTAAGCTTTTCAATTGCAAATAAAACACTTTTTTCTTCATTTATATTGAAATCATGTTTTTTTAGATCCTCTAAAGTAGCATTAATTTCTCCACCTAATACAATAATTATACTACTGATAAAAAGCCAAATTAATAGAACTATTACACCACCCAAACTACCATAAGTTATAGCATAACTCCCAAAGCTACTAACATAATATGAGAAAAGTAGTGATGTAATTACCCATCCTAATGTAGTAAATATAGCACCTGGAAGCGTGGATGAAAACTTAATCTTCTCGCTTTTTTTTACATTAGGACTATACTTATACAATAAAGCAAAGAATATAATCATAAATAAAAGGGGAATTACAAACCTTAGATTTGTCCATAAAACAGAGAAGAAGTCCCCTAGTCCTAAAATATCAAAAAGCATATGTCCAACTATCTGACCTAAAACAAGTGTAATAAAAACCACCAATACAAGTATTAACAATGCAATGGTAAACACCAAAGAAATTGCTTTCATCTTTAAAAATGATCTGCTCTCTGTATAGTCATATGCAGAATTAATAGCTCTAATAATAGCTTTAACACCTGAAGATGCAGTCCAAATACCACCAATGGCGGCTATTGAAAGTAAACTTTGAGATGATGAAGAAACAACATCGCTTACAAAACCTTCAATTATTAGTTGGATATCATATGGAAGATACCGAATCATATTAGCTATAACATCTTCTCTTCCCAGGGAAGTATAGCTTAGTATATTCAATAGAACAATTAAAAATGGAAATATGGAAAGTATTAAGAAATATGTTAATTGTGCTCCAGAACCAACTACATAATCTTCAGAAAACCTATACAACAATTGATCTATGAACTTAACTGACTTTTTCTTTTTTAGTTTATCAAATAGGTTTTCCATAATCCCACCTTCCTAAAACTATTTTAAATACTTATCAAACCAGTCTACTATTTCCTGTAATCTTCTTATTCGATGTTTTGGCTTACCTGATCTGGATAATTCATGGTTTTCACCTTTAAAGACCACAAGTTTGGATTCAACTCCATGGTATTTAAGTGCAACATACATTTGTAATCCTTCTGGTATCCAACATCTGTAGTCTTCATCTGAATGAATAAACAAAGTTGGAGTTTGAACTTTGTCTGCATACTTTAAGGGAGATTGTTCCCACATTTTATCATAGTTGCTCCATGGTGTAGCACCAACTTGATCTTTAGTGAAATAATACCCAATATCAGAGTTGCCAAAGAAAGAAATCCAATTTGATATACTTCTTTGGGAAGCAGCAGCTTTAAATCTATTGGTATGACCGATAATCCAATTTGTCATATAACCCCCATAGGAGCCTCCAGTAACACCAATTCTTGATTTATCTATGCATGGATAGGACTCAAGAACTTTATCTGTAAAAAGCATCAAATCATCGTAGTCAATTGATCCATATTTTCCTCTTATATCAGCAAATTCATCGCCATATCCATCACTGCCCCTTGGGTTCATAAAGAAAACAAAGTATCCCTTATTTGCCCAAACTTGCATCTCATGATAATAATTACCTCCATATACAGTTTTAGGTCCACCATGAATATTAAGGATTCCTGGATACTTGTTACCCTTTTCATACCCAATTGGTTTCATAACCCATCCTGATAGTTTAGTTTCTTCATTATTAAAGTGTAAGGGTTCAGGTAAAGACAATGTTTTTTCCAAATTTAGCCAATTGTTAAAACTTGTAATCTTTTCTTCTTCACCATTTTCGAGTTGATAGATTTCTTGTATAACAAGATCCTTCATAGCCACCATATACAATTGATTATTTATTACATCAAATCCATCAACAGAGCCACTATTATTAGTTACTTCCTCAATCTTACCATCAATGGAAATTCGATAAATATTTGAGCTGTTTTTAACTGTTGAAATAAAGTAGAGGTATTTTCCATCTACTTTAAATGACTTATTGCTTCCATATCTACAATCTGAACCTACAGAATTCCAGATACTTTTTCCAAAATCATTAATCTTAACAAAAGTGATTCCCTCATCTTCAGTTATATATATCTTTGGATTTTCATTAATCCCAAAATGTTTCATGTCACTGCCAACAAAAATAATCATTTCATCTAAATAATTAGCATAAGAGTAATTAAAATCTACAATTGGAGAAATCTTTTCGCAGCGCAAAGTACTAATATCTAGTTGGTAAAGACTAGAATATTGATTTAGTTTATCTGTGAAGGCAGATGTAATTAGCAATGCCTTATCTTTAGATGAGTTAAGTGCTAAATGATCTACATTAGTAAATTCATCGGTTAGTGGTGTAATCCTATTTTCCTTTAAGTTTATATGGTATAGCCTTGACCTTACTTTATTAGTAAAACCTTCACCATTTGACCAAAATGGTATTTCATCAAGAACCTCATAGTCATTTTCTTCCTTTAGTAAGTCTAATTTTTTTGTTAGGTCTTCATCACTAAGTAAATACATATCTCCCATTTTTTGACTAAAGTTTGCAATAACAAGTACATTATCTTCATCTAAATATTCAAGATTTGAAACATCAAGAGGAATTTCAAAAGACTTTTTTGCTTCTCCTCCAAAAATGTTTATTTCATTAAATACAGTCAGTGGCTTTTTTTCCTCTTTTTTCTTTTTGTCATCTTTTTTTCTAATTGATGAAAATAAAACGGTGTTTTCATCCTTCCAAATAAAACTTCTTTCCTCTTCTAAGGATGTCAATTGAACTATCCCTCTATCTTTAGAATAGATGTAGATATTAGATTTGTAGTCATTATCTTCAAAGTCAGGAAAATTAACTACAAAACCAACTGTGTTTCCTTGTGGTGACATTGTAATGTTTGATAGAAACTTAAAATTTAAAAAATCATTTAAGCTAAGTTTTTCCATATCTTTCTCCTTTACATTATCTATTTCTATTAAAATCTAATACCTTGGAATAATTTTGATCTTCTTGTTTGAAAATATAAGGAAGCAATAATTCTCCTAAATTTGTTGTATTTACTGGTCCTTTATAAAAGCTATGAGATGTAATACCCATAAATGTTAGATATCTTATATATAACATAACATCATCAATGGGGAAACCATATTTTTCATATTTATAGAATTCATCCACCAAGAGAACAGGACAATCAGAGAGCACTTTAAAAAGTAAAACTCTAAAATCTTCACACTTTTTTAGATCATATCCAAGAAGTGAAGATATACTGTTGTCGCTTAAGAGTGTCTTTAAGTGAGCCCACAATCTATTACTTTCTTTTACTGATAAATAATCATTGATTTCATCTGTAAGCTTAAGGTTATTATTATCTATAAAAAATAAGTTCATATTAATGCCCAAGGTATAAAAAAGATTGAAAATCGGTACTTTCATTTGATTTACTCTTGTAAAAAATAATTTGTATTCTCCCTGGAAAAAAGAACGGATATTTTCCATGTCAGCCAGCTTTACATATTGTTTTGCGGGTGTTAGTTCAAGCCTATCAAAATCTATTAAGTGATAAATCATTGTTAAAAAATCATCAAGATAATTTGATGCTTCAATATTTACTAAATCATTGATGTCTCTTGAAAGATTAAAACCTAAATTTAAGAATGAGTTATTGTCATTTAATTGGTGTATATATTTAAAACTATCTTCGCTAAGGGTCAACAACTTTTCCAATTGTTGTTTAAATCCATTTTGAGTATTTCTTGATTTAAATATCAAATACTCTTTTATAGCATTGTAGTATATTTTAAAATCTTCTATGTTTGTAATTAGTTTAAACTTTATACCACGATCAAAGAAATCTTCTAAATCCAGTGATTTTAAAACATCTAAACTCAAATCGTTTTGGTCAAGATAGAAGTCTTTTATCTCTAGCAATGCTCTCAAATACGACGCTATAGTTTCTTCATCTTTTGTTTTAGAAAGATAAGATTCAAAGTTTTCTAATTCACCATAAAAAGGCAATAACTCATGATCCATACTATCCATATACTCAATACTAGCTGTTTGGTAGTAGAAATAAATACTCAAGCTTTCATTTTTTAAATATTCATAAAGACTTGTATTACTGTGAGTTGCGTTCTTGCCATTATAATCTTTTAGAACCATACGAAGTATTGAATTGAGAGTTCCTTTATTAACAAAATCAATTTCTCCAAGAAATTGCTTTTCATGGAGAACATCTCCAACCCTAGCCAGCAAATAATCACCGTTTTTTATTACATCAAAATCAAATTCTTCATTTAAATCATAACTTCTCTTTAAGACACAATCATAAACAACAATGGTATTCTTTTTAATGCTTTTAATTCTAAAGACTGAAACATAGGATTCTTTTTTACCCTTTAGTATACTAATTTCATCATGAGAAAGGGTTTTATCCTTTGCTATTAATTTATCCACAAAAGATAAATTATTCTCATCTCTATAGTCACAGCACAACCACATAATATATGGCAGACTATAGTTATCATCAACTATAAAAGGATAAGTATTCTTTATTTGGAGGAAGATGTTATTTATGCTAGGATCTTCGTTAATAAATGATACTAATTTTTTAGTGACGATATTTTGTAGTATATTTATATTTGCTATATCAGATTTATTCATTGGGACCTCCAGTAGTAATTACAAGTGAATTACACATCACATGCATTTCATCTCCTTCCATTAGAGGAAGGAGTATTCTTGTTAGACTTTAGATAAATTATACCCTAAGTTATATTAATAAACAATTTCTCAATGGAATCAAAACAAGAAATTTAGCTTCATCAAGGAATTATAATATGATATATTATTACCATACACATAGAGGAGGAAAAAAATGAAATTTGATGATTATTCATATTTAAGACCAGATCTAGATATTATGGAAAACAGTTTTGAAGAATTACTGAAGAAATTTAGAAATGCAACATCAGCCAATGAACAGAATCTAATTATTGAGGAAATAACTAAACTTAGGAATAATTTAGAGACTATGCATACTTTGGTTAGTATTAGACATTCAATAAATACTCTAGATGAGTTTTATATTGAAGAACAAAACTTTATGGATGAGAATTCACCAAGGTATATGAATATGGTTACAAAGTTTTATAAAGAGTTAATAAATACACCTTTTAGAGAAGAATTAGAAAAAACTTGGGGATCTCAAGTATTTAATCTAGCAAAGGTTCAAATTGAAACATTTTCAGAAGAAATAATGGTTGATTTAGTAAAAGAGAACAAATTATCAACTGAATATGACAAACTTATTGCATCAGCAAAGATTTATTTTGAAGGAGAAGAAAGAAACCTAAGTCAAATGAGACCATTTATGGAATCAAAGGATAGAGACATAAGAAAAGCTGCTTCAAAGGTATATATGGACTTTTTTAGTGAGAACGAAGAAGAATTTGATAGAATTTATGATGAACTTGTTAAGACAAGAGATTCAATGGCTAAGAAATTAGGTTTTAACAATTACATTGAAATGGGATATAAAAGACTATCAAGAACTGACTATGATGCAACAATGGTTAAAGGATATAGAGAACAAGTATACAAGGATCTAGTACCCCTTGCTCAGGAATTAAAGGAAAGACAAAGAAATAGATTAGGCTTATCAAAGATGTACTTCTATGACGAACCATTGGAATTTTTAACTGGAAATGCAACTCCAAAAGGAGATTCAAAGTGGATAATGGAAAATGGTAAGAAAATGTATGAACAACTTTCAGTTGAAACAGGCGAGTTTATTAATTTCATGTTAGATAATGAGCTACTTGATCTTGAGGCTAAAAAAGGAAAGCGTGGAGGTGGATATTGTACTGTTATTGCAGATTATAAAGCACCATTTATCTTTGCGAACTTTAATGGTACCAGTGGTGATATTGATGTATTAACCCACGAAGCAGGACATGCATTTCAAACATATATGTCAATGGATTTAATGCTTCCAGAGTATAAGTTTCCAACTTTAGAAGCTTGTGAAATACATTCAATGAGCATGGAATTTTTAACATGGCCTTGGATGGAAACATTTTTCAAAGACGAAGTTGAAAAATATAAATTTTCTCATTTGGCTGGAGCTATTAATTTTATCCCTTATGGTGTTACAGTTGATGAATTTCAGCATGAAGTATTTGAAAAGCCAAACATGACTCCAGATGAAAGAAAAGAGACCTGGAGAAAAATTGAGAAAAAGTATTTACCTACAAAGGATTATGAGGACAATGATCTTTTAAATAGAGGTGGATATTGGTTTAGACAAGGTCATATTTTTTCAAATCCATTCTATTATATAGATTACACTCTTGCACAAGTTTGTGCATTCCAGTTTTGGGTTAAAAATAGAGAAGATTCAAAGAAAGCATGGGAATCATATCTAAACCTTTGTAAAGCTGGAGGAAGCCTACCATTTACAAAACTAGTTCAACTGGCTGGGCTTGATAATCCTTTTGTTGATGGAACTATAAAAAGAGTGGTTGAACCAATAAAAGCATATCTTCACAAAGTGGATGATTCTCAATATTAATTTAAGGCTAGCCTTTATCGGGGCTAGCCTTAATACTTTCACATATTTTTAGGTTTTCTATTAATCTTTGTAGATGATAATTGAAGATAATATCCTCCTGGTTTAACACCGATCTTTCTTCCCAAAATGTATGGATCATATATAAATCCTCCATAGCACTAAGGTTAGCTGGTGTAATTGTTGCAATGTAATTCATCATCACCAAAGAAGACAAGTCATTATCAATCTGAATTAATCTATTTGAAAGATTCATTGAATTACTTAAGTCGTTCTTATTCACTACTTTTAGTTTTGTCTCACTTTCCATAAGTTCTTGTAGCTTTATAACTTCAGTAAGTTGTTCTTTGAAGTTATTTAATTCTATTTTTTTCTTTCCAATGACTATGTCATAGGTTAGTTCTTTTCCTTGTTGTATCATTGGAATTACAATACTTCTAAACAATTTATCATGGTTGGGAGCAGCAATAAAGTAATTTATTAAAACTCCGACCATTATACCAACAAAAGTATCAAATACTCTATGAATAGCATATGGTATCATTGCTTCATCATGATTTAGAAATACTGCTACAAATACAATTACAGATAGGTTGATACTTTTTTTCCAACCTAATAAATTTAGCATGTGAATAACTAATACTATACCAATTCCTAATATGAAAATATTAGAAGGCAAAACATAGCTCATTATTACTGCAACAAAAGCTCCAATGATGGTTCCTAGAATTCTATTTTTTCCCATGGAAAAAGACTCAGATACACTGGATTGCATCGTTGATATTGCACCAATTCCAACGAATAAAGGACTGTTCAAACCAAAACTCTCAGCTAAAAATACTGATAATGAAACAGCTAATCCAGTTTTTATCGTTCTCATTCCAATTTTCATATTTTTATTTTTCATATAATTACCATCCATCTCTTATTATCCTTTTATATACTCTATAACATTTATGCACAAATATCAATACAGTATTCCACATATAGAATCTCTATTTCCGATGTTTTCCACAAGTTTGCCCACAGTATCCACAACCATTTATTAACTTATCCACATATTTAAGAAAAGTTATCCACATTAATTATAAAGCAGTTATACAGAGATTTCTTAATATATTCATGGACCAAAATAATGTTAGTTGTTAGTTAACTAAGGGTATATTATATTCAAATAGTATAAGTTGTAAAGCTTATATGAAAGGAGCTGGGTTTATGAAAATGAATTATACTGGAAAAAACATGGAGGTAACTGATGCACTAAGAGATGTTACTGAAAAGAAGCTGGGGAAACTAGAAAAATATTTCCAGACTGATATCTCAGGATATGTAACTTTCAGTACAGAGAAGAACAGAAAGATTATCGAAGTTACCATAAACCTTCCTGGCACAATCTTAAGGGCAGAAGAGTCAAGTGACGACATGTATGCTTCTATTGACAAAACTGTAGATGTACTGGAAAGACAAATTAGAAAGCATAAGACTAAACTTCAAAAGAGATACCAAAATAATGAGACAATTAGGTTTGACAATGTACCTCCATTGACTCAAGAGGAAGAGGATGATAAGCCAAAACTAGTAAGAAGAAAAAGATTTGGACTTAAGCCAATGTCTGCTGATGAAGCGATTCTACAAATGGAATTACTAAGACATAACTTCTTTGTATTTATGGATGCAGAATCTGAAGATGTATCTGTAGTTTACAAAAGAAAAGATGGAAATTATGGCTTAATTGAACCGGAAGTCTTCTAATAATAAATATTTAGGCAGAGCTTAATGCTCTGCCTTTTTTAATTTAAAGAAGTATTCATAAATATGATATCATATTGTAATATTTGTTTATTAAAATATTTAAAAGATTGGGTATAAATATAAGGGACATAAGAGGCTAAGAAAACAGGGCAAATATGGACGCCTTATCCCTGTTAGAGCCAGTAGCGTAACCGACTTGAGGTCGGTTTTTGTATTTATAAGGAAGGTGTGAAAGATGAAAAAGATTTTAGTTTTAGTGCTTATTTTATGTTTGTTACCATCACTAGTTATTGCACAATTGCAACAAACAGGAACACAAATACAAGACAGAGATAGAATTCAAAGTAATATCAATGAAGAAGATCAATTACTAGCCAGAGAAGAGATTCATAATCGTCTCCATATAAATTATCAAGCTTACTTACAAATGAAAGAAATGGAAGAAAAAAGTTTAGAATATCAATTTAGAGATCTAGAAAACCATTGGGCTAAAAATGAAGTTAAGCTTGGGTTAATTTGGGGTTTGGTAAAAGGATATCCTGATGGATTGTTTAGACCAGACAATCCAATTACTGGAACTGAAGGGGTGCTTTTACTTTCTAGAATGATGAATTGTATTACAAATATGGAAGCTGAGTTAAATCAGAGTGGAACCATAGACTGGGATTTAGTACCGATTTGGGCAAGAGAACAATTAGGTGAAGAAATCCCACAAAGAATTGCACTGCTTAGCCAGAATTATGGAATTGATCAATTGACAAGAATTCAATTTTCTCTAATGTTGGCTAAAGCTTTGGGAATTGAAAGCACATCAATACCAGAAGGTGTAATAGTGTTTTTAGATGATCACAGTATGTCAAAAGAACAACTTGGGTATATTTACACTTTAAGGACATTAGGTATATTACAGGGGAATATGGGTGAGTTCATGCCATTTAATAGACTAACAAGAGGTGAAGCTGTAGCGATGATGTCAAGGGTAATGAACATGTTGGGAAAAACACCAGATGATTACTCTTTCACCAAGAATGAATTAGTTGTTTCTCTACAAGAAAACCCATCAACTGGTTATAGTTGGCATTATTCATTCAAAAATGGTGATATCCTAAAATTAGTAGAGGATGAATATATACCTGTATCCAATGAAAACATAGTTGGTAGTGGTGGGAAACATAATTGGACATTTCAACCTATTAAAGAAGGTAGCGAACTCTTGACATTCTCCTATTACAGGAGTTGGGAAGGTTCTTCAACTGCTATAGAAGAAAGAGTTTTAAATGTTGAGGTAGATAAAGAACTAAGCATAATTGTAGTCAAATGATCATGTAAAAGAGAAGTCCTATATGATTTTTATATAGGATTTCTTTTTTTTATTAGAGGTTTGGCAATATTAACTAGAAATGGTATAATTAAATGATGTTAATTTGAAAGGATGGTTCACATGGGATTGTTTGATAAGGTCTTTGGTTCATATAGTGATAGAGAACTAAAGAAATTAGATTTAATAGTAAATAAAGTACTTTCTTTGGAAGAAAGTATATCAAAATTAAGCGATGAACAACTAAAGCAAAAGACACAAGAATTTAAGAATAGATTCTCAGAAGGAGAAAAACTAGACGATATTTTACCTGAGGCATTTGCAGTGGTTAGAGAAGCTTCCCATAGAGTTTTGAGCATGAAGCATTTTCCAGTTCAAATATATGGTGGCATTATTTTGCATCAAGGTAGAATAGCAGAAATGAAAACAGGAGAAGGTAAAACTTTAGTTGCAACATTGCCAGCTTATTTAAATGCAATAACAGGTCTTGGAGTTCACATAGTAACAGTTAATGATTACTTGGCAAAGCGTGACCGTCAATGGATGGGCAAGGTTTATGAATTTTTAGGACTAAGTGTAGGTTGTGTTGTTCATGGTTTATCCAGCAGTGAAAGAAAAGAACAGTATCTATCAGACATTACTTATGGAACAAACAACGAATTTGGATTTGACTACTTAAGGGATAATATGGTCATATACAAAAGGGAAATGGTACAAAGGAACCTTTATTATGCAATAGTTGATGAGGTTGACTCTATTCTTGTAGATGAGGCTAGAACTCCTTTAATAATATCGGGAAAAGGAGATAAATCAACTAAACTATATGAAATGGCAGATAACTTTGCAAGAACTCTATCATTTAGGTATGTAGATCCTGATGAAAAGAAACAAGACCCATTTAATAGAGAATTTAAAGAAGAAACTGTAGATTATTTAATAGATGAAAAGGCAAAGAGTATATCTTTAACAGAAAATGGAACTACTAAAGCAGAAAGTTTCTTTGGAGTTGAGAATTTAGCTGATATGGGTAATATGGAAATTGCTCATCATATTAATCAAGCAATTAAGGCTAGAAGTATAATGAAAAGAGACATTGACTATGTAGTCAAAGATGGAGAGGTCATAATAGTAGACGAATTTACTGGAAGACTTATGCTGGGAAGAAGATATTCCAATGGTTTACATCAAGCTATAGAAGCAAAAGAAAAATTAGATGTAAGAAGCGAATCTAAAACCTTAGCTACTATTACATTCCAAAACTATTTTAGAATGTATGACAAATTATCAGGTATGACTGGTACAGCAAAAACTGAAGAGTCTGAGTTTCGAGAAATATATACCATGGATGTTGTTGAAATAACAACAAATAAACCGGTTATCAGAATTGATCTTCCTGATAATGTATACAAAACTGAAGAGGGCAAATTCAAGGCAGTTGTCAATGAAATAAAAGAAAAACATAAAATTGGACAACCAATACTAGTTGGTACAATAACAATAGAAAGATCAGAATTACTATCTAAAATGCTTAAAAAAGAAGGCATAAAGCATGAAGTGCTAAATGCTAAGCAGCACGAAAGGGAAGCAGAAATTGTTGCTCAAGCTGGTAGATTTGGATCTGTAACTATTGCAACAAATATGGCTGGTAGAGGAACAGATATAGTGTTAGGTGGAAATCCTGAATATATGGCAAAAGATGAAATGAAAAAAAGAGGGTATCCTGAAGAAATAATAGCTGTGGTTGATGGATTCTTTGATACTGATGATGAAGAGGTATTAGAAGCAAGAAGAGTTTACCACCAGTTAATTGATAGGTTTGAAATTGAAACTAAAGAAGAACATGAAAAGGTAGTAAATGCAGGTGGGTTGCATATTATAGGTACTGAAAGACATGAATCAAGGCGTATAGATAATCAGCTAAGAGGTCGTTCTGGTCGTCAAGGAGACCCAGGAAGTTCAAGGTTTTATATATCTTTAGAAGATGATTTAATGAGACTATTTGCAGGGGACAGGATGAGGGGAATCATCGACAGCATGAATATGCCAGATGATGAGCCTTTGGAACATGCCCTATTAACCAGGACTATTGAAGGAGCACAAAAGAAAGTTGAAGGAAACAACTTTGCCATAAGAAAGCATGTTCTTAAGTACGATGATGTTATGAACAAGCAAAGAGAAATAATGTATGGTGAGAGAAGAAAAGTTCTAGAGGGAGAAGATCTGAAAGAACATATTCAGGAAATGGTATCAAACCTTGTTGCTGAAAATGTTGAAATATATACCAGACAGGCAAAGTACCCTGAAGAATGGGATTTTGAAGGCTTAGAAGCTTTTCTTATAAAACAGTTTGGTTTAAAAAAAGGTGTATTTAGTGGGCTTCAAATTGAAAGTCTTACCAAAGAAGACCTTACTGAACACATTCTAAATAAGGCTAGTGAAAAGTACGAAAGCAAAGAAAATGAATTTACTTCTGAAAGATTTAGAGAAGTTGAAAGAATAGTTCTATTACAGGTAGTTGATAGAAAGTGGATGGACCATATAGATGCAATGGATCAACTTCGACAAGGAATAGGGTTAAGAGCATTTGCACAAGAAGATCCAGTCAGAGCATATCAAATAGAAGGTTTTGATATGTTTGAAGAAATGACTAGAGGTATTTGGGAGGAGACAGTTGGTTTCTTATACCATGTTGTTGAAAACAAAGGTATGGAAAGACAAAGGGTATTAACTCCAATTATGACAAATACAAATGGTAAAAGCGAGAATAAAACTGTAGTAAATACAGAAAAGAAAATTGGAAGAAATGATCCATGTCCATGTGGAAGTGGAAAGAAATATAAAAAATGTCATGGTGACCCCACCAGAAATCAGGAATAGATAGGGGATGATTTTATGGAAAGTATATATTTAGATAGAGAAAGACTTTTAGAAATAAAAGAGATGGTTATAGAGTTGGGTGTTTCTCTTTGACTTACCTCATTTAAAGGATAGAGTAAAAGAGCTACAAGAATTAACATATAAAGAAGACTTATGGGATGATGTTAAAAAGGCACAAGGGATAATGCAAGAGATTAAAGCATTAACTCTTGAAATAGATCAGTATGAAAAGTTGCTTGGAGAAATAGAGGATTTGGAAGTTCTTTTTGAAATTGTTCTTGAAGATGAAAGCTTTGTTGAGTACAAGGAAATTGAAAAAGGACTAAGTATAATTGAGAAA
>Ga0208490_100605_pt1 | contig 20155 bp, 19 predicted proteins | sample SubbioAug_CSWold_FD_184818 | JGI IMG/M metagenome (GOLD analysis project Ga0208490, IMG submission 184818) | Serpentinite rock and fluid subsurface biosphere microbial communities from McLaughlin Reserve, California, USA - CR11Aug_CSWold (SPAdes) | ecosystem: Environmental > Terrestrial > Deep...
AGTGAGATTAGCAAATAGTTATACATATGAATTACTTGGATTTAACGAATCTGATTTCAAGAAATTAAATATATCTGAAATGTTTACAAATTGGGAAGATATTGTAAAGAGAATAACTGTAAAAGAAAGTATATTTCAGGATGATGTATATGTAAATATTAAAGCAAACAAGAATGAAGTAAACTTAAGTGCATACCCGGTAACTGATATAAATGGCAATGTTTATGAAATAGTGTTCGTGGTAAAAGATGTAAAGAAAATGAGAAAGTTAGCAAATAAGGTAACTGGGTCTTTAGCAATATATACTTTTGATAAAGTATTAGGGGAAGATGAAGACTTTAAAAAAACGATATCTTTTGCAAAAAAGATAGCAGACTCCAAATCCACAATTTTAATCATGGGAGAAAGTGGTACTGGAAAGGAAATATTTGCCCAAGCAATACAAAATGCTAGTAATAGAAGCAAAGAACCTTTTGTCGCATTAAACTGTGGCGCTATACCTAAAAACTTAATTGAATCCGAATTATTTGGTTATGAAGGTGGATCCTTTACAGGAGCAAAGCCAGAAGGACATCCAGGTAAATTTGAAATTGCAGATGGAGGAACCTTATTTTTAGATGAGATTGGTGAAATGCCATATGAACTTCAAACAAGATTACTTAGAGTTATAGAAGAAGGAACTGTCAGAAGAATTGGAGGATCAAGAGAAATACCCATTGATGTTAGAATTATTGCTGCTACAAACAGAAATCTAAGAGAAGAAATGGAAAAGGGCAATTTTAGAAAAGACCTTTACTATAGACTAAATGTATTACCTTTAAGACTACCCCCATTAAGAGAGAGACTTACTGATATTCCATTATTGTTTAATTATTTTATGGAGCGGAAAGCTCATAGATTGAATAAAAAGTCAGTATATGTTAGTGATGAATACATGGAAAAATTAAAAGAATATAATTGGCCAGGCAATATAAGAGAATTAGAAAATATGGTTGAGCTAATTATTAATACAGAATCTATACCTATGTCGTTTTTACAAGGAAGTATCGATGAAAAATCATTAAAATCAATAAAAGAACCTATAACCTTAGAAGAGGTAGAATTGGATCATATTAATAAGTCAATAGAGTACTTCCAGGGCAATATGTCAAAAGCTGCAAAAGCATTAGGAATAAGTAGAAATACTTTGTATAGAAAAATTGGGCCGAAATAGTGTTTCAAAAAAAGACAGTGCTCCAAATTAGGACACAAGAAAAAGACGGAAAGTGTAACAAAACAGGACACATCATTTGTGTTTTATTTTGTTACACTTTTTATTTTTTAACAAATGTGTAAACTATCAACGATTTATTGATTTAAATCATTATTGTAGAATTGGCACAATATTTGCAATATATAATGAAGTCAGGTAAAAAAAACAATAGGAGGTAGATTATGTACGGATATAATGGGAAAATTTTAAGAGTAAATCTAACAGATGGAACTTTAAAAACAGAAGAGTTAAATTTGGATGTTGCAAAGAAATTTATAGGTGGAAGAGGATTAGGAACAAAGATGATGATGGATGAAGTAGATCCTATGGTTGATCCATTAAGTCCAGAGAATAAGTTATTTATAGTTACTGGACCTTTAACTGGAAATCCAGTTGCAACAGGTGGAAGGTATATGGTTGTAACAAAATCACCACTTTCTGGAACCATTGCTTCTTCTAATTCAGGAGGAAAATGGGGAGCAGAATTAAAGTTTGCAGGGTGGGATATTATAGCTTTTGAAGGTAGATCAGATGAGCCAGTATATTTATCCATTGAGGATGATAAGGTTGAATTAAAATCTGCAGCAGATATTTGGGGAACGACTGTATCAAATACTACAAAGTACTTAGAAGAAAGATATCCAAAAGGTTCAAAAGTATTGGCAATTGGACCAGGTGGAGAAAACCTATCAATGATAGCAGCAATAATTAATGATGAAGATAGAGCTGCAGGTAGATCAGGTGTTGGAGCTGTAATGGGATCAAAAAATCTTAAGGCAATAGTAGTAAAAGGTTCTGGGTTGCCAATTGTTCCAGACCAAGACAGGATTAAGGAACTAAACAAAAAGCAACTTGCTAAAATTAAAGAAAACGGAGTTACAGGTCAAGGTCTTCCAACATATGGTACAGCAGTATTGGTCAATATCTTAAATGAACTAGGAAGTTTACCTACTAATAACTTTCTAAAATCATCATTTGAAGGTGCTGAAGAGATTAGTGGTGAAACTCTTGCAGAAAAGTACTTAACAAAGAGAACTGCTTGCTATAGATGTCCTATAGGATGTGGAAGATATGTAAAGGTTGGAGAATGGGAAGGTGGAGGACCAGAGTACGAAACGCTATGGGCATTTGGTTCTGATTGTGGTCTAAGTGATATGGAAGCTATAATTAGTGCAAATTTCTGGTGTAATGAAATGGGACTAGATACCATATCAACTGGTGCAACTATAGCAGCTGCAATAGAATTGCATGAAAAAGGTTATGTGAAAGATGACGAATTAGATGGTTTAAAACTTGAATTTGGAAATGATACAGATATAACTGAATGGGTTAAGAGAATGGGCTACGGACAAGGATTAGGTAAGAAGATGGCAAAAGGCTCATATCGATTAACAGAAGAATATGGTGTACCTGAGCTTTCAATGTCTGTTAAGAAACTTGAAATGCCAGCATATGACCCAAGAGGAACTCAAGGACAAGGTTTAAGTTATGCAACCAGTAATAGAGGAGGATGTCATGTTAGAGGCTATATGATATCACCAGAGGTCTTAGGATTACCTGAAGCATTGGATAGGTTTGCAACTGATAAGAAAGCAATTTGGACAAAGACTTTCCAAGATTTAACTGCTTCAATCGATTCTTTAGGAGTATGTTTGTTTACTTCTTTTGCACTTGGTGCAGATGATTATGCAGAGATGTACAATGTAATTTGTGGAACTGAGTTAACTGGTAAGGACATTTTAGAAACTGGAGATAGAATTTACAATATTGAAAAACAGTTTAACTTACTAGCAGGAATTAGTCCTTCAGAAGACACACTTCCAAAGAGGTTATTGGAAGAGGAAATTGCCGAAGGTCCATCAAAAGGATATGTTAATAAACTAAACGAAATGCTTCCTGAGTACTATGAATTAAGAGGATGGGGCAAGGATGGAATTCCTACAGAAGCTAAATTAAAGGAAATGGGATTAGAATGATCCAAATAGAAGTTAGGTATTTTGCAACATTAAGAAAGGATAATGTGAAAAAAGAAACAATTTCATTAAAAGAGGATTCATTATCAGGAGAACTTCTAAATGTACTAGAGATACCTCATGAGGATGTAGCCATATTTCTTATTAATGGTATTAAGTCTGGTCTTGATGTTGTAATAAAGAATGGAGATATAATTGCATTATTTCCTCCTGTGGGAGGAGGCTAAGAGCTGGGTAACTTCCAGCTCTTTTTTACTTTGTCTAATAATGATATAATATAAGAAAAATGGTGGAGGGATATTATGAATAAAGAATATATAATGGCTTTAGATCAAGGGACCACCAGCTCAAGAGCAATTCTTTTTAATAAAAAAGGAGATATAATAGCAACAGCTCAAAAAGAATTTAAACAGTATTATCCTCATCCTGGATGGGTTGAACATGATCCAATGGAAATATGGGGGACTCAATCTGGAGTTATAAGAGAGGTCATGGATAAGGCTGCTGTTAGACCTGAACAAATTGCATCAATAGGTATTACAAATCAAAGAGAAACAACTGTAATTTGGAATAAGGATACGGGAAAACCAATATATAATGCTATTGTTTGGCAATGTAGAAGAACTGCTGGTATATGTGATGAGTTAAAGGAAAGAGGATTATCTGAATATGTAAAAGAAAACACTGGATTGATAATAGATGCATATTTTTCTGCAACTAAAATTAAGTGGATTTTAGATAATGTGGAAGGTGCAAGAGAAAAGGCGAATGAAGGCAAACTATTATTTGGAACGATAGATACTTGGTTAATTTGGAACTTAACCCGTGGAAAAGTCCACGCTACTGATTACTCAAATGCATCAAGGACCATGCTTTATAATATTCATTCCTTAGTGTGGGATGACTATCTACTGGATGAATTAGGAATTCCAAAATTAATATTACCAGAAGTAAAACCCTCATCTTACATGTATGGATACACTGATGCAACTGATTTTAGAGGTGAAATTCCCATAACTGGAGTTGCTGGAGATCAACAGGCAGCTTTATTTGGACAGGCATGTTTCTATGAAGGAATGGCTAAAAACACATATGGTACGGGTTGTTTCATGTTAATGAATACAGGAGAAAAAGCTATTAGTTCAAAGAATGGACTTTTAACTACAATAGCATGGGGAATAGAAGATAAGGTATATTATGCTTTGGAAGGAAGTATTTTTGTTGCTGGAGCTGTAGTTCAGTGGTTAAGAGATGAGATGAAAATAATTCGTACTGCTGATGAGACAGAGTATCTTGCATCAAAAGTCCCAGATACTAATGGAGTATTTTTAGTTCCTGCTTTCGTTGGTATTGGAGCACCTTATTGGGATATGTATGCAAGAGGAACTATTGTAGGAATTACAAGAGGTACAAAAGTAGAACACATTGTAAGAGCATCTTTAGAATCCATTGCTTATGAAACTCGGGATGTTCTTGAGTCTATGGAAGAAGATTCAGGAATTAAATTAAAAACCTTAAAGGTAGATGGAGGAGCAGTTGTAAATAATTTCTTGATGCAATTTCAAGCAGATATTTTAAATGTTATGGTTGAAAGACCAGTGACAAAAGAAACTACTGCTTTAGGAGTGGCATATCTTTCAGGACTTTATGTTGGATTTTGGAAAGGTTTAGATGATATAGACCATAACTGGAAAGTGGATAGAGTGTTTTCACCTGAAATGGAAGAGGAAAAGAGAGAAAATCTTTATAAAAAGTGGAAAAGAGCTGTAGATAGATCATTAAATTGGGATGAAGAATAAAAGGAGCAGTGTATGGATTATTGTATAAAAGAGCATCTAGGCTTTAGATTTTTAAAAATTGAAGGACTTGAAGAGTTAGGATTAAAAAATGCTATGACAACAAAAGATATGGATGTTGGACTTAAAACAAATAAAGATATTGAAAGTATTAGACATAACTTAAGTGTTACTTATGACTTTATGAATATAAAACCTAGGATATTATATAACGGGTATCAATCTCATACAGGTAATATTTCGTTAATAAGAGATGAAAAGCAAGGTCTGGAAGGTCCTTTTGGAAGATATTTTCCAAATACAGACGGTTTAATAACAGATGAAAAAGGCATAGCTTTAATAACCAGGTTTGCTGATTGTGTACCGATTATTTTGTTTGATAAAGAGAAGAAGATTCAAGGCAATCTTCATTCAGGGTGGAAAGGCACATTAGAAATGATAGGGAAAAAGGGAGTTGAAGCATTAATAAGAGAGTATAACTCTAACCCAGAAGACATTATAGCAATTATTGGACCTTCCATAGGTAAAGGTGATTTTGAGGTGGAAGGAGATGTTAGTTCACTATTTATACAGACATTTCCTAAATGGACTGAGTTAATAACTAGAAAAAATGAGACGAAATATTTAATTGATCTTCAAGAGATTGTATACAGAATGCTTTTAGATACTGGAATACCCAATAATAACATAACAAAAATTGATATATCAACATTCTCAGATAAGAGATTCCACTCTTATAGAAGAGATGGTAAAGACTTTTCTTTAATGGGATTTATAACTATGATTGATTAACAAAAAATGCAGAAAGGATACTCCCCACCACAAGAGTATCCTTTCTTTGTTGTTTAAACCCGATATGTATTTAGAAGGGTCTTTCCCGATATCGCTTTATTTCATCTGTTAACAGTGGTAGTATTTCCAGGGCGTCACCAACAAATCCTATATTTGCTACACTAAAGATTGCTGCGTCAGGGTCTTTATTAATGGCAATTATATAGTCTGACTTCTCCATCCCTGCCAAGTGTTGTACAGCTCCAGATATTCCACATGCAATATATACTTTTGGTCTTACTGTTTTTCCAGTTTGTCCAACTTGATGATCTTTTGGCATATATCCTTTATCTACAGCACCTCTTGATGCTCCAACTTCTGCTCCAATCATTTGTGCACATTCTTCTAATATATGGAAATTATCGCCAATGCCTCTTCCCCCAGATACAATAATATCTGCCTTAGTTATATCAACAGCCATATGATCCTTAGGAAGTATTTCTAAGATTTTAACCTTGTCCTCAATTTTTGATATATCTACCATTCTTAAATCTATTTCAAATTTTCTTGAGGTATCTTTTTTTAGATTTTCCATTACCCCAGGTCTTATTGTTGTCATCTGTGGTCGTTTAGTTTCATTTATTATGGTTCCAAATAAATTTCCTCCAAATGCTGGTCTTGTTACATATAGTAGTGGAGATTGGAGGTTTTCAGGATCAAAATCTAGTTTTGTAGCATCAGCTGTTAAGCCAGTATCGCATCTTGCTGCAACTCTAGGTGCTAAATCTCTTCCAAGAACTGTTGCAGGAATAAGAACTATGTCTGGTTTATCCAAGTTAATTACATCCATAAAAAGACTTGTAAATATTTCGGTACTATAATGATTAATGTCTTTGTTCTTTAAGTATATGATCTTATCTGCACCATAATATCCTATATCATTAACTGTTTCATCACTATGATTACCAATAACTAAACCAACTACCTTATAATTCAAAGAAGGTCTATTATTAACTAATCTTGATGCTTCTCCTAATAACTCAAGAGACGAATCATGTATTTTAGAATCTTTTACTTCACAAAAGACATAAATATCTTTGTAATCTGCTATATTCATATTTTTTCTCCTTATTTTCCTATAAAATTAAATTCTAATAAAGTATCAGCAATCTTTCTAGCAGAAGCTTTCCCATCTAAGTAAAGCACATCTGAATTTCTGTGAGCTTCTTTAGTAAAAGTCTTCTTAACTCGTGTTGGAGAACCTTTTAATCCAATTATAGTTGGATCAATTTTTAAGTCGTTAAATGATACTGATTTTATCTCTTTGTTGAAGGCGTCATTAATTCCCTTAACACTCATATACCTTGGCTTTGCAGCAGTACTTAATGTTGTTATAACACAAGGCAATGATGATTGTATTATTTCATATGTGTTCTCAAGAGTTTTCTTTACAATTATTTTACCATCTGAAAAATCAATAATATCATCTACATATGTTATTTGTGGTAATTCCAATTTTTCTGCAGTTTGTGGACCAACTTGTGCTGTGTCTCCATCGATTGCTTGTCTACCTGCTATAATTAGGTCATAAGAGATTGATTTAATGTATGCAGCTAATGTATTTGATGTAGCCCATGTATCAGCACCACTAAACTTCATATCGCTTAGTAAGACACATTCATCTGCTCCCATAGCATATAATTCTCTAAGCATACTCTTTGCTTGAGGAGGTCCCATTGTAATACATGTAACTTTAGCATTGTATTTATCTTTAAGTCTTAGAGCCAACTCCATGCCTGCTAGATCATCAGGGTTTGTAATTGTAGGAACTCCAGCTCTAATAAGTGTTCCGGTTTCTTTGTCAATTTTCATTTCAGTAGTATCTGGTACTTGTTTTAACAATACTAGTATATTCATAGTTCTCTCCCGTTATTTTAATATTTTACTTGCAATAACCATCTTTTGAACTTCGGATGTTCCTTCATATATCTCGGTTATTTTGGCATCTCTAAACATTCTTTCAACAGGATAATCCCTAGTATAACCATATCCACCATGTAGTTGGATTGATTTAGTTGTTGTTTCCATAGCAACCTCTGAAGCGAATAATTTAGCCATTGCAGCCTCAGAACTATAATTTTTGTTCATATCCTTTAAATATGCCGCTCTATAAACTAATAGTCTCGCTGCATCAATTTTTGTTTGAAGTTCAGCTATAGTAAATTGAGTGTTTTGAAAAGCTGAAAGTGCTTTACCAAATTGTTTTCTCTCTTTTACATATGAAACAGCTTCGTCCAAAGATCCTTGAGCAATTCCAAGGGCTTGTGCAGCAATTCCGATTCTTCCACCATCTAAAGTAGACATAGCTATTCCAAAACCCTTTCCTTCTGGACCAAGTAGGTTTTCTTTTGGTACCATAACATCTTTAAAGATCAGCTCAGTAGTAGAACTTCCTTTAATGCCAAGTTTATGTTCAGTTTTTCCAATACTAAAACCTTCCATATCTATATCCATTATAAATGCTGATATTCCTCTGGTTCCCTTTGACTTATCAGTCATAGCGAAAACAATATATGTATGAGCATATCCACCATTAGTAATAAATATTTTACTTCCGTTTATTCTATAAAAATCTCCCTCTTTGATAGCTACTGTTTGTTGCATTGCAGCATCTGAACCTGCATTAGGTTCTGTTAGTCCAAATGCTCCTAATCTATCTCCTTTTGCAAGAGGAACAAGGTACTTTTGTTTTTGTTCTTCATTGCCATAAGTATAAATTGGATTGCAAGCTAATGAAGTATGTGCTGATAGAATAACTCCTGTAGTGCCACAGACTTTTGAAAGTTCTTCTACTGCTAGTATGTAGGAAAGATTATCACCATCTGACCCACCATATTTGCTTTCGAAAGGAATACCCATCATTCCTATAGTTTTCATTTTTTCTACAGTTTCTACTGGAAATCTTTCCAGTTCGTCAACCTCAGCTGCTAGTGGTTTAACTTCCTGTTGTGAAAACTCTCTAAATAGCTTCTGCATTAGAAGTTGTTTTTCACTTAAGTCAAAACTAATTCCTGTATACAAATAATTCACCCCTTATTATATTAGTTAAATAATTAACGAAAATAGCCAAAAAAATATAAGTATTTAATAATTTGCCACAACTTATATTATAGAGCATTGAAAAATTAAATCAAGTCATTTAGGACAAATTGATAAAAATATATCAAATACATACAAAAATAAGGTAAAGGATTGCTCCTTTACCCATATTATATTTTTATTTGATGGTAGATTTTTTTACCTTTTTTAATCATTAACTTATCTTCATCAAAATCTTCAAGGGTTATTACCTTATCTATTGCTTCAATTTTGTTTCCATTTAAAGTAATTCCACCTTGCTGAATAAGTCTTCGACCTTCACTGTTGGTTTTTATAAGGCCAATTTCTCTCATTAAGTCCATCAAGCCCATGCCAGAAATAAAATCGTTGCTACTCATATCAGTTGATGGGATGTCACCAACTTCTTGATCTCCTCCAAATAATGATTGAGATGCTTTCAATGCTCCAGTAGCATCTTCTTCTGAATGGACCATCTTTGTTACTTCAAAAGCTAACACTTCTTTAGCTTTGTTTATATCAGAGCCTTCCAAAGATCCTAATCTTTTAACTTCTTCCAAAGGAAGGAAAGTAAGTAGACTTAAAAATTTCTCAACATCTCTATCATCGGTATTTCTTAGATATTGGAATAATTCATAAGGTGAAGTTTTTTCTCTATCTAACCAAATGGTACCTTTTTCAGTTTTGCCCATTTTTGTTCCAGATGCAGTGGTTAATAATTTAAATGTCATTCCGTATACCTTGTCTTGTTCCAGTTTTCTAACCAATTCATATCCTCCAAGGATATTTGACCATTGATCACTTCCACCAAGTTGAAGTTTACAACCTAATATTCTGTAAAGGTGCAAGAAGTCATAACTTTGCATTAACATATAACCAAATTCAAAGAAGGTTAGACCTTTTTCTATCCTGTTCTTGTAGCAATCAAATGTCAACATCCGATTAACTGAGAAGTGGACTCCAATTTCTCTCATAAAATCTACAAAGTTAAGATCCATTAACCAATCAGCATTATTTACCATAAACGCTTTATTGTCACTGAAGTCAATGAATTTAGAAAACTGTTCCATGAATCTATCTGCGTTATGTTGAATAATCTCTGGTGTAAGAACTTTTCTCATGTCAGTTTTTCCAGATGGATCTCCTATCATTGTAGTTCCACCACCAAGCAATGCTATTGGTTTATGACCTGCTCTTTGCATGTGCATCATCACCATTATTTGAATAAAATGGCCTAATGTCAAGCTATCTGCTGTAGCATCAAATCCAATATAAAAGGGAACAGATTCAACAGATAACAACTCTTTTAACTCATCTTCGTGTGTAGCTTGGTCGATATAACCTCTTTCATTTAAAATATCATATACATTTTTCATACGATTCCTCCCATATCAAAAAAATAAAGGGTTTTCTCATCAAAAGGACGAGAAAACCCGTGGTACCACCTTAATTCGCATAAAGCCTCAAATCACTTATGGTGTGACACCCCTATTGCTCCAGGATTGTATTTTGTTCTTCAATATTATCGATTCTCACCATCCATCGACTCTCTAATAAAGTGATTGAATAAACTATTTTTCCCTTCATTGCATCTATAAAGTTAAACATAATGTTAATATAAAACACTGTAAATGTCAAGATACAGCTAAGAATATAGTTCTAAAACCATTTGGATATGAAAAATTCCATCTTCTAAAAACTCGTCTGAACTTTGTTTAAATCCGACCTTTTCATAAAATTCTTTTGCATATAATTGAGCAACAATTATTATTCTATTAGCATCTAGCATCTCTTTGGCAACCTTTATGCCTTCTGAAAGAATTCTTTTTCCCAATCTACAACCTCTGTCTATTGTAAGTACTCGGCCAATAGATACATCTTCAAAGGATACTCCTTTTTCAAGAACTCGTAAATATGCTTTAATTCCAGTATCGTCTTTTAGAAACACATGGTATGAATGATGGTCTTTACCATCTAGTTCTTGATATGTACAATTTTGTTCTACAATAAAAACTTGGAATCTCACCTGTAATATCTCATATAATTCCTCAAGAGATAATTCATTAAAATGCTTAACAACTAAATCCATCTACTTTCCTCCAATATTTTTTGTGTGTAGGTAAAATATTATTCATCTTTAAGTATAAATGTAGTACCTTTTTCCAAAAGACTTTTAATAGTTGTACCGCTTTCAAAAATGAGTTTGTTATTTTTTATATTAAAAATATACAATTCACTCTCATTAGCATACAGAGTTAATGTATTGTCCTTTATAACATAAGTACCTGATGGTCTATAAGATGTAGAAAGGTGACGATTAAAAACAAAAGTATCATCTTCATTTAGTAAAACCCAAGCAAGTTCTTCATTATCAGTATTTTCCAGAACATATAATCCAGGTTTAATCCCACCTGAATAAAATTGAATTGAAAAAACCAACATAAATAACAGAAAGATAGATACAAACATAAGTATTATATCCTTGGTTTTCATTTATTATTCCTCCAGAACTATTTTTTTAACTAACCTCTTAAATTCACACAAGAAATATTTATTGGTATTAATATCCCTGGTCATCAATTATCCATTTGCTTTCTTTATTATCCCTAATTAAAATCCATTGGTAATCATAATAGGTTGAATCTGGATTTAACACTGGATTATTACCAGAACCATCTACATCAAAATTTGAAATTAATACTATTACATTTTCATAAAGGACACCATTTATTGAGCCTTTTCCATGTTGCAAGTATGAACCTTTTAAAGAATTAGATACTTCTTCATCATATATAACACTGGTCAATTTTGAGTCTGGGAAACTAAAACTATCAATTACTAAGTTTATTGCATTTTCAATTTCTTTTTCAGTAAAACTAGATGATGGTCCTATTTCTATACTTATATCCTTGTTACTGCAATTTGAAAAGGTGAATAATAGCAAGATTATTAGAAAAAAACCTATATATTTCTTCATTTCTTCAATTTCTCCTAGATCAATTATTTTTATTGGAATTATCTATAATATCAAAGATATTTTTAATCTTATGTTCCACATTGTTTTTATTTATATATAATTTTTCTTTAGTTACTCCAGCAATTGGCTTTGGACCTTTAAATAATATAGTATTAGAATCAATTATATATACTATGTCAGTTACAAGAGGATGAGTATTTGATTTCAAATCATTAGTATCTGATAAATGCAAAGTGTAAATATTGTCACTATATTCTAATATATCTGAACTTGCTACTTGTAGATCTATATCCATTAATTGAGATATAATATTTTCAATGCTTATTTTATTCACTACCAACTCAACATCTTTTCCTGAATCAATGAAATTTACCTGAATAAAGTCAATTTGAGATACCAAGTTACCATCAGAATCAGTACCAATTAAAATAGAATTAGACAAGATATCTTCGTCTTTTTCCAGAAAACTAAATAAGATTAAACCAATAATCATAAATATTAATAATATCATCATAAATAATCTACCCACCAAATACCCCCTTTTATAATTTGACAAATTCTATCTTGGATTAGGTTTTAATCCATTATCAGGAACTCTCCAATTAAATATTTAGTATCCTTATAATTCTCATCCTGACTGAATCTTTTAATTAATCTATATTGACCAAAAGACATAGTATCCCATAGGGACAAAGGAATATCCTCAATGATGTCTGATTTAGAACTTAGGTTATATAGTATTGAATCAAAACCTACATTTTCCAACATTGGGACTAGGTACCAATTTCCATCTATTAATTTTTCAATTATAATTTCAGCACCATAATAAATGTTGGAATCAGTTTCATTATTTATTGTGTAACTTATTTTATCCTCTGTATAATTAATATTGCCAATTGATATTGAAGTTTCAGTGTTTAGGTCCGACACAGTTAAATTTGTAATAGACCATTTTGATTTATCCACATTTGTTTCACATTCAAATAAGATCCATTTATCATTAATCTGGATTAAGATATTGTTTTCATAATAGGTATATTTTGATCCGATTGAGCCAAAGTTAGTTTGTCCATCATCACTTGGGACTTCTGATTGATTAACTGAAGAAGCAACTTCTCCTATTACCTTTATATTTTCACTTTTAATATTTACTATATTTCCAGTGTCAAGGTATATTTTATCCCCAATCTTAATCATTGGCTTTAAATCATTAAGAGGAGTATTATTATTCATATGGTTACTTTTAATAAATTTTATCCACTGATTATCTATAGATACTACTACATATTCTTCATAATCATTGATCTTTGCGTAAATAGAATTTGGAAAAGGCATATTTATCTCACCATCAATTGATGGTATCTGATCTGGTTGAATAACTGATAAGTCATTTTTTATGACATTTTCAGACACTTCAATAGGAATAGCTTCTCCAGTATGGGTATATAGTTGATTATCCACCATTATTAACCCTACATATGACATTTCTGTTTTTTCATCAGAATTTGAACATCCCACAATTATAAACGATCCAACTATAAATAAAAGAAGTAAAACTCTTTTCATACTTCTCACCAACCTTAAATTAAACATATACTTAACACCTTCTTACTCTAATAATACCAGATAGTTAGGTATATATAATTACAAAATGGTTAATATTAAGATAGATTATTAAGTTTAAATATCTATAACTAATCTTTAATGAATTTTTAATTATCAATGTCAAAAAAAAGAAAAAGATAGAGGCCTAAGCCTCTACCTTCAATTCTAAACTATTCTCCCATAAACCATGGATATTACAGTAGCTAGTTGCTATTATAGTTCCTGGTTTTGTAGCTTTGAACTTAAGTTTGCCAAATGGTTCTGTAAACAATCCACTTTCTCCATGTGCTGCAAAGTCAAAAGTAGCTAATTCCACTGGGAATTTTCCATCTTCAGGTTTGAAATATACTTTAATCCAAGCTATGTAATGTTCAAAAGTATTTGGATGTGGAATTTCTTCGCCTATTAATACTTTAACCTTTACAAACTCTCCCATTTTTACAACTTCTTGGGCATGAATTACTGGTACATGTTTCTCGCCTTTCCAATCTCCGCTTTGATATAAATTTCCTATACTCATTATGTTGCCTCCTTTATAATTATAATTAGTTTCCATAATACAGTCCCACAATATTTAATAGGACAGTCTAATTTTTATATACCCTTAAAATTTGCAAATATCACAAATAAATAATTAAGACCCAAACAAAAAGAGTATAATATAAGGTATAGAGGAGGAGATTTTTAATGTCACATATTAGTTTAATAGCAACTACAACTTTTGGACTTGAAGCTGTAACTAAAAGAGAATTATTAGAATTAGGATATGATAATTTAAAAGTTGAAAATGGGAGAGTTGAGTTTCAAGGTCAGTTAAGAGATATAGTAATAGCAAACTTATGGCTAAGAACAGCAGAAAGGGTATTATTGAAGATGGGAGAATTTAAAGCCTTGTCATTTGATGAACTCTTTGAGCAGACAAAAGCATTACCATGGGAAGAGTGGATACCTGAGGATGGAAACTTTATTGTTGAAGGTAAAAGTATTAATTCTAAATTATTTAGCATTTCAGACAGTCAAAGAATAGTAGAAAAAGCAATTGTAGAAAGATTAAAAACAAAGTACCCAAAAGAATGGTTTATGAAAAGTGGAGAAAGATACACTGTAGAGGTCTCTTTATTAAAAGATATTGCAACCTTGACCATTGATACAAGTGGAGATGGTTTGCACAAAAGAGGATATAGAGATAGAGCTGGAGACGCACCAATAAAAGAAACTTTAGCTTCTGCTATGATTCTTTTAAGTTATTGGAATAAAGAGAGGGTATTATTTGATCCATTTTGTGGTTCAGGTACTATATTGATTGAAGCAGCTATGATTGGGAAGAACATGGCACCAGGAATAGATAGGGATTTTGATGCTGATAAGTGGCCTAAAATACCTAAGGAGTACTGGAACGAAGAAAAGGTAAAAGCATTAAAGTCTATTAACCACGATGTTAAGCTTAATTTATTAGGATGCGACATCGATAGAAGATCAATTCTAAGAGCTAGAGATAATGCTGCAAACATAGGTCTACAAGAGGATATTTCTTTCTTTATAAAGGATATGAGGGATGTTGATCTTCATGATGATTATGGAGTTGTAATTACTAATCCTCCTTATGGTGAAAGAATGGGTGAAATTGAAGAGGTTGAAAAATTGTATGTTGATTTAGGCACAAAATTTAGAGATCTTGACACATGGTCAATTTATGTAATAACTTCCAACGAAAAATTTGAAGAATTGTATGGTAAAAAAGCAGACAGAAAAAGAAAGTTATACAATGGCAGGATAAAGGTTGATTATTATCAATACTATGGACCAAGACCAAAATAAGAAAGGAGTTATACTATGGGAATTTATACTAAAACGGGAGATAAAGGAACGACATCAACATTTGATAACAAAAGACTAACCAAAGATGATGTAAGGGTAGAAAGCTATGGAACAGTGGACGAATTAGGTTCTTTTTTGGGATTAGCCAAGAATTTTGTCTCTAAGGAGATGTATGACAAGATTTTTGTCATTCAAAACAAACTATTTACAGTGGCAACCAACTTAGCCACTGAAGATCAATCCAAAGTAATGTATAGAATGAAAGAAGAGGATATAAAGTATCTTGAAGAAATAATAGATGAATATATGGGAAAATTAAATGATCCAACTGGGTTTATTGTTCCAGGATCAAATAAAGAATCAGGTTTTTTACATGTAGCTAGAACAGTATGCAGAAGAGCTGAAAGAAGAATCATAACACTTTCAGGTGTAGCAGATGTAGATCCATTGGTAATAAAATATGTGAATAGACTCTCAGATGCAATATATGCAATGGCAAGATTTTCAGAGGATTCACAAAACAGCGTAAAATACGAGTAAAAAGTAAGTTAAAATTTAATTACAGTCTCAATTAGCTATGGAAAAAAGACAATTAATGAGATACAATGGTAATAGTCACCATATTATTATGGAAGACACAGGCAAAAGTTTGTTTAAAGAATTAGCGAACACTGCCAAAGAGGTGATTATTATGATAGTTGAAAAAAAACCAATATTAAGAAATGTAGATTATATACAATATGGTATTTTAAATTACCATGTTCTTGAAGGTATGGCCGATTGGGTTAGAGTAGTTGATAAAGATGGAAAAATTATCTTTGCAAACACAGCAATGAAAAGAGCCATGGGTGATGATATTGTAGGGCAACCATGTTATAAATCACATAATAGAGATGGAAAATGTAGCTTTTGCATCACAAGCAAAAGTATTGAAACAGGTGAAATCGTTCAAAAGGAAGAGATTATCAATGGTCAATACTTTTCTGTAAAAAGCTCTCCTGTAACTGATAATGAAGGAAATATTACTGCTGCAGTTGAGGTTTTTAGAAATGTGACAAGAGAGAGAAAATTAGAGTTAGAATTAATAGAGAGAAACAAAAAAATTAGCAAAGATTTACACTTTGCTAGAAGAATTCAACAAAAGATCCTTCCAAAGGCTGGAATTATTGAAAACCTAAAAATAGATTACATTTATCAAGCCTCAGAAATGTTAAGTGGAGATATGTTTGACATATTCTATATTGATGAGGCGAATATTGGTATATATATTTGCGATGTGGCAGGACATGGAATTGCAGCATCTATGATGACCATGTTTATAAAACAAACAATGCGAAGCATAAAGGATGAGGTTTTGAGACCATCTTTAGCTCTTGGTGAGTTACACAAAAGATTTGGATCTTTAGAACTAGAACCAGATAAGTATTTTACAATATTTTATGGAGTATACAATAAAGTAACTCATACGATGACATACTCAAACGCAGGTCATAACTGTTATCCAATAAGGTTTAATTCTGAAGAGGTTGAGCCACTAAAGATTAAAGGATACCCAATAACCTTGTTATTTGGTGAAGTTGAATACAAAGAAAAAGAGGTTAAGCTACAAAAAGGGGATAAAATATTACTGTATACTGATGGGATAACTGAAGCAAGAGATCACAATGACATTCAGTTTGGAATCGAAGGGGTTCTAGAAGCAGTAAAAAAATATCCAGATAACCTTTTAAAAGAAATTGAGAATAAATTTATAATTCATAGCTGGGGAGAACAAGATGATGACTATGCCCTAGTATTAGTAGATGTGGTAGACTAACCTAGAAATTAATTTCTAGGTTATATTTTTAAGGAGGGATAATTGTGAGTTTAGAATTTAATTATCAACACAGTCTTGTTAAGGAACATGAAGTGGAATTTATGAAACCTATGGTTATGAATGCTCACATTATGTTACATGATGGAAAAGGTCCAGGGAGTGAGTTTACAGGTTGGGTAGATCTTACAGAAAAGTATGATAAAAATGAGTATGAAAAACTAAAAAAAATTGGAGATGAAATCAAGAACAAAGCTGAGGTACTATTAGTAGTAGGGATAGGTGGTTCATATCTAGGATCTAGAGCTGTTTTAGAAGCTTTAACTCATAGTTTTTATAATAGTGTCTCTGATAAAGTAAGAAAGACACCTCAATTATTTTTCGTAGGCAATAATCTATCACCTAAGTATTATAAGGATATATTTGATGTGATTAAAGACAAGGAAGTTTATGTAAATGTGATTTCAAAATCAGGAACCACTACAGAACCCGCAGTCGCTTTTAGAATTATTAAAGATTACATGGAAGAAACATATGGCAAGGATGAATCCAAAAAGAGAATTATTGCAACAACAGACAAAGAAAAAGGTGCACTTAAAGATTTGGCAGAAAAAGAAGGATACCAAACTTTTGTTATCCCTGATGATATAGGGGGTAGATTTTCTGTGCTTACTCCAGTGGGGCTACTACCATTGTATATTGTAGGTATAGATACAGATAAATTACTCCAAGGGGCTCATGAAGGAGCTATAGAATACTCAAGTCCAGTATTTAAGAGTAATAAATGTTATCAGTACGCAGCTATAAGACAAATCCTTTCAAAAAAGGGTAAGGATATTGAATTGTTGGTAAGTTATGAACCAGGTTTGCAATACCTTGGGGAGTGGTGGAAGCAACTTTATGGAGAGTCGGAAGGAAAAGATGGTAAGGGAATATTTCCAGCTAGTGTTAGCTTCACTGCGGATCTTCACTCCATGGGTCAGTTAATTCAAGATGGTAGAAGAAATATCTTTGAAACATCTATTATCGTAGAACCAGGCGAGGAAGAAATAGTGATTATGGAAAATGAAGATGATTTAGATGGATTAAACTACTTAAAAGGCAAGACATTGGGATATTTAAATGAAAAAGCTTTTCAAGGAACATTACTAGCTCACATTGAAGGGAATGTACCTAATTTGTTTATTACTATTAGCAAGTTAGATGAATATCACATTGGAAAACTACTGTATTTCTTCGAAAAAGCTTGTGCTATATCAGGTTATATTCAAGGAGTGAATCCATTTGATCAACCTGGAGTCGAAGCATACAAGAAAAATATGTTTAAACTCCTTGGTAAAGAAGGGTTCTAACTTGTTTTTTTATAATGATTGATATATTATAATCAATGGAGGTGATTTTATGGAGTTTAAAAATATAATTTATAAAAAAGAAGGAAACATTGCTTTTGTTACAATGAATAGAGAAGAATCACTTAATGCTTTGAATTATGATACAATTCTTGAATTGGATAAGGCTTTAGACCTTATAAACAATGATGATGAGGTTTTTGTATTTATCGTAACGGGAAAAGGGAGAGCATTTGTAGCAGGCGCAGATATTTTAGAAATGAAGGATTTAAATTCAGAAGGAGCAAGAAAATTTGCTGACATAGGATTAAAGGTTTTTAGAAAGATTGAATTAATGGAAAAACCTTCAATAGCAGCAGTTAATGGATTTGCCTTGGGTGGAGGTTGTGAGCTTTCCATGGCATGTGATATAAGAGTAGCATCTAGTAAGGCAAAATTCGGACAACCAGAAACTGGACTTGGTATTACACCTGGTTTTGGTGGAACCAATAGACTTGCAAGGCTTGTAGGATTAGCAAAGGCAAAAGAACTAATTTTTACTTGTGATATAATTGCCGCTGATGAAGCATTGAGAATTGGTTTAATAAATATGATCACACAACCAGAAGAACTAATGGATAAAGCAATTGAAATGGCACAAAAAATAGCATCAAAAGCTCAATTTGCCATAAGATATTCTAAAACAGCAATTAATAGAAGTTATGAAACAGATATAGAAACTGGAAATTTAATTGAAAAAGACTTATTTGGTCTTTGTTTTGCTACTGAAGATCAAACAGAGGGTATGAGTTCTTTTATTGAAAAGAGAAAACCAAATTTTAGATTAAAATAAATGGAGGTGCATTATGAATAAAGTAAGTATTTTAGGAAGAGGAACAATGGCTTTGGGTATTGTTCAAATCTTTGCAGAAAGAGATTATGATGTAACAATTTGGGTTAGATCAATAGATGAAAATAATCCAAGAGGAAGTGTTGCACCAATAGCAAAGACACTGGAGAAATTAGTAGCAAAAGAGAAAATTACAGCTGAAAAAATGGAAAAAACACTTTCAAATATTAAAATCACAACAAATTTAGAAGATGTAGCACAAAGTGATTTGGTAATTGAAGCAATATCAGAAGATATGGCAGTTAAGAAAGATACATTTGGCAAGTTGGATAAGATATGTAAAGAAGAAGCAATATTAGCTACAAATACATCATCGCTATCAATAACAGAAATTGGAAATTCTACAACAAGACCAGACAAGGTAATAGGAATGCATTTCTTTAATCCAGTACCACTAATGAAACTAGTTGAGGTAATAAAAGGTTTGGCAACATCAGAGGAAACATTGGAAAAGATAAAGGAACTGTCAGCCAGTTTAGGAAAGACTCCAGTACAGGTAGAAGAAGCACCAGGATTTGTAGTAAACAGAATACTTATACCAATGATAAATGAAGCAATAGGAATATTAGCAGATGGAGTAGCAAGTTGCGAAGATATAGATGAGGCAATGAAACTGGGAGCAAACCATCCAATAGGACCATTGGCTTTAGGAGATTTAGTAGGACTAGATGTATGTTTAGCAATAATGGATGTATTATATGAAGAATTCCAAGATTCAAAATACAGGGCACATCCACTACTAAGAAAAATGGTTAGAGGAAATCTTCTTGGAAGAAAAACAAAAGTAGGATTCTA